>JGI25327J35509_1000235_pt1 | contig 47395 bp, 30 predicted proteins | sample HigsolmetaAR202D_FD_35509 | JGI IMG/M metagenome (IMG submission 35509)
CCCGCCGAGAGCCGGGCCGGTTGCCGGTGTGCGGTGCCGGTCACCGGTTCGCCTCGTGGCGGGCCCAGTCGGTCAGGTCGGCCAGCGAGGTGAAGCGGTGGGCGGTGCCGTCGCGGACGGCCTCGTAGGCCTCGCCGGTCCAGGTCACGGCGAGGTCGGCGGGGCCTTCGGGGGACGGGTGCCAGCCGGCGCGGGTCAGGGCGCGTTCCAGCAGGGGGCGGCGGGTGCCGTCGGCGGTGACGCGGGCGGTGCCGCGGCCCTTGCCGTGCAGGACGAACACGCCCGAGGCGGCCTCGAAGGTCAGTTCCTCGCCGTCGAAGGACGCGCCGATCGTCCCGTTCAGCGTCAGTTCCTCGGGGGTGCCGCAGTGCAGCGCGCCCGCCGGGTCGATCAGCCAGATCCGGTCGGCGATCCGCAGGGCCAGCTCCAGGTCGTGGGTGGAGACCACGACGACCAGGGAGCGTTCGCGGGCCAGGCGCCGCAGCAGCCCCATCAGCGCCACCCGGGACGGCACGTCCAGGAAGGCGGTGGGCTCGTCCAGGAGGATCGCCGACGGCTCCTGGGCCAGGGCGCGGGCGGTGAGCACCCGCTGCCGCTCCCCGTCCGACAGTTCGGTCACCGGGCGGTGCGCCAGGTGCGCGGCGCCGGTCACCTGCAGGGCCCAGTCGATGACCGCTTGGTCGGCGGCGGTGAGCCGCCCGGTGAAGCCGGTGTGGGGGTGGCGGCCCAGGCCGGTCAGCTCCCGGGCGGTCAGCAGGGCGGGCAGGTCCCGTTCGGTGAGCACCACGGCGATCCGGCGGGCCCGTTCCACCTCGTCCAGGGCGGTGATGGGGGAGCCGTCCAGCAGGACCTGCCCCTCCAGCGCCGGCTGCAGCCCGGCCAGGGTGCGCAGCAGCGTGGACTTGCCGGTGCCGTTCGGGCCGATCAGCACGGTCAGGTCGCCGGGCCGCGCCACCGCCTCCAGCCCTTCCAGGACGCGCCGGGCCGGGCGGCGGCGCCGTCCGGGGTAGCCGACGCTCAGCGATCGCAGCGACAGCATGGCCTCACCCCGCCCATCCGGTCTGGGCGGCGCGGCTGCGCAGCAGGACGGCGATGACCACGGGGGCGCCCAGCACGGTGGTGACCGCGTTCAGCGGCAGCACGGCGCCGCTGCCGGGGGCCTGGGTGGCGATGCAGCAGACCAGCGAGACCGCACCGCCCAGCAGCACCGACGCCGGCATCAGCACCCGGTGGTCGGCGGTGCCCAGCAGCAGCTTGGCCATGTGCGGCACGGCCAGGCCCAGGAACGCCACCGGGCCGCAGTAGGCGGTGACCGAACCGGCCAGCACCGACGCCGTCAGCAGCGTGGCGGTGCGGACCCGGCGCACCCGCACGCCCATGGTGCGGGCGTAGTTCTCCCCCAGCAGCATGGCGTTCAAAGGCTTGACGCCCATCAGGGCCGCCGCCAGGGCCGCGGTGCACACGGGTGTGAACAGGGCCAGGTCCCCCCAGGTGGTTCCGGAGTAGCTGCCCAGGCTCCACCCCAGGTACTGCTGGGCGCGCTGGGCGTCGGAGTAGGCCAGCAGCAAGGTGATGAGGGAGGCGGTGGTCGAGCCCACCATCACCCCGATGATCAGCAGCGTGACCACCGAGCGCACCCGCCGCGACAGCGCCAGCACCAGCCCCAGCACGGCCGCCGCCCCGGCCGAGGCGGCCACCACGATCCCGGCGCGGCCCAGCCCGGCGACGCCGCCGGTGAAGGCGGAGGCCAGCCCGCCCCACCCGGTGACCACCAGCGCCACGCCCAAACTGGCGCCCGAGCTGACCCCCAGGATGTAGGGCTCGGCCAGCGGGTTGCGAAACAGCGTCTGCATCTGCACCCCGGCCACCGACAGCGCCGCCCCGGCCAGCAGCGCGGTGATGGCCCGCGGCAGCCGCACCGTCCAGATGATGGTCTGCGCGCCGGGGTCGGCGTTCTCCAGGCGCAGCAGCGCCGCCACCGCCTGGTCGAGCGGGATCGTGGTGGATCCCAGCGCCACCGCCAGCACGAAGGAGACCGCGACCGCCGCCGCCAGCACGGCCATGACGGCCGTGCGGCGGCGGGCGGCCGGGGCGAATGCGGGCTCGGTCAACGGGCGAGCTGCTGGTAGAAGGTGAACGTGTGGCCCGGCATCAACTCCGGGTGCAAGATGGCCACCAGGTCGGCCAGGATCAGGTCGGGACGGCCCACGCCGCGTTCGTAGAAGTCGTTGCCGCCGCCGGGGCCGAGCACCTTGTTCATCGACCAGACCTTGCCGGACTTGAACGCGGCGAACTCGGCGTAGCGGGGGTCGGCCTTGCGGACGTCCTCCAGGGACTTCCAGTCGTTCATCTGGGGCAGCCAGACCTCGGCGTCGCGGGCCTTGGACAGCACGGTCTCCAGGTCCAAATTGGTGCTGCCGGTGCCCTTGGTGTCGGCCCAGGCGTAGGTGCCGCCCGCATCGGCGATCAGCTTGGCCATGAAGCTCTCCCCGTTGGGGATGGCCCACTGGCCCTGGAACATCTGGCCGGGCAGCACCGAGACCGGCTCGGCCTGCTTGGCCTTGGCGGCCAGCTCCTGGTAGGCGGCGGCGACCTTGTCGAACACCTCGGTGGCCTTGGCCTCGGTGCCGGTGAGCGCGGCCACGAACTTGATCCACTCGGCCCGGCCGAGCGCGCTGGTCTCCTGCCACTCGGCGTTGGCGACGATCTTGATGCCGGCGTTGCGCAGCGTCTGGTGGGCGGGCACGTCGTTGCCGTCGGTCATCAGCACGTCCGGACGGGCGCCGATCACCTTCTCGGTGTCGATCTCCTGCCCGGTGATGTCGGCGTACTCGATGATCTGCTTGGCCGCCACCCGCTCGCGCACCTGCGGGGAGGTGATCAGCCCGGCGGAGGCCACGCCCTTGAGCCGGTCCAGCACGCCCAGGTCGGTGATGAACGGCAGGTGCGTGGTCGAGGAGGCGAACAGCGTGCGCACCGGGGTTTCGACCACCACCGCGTCCTTGAGCTCGCCTTCGGCCTTGGGGGCGGGGGTGCCGCAGCGCACCAGCACATAGGTCTGCGGCTTGGCCCCCGGCGCGGGCTGCTTGACGGTGACGACCTGGTAGTTCTTGGCGTAGGTCAGGGTGAAGTTGGTGGCGTGCCGGATCGTCTGCTTGACCGGGAAGTAGTCCTTGGAGGCGTCGAATTCCTTGACGCAGCGGTCGTCTTGGGCCGCCTGCGACCCCTGGCCGTCCCCGCCGCACGCGCTCGCCACGAGCGACAGGGCCACCAGCGCCGTGGCCAGCGGCCATGCCCGGCGGGTGCGGAAGGTGCGCGATGAGCCCCCCTCGGCGGGACGCCCCGCCTCCGGGCGGTGGGGCAGGGACGGGTCCGGCTGCCGTTCGGCCGGGGTGCGCCCGGCTCGGTGCACAAGGTTCACTGGCGCTCCTGCGAGACTGGCCGCGGCGGCCGTTCCTCGACGGCGTCCGCGGCAGGCGGTGGGGCGGACCGTTCCAGAGAGTCCCGCGGCACGCCGGAGCCCGGCGTGTCCTCTCATGGGGAGATCCGCCCCATCTGACTGAGGAGGCGACTGCGTGAGTCTCCTGGCTCTCGGGTCGTCGCTCGCCCCGGCCTTCCCACCCGCGTGCGGGCAGTGGCGTCATCGGGGTCCGCTCGCCGATCACAGTGGCGGGACCGCGCCGGACTCGCACCGGCTTCCTCGTCCGCCGTCGCCTACGGCGTGCAATCTTCGCATATGGGCTGTTCCGGTGTCGCATGGGGCCGGGGCGCGTCCGCCGCCGTTTCACAGGGCTCGTGAGGGCTCACGGGCCCGCAAGCCCTGGGGGCGCCGCCCGGAACGGGGTCATGCGTTCGTCACAAGGAGTTGCATAAAGAGACGGAACTGCATTTTCGGTCCGATTAACAGGGTCTTTTTGTTGCGGGTAATTCGCCCTTCCCGGAAGTGGATTCGGTGATATTCTGAGCCGAGTCCCCTCCACATCCTCCGAGAATCGGAGCTTTTCATGGTCTCTGCGGAGCTGCCTTTCTCAGGAGTGCGCACTGACATTCCCTCCCCGGCGCGGGGTTATGGCTGGATGCTGGGCGGCAAGGACAACTACGAGGCCGACCGGCAGTTCGTCCGGCAGATGCTGAAGAACCTGCCGGAAGCCCTGGACGCCGCCCGGGAGAACCGGCTGTTTTTGTACCGGGTGGTGCGCCACCTGGCGGCCGAGGCGGGAATCAGGCAGTTCATCGACATGGGCTGCGGGCTGCCCACCGACAACAACGTCCACCAGGTCGCCCAGCGGTTCGCCCCGGACTCCCGCGTCGTTTACGTCGACATCGACCCGATCGTGCTGGCGCACGGCCGGGCGCTGCTGGCCGACGACGACTCCACCACGGTGATCAGAGCCGACATCCGCCAGGTGGAAGAGATCCTCGACCACCCGGAGACCAAGCGGCTGATCGACTTCGATGAGCCGGTGGCGGTGCTGTTCCTGTCGGTCGGCCACATGCTGCCCGACAAGGACGACCCGCGCCGGATCCTGCAGACCGTGATCGACCGCATCGCCCCGGGCGGCTACATCGCCTTCACCCAGGCCACCTCGGACGACCCCGCGCACCGCGCCTTGATGAACTCTCAGCTCAGCGCCTACGGCCTGACCTGGCAGACCCGCAGCCCGCAGGAGGTCCAGGCCCTGCTGGCGGGACTGGAGCCGGTGGCGCCCGGCCTGGTGGACGTCAACGACTGGCGCCCCGACCCCGACCAGCCGCCGCTGCCCCCCGTCCCCGAAGAGCTGAAGCCCTACGAAGGCGCCTCCAAGCTCAACAAGGCCGGCTGCGAGTACGGCGGCCTGCTGCGCAAGCCCGCCTGATCACCGGGCCTTGGCAGGCGCACGGGGGCGCCGGACGGGCGAAAGCCCGGCGCCGCCACAGGCGGCTTGCGGAAAGAACGCGTTGGATGAGGTTCACCGCTCCGGACGGCCGCACGTCCCCGGAGGGCGGATGAACGCCAAGGTCGCGGCGGTGATCTGCGCCTTGGAATGCCCCTGGGCGATCAGGCGGGTGGCGGCGTTCAGCGTGCCGACCATCAGCTCCATGGTGATCTGCGGGGACGGGTCGCCCAGCTCGATCAGGGCCTGGCAGAGCGGCTCGGTCAGCCGCCGGTGCAGGACGCGGATCCGCGCCGCGTCCTGCGGCGGCAGGCTGGGAAAGCCGATGGCGTCGGCGATGCGGTGCTCCTCGCTCCCGGCGAACTCCAAGAACGTCCGGATGTAGGCGGTCACCCGCTCGGCGGGGCCGGCCTGGGCGGCCATCACCTCGCCGAGCCGGGCGTTCCACCGCTGGAAGATCTCCTCCAGCAGGTGCACCAGGATGTCGCGGGAGGTGGGGAAGTACTTGTAGACGCTGGAGCGGGCCAGCCCGATGCGGGCGCCGACCGCGCCCGGAGTCACCGCCTCCGGCCCNTCGGCGAGCACGATCCGCCGGGCCGCCTCCAGCAGCTCGGCGTACCGGCGGGCGCGGTGCTCGGCGACGGTCGGGGCGGTGATCCTCGGCAATGCACTTCCTCTGCGCGCAGGTCAGGACAGCTTGCCGTCCCGCATGTGGACGACCCGGTCGGCGGCCTCCAGCAGGTCGGTGTCGTGGGTGACCATCACGGTGGCGGCCTTGCGCTCGTGCGCCTGGGCGGCCAGCAGCGCCACGATCTCACGGGCCCGGCGGCGGTCCAGCGCCGCGGTGGGCTCGTCGGCCAGCAGCACCGCCGGCCGGTTCATCAGCGCGCGGGCCAGCCCGACCCGCTGCCGCTCGCCGCCGGACAGCTCGTGCGGGCGGCGGTCGGCCTTGGCGGTCAGCCCGACCGCCTCCAGCAGCTCGTCGGCGCGGGCCCGGTCCTCGGCGGTGATCCGCCCCGACAGGTGCGGCANCAGCAGCAGCTGGTCGCGGGCGGTCAGCGAGGCCAGCAGGTTGCCGCTTTGGAAGACGTAGCCGATCCGGGTGCGGCGCAGCCTCGCCAGCTCGGCGGCCTTGGCGCCGGAGACGGTCACATCGGCGATGCGCACCTGGCCCCGGGTGGGGTGGATCAGCGCGCCCGCCACGGCCAGCAGGCTGGACTTGCCCGACCCCGACGGGCCGACGACCGCGACGAACTCCCCGGGCTCCACGGTCAAGGTGACCTCATCCAGCGCGGTCACCAGCGTGTCGCCCGTCCCGTACTCCAAGGTGACCTGCTCCAGGGCCAGCCCGGTCGTGGTGGCGGTGGTGGCGGTCATCGGTTGCCTCCCAGGGCGAGCAGCGGATCGACGGAGGTGATGCGGCGCAGCGCCGCCAGCGCGCCCAGCACGCCCAGCACCACCAGCAGCGCCATGGCGGTGACGATCGGGCCGGGCGCCCAGGCGATCGGCATGCCGGGGGCGACCCGCCGCAGCAGCGCGATCATCCCCGCGCCGACCGCGGTGCCGACCGCGGTGGCGGCCACCAGCACCACCAGCACCTGGGCGAGGGCGTCGCGGACCAGGTAACCGGCCGAGCCGCCCAGCGCCCGCACCAGCGCGATCTCGTCCTTGCGCTGCACCGTCCAGACCACGAAGAAGGCGCCGACCACGAACATCGAGATCACGTACAGGAAGAACTGGATCATCTGCATCGTGGCCTGCTCGGCGGAGTACCCCGGCGACTGGCCGTAGGACTCCTCCCGGCTGAGCACCTCGGCCTTGGGGCCGCCGGCGCCGGGCTCACCGTCCAGGGCGATGGCGGTGGCCACCTTGAACGCCTCCTGCGGCGGCTCGCCGGGCAGCCCGTAGTAGATGCGCTGCCAGGTCTTCAGCGGCGCGTACGCCACCGCCACATGCCCGTAGGAGACATCGCCGATGGTGCCGATGATCGGCAGCCGCACCTCGCTGCGCTCCACGACCAGCGTGTCGCCGATCTTGAGCCCCTCGTCCACCAGCTTGCGGGAGATCAGCACCCCGTCCTCCCGGCTGCCCAGCGGATCGCCGGTCAGCGGCTCGGGCGCCATGAACGAGCCGGGCTCCACGCCGAACACCGCGACGTCCACATCCTTGCCGCTGCGCTCTTCCTTGGCGTGGGTGAGCGTGTTGCCGTACGGGGTCGCCGCGCGGACGCCGGGGACCTTCGCCCACTGCTGCGCCAGCGCCGGATCGACCGTGCTGCGGGAGAACAGGTTGCCGTCCACGCCCGGCTGGAAGGCCAGGTGGGTGGCGGGGAGACTGCGCAGCCCCGACACGTTGTCGTTGACCAGGCCGTTGGCCAGGCCGGTGAGCAGGACGGCCAGCACCGCGATCAACCCGACCACGGTGCCCATCAATGCAAAACGCCCCCGGGCGAACCGGAGGTCGCGCAATGCCAGGAACACGGACCACCTCGAAGGATCGGCGACATGCCGACACGAATCTAGAAGATGGGGGCACGGTGTCGCCAAACCGGCGATCGCCGTTTCTATGCTGAGCCGATGTCCACCACCGAACGCGAGATCACCGAGCCCGTCGAGCTGTGCCTGCCGGACGGGCGGCTCAACCCCGCGGCGGCGGGCTGGACGCGCCGCCCCCTGCACACCTGCCGGCTGCGCGGCTGGGGCCGCACCAAGCGCTGGGAGTACTGGTGCGTCACCACCCCCACCCACCTGCTCGCCGTCACCGTCAGCGACCTGGACTTCCTGGCCCTCAACAGCGTCTACTTCCTGGAGTACGGCGGGTTTGAGTTCGAGCGCACCGCGCTGGTCCCGTTCGGGCGCGGGGTGTCGCTGCCGCCGGTCATCGCCGGCACCCCCGGCGACCCGTCGACCGACGTGGTGGTCGGCCCCGAGCGCCCCACCGGCGGGCAGGTCCGCGTGGAGATCACGGCGCTGCCCGGCGGCACCCGGCTGCGGGCGCGCTGCCTGACCCCCGACCGGCGGCCGCTGGAGGCCGACCTGGAGGTGGCGCTGCCCGCCGGGCACGAGACGCTGGGCGTCGTCGTCCCCTGGAGCGACCGGCGCTTTCAGTACACCGCCAAGCACACCGCCCGTCCCGCCACCGGCACCGTGCGGATCGGCTCGTCCACCTACGAGTTCGGCGAGGACGCCTGGGGCGTGCTCGACCACGGCAGGGGCCGCTGGCCGCACTCGATCACCTGGAACTGGGGCGCCGCCTCCGGCCGCAGCGGCGGCCACGTCGTCGGGCTGCAGCTGGGCGGCAAGTGGACCGAGGGCACCGGCGCCACCGAGAACGCCCTGTGCGTGGACGGCCGGCTCACCAAGATCGGCCAGGAGCTGCAGTGGCGCTACGACCCGGGCGACTTCCTGGCCCCCTGGACGATCCGCACCCCCGACGGCGAGCAGGTCGATTTGACCTTCACCCCGTTCCACGACCGGGTCGTCCGCACCAACGCGGTCCTGCTGGCCAACCGCACCGACCAGTGCTTCGGCCGCTACCACGGGCGGGTGCGCACCGACGACGGACGGGACGTNCCCATCGACGGGCTGCTCGGCTGGGCCGAGGAGGTTCGCATGCGCTGGTGAGCTCCGTCACCCGAAAGGGCCGTTGAGCTGGGAAAACGTGATTGAAAACACAGCGTGGCGAAAGCGGACTGTCCGTGNCGGCGACACGCGCGGCCACCTGCGAAAACGCGCTCTGACCAGGAGGAATGACCCCCTGGGCAGGGCCGAAGGTCCCATCGGGCAATGGACCTTCGGCCCTGAGGTGGGCGCAGGCCCGGTGATGGTCTGGAATCGCTGGATTCGTCAACGGGGGGCCGGGTTTCGACCGCGTGGCCGCATCCGTGCCCCGCCCCACCGGAGGAGAGCCCGTGAACGCCCTGGACCTAGCCCGATGGCAGTTCGGGATCACAACCGTCTATCACTTCATCTTCGTACCGCTGAGCATCGGCCTGGCCGCCCTGGTGGCGGTCATGCAGACGATCTGGTACCGCCGCAAGGACCCGCGGTACCTGCGGATGACCAAGTTCTTCGGCAAGCTGCTGCTGATCAACTTCGCCGTGGGCGTGGTCACCGGGATCGTCCAGGAATTCCAGTTCGGCATGAACTGGTCGGACTACTCGCGGTTCGTCGGTGACGTGTTCGGCGCCCCGCTGGCCATGGAAGGGCTGCTGGCGTTCTTCCTGGAGTCCACCTTCCTGGGGTTGTGGATCTTCGGGTGGGACAAGCTCAAGCCGGCGGTGCACCTGGCCACCATCTGGCTGTTCGCGATCGGCACCGCGCTGTCGGCCTACTTCATCATCGCCGCCAACTCCTGGATGCAGCACCCGGTCGGCTACCGGATCAACCCCGACACCAAGCGGGCCGAGCTGACCAGCATCTGGGAGGTGCTGACCAACCCCACCACGCTGGCGGCCTACCCGCACGTCATCTTCGCGTCGCTGATCACCGCCGGCATGCTGATCGCCGGGGTCGCCGCCTGGTACCTGTACAAGCACCGCGACACCGACGTGTTCCGCCCGGCGCTGCGGCTGGGCCTGATCGTCTCGCTGGTGGCGTCGATCGGCGTGTTCATCTCCGGCGACATCCAGGCCCGCGTGATGACCGAGCAGCAGCCGATGAAGATGGCCGCGGCCGAGGCGCTGTATGAGACCTCCGCGCCGGCGTCCTTCTCGCTGTTCACCATCGGCAGCCTGGACGGCCGCGAGGAGCTGTGGAGCCTGCGGATCCCGCACCTGCTGTCGTTCATGGCCACCGGCGACCCCAACGGCCAGGTCGAGGGCATCAACGACGTGCAGCGCGCCTACGAGGCCCTCTACGGCCCCGGCAGCTACATCCCCGTCGTCCCGATCACCTACTGGAACTTCCGGCTGATGATCGGCTTCGGGGCGCTGGCCGCCGCGATCGCGCTGTGGGGCCTGTGGCTGACCCGCGACGGCCGCACCCCGCGCAGCCGCTGGTTCACCCGCGCGGCGCTGATCGGGATCGCGCTGCCCTACCTGGCCAACACCACCGGCTGGATCTTCACCGAGATGGGCCGGCAGCCGTGGGTGGTGCACGGGATGCTGCGCACCGCCGACGGCGTCTCCCCGACGGTCGGCGGCGCCGAAGTGATCGTCTCGCTGGCGGTCTTCACCGTCCTGTACGGAGTGCTGGCCGTGGTGGCGGGCGTGCTGATGACGCGCTTCGCCAAGCAGGGGCCGCCCAAGGAAGAGGAGCTGCCGAAGGAAGACGAACCGATGCCCTCCTTCACCTACTGACGACGCGGAGAGTGAGCGATGGAACTCACCACAGTCTGGTTCCTGCTGATCGCGGTGCTGTGGGCCGGCTACTTCCTGCTGGAGGGCTTCGACTTCGGGGTCGGGGTGCTGATGCCGGTGCTGGCCCCGCGCAAGGCGGCGCACTCCGACACCGACCGCCGGGTCATGATCAACACGATCGGCCCGGTCTGGGACGGCAACGAGGTGTGGCTGCTGGTGGCCGGCGGCGCCACCTTCGCCGCCTTCCCCGAGTGGTACGCCAGCCTCTTCAGCGGCTTCTACCTGGCGCTGCTGCTGATCCTCGCGGCGCTGATCGTGCGCGGGGTGGCCTTCGAGTACCGCGGCAAGGTCGACAGCGACCGCTGGCGCCGCAACTGGGACCTGGCCATCTTCTGGGGGTCGGCGGTGCCCGCCCTGCTGTGGGGCGTGGCGTTCGCCAACATCCTGCAGGGCGTGCCGCTGGACGCCCAGCACCACTACACCGGCACCCTGCTGACCCTGCTCAACCCGTACGCGCTGCTGGGCGGGCTGACCACGCTGACGGTGTTCACCCTGCACGGCGCGGTGTTCCTGGCGCTGAAGACCCGCGGCCACGTCCGTGACCAGGCCCGGCGGGCGGTCCGGTACCTCGCCGCCCCCACCGTGGNGATCGCCGCGGCCTTCCTGGTGATCACCGGGGTGCGGTTCGGGGTGCCGTGGACCTGGGCCACCACCGCGGTGGCGGCGCTGGCGCTGGCCGGCGGCGTGGCGGCCGCGCTGCGCGGCCGGGACGGCTGGGCCTTCACCGGCACCGCGGTCGCCATCGTCGCCACCGTGGCGACCATGTTCGGCGACCTGTGGCCGGCGGTGCTGCCGTCCACCATCGACCCCGCCTACAGCCTGACCGTGGAGAACGCGGCCTCCACCCCCTACACCCTCAAGGTGATGACCTGGGTGGCGGTGATCTTCACCCCGATCGTGCTGGCCTACCAGGCCTGGACGTACTGGGTGTTCCGCAAGCGGCTCACCCGGGAGGCGATCGTGCCGCCCGCGCCCTCCGGCGNCGGCGCGCCCGCCCGTCCCGCGAAGGCGCACGAGCCCGAGCACGCCGTGGAGCGGAGCCGCGCATGAAGCCGCTCGACCCCCGGCTGCTGCGGCACGCCCGCCCGGCCCGGATCTTCCTGGCCCTCACCGTGGTGCTGGGCGCCGTCACCACCGGCCTGGTGCTGGCCCAGGCGGCGCTGCTGGCCCACGCGCTGGCGGGCGCGTTCCACGGCCGGGGGCCGGGCGAGCTGCGGTGGACCCTCGGCGCGCTGCTGGCGGTGGTGGTGGCCCGCGCCGCCGTCCACGGCCTGGGCGAGGCCGCCGCGCTGCACTACGCCGGCACGGTCCGCTCGCTGCTGCGGCGCCGCCTGATCGCGCACGCGCTGGGCCTGGGGCCGCAGTGGACGGCCGGCAAACGCGCCGGCGAGGTGGCCACCGTCGCCACCCGCGGCCTGGACGCCCTGGACGTCTACTTCGCCCGCTACCTGCCGCAGCTGGCGCTGGCGTGCATCACCCCGGTCGCGGTGCTGGCCGTGGTCGCCGGCGCGGACCTGCTGTCGGCGATGGTGATCGCGGTGACGCTGCCGCTGATCCCGGTGTTCATGGTGCTGGTGGGCCTGCACACCAAGGCCCGCACCGAACGCCAGTGGCGGCTGCTGCAGCGGCTCGGCGGCCACTTCCTGGACGTGGTCGAAGGGCTGCCGACGCTGAAGCTGTTCAACCGGGCCGACGCGCAGGCGCAGGTGATCGCCGAGGTGACCGGCGCGCACCGGCGGATCACCATGCGGGTGCTGCGGGTGGCGTTCCTGTCGGCGCTGGTGCTGGAGCTGCTGTCCACGCTGGCGGTGGCGCTGGTGGCCGTCCAGGTCGGGCTGCGGCTGCTGAACGGCGACGTGCCGTATGAGACGGCGCTGCTGGTGCTGATCCTGGCGCCGGAGGCGTACCTGCCGCTGCGCGCCGTCGGCGCCCAGTTCCACGCCGGCATGGAGGGCGTGGCGGCGGCCGAGCGGGCCTTTGAGGTGCTGGACACCCCGCTGCCGCGGCGCCCGGCCGGCGGCGGCGCCGCGGCGGACCTGCGGCGCGACCGGATCGTCCTGGACGAGGTGACCGTGCGCTACCCCGACCGCGACCGTCCCGCCCTGGAGAAGGCGTCGCTGACCATCGAGCCGGGCGAGCGGATCGTCGTCGTCGGCCCCAGCGGCGCGGGCAAGAGCACCCTGCTGAGCCTGCTGCTGCGCTTCACCGAACCCGCCTCGGGCACGGTGAGCTTCGCCGACGTGCCGGTGGAGTCCTGGCGCGAGCAGATCTCCTGGGTGCCGCAGCACCCCCACCTGTTCGACGGGACCATCGCCGACAACATCCGGCTGGGCCGCCCCGGCGCCTCGCCCGCCGACGTCCGCCGCGCCGCCGCCCAGGCCGGGCTGGCCGAGTTCATCGAAGCGCTGCCCGACGGCTACGACACCCGCGTCGGCGAACGCGGCGCCCGCCTGTCGTCGGGCCAGCGCCAGCGCGTCGCCCTGGCCCGCGCCTTCCTGCGCGACGCCCCGCTGGTCCTGCTGGACGAGCCCACCGCCCACCTGGACCCGCTCACCGCCCACGGCGTTCAGGAGGCGGTGCACCGCCTGGCCGCCGGGCGCACCGTCGTGCTGGTCACCCACGACCCGACCTGGACGCACTTCGCCGACCGCGTCGTGCACATCGAGGCGGGCCGGCTGAGGGAGTCCCGTTCGCTGGCGGTGGCGTGATGAGCGGGCTGCCTTTCCTCGGGGCGTCCCGGCGCCCACCGGGCGTTTCCCACCCCGTCCACTGCGGCCGGCGGCCGCACCGACCCCTGGAGAAGACATCATGATCGATCTGGTCCGAAGCGGCGGCCGGCTGCTGTCGGCCACCGGCCATGCCGCCACTTCCGGCGTGGTCCGCCTGGCGGGCCTGTCGTCCTTCGGCGTCGGCGTCGCGATCGCCGCCGTGCCCGTCCTGGTCCTGCACGGCCGCGGGCTGAGGCGGCCCGTGGCAGCGCCCGCCGCCGGATCCGGCCTGCCCGCCCGGCAGGACTGGCCCGCCCGGGAGCCGGTGCCGTGACCCCGGCCGTCCGGGCCTCCATCCGACCGGCACCTCGCAGCCCGGTGGGCGGCCGCCGGCCCGGGTTCGCCTCCGGGAGGGGCGCCTGGACGGGTTCTCGTCTTGGGAGATGACGTCATGACCGCTCTTGCTTCGACTTCCGTGCGCCGGCGCCGGCCGCTGATGTGGCTGTTGGCGGCGGCCGGGCCGGTGCGCGGGCGGCTGGTACTGGCGGCGGTGCTGGGCGCGGCCACCACCGCCGCCGGTATCGGGCTGCTGGGGGCCTCCGGGTTCCTCATCGCGCGGGCCGCCGAGCACCCCGGGGTCACCGCGCTGACCATCGCCGTGGTGATGGTGCGGGCGCTGGGCGTCAGCCGGGGCGTCTTCCGCTACCTGGAGCGGCTGACCGCCCACGACGTGGCGTTCCGGGTGCTGGGGGACGTGCGGGTGCGCATCTACCGGCGGCTGGCGCGGCTGGCCCCGGCCGGGCTGCGCCCGCTGCGCTCAGGGGACCTGCTCTCCCGGCTGGTCAGCGACGTCGACTCCACCCAGGACCTGTTCGTGCGCGGGGTGGTGCCGGTGGCCGCCGCCGCGCTGGCCGGCGGCGGGGCGGTCGCCGCCTGCGCGTTCCTGCTGGCCCCGGCCGCCGGGATGCTGGCGGTCGGGCTGCTGGTGGCGGGGGCGCTGCTGCCGGCGCTGTCGGCGGCCCGGGCCCGCGCCGCCGGGCGCCGCACCGCCCGGGCCCGCGGCGCCGTCTCCGCCCGGGTGGTGGACGCCCTGGCCGGGGCGGCCGAGCTGCACGCCTTCGGCGCCCAGGACCGGGCGCTGGCCGCCGTCGCCGAGGCCGACGCCGAACTGACCGCCCAAAGCCGCCGCGGCGCGCTGGTGCAGGCCGCCGGGGCGGCCCTGGCCTCGCTGGCGGCGGGCCTGACCGTGTGGGCGGTGCTGCTGCTGGGGGTCGCCGCGGTGGAGGACGGGACGCTGGGCCGGGTCCCGCTGGCGGTGCTGGCGCTGACCGCGCTGGCCGCCTTCGAGGCCACGGGCGCGCTGCCCGCCGCGGCCGCCCAGCTCGCCGAGACCCGGGCGGGCGCCGCCCGCATCCTCGACGTCCTGGACGCCCCCGACCCGGTCGCCGAGCCGCCGTCGCCGGCGCCGCCGCCCGAGCCGCCGCTGACGGTCCGGATGCGCGGCGTGCGCGCCCGNTANACCCCAGGCGGCCCGCTCGTCCTGGACGGGCTGGACCTGGACCTGACCCCCGGCAAGCGGGTCGCGCTGGTGGGTCCCAGCGGCGCGGGCAAGAGCACCGTGGCCGCCCTGCTGCTGCGTTTTCTGGACCCGGCGGGCGGTACCATCACCCTCAACGGCACCGATTTGACCGCTTTCGCCTCCGACCAGGTGCGCCGGCTGATCGGCGGCTGCCCCCAGGACCCGCACATCTTCGACGCCACCGTCCGNGACAACCTGAAACTGGCCCGCCCGCAGGCCAGTGACGCCGAACTGGCCGACGCCGCCGCCCGCGCCCGGCTGCTGCCGTGGATCGAGTCGCTGCCCGACGGCTGGGACACCCATGTCGGCGCCCGCGGCGCCCGCATGTCCGGCGGCGAGCGCCGCCGCCTGGCGCTGGCCCGCGCCCTGCTGGCCGACCCGGCCCTGATGATCCTGGACGAGCCCACCGCCCACCTGGACCGGCCCACCGCCGCCGCGCTCACCGCCGACCTGCTGCGCGCCACGCAGGGCCGCACCACCCTGCTCATCACCCACGACCTGACCGGCCTGGAGGAGATCGACGAAATCGTCGTCCTGGACGCCGGCCACGTCGTCCAGCGCGGCACCCACGCCGAGCTGCTCGCCCGCCCCGGCCTCTACCGCACCCTGTGGCGGTGCTCCGCCCCGGACGCCTGCGCCGTGCCGTGACCCGGGACATCCGCGGCGCAGGCCCCCGGCCCTCAGGCCGGAGCGGGCCGTCCAGCGGCTCGGCCGGCGTCGGCGCCCGATGCGCCGCCCGCCGGATGACGGCCGTTCCCCGTGTCCCTCAGGGGGCGGCCGGCGATGCGGGCCAGCGGTCTTCGATGTGGCAGCGGATGAGAGCGGCGTGCGACAGCGGGGCCGACAGGTCGGTCACGTCCCCGTTGGTGGTGTAGTCCAGCAGTACGACGTCGCCGCGGGAGCTCAGCTCCTTCAGGCGGTCCATCAGGTCGGCGACGCGGTGCTCCAGCACCCAGCGGTAGGACGGCAGGTAGATCTGCCGGCGCGCCTGCTCGTACGGCAGCAGGACCTCGCCCGTCAGCCCCGCCCGGTGCCCGCGCACCGGGCCGTGCTTGCGGACGGTGCGCTTGAGCCCTTTCATCGTGGTGATTTCCAGCTTGGCCGGGTCGACATCGGCGTTGGCGAACACNTTCAGCGCCTGCCAGATGCCCTCGACCGACTGGGCGGTGACGCCGGGGGAGAACGGCACGGGAATGCCGCCGTGCGGGTAGAACGGGCTGAACCTCACCCACGGTCGTTCGGCGCGGGAGGTGACGTCCAGGATCAGCGCACCGGGATGGGCCGCCTCGATGGACGCCCTCGCCCGGCGCCGGTTCGCCACATGAATCGCCATCGGGGCACCTTCTCGCCGAGGAACCGAGCCTTTTCCGCCACGCCGCTCCCCGGGGGCCGCAAGCCGTGCCCTCGTGGCCCGCGGCGCCGTCCCCGAACGCGACGTCACCCGTCCCGAACCGCGGAAACAACGTGCTGAAAAGGCTCGCCGAGCGGGGGCATTCTCTCCGGCGCCACCGACATTCCGCATGCCCTTCAAGGGTGGGGTTAGCTTAGGCTAGCCTAAGATCGTGTTGACTCCGGTGCGCGAGGCCCCCCTGCGCGACGACCCCCCGCAACCCGCCGTGGCCGGGGCGTTGCGGCGCGGCCGGGTGGCCGGGTTGTTCCTGCTGGCCGGGCTGCTGGTGCTGATCGTGATGGCGAGTTTCGCGATCGGGGCCGAACGCGTCCCCCTGAGCCGGGTGCTGCCGGGGATCTTCGAGCCGGACGGGTCGCAGAGCGCGCTGATCATCCAGGAGATGCGGCTGCCGCGCACCCTGCTGGGGCTGGCCGTGGGGGCCTCGCTGGGGCTGGCGGGCGCGCTGATGCAGGCGCTGACCCGCAACCCGCTGGCCGAGCCGGGGGTCCTGGGGGTCAACGGAGGCGCCGCGCTGGCGGTGGTGCTGCTCATCTGGCTGGCCGACGTCGACCAGGTGCTGGTGTATGTGTGGGCGGCGTTCGCCGGGGCGGCCGGTGCGGTGCTGCTGGTGTACATGATCGGCTCCTATGGGCGGGCCGGCGCCACGCCGGGACGGCTGGTGCTGGCGGGGGCGGCGCTCAACGCGGTGTTCAGCGCGCTGACCAACGGGGTGATGCTGCTGGACCCGCACGGCTTCAACAGCTTCCGGTTCTGGCAGGTCGGCTCGCTGGCCGGCCGGGACCTGGCCACGCTCGCCCAGGTCGGGCCGTTCATGGCCGCCGGGGTGCTGCTGGCGCTGTCGCTGGCCCGGTCGCTGAACGTGCTGGCGCTGGGGGAGGAGGCCGGGCGGGCGCTCGGCGGCTCCCTGGGCCGCACCCGGGCGCTGGGGGCGCTGGCGGTGGTGCTGCTCAGCGGCGCGGCGACGGCGGCGGTGGGGCCGATCGCCTTCCTGGGACTGGCGGTGCCGTTCATCGTGCGCGCCCTGGTCGGCCCCGACCAGCGGTGGGTGCTGCCGTACTCGCTGCTGCTGGCGCCGGTGCTGCTGCTGGGCGCCGACATCGTCGGGCGGGTGGTGGCCCCGCCGGCCGAGCTGGAGACCGGGATCGTCACCGCGTTCCTGGGGGCGCCGATCTTCATCATGCTGGTCCGCCGCGGAAGGATGCCCAAGCTGTGAGCCGGGTGGTGCGCGCCGGGACGCTGTCGGTGCGGTGGCAGCCGCGTTCGGCGCTGGTCGGCGCCGGGGTGCTGGCCGTCGCGCTGGCGGCGTCGGTGCTGGTGATCGGCACCGGGGAGTTTCAGATCGCACCCGGGGAGGTGGTGCTGACGCTGCTCGGCCGGGGCGATCGGGCCAGTGAGTTCATCATCACCGAGCTGCGGCTGCCGCGGGCGGTCACCGCCCTGCTGGCCGGGCTGGCGCTGGGGATGAGCGGGGCGATCTTCCAGAGCATGTCCCGCAACCCGCTGGGCAGCCCCGACCTGATCGGTTTCACCGCCGGCGCCTCCACCGGCGCGCTGCTGCAGATCCTGGTGCTGGGCGGCGGCACCGCCGCGATCGTGGCCGGGTCGGTGACCGGCGCGGTGGGCACGGCCGCCGCGGTGTACCTGCTGTCTTACCGGGGCGGCGGGGTGAGCGGGCAGCGCCTGGTGCTGGTCGGCGTGGGGGCGGCGGCGATGCTGCAGGCGCTGAACTCCTACCTGATCACCCGGGCCGAGCTGCGCGAGGCGTACGAGGCGGCGTTCTGGCTGACCGGCAGCCTCAACGGCCGCGGCTGGGAGCACGTGGTGCCGCTGGGGTGCGCGCTGGCCGTGCTGGTCCCGCTGGCGCTGTCGCAGTCGGGGCGGCTGCGCATGGGCGAGCTGGGCGACGACGCCGCCCGGGCGCTGGGCGTGCCGGTGCAGCGTTCCCGGGCGGTGCTGGTGGTGGCCGGGGTGGGCCTGGTCGCGGCGGCGACCACGGCGGTGGGCCCGATCCCGTTCGTGGCGCTGGCGGCCGCCCCGCTGGCCCGCGCCCTGACCCGGTGCACCGGCCCGCACCTGCTGTCGGCCGGGCTGATGGGCGCGGCGCTGCTGGCCGTCGGCGACCTGATCTCGCTGAAGCTGCCGGTCCCGGTGCCCGTCGGCGTGGTCACCGGGGTGCTGGGCGGCCTTTACCTGGCCTGGCTGCTGGCCCGCACGGGCCGGAGGGGGGCCATTTGAGCATGGGACGAAGGCCCGATGGGCGGGCACCGGCGCCCGGGAGCGCCGGGGACGGAAGCGGGGAGCGGCGTATGAGCCGGTTGCGGGCGCAGGATCTGACGCTGGCCTACGAGCAGCGGGTGATCGCCGAGCACCTGGGGGTGGAGATCCCGGACGGCTCGTTCACCGTGATCGTCGGGCCGAACGCCTGCGGCAAGTCGACACTGCTGCGGGCGCTGTCGCGGCTGCTGCGGCCCCGGGCGGGCGCGGTGTACCTGGACGGGGAGCAGATCACCGCGCTGCCGGCCAAGCAGGTGGCCCGCAGGCTCGGCCTGCTGCCCCAGCAGCCGCTCACCCCCGACGGCATCACCGTCGCCGACCTGGTGGCCCGCGGCCGCTACCCCTACCAGCGGCTGCTGCGCCAGTGGTCGCGGGAGGACGAGCGCGCGGTGGCCGAGGCGATGGCGGCGGTCGGGGTGAGCGACCTGGCCGACCGGGTGGTGGACGAGCTGTCGGGCGGGCAGCGCCAGCGGGTGTGGCTGGCGCTGGTGCTGGCCCAGCAGACCCCGATCCTGCTGCTGGACGAGCCCACCACGTTCCTGGACATCGCCCACCAGATCGAGGTGCTGGACCTGTGCGCGCGGCTGCACGAGGAGGGCCGCACGCTGGTGGCGGTGCTGCACGACCTCAACCAGGCCTGCCGGTACGCCACCCATCTGATCGCCATGCGCGACGGCCGGATCGTGGCCCAGGGCCGTCCCGCCGAGATCGTCACCGCCGAGCTGGTGGAGCGGGTCTTCGGGCTGCCCTGCCAGATCATCGAGTGCCCGCAGACCGGCGCCCCGCTGGTGGTGCCGATGGACCGGCGCCGGGCGTTGACGCCCGAAACCCTCTGAATTAGGTTAGCCTTACCTAAGTTCAGAGGGGGCGTTCTGTGCTGACCAGGGAAGAACTGCACCAGTCGCTGACCCAGGTGCTCGGTGAGCAGGTCGACCCGCATGACAACCTCATCGAGCTGGGCATGGACTCCATCAGGCTGATGAGCCTGACCGGCCGGCTGCGCAAACGCGGCATCGAGATCACCTTCGCCGAGCTGGCCGAACGCCCCACCCTGGCGCAGTGGTGGGAGCTGCTGGCCGAACGCGGCGCGCTCGCCCCCGCCGCCGAGCCCGAGGCGCCCCAAGAGCCCGCGGCCGACGCGCAAGAGCCCGACGGGCCGTTCCCGCTGGCGCTCATGCAGCACGCCTACTGGATCGGCCGCGACAGCGAACAAGAGCTCGGCTCGGTCGCCGCCCACCTGTACGTGGAACTGGACGGCCGCGACATCGACCCNGGGCGGCTGGAGAAGGCGGTNCGGGCCCTGGTCGAGCGGCACCCCATGCTGCGGGTGGCGATCTGCGACGACGGCACCCAGCGGGTGCTCCCCGAACGCCCCGGCCCGGCGATCACCGTCCTCGACCTGCGGCGGGCCGCCGACCCGCAGGCCGAGCTGGAGCGGGTGCGCCGGGAGATGTCCACCCAGCGGCTGCCCATCGACACCGGCAAGGTCTTCGACCTGCGGCTGAGCCTGCTGCCGTCCGGCACCGCCCGGCTCCACCTGGATGTGGACATGGTCGCCGCCGACGCGATGAGCTACCGCACCATGCTGGCCGACCTGGCCGCCCTGTACGAGGGCGAGACGCTGCCGCCGCTGCGCTACAGCTACGCCCGCTACCTGGCCGCCGACCCCCGCGCGCAGGCCCGCGAACGCGATCGCGCCTGGTGGGCCCAGCGCCTGGCCGACCTGCCCGGCCCGCCCGAACTGCCGGTCGTCCCCAAGCCCGGCCACCGGGTCGTCCGCAAGCACCACTGGCTGTCCCCGGAGGGCAAGCGGCAGCTCATCACCCGCGCCCACCGCGAGGGCGTCACCCCCGCCATGGCGCTGGCCACGATCTTCGCCGAGGTGATCGGCGCCTGGTCGGCCACCCCGCGCTTCATCCTCAACCTGCCGCTGTTCCACCGCGAACCCGTCCACCCGGACGTGGACAAGCTGGTCGGCGACTTCACCGGGTCGATCCTGCTGGAGATCGACCTGACCGAGGAGCTGCCGTTCGTCGAACGCGCCCGCGCCGTGCAGGCCAAACTGCACACCGCCGGCACCCACAGCGACTACTCCGGCCTGGAAGTGCTGCGCGACCTGTCCCGGCAGCGCGGCGAGCAGGTGCTGGCCCCCATCGTCTACACCAGCGCGCTGAATCTGGGCGAGCTGTTCGACGAGCGCGTCCGCGCCCTCTTCGGCGAACCGGTCTGGATCATCTCCCAAGGCCCTCAGGTGCTGCTGGACGCCCAGGTCACCGAGGTCTCCAGCGGGCTGCTGCTGAACTGGGACGTGCGCGAGCCGGCCTTCCCCGAGGGCGTGGCCGACGCCATGTTCGCCGCCTACACCGACGCCGTCACCCGCCTGGGCGCCCCCGACGCCGACTGGAGCCGGCCGCTGCGCATCCAGGCGCCCCCCGAGCAACTGGAGATCCGCAAGCGGCTCAACGCCCGGCCCGCCCCGCCCTCGCGCACCCTCATCGAAGGCTTCTTCGCGAACGCCCGGCACAACCCGCAGGCCCCCGCCGTCCACTGGGACGACGACGGCACCCTCACCTACGGCGAACTGGCCGACCGGGCGCTGCGCGTCGCCGGGCACCTGGTGGCCCAGGGCGTCCGCCCCGGCGACCGGGTCGCGATCGAACTGCCCAAGGGCCCCGACCAGGCCGTGGCCGTCCTCGGCGTGCTGGCGGCCGGCGCCGCCTACGTGCCGATCGGCGTGGAGCAGCCCCCCGCCCGCCGCGAGAAGATCACCAAGACCGCGCAGATCGCGCTCTCCCTCACCCCCGCCGCGCTGACCTGGGCGCTGGCCCAGGCCCAGCCGCTGGCCGAACCGGTGCCCATCACTCCCGGCCAGGTCGCCTACGTGCTGTTCACCTCCGGCTCGACCGGCGAGCCCAAGGGCGTGGAGGTCTCCCACCGGGCCGCCATGAACACCATCGGCGACCTGATCGAACGGTTCTCGCTCGGGCCGCGGGACGTCTCGCTGGGCATCTCGGCCCTGGACTTCGACCTGTCGGTGTTCGACCTGTTCGCGCTGTGGACGGCCGGCGGCGCGGTGGTCATCCCCGCCGAGGAGGAGCGCAAGGACGCCGCCCGCTGGGCCGAACTGGTGGCGCGCCGGTCGGTGACCGTCCTCAACTGCGTCCCCTCGGTGCTGGAGATGCTGCTGCAGACCGGAGGGGACGTGCGCAGCCTGCGGGTGGTGCTGCTGGGCGGCGACTGGGTCGGCGTCCACCTGCCGGGGATGCTGGCCGAACGCGCCCCCGGATGCCGGTTCGTGGCGCTGGGCGGCACCACCGAGACCGCCATCCACTCCACCGTCCAGGAGGTCTCCGGCCCGGTCCCCGAGGACTGGCACGCCGTCCCCTACGGGGTGCCGCTGCGCGGGGTGGCCTGCCGGGTGGTGGACGAGCAGGGCCGCGACCGCCCCGACTGGGTGCCCGGCGAGCTGTGGATCGGCGGCGGAGGCGTCGCCGAGGGCTACTGCGGCGACCCCGAACGCACCGCCGACCGCTTCGTCACCCACGAGGGCGTGCGCTGGTACCGCACCGGCGACATGGCCCGCTACCGCCCCGACGGCACGTTGGAATTCCTCGGCCGCCGCGACCACCAGGTCAAGGTCCGCGGCTTCCGCATCGANCTCGGCGAGATCGAGGCCGCCCTGGAGAGCCACCCGCGGGTCCGCCGCGCCGTGGCGCTGCTGGCCGGCTCCCGCCTGGCCGCCGCGATCGTGCCCGCCTCCGGTGAGGTGGACCGCCAGGAGCTGCAAGACCACGTCCGCGACCTGCTGCCCCCGCACATGGTCCCCGAACTGCTGGTGCGGGTGGAGGAGCTGCCGCTGACCGCCAACGGCAAGATCGACCGCAAGGCCCTCACCGCCCTGGCCGCCGCCGAGGCCGGCGAGGCCGCCGCGACCTACGTCGAACCCACCACCGCCCTGGAAAAGGTCATCGCCCGCACCATCGGCGAGGTCCTGGGCATCGAGCGCGTGGGCGCCGAGGACGACTTCTTCGCCCTGGGCGGCGACTCCGTCCTGGCCACCACCGTCGTCGCGCGCCTGCGCGAGGCCCTCGACACCACCTCCCTGCCGGTGCGCGTGATCTTCGCCCAGCGCACGGTCTCCCGCATCGCCCGCCGCTTCACCGAACTGGAGGAGACCCCCGGCCGCCTGGAGGCCGTCGCCGACATCTGGCTCACCGTCGCCGACATGACCGACGAAGAGGTGGAGGCCCACCTGTCCGGCTCCGCCTGACAAAAAACGCCCCTCGGCGCCGGAACGGGACCCCGGCGTCGAGGGGATGCCTCTCGCCCAGGGGCGCCGTGGTCCGCCGATGAGCCGGGGATCATTCCCCGTCCGCTCCCGTCTGAGGAGGCGTCGAGTCGGCGCTTCCCCGCGGGCGTCCGGTCGGCCGCCGGCAGGTTCTAGGGACGTTGCGTTCACGGGAACGGCCTGAGCGGCAGGTCTGTCGCCCAAAACGCTCGCGTGGGCTTCGCGCGGTCGACGCCGGGGCGGCGTGTCACAATAGGGGCGTCAGAACCCAACAGGAGTTCGTCGGCGCCTGGTAGGTCGGTGGAGCGCGCCGGCGTGCTCGCCTGGTCGCGAGCACGGTCGGCTCTGCTCCGCGCGGTGTCGCGTCCGTGCTTCGAGACCGGGACGGCTCGAAAGGACCGACCGAATGCCCACCGACCGGTTCGAACTCGCAGGCGACTACGTTCCCGACCCCGAACGAGAGATCACGGCCCTCCTCGACGGCTTCTTCGGCTTTTTCGCCGCCCACGGCATCTCCGCCGAACTCATCGGTGCCATGCGGGCACGGCACGAGGAGCTGCAGCAGACGAACGCGCATCTGATCGTGGACGAGCCCGCACGCCACAACCTCCGCATCACCCTCGCGGTGACGGCGGCCTACCGGACGCTGCGATCGCACCTGGGCCGCCCGGCCGCCATCGAAGCGGTGCGGCGGGCACTGGCCGAGCCGCTGGGCGCGGCGATTCGCGAAGGCACCAGAGCGATGCTGGACGCCGCGCCGGACCCGTTCGCCGCCATGGTGGCGCTGTGCAAGACCCGCGAGGAACACGCCTTCGGCAAGGGCTTCACCTTCCATCGCGCCGCCGACGACGACCGCCACTACCTGTTGGAGGTCCGCCGCTGCTTCTACCACGAGGTGCTCGTGGCCAACTCCGCCCCAGAGCTGACACCGGTGCTGTGCGCGTTCGACGCCAACTGGATCGAGGCGATCGACCCTGCACGGGACGGCTTCCGCTTCGAACGCACCACCACCATCGGCCTGGGCGGAACCCACTGCCCGTTCCACTTCATCCGAACCGGCGACACGGACAGCTGATCCGGCCTGGTTTCCTCTGAACGCCATCCCCATGCCACCGGNGTGCTTTCCCGGACGGGAACCGCACCAGCCGGATGACGCGGATACTGCGACCCGCGCGTCCGATCCGGCAGGGACACGGGATCGTCCACCCTGTGCTTGGACGACCCTTGAACGCAGGCTGTGCGCGTGGTCGGCTGTGGCTCTCCCCGTTGCAGCCGACCGNGCTCGGCGCGCGGCCCACCAAGTTGAATCCGCAAGAGCGGAAGCTGCCGAGGCTTACGGGAGCCACTGAACCCTTTTCAACACGTGGCCTCAGGCGCCGGAGACGGGAGCCCGATGATGTCCGGCACTGGAGCGTTGTAGGTCATGGCAGCCTCTCTGACCGCGACGCCCCGTCTCGGCCTACGGGGACGGCGTGTTGGAGGAGGCTCAGCGGTCCGGGATCCTGGGAGNCAGGAGATTCAGGAGGCAGGGTGTCGATGAGTCGACAGGCCGGCCGAGGGGTGACCGTCGCGTCCTTCAACACGCGNGGGCTGCCGCTCTTTGGATCGAATCTGGCCGAACGCTACCGAGCGATCGCGGCTTTCTTCGAATCCTCTGACATTGACGTGGTCAACTTTCAAGAAGTCTTCACCCACCGCCATTTGAGGCTGCTGTCGGCGGGGATGCCTTCTTTCCGGCACCTGGCCTACCGGCGTGCACTGGTTGGGCCTGCCGGCGGCCTGGTGACCTTGTCGCGGCTGCCTACGGGCAAGTCCGGGTATCGGCGCTTCCCTCTCCTCCCGTCCTCGCCCGGCCTTCCCCGCACCGTCCGTTTCAAGGCGGCCCTGAAAGGGGCGTTGATCACTCCTTTGAGGGATCAGGGAGTGTGCGTCATCAACACGCATCCCGTGGCCAACGGCGACGGCGACTGGTCGGATGCCAACCGATTCCGCCCGCTGCAGCAAGGTCAGCTCACCGCTCTGGCACGCCTCGTCCAGGAAATCGAGGACCCGGTGGTCGTATGCGGCGACTTCAACGTGGCCAGGGACAGCACTCTGCACCGGGATTTCCTCGCCGCCACCGGATTGGTCGACGCCTTCGCCGGCAGTTGCCCTCCGACCTTCCATTCCGCTTACCTGAAGCCCGGGCAGCGGCCGCATTGCATCGATTTCATCCTTGTCGCCAAGTCGATCGGGGTCGAAAGCACAGGGACTCTCTTCACCGACCGGGAACCACTGGCCGGCGGACCGTCCTACCTGTCCGATCACATCGGGCTGTACGCCCGGCTGTGTCCGAAGCGTTAGCCTTCCATATCGCAGCTTGTCTGCCCTCGGCTCCTGACAGCCGGGTTCCGCCGTCCTGCTCGNTCAGCATGCCGTTGTCGTCGATCGTCACGGCGATTTCGTCGAAATCGACGAATGGCAGTCGCAGTGCCGCGGTCAAGGTCAGCGGGTCGTGCTGCATCGTCTGCGGGTAGAAGCGGGCAAGGGAACGTTCGAGCTGAGCGGCCAGGATGCCCGCCCACGTGGGGACCGAAGGGGNGCTGAGGGTCTGGTAGAGAGGGCTGGCGGGGTCGATGCCGATCTCAGAGGTCCAGGTCACGTCCCTGGTGACGAACTCCGGCGTCTTCAGGCGCCCCTCGGCGACGGCCGCCAGGACTCGGCGGGCGGCCGGCAATCGGCGGTATGCGAAGTCAGTGGTGCCGATCGTCAGGTGCGAAGACGTCCCCTGGACCCCGACCGCGCTTCACCGGCCGGTCGAGGACCCCGAACACGCCGGCGAGAAAGTGCTAGAGCGTGTCGTCAAAGGAATCGCGCAGGGCCTACCGGGCGCCGCGATGCCCGCGGTGCGTCGGCGGAGCGTCGCCGGACGCGACCGGGCCGGGGTCGGCCCGGGGGCTTTGACGACAGGTCCTAGGGGCGTGAGGTGATCTGCTGGACGGCCCAGGCGTTGCCGTCGGGGTCGGTGAAGTGGATGAAGCCGACGTTGTCAAGGTCGTCGTCCTCCCGGGCGGGGCGGGCGCCGGTCGGGCTCACCACCTGGACCTCGCTGACCTCGACGCCGCGCTCTGCCAGCCGGGCGCGGGCCGCCCGGACGTCGTTGACGACCAGTTGCAGGCCCTTCAGCGAGCCGGGGGCCATCTCCGTGAGGCCCTCGCCGATGACGATCGAGCAGCCGGACCCGGGCGGGGTGAGCTGAACGATGCGTTTGCCGTCGAAGCCGTTGATGTCGTGGTCGACGTTGAAGCCGACCTTGTCGGCGTAGAAGTCCTTGGCCTTGTCCACGTCGGAGACCGGGACGAGCACCACCTCGAGCGTCCAGTTCACCGGCTGTCTCCCTTCGGGATAAGGGGTCACCCCACGAAGGGATCGTACGTATGTTCGAAGATCCTTCTCCGGTGAACAGGGATGTCCGGGACGGGCGTGTCGTCCCGCTCAGGCGGTTTCGGGGCGCAGGGTGGCGGTGCGCAATCCGGTGAGGAAGACGGCCAGGATCAGGGCCAGCACGGCGCTGACGGCGCCGTAGACGACGATGGCGTCGCCGGGCGCCAGATAGCGGCCGAGGGCGCCGGCGCTCACCGAGCCCACGGCCTCGCCGGCGGTGTCCTGGGCCGACCACAGGGCGTTGACCCGGCCCAGGTAGCCGTCGGGGGTGTGGGTCTGGATCAGGCCGTAGCGCAGGATCTCCTCGATGGAGGCGACGAAGCCGTAGCCGAACAGGACCGCCACGGCCAGGGCCGGGTGGCGGGCCAGGCCCAGGCAGGCCAGGATCACGAAACCGGCGACGGAGGCGATCAGCAGGACCCGGCCGGGGGCGCGCAGGGCGCTGGTCCAGCCGCTGGTGACCGAGGCGAGCACCGCTCCGCAGGCCGGGGCGGCGTACAGCAGGCCGACCGTGGTGGGGCCGCCGCCGAGCTGCTCGGTGGCGAACGCCGGCATCAGCACGGGGATGCCGCCGGCCACCATGAACAGCAGGCCCAGCAGCATGAGCCCGCCCACGACCCGGTGCCCGGCCACAAAGCGCAGCCCGGCGCCGATCGCCCGCAACGGGTGCGCCGCCTCTGCGCCGCCGGTTTCCTCGTCCGCTTCGGTGTTCTGGGCGGCCGGAACGGCACCGCCGGAGCCGGCGGCCGCTTCGGCGGTCTCGCCGGTCTTGCCGAGCGCGCCGCTTTCGCCCGCNCCGGCGACGACGGGCGGGCCGCCCGGCTTGAGCGGGGGCAGGGCCGTCAGCAGTCCCAGGGTGCCGAACGTGCCCGCCGCGGCGGCGGTGTAGTTCCAGCCGACGCCGAACGCCGAGATCACCACCCCGCCCAGGGCCGGGGAGAGCATCGAGCCGAGCCGGACGGTCAGCGCGTTCAGTGCCCCGGCGGCCACCAGCTTGTCCGGGCCGACCAGGGCGGGGGTGGCGGCCAGCAGGGCGGTCAGGCTGATCCCGGTGGTCACCCCGTCCCAGGCGGCCAGCACGTACAGCGCGGCCAGCGAGGGGGAGGGCAGGAAGGCGTTCAGCGCCAGCAGCGCAAAGCCGATCCCGGCGGCGATGCGGCCGCGCAGCATCAGGGTGCGCCGGTCGTTGCGGTCGGCCATCACCCCGCCCCACAGCAGCCCGGCCAGCAGGGCGAGGCCGCCGGTGCCGGACACCGCGCCCACGTGCAGGGTGGAGCCGGTCATCTGGTGGACCTGCACCGGCAGCGCCACCATCAGCATCCCGATGCCGAAGACCGACACCGTCCGGGCGATGAACACGTTGCGGAACGGCCTGCTGGTGCGCAGCGGGCTGACGTCCAGGGCCAGGCGGCGGAGCATCGTCGGGGTTCTCCTCCGGGAAGGGAGTAGCTAAGGTTAGCCTATCCTTAGTGAATCTCCAGCGGAGAGGGCAGACCGTGCGTCGCACCCTGATGAACGGAAAGATCCACCGCGCCACCGTGACACAGGCGAACCTGCACTATGTGGGTTCCCTGACGATCGACGCGGACCTGATGGCCGCCGCCGACATCGTCGAAGGAGAACAGGTCCAGGTCGTCGACGTCACCAACGGGGCCCGGCTGGTCACCTACGCCATCACCGGCGAGGCCGGCAGCGGGGTCATCGGGATCAACGGCGCCGCGGCCCACCTGGTCAAGCCGGGCGACATGGTGATCATCATTTCCTATGTCGCGCTGACCGAGGAGGAACGCCGCTCGCACCGCCCCAAGGTCGTCCACGTGGACGAACACAACCGCATCGTCGCGCTCGGGGACGATGCGGCCGAGCCCGTGCCCGGCGTGCCGGCCCAGCTTGCGGGGCGCTGAGCGATGGAAGGCTTCACCCCCTGGCCGGAGGAGCTGGCCGCGCGCTACATCGCCGAGGGCTACTGGGGCGACCACGTNCTGGGCGAGGTTCCCCAAGGCGACCCCGACCGCGTCGCNCTGGTCGCCGGAGATGAGCGCCTGACCTACGCCGAGCTGGAGCGGCGCATCGACCGCACCGCCGCCGGCCTGCACCGCCTGGGCATCCGGCGCGGCGACCGGGTGGTGCTCCAGCTGCCCAACACCGCGTCCTTCGTCATCGTCTTCCTGGCGCTGATGCGCCTGGGAGCGCCCCCGGTGCTGGCCCTGCCCGCCCACCGGCACAGCGAGATCGGCTACCTGTGCGAGCTGGCCGAGGCCAAGGCCTACATCATCCCCGACCGGCACGCCGGCTACGACTACCGCGAGCTGGCCCGCTCCCTCGGCGGCGTGGAGCACGTCATCGTCGACGGCGAGGCCGCCGAGTTCACCCCCCTGGCCGAGCTGGACGCCGACCCCATCCCGTTGGAGCGGCCCGACCCGGCCGACGTGGGCCTGTTCCTGCTGTCGGGCGGCACCACCGGCCTGCCCAAACTGATCCCCCGGACCCACCGCGACTACGTCTACAACCTGACCGCCAGCGCCGAGGTCTGCGGCTTCACCTCCGGCACCGTCTACCTGGTGGTGCTGCCGGCCGCCCACAACTTCGCCCTGGCCTGCCCCGGCCTGCTGGGCACCCTGTCGGTCGGCGGCACGGTCGTGCTGGCCCCCTCCGGCTCCCCGGACGCGGCGTTCCCGCTGATCGAACGGGAACGCGCCACCGTCTGCGCGGTCGTCCCCCCGATCGCGCTGCTGTGGCTGGACGCGGCCACCTGGTCGGAGGAGGACCTGTCGTCCCTGCAGCTGCTGCAGGTGGGCGGCGCCAAACTGGCCACGGAACCGGCCTCCAAGATCCCCGGGGTCCTCGGCTGCAAGCTGCAGCAGGTCTTCGGCATGGCCGAGGGCCTGCTCAACTACACCCGCCTGGACGACCCGCCCGAGCTGATCGAGACCACCCAGGGCCGCCCGCTGTCCCCGGCCGACGAGATCCGCGTGGTGGACCCCGACACCGGCGAGGACGTCCCCGAAGGCGAGGTCGGCGAGCTGCTCACCCGCGGCCCCTACACCCTGCGCGGCTACTACAAGGCCCCCGAGCACAACGCCCGCTCCTTCACCGCCGACGGCTTCTACCGCACCGGCGACCTGGTGCGGCGGCTGCCGTCCGGCCACCTGGTGGTGGAGGGGCGCCACAAGGACCAGATCAACCGGGGCGGCGAGAAGATCGCCGCCGAGGAGCTGGAAGGCCACCTGATCGCCCACCCGGCCGTCCACGACGCGGCGGTCGTCGGCGTGCCCGACCCGGTCATGGGCGAACGCACCTGCGCGTTCCTCGTCGCCCGCGGCACCCCGCCCACCCTGCGGGAGGTGAAGGAGTTCCTGCGCGACCGCGGAGTGGCCGACTACAAGTGGCCCGACCGCATCGAAGTGGTCGACGCCTTCCCCCGCACCCCCGTCGGCAAGATCAGCAAGAAGGCGCTCCTCGCCATGCTGGACAAGGCCTAGCCGAAGGGCACGGACCGGCACAGGCAGCGGCCCCCGGCGCGCTCGCCGGGGGCCGTTTCATTCCAGTCCGCTACTTGGCGCGATGGCATGGCCCACGTGGGAGATCGGCGCGCGGGCATACCATCGGTGAATGGCGACGCGGCTCGTGCAGATTCACATGAAGGCCCATGACGACTCTGCGCTCGGCCGGTTCTGGGCGCAGGCGCTCGGCTGGAGCCTCTCCAGCGAGGGGCCCGGCGTGACCAGCCTCGAGCCCGAAGGCTTCACCTATCCCGACCCCACCGCCGTCTGCATCGACATCGTCGCCGACCCCAGTCCCAAGACGGTGAAGAACCGCGTGCACCTCGACCTCGCCACCACCTCGGCGGCCCACCAGGCGGACCTGGTCGCGCGTCTGGAAAACCTCGGCGCGACACCCGTCGACATCGGCCAGGGCGACGTCCCGTGGACGGTGCTGGCCGACCCGGAGGGCAACGAGTTCTGCGTGCTGGAACCCCGCCCGGTGTACCGGGACACCGGACCGGTCGCCGCGGTGGTGGTCGACTGCACCGATCCGCGGGCCATGGCCCGCTTCTGGGGCGAGGCGATGGACTGGACCGTGCACGTGGTGACCGACGAGTGCGCGGTGCTGCGTTCCGCCAAGGGCGTCGGCCCGTACCTGGAGTTCCTCCGCACGCCCGACGCCAAGACCGCAAGGAACCGCATTCATCTCGACCTGCGCCCCTACCCCGGTGACGACCAGGCGGCGGAGGTGGACCGGCTGCGGGCGCTCGGCGCCGTCGACATCGACATCGGCCAGGGCGACGTCCCGTGGACGGTGCTGGCCGACCCGGAGGGCAACGAGTTCTGCGTCCTCACCCCCATGTGAAGCAGACCCCGGTCTCGGTGCCGTCGCTTTCGCCGCTGAGAGACGCGGAAGCCGTCGGAGCCCCGCTTTTCGCGTTCCCGTAGGCCGCCTGCGGCCCTGCCGTGGCGAGGACAGCGGACGGAACCACAGCGGTGGATCGGATACCAGATGCGCTGCGACGGCGGAGCGTGCGCATGAACGTCCGATCGTCCGCCCGGACTGCGGAGGTAGCGACAGAGCAGGACAGCGGGCCGCTGCGCGCGGTGGAGAGCGGACGGCCGGCGGTGCCGGTCGCCGTGAGCGGCACCGCCGCCGCCTTCGACGCCAGAGGCCGGGCGCCGGCGTGGGGACCCGCCGACCAGACCCGCGTCTTCCTCGGTCGAGGTCCCGCCGTCCCAGGAGGAGGACACGCCGTTCGTGCGGTTCGGCGCCTGGGTGCCGGCTCTGTCGCTGCTGATCGTCCTGGCGGCGGCCGCGGCGTGGACGGCCGGACGGCGCCGGAACCCGCCCGCCCCTCAAAGGCCCGGTCCCGCCCGGGGAACGGCTGCGATCGCCGGACCGCGCCGCCGGCGCCGTTCATGATGGGACCATGCGGCAGGAACCGGACCCCGGCGAGGACTTTCTGGACGCCCTCGCCGGGCGGCTGACCGGCATGCCGGGACGGCCGGTGGCGGTGGACCTTTCCGCCGAGGACGCCTGGGAACTGGTCACGCGCCTCGACAGCGCCCTGGACGCCGACGGCGTCCAGACGCGGATGGTGCTGGGCGCGGCATGCCCGACGACCACCGAGGCCATCGCCCAGTTCGTCACGGCCATGCAACTTCCCTACCGGGCGAGCCGAAGCTGGGAGGACTTCCTCGGCGAGCTCGGCGAACGCCCTGTCTCGCAGCGGCAGTGCCTGGTGGTGACCGACGCCTGCGCCCTGCTGCGGCACGAGAGCTTCGACAGGTGGCGGGAACTGGTCGGTGGCGTCTGCGGCGGTCCGTACTGCATGGGCGGCGGCTGGACCACCCTTGTCCTGGCAGACCGTGAACCCGCCTGGCGGGAATGGGTCTTCCGGTCGGCGGCCGACACCGCCCGCCGAAGCGGCTGGGAGCTGCCCATGTTGCGGGGGAGTGCCGGGGCGTCTGGCTTTCCCTAGCGGTATCCGGTCCGGAGCTGCTGTCGAGGGGGCGATGGCGGTGGCCGGGTTGGCCGTGGCGGGGCGAGACGTCTCGCTGGGCGGGGGCGGGTTCTGGGGGATCGCCGGAAGGCGATGGTGGTGGCGACTTTGGTCGAAGAAGGGTGGCCGATCGGCGGCTGCGCCGGTTCCGGGGAGGCGGCCATGGTGGGGGCATGAGTCGCGGGATGGGCCATGGCTGCTGAGCGCGTTTCCGGTGCCGGGGTGACCGTGGTGGGGCGTGCGCGGTGGGAGCGTGCGCTGATCTGGGGTGGGTTCCCGGTCGCGGGGGCGGTGCTGGGCGGGCTGGTGTGGCTGGTGGCCGGGTGGGTGGTCGCGCTGCGGTGGGTGCCGATGCGCGGGCCGTTCGAGCTGGTGGACTCCCTGCCCGACCTGCCCGCCGCGCTGGGCTGCATGGGGCTGGGCGCGGTGGCGGGTCTGGTGCTGGCCTTCGTGGCCGAACGCGAATACGTGACCGTGGCCGTCGGCGACGATCGGGTGGTCTGCGTTCGCGATGGCGCCGAGCGGTCGGTGCCGCGGGCGTCCGTCGGGGCGGTGTTCGTGGACGAGGGACGGCTGGTGCTGCTGGACCGCCGGGGCCGGGAGCTGCTGGTGTACTCGGCCCGGGAGGGCGCCGACCTGCCGGGCGCCGAGCGTCTGGCCAGGGCCTTCAAGGCGCACGGCTACCCGTGGTCGCCCGGCGGGGACCCGCACCGGGACGAGTACCGGCGCTGGGTGCCCGACATGCCCGGCCTGCCGTCGCGAACGCGCTGCTGCGCGCCCGGGCCAAAGCATTGGACAGCGGGGACGGGGAGGAGGCGGCGCAGCTTCGCGAGGAGCTGGGGCGGCTGGGCGTGGTCGTCCGGGAGGACGGCAAGAAACGCCAGTTCTGGCGCTGCGTCCCGCCGCCTTTGGGGTGAACCGGGCGTCCGGCTGCTGGGACGGCGAAGCCCGCCCCGCGCAGAACGCGCGGGGCGGGCGGTGGAGGAGGAGAGGTCCTTCAGCGCAGCGGGACGACGTAGGGGGCGACGCTGGAGAGCTTCTCGCAGGTCTCCTCGTACTCGCGGTCGGGCGTGGAGCCGGTGACGATGCCGGCGCCGGCGCGCAGCCACGCCCGCCCGCCCTGCTGGTAGAGGGCGCGCAGCACCAGGGCCGCATCCAGCGCCCCGTCGTGGGAGACCGCCAGCACCGCGCCCGAGTACAGGCCGCGCGGCTCGTCGAGGCGGGTGATGGCCTCGATCGCCTCGGGCTTGGGGATGCCGGAGGCGGTGACGGCGGGGAAGAGCGCTTCGAAGGCGTCCCAGCAGGTGCGGCCGGGGGCCAGCCGGCCGTGCACGCTGGAGCCCAGGTGCTGCACGCTGCCCCGCTCCTTGACCGTCATGAACCCGGTGACCTGCACCGTTGCGGGCGTGCAGACCCGGTACAGCTCCTGCTGCGAGGTGCGCACCGACACCGCGTGCTCGAAGATCTCCTTGGGGTCGTTTTCCAGTTCGCGCCGCCGGGCCGCGTCGGTGTCGGCGTCCAGGCCGAAGGCGCGGGTGCCGGCCAGCGGCTGGGTCATCACCGTGCCGTCGGCGCTGGTCTGCGCCACCACTTCGGGGCTGAAGCCGGTGGCCTGGAAGCCGTCCAGGTCGAGCAGGAACGAGCGGGCCGGGGTGTTGGCGGCCCGCCCGGCCAGGAAGGTGCCGACCACGTCCACCGGGAAGCCGATCGGCAGCCGCCGGGAGACGATGACCTTCTGGTAGAGCCCGGCGCCGATCTCCTCCAGCGCCTTGGCGACGCGTTCGCGGTAGTCGTCGCCGGTGCGCACGTCCACCGGGGACGGCACCGGCGCCGGACGCGGCGCGGGGTCGGCCAGCAGCCTGCCGACCTGCTCGACTTCGGCGGCGTCCGNCCCGGTCACCACGGCGCGGCCGACCGTTGCGCGCACCTGGAGGCGGGGGACGATGAGGTGCGCCAGCCNGGTCTGCGACCGGAGCGCCTGCGGGCAGGAGAANTCGAAGGCCACCCAGCCGTAGGCGTTCCAGGCCGGCCAGGGGGCCTCGGCGAACGCCTCCTGCAGCGCGGCCGCCGGGCGTCCCGACCAGGGGCGGACGGTTTCGGGGCGGCCCGCCCAGCGGGTGCGCACCGTCTGCGATTCCAAGGCCACCTCGCCCAGTGCGCCCCCGGCGAAAGTCCACTCACCCGGCCGTTCGTAAACGACGAAGTCCCTGAACAGCCCTGATTCCGCCAATTGGGCCATCAATTGCGGGGGGTCGGAAGTGACCTCGACCGTCAGTTCGGCCGCCTCCAGGCCGATCTCGTCCGTGCGCACACCGAAGGACACAGCAAACCCATCCTCTGCAGGATCGGACCGCTCCCGATCAACTTAGGTAAGGCTAACCTTGTGTGATTTTGATAGGCAAGGCTAACCTAACCAGCGTTTGCCACCCGGTCCTCAAGCGGGCCCCAACCGAAAGAGTTGAGCGTGCAGGAGCAGACGGCGGCACGACGACGGGAACTGATGCGGCGACTGATGGCCGAGCGCGGCATCGGCCGGGACACCTCCCGGATCGCCCCTCGCACATCGGACGGCCCGGCACCTCTTTCTTACGCGCAGCAGAGCATGTGGCTGCACCACCGGGCCTTCCCCGACAGCCCCGCCTACAACGTCTGCCTGCTGGTGCGCATGTCCGGCGACCTGGACATAAGCGCCCTGCACACGGCGCTGCGCGGCGTGGTCCGCCGCCACGCCATCCTGCGCACCACCTACGACGACGGCCCCGTCCAGCACATCCACGACGACGACTCCCTGGACCTGCCCGTCCGCGACTACCCCGGCACCGGCGCGGACGCCGAGGCATGGGCGCGGGCACAGGCGGGCCGGATCGCGGCCCGGCCGTTCGACCTGCGCACCGAACGTCCCATCCGGACCGAACTGCTGCGCCTCGCCCCCCGCGAGCACGGGCTGGTGGTGGTCATCCACCACATCGCCTGCGACGGCACCGTGTGGGGAACGATGTCCGGCGAACTGGCCGCGCTCTACCGCGCCGCGCTGACCGGCGAACCGGACGGCCTGGCCCCGCTGCCCATCCAGTACGCCGACTACGCGGCCTGGGAACAGCGGCGTCCCCTCTCCCAAGAAGACCTGGAGTACTGGCGGCGGCGCCTCGACCCGGCCCCCGAGCCGCTGGACCTGCCCACCGACCGGCCCCGCACCGCCACCGTCTCCGAAACCGGCGGACATCGGGTCCGCCGCTTCGACGACGCCGTCACCGCCGGCATCCGCGACCTGGCCGCCCGGGAGAACGCCACCCCCTTCATGGTGATGCTGGCCGGCTACGCCGCCCTGCTGCACCGCTACACCGGCGCCACCGACATCCCCGTCGGCTCCCTGGTGCAAAGCCGCGAACACGCCGAGACCCAGCCGCTGATCGGCCACTTCGGCAACACCCTGGTGCTGCGCACCGACCTGTCCGGCAACCCCACCTTCCGCGAGCTGCTGGCACGGGTCCGCCAGAACTGCACCGAAGACTTCGCCCACCAGGCCCTGCCCTACGACAAGATCGTCGAAGAGCTGCGACCGGCCCGCCCGCGCGGCCGCTCGCCCTACTTCGACACCATGTTCATGTACCTCGCCCACGAGATCGGCGAACTGGACCTGCCCGGCATCACCTCCTGGTGGACGCACATCCCCAGCGGCGCCGTCCACTTCGACCTGTCACTGGAGGCGTTCGCCCGCTCCCACGGCCTGGAAGTGGAGGCCACCTTCCGGCGCGAACTGTTCGACGACGAACGCATCGACGCGCTGCTGGCCCACCTGGAGACGCTGCTGCGCAGCGCCGTCACCGACCCCGGCCGCCGCATCACCGACCTGGAACTGCTCAGCGAGAGTGAGCGGCGGCAACTGGCGGAGTGGAACGCCACCGACCGGCCCGTCCCCGCCACCACCGTGGTCGAGCTGTTCGAACAACAGGCCGCCCGCACCCCCGACGCCATCGCCGTCGAAAGCGAAACCGGCACCCTCACCTACGCCGAACTGGACCGCCGCGCCTCCGGCCTGGCCGCGCTGCTGCGCGCCCGCGGCGCCGGCCCCGGCAAGGTCGTGGCACTGGCCCTGCCGCGCACCGGCGACCTGGTCGCCGCGGTACTGGCCGTGCTCAAGTCCGGCGCCGCCTACCTGCCGCTGGACCTGGACCACCCGGCCGACCGCCTGGCCTACATGCTTCAGGACGCCGCCCCGCTGTGCACGCTGGCGACCGAGCAGACCCGCGCCGTCCTGCCCGACGACGCCGAGGTGCTGGTGCTCGGCGACCGGACGCCCGCCCCCGCCCCCTCCCGGCCCGTCACCGGCGACGACCTGGCCTACGTCATCTACACCTCCGGCTCCACCGGACGGCCCAAAGGCGTGGCCGTCCCGCACGCGGCGCTGACGAACTTCCTGCTGATGCAGCGGGAAGAACTCGCCCTGCGCCCCGGCGACCGCCTGGTCGCCGTCACCACCATCGCCTTCGACATCGCCGCCCTGGAGCTGTACGTGCCGCTGATCAGCGGCGCCACCGTCGTGCTGGCCTCCCGCAACGCCGTGCGCGACCCGGCCGCGCTGGCGGAACTGCTGGCCGACGCCACCATCGTGCAGGCCACCCCGTCCCTGCTGGGCTCNCTGGACCCGGCCGCCCTGCAAGGCCTGCGGGTACTGGTCGGCGGCGAGGCCCTGCCGGCCGCCCTCGCCGACACCCTCACCCGCGTCGCCTCCCGCGCCACCAACGTCTACGGCCCCACCGAGGCGACCATCTGGGCGACCTCCGCCGAACTGCCCTCCACCGGCATCGGCCGCCCCTTCTGGAACACCCGCGCCTACGTGCTGGACGCCTCGCTGCGGCCCGTCCCGCCCGGCGTCCCCGGCGAGCTGTACCTGGCGGGCGCCCAGCTCGCCCACGGCTACATCGGCCGCCCCGACCTGACCGCCGAACGGTTCGTCGCCGACCCGTTCGGCCCGCCCGGCACCCGCATGTACCGCACCGGCGACCTGGCCCGCTGGAGACGCGACGGGACGCTGGAATACCTGGGCCGCACCGACGACCAGGTCAAGATCCGCGGCTTCCGCATCGAACCGGGCGAAGTGCAGGCGGTGCTGGCCGCCCAGCCCGGCGTCGCCCAGGCCGCCGTGATCGTCCGCGAGGACCGGCCCGGCGACAAACGCCTGGTCGGCTACCTGGTGCCCGGCCCCGAAGGGCTGGACGAGACGGCCGTCCGCGCCGCCGCCGCCCGCGCCCTGCCCGAGTACATGCTGCCTTCTGCCCTGGTCGTCCTGGACGCCCTGCCCCGCACCGTCAACGGCAAACTGGACCGGCGCGCCCTGCCCGCCCCGCACCTGGAAACCGGCGGGCGCCGCCCCCGCGACGCCCGCGAAACAGCCCTGTGCGAACTGTTCGCCGAAGCACTCGGCGTGGACGAGGTCGGCATCGACGACGACTTCTTCGCCCTCGGCGGCCACTCCCTGCTGGCCGCCCGCCTGGCCGGCCGCATCCGCGCCGCCCTCGGCGCCGAATTGACCATCGCCGACGTCTTCGAAGCCCCCACCGTCGCCCAGCTGGCACCCCGCCTGGTGGAGGGCACCCGCACCCGGGTGCGCGACGTGACCCGGCCCGAGGTCGTCCCCGCCTCCGCCGCCCAGCGCGGACTGTGGCTGGAAGAACGCATGCACGGCCCGTCCGTCTCCTACACGGTGCCGCTGGGCGCCCGGCTGCGCGGCCCGCTGGACGTCGCCGCCCTGCGCGCCGCGTTCGGCGACGTGGTCGCCCGGCACGAGGCGCTGCGCACCCTGCTGGTCGAAGGCCCCGACGGGCTGCCGATCCAGCGCGTCCTGCCGCCCGGCGGGGAACTTTTCGAGGTCCGTGACCTGCGCGGACTGCCCGCCGACCAGGTCGCCGAGGCGGAGGCGCAGGCGGCGCGGCACCGCTTCCGCCTCGGCGTCGACCTGCCGATCCGGGCCACGCTGCTGCGGGTGGACGACGAGGCGTGGACGCTGATCCTGCTGCAGCACCACGCCGCCGCCGACGAATGGTCCTTCACCCCCCTGCTGGCCGACCTGTCCCGCGCCTACGCCGCCCGCGCACAAGGACGGGAACCCGACTGGGCGCCGCTGCCCGTCCAATACGCCGACTACACCGTCTGGGACGCCGCCCAAGACCACACCCACCAGCTCGACCACTGGGAACGGGCCCTGGCCGGGCTGCCGGAGGAGACCACCCTGCCACCGGACCGCCCCCGCCCGGCCGAGGCCGGCCACCGCGGCGACCAGGTGACCTTCCAGCTCCCGCTGGACGGGGTGCGCGAGCTGGCCCGCAGCACCGGCACCAGCGTGTTCATGGTGCTGCACGCGGCCATGGCGGCCGTGCTGCAGCGGGCCGGCGCCGGCGACGACATCGCCTTGGGCACCCCCATCGCCGCCCGCCCCGACGAGGACCTGGCCGACCTGGTCGGCGTGTTCGTCAACCTGCTGGTGCTGCGCACCGACCTGTCGGGCGACCCGACCTTCACCGAGCTGCTGCAACGGGTCCGCACCGCCGACCTGGACGCCTTCGCCCACGCCGACGTCCCCTTCGAGCAGGTCGTCGAACGGCTGGCCCCCGAACGGTCCCTGGCCCGCAGCCCGCTGTTCCAGGTGATGATCGTCCACCAGCGCCTGGCCGACGCCCGCCTGAAGCTGCCCGGCGTGGAGGCCGAGCCGTTCCTGCCGAAGACCGGCGGCGTCAAGTTCGACCTGGACGTCTACTTCGCCGAAGGCGACGACCGCATCGAGGGCGTGGCCGCCTACGCCACCGACCTGTACGACCGGGAAACCGTCACCGCCCTGTTCGACCGGCTCGCCGCCCTGCTCACCCGGGCCGTCCGCCACCCCGGCCGGCGCCTGTCGCAGCTCCTGCCGCCCTTCGACCACCCCGACACCGCCCGCGACTTCGGCGGCCGCACCGTCGCCGACCTGTTCGCCGAACAGGCCGCCCGCACCCCAAACGCCCCCGCCCTGATCCTGCCCGGCGGGAGCGGGCAGGCGGCGGCCACCGCGGAAAACGACCCGGCCGGCCGGTCGCCCCAGGACGTGGTGATCAGCTACGCCGAGCTGGACCGCCGGGCCGAGGAACTGGCCGACCGGCTGGCCGCGGCCGGGGCCGGACCCGAGCAGGTGGTGGCCATCGCCCTGCCGCGCTCGGCGGAGTTCGTCACCGCACTGCTGGCCGTGATCAAAACCGGCGCGGCCTACCTGCCGATCGACGTGACCTACCCGCAGGCCCGCATCGACCACATGCTGCAGGCCGCCCGGCCGTTGCTGGTGCTCGGCCGGGACGAACCCCCGGCCGACGCGCCGCCCCGCGAACGCGTCGAAATCCTGCCCGACCACCCCGCCTACGTGATCTTCACCTCGGGCTCCACCGGCACGCCCAAGGCGGTCGTCGGCACCCAGCGGGCCCTGGCCAACCGCCTGGCCTGGGGCCTGGACCTGGTCGAACCCGGCATGCGGGTGGCCAAGAGCTCCCCGGCGTTCATCGACGGCACCACCGAACTCCTCGGCGGCCTGCTCGCCGGCGACCCGGTGCTGATCGCCGACGACGCCACCGCCACCGACCCCGTGGCCCTGGCCGAACTCATCGACCGCTACCGGGCCCGCACCGTCACCGTCGTGCCGAGCCTGCTGGCCGCCCTGCTGGAAGCCGGCGACCTCGGCTCGGTCACCACCTGGATCAGCAGCGGCGAGGCCCTGCCCGCCGGCCTGGCCGACCGCATCGGCGCCCGCCTGATCAACCTGTACGGCTGCTCGGAGGCCGCCGGCGACAGCCTGATCGCCGAAGGCGCCGCCACCTTGCACCCCATCGCCAACACCACCGCCTACGTGCTGGACGACGCCCTGCGCGAAGTGGAGGTCGGCGAACTGTACCTGGCCGGCGACGGCCTGGCCCGCGGCTACCTGAACGACCCGGCCCGCACCGCCGAACGCTTCGTCGCCAACCCCTTCGGCCCGCCCGGCTCCCGGCTGTACCGCACCGGCGACCGGGTGCGCCGCCGCCGCGACGGCGGCCTGGAGTTCCTCGGCCGCGCCGACGACCAGATCAAAATCCGCGGCTTCCGCATCGAACCCGGCGAGATCGAAGCGGTACTGGCCGCCCAGCCCGGCGTCCGCCGCGCCGCCGTGACCGCCCACTCCGGCCGCCTGGTCGGCTACCTCGTCGGCGACGCCGACACCTCGNCCCTGCACGACCGCCTGCGCGAGCTGCTGCCCGACTACCTGGTCCCCTCCGACCTGGTCGTCCTGGACGAGCTGCCGCTCAACCCCAACGGCAAGATCGACCGCCGCGCCCTCCCCGAACCCGGCCGCACCGGCCGCGGACGCGCCCCCCGAACCGAGGCCGAACGCACCCTGGCCGCCCTGGTCACCGAACTCCTCGGCCGCGAGAGCATCGGCGCCGACGACGACTTCTTCCGCATCGGCGGCGACAGCATCAGCGCCGCCCTCCTGGTCGCCCGCGCCCGCCGCACCGGCCTGACCTTCACCGTCCGCGACGTCTTCCGCCTGCGCACCATCGCCGCCCTGGCAGAGGCCGCCCGGCCCGTCGAGACGGCCCCGTCCACCGGTGCACAGCCCGGGCCCGGGACCGCCGCCACCTCCGCCGGGGCCGATGGCGCAGCCGCCGCACCAGCCGATGCCTCGGCCGCCGGAACGGGCGGCCTGCCCGCCGAGCCGGCTGAAACGGGCAGCGGTGCCGGTGCCGCGCCTGGTGGGCGGGGCGCCGCGTCAGCTGGTGCCTTGGGTGCCGGGGCAGGTGGCCTGTCGGCTGGGACGGGTGGCGGTGCTGGTGCCGCGCCTGGTGGGCGGGGCGCCGTGTCGGGTGGTGTCTCGGGTNCCGGGGCAGGTGGCCTGTCGGCTGGGACGGGTGATGGTGCCGGTGCCGCGTCCGGTGGCCGGGACGTTGCGGCGGCCGGTGCCTTCGGTGCCGGGATGGGGCGCGCGGCGGCCGGGGGGTCCGCGGACCCGGTCGGTGAGGTGGAGCTGCCGCTGTCGCCGCTGCAGGAAGGGCTGCTGTTCCACCTGCTGATGGCCGGGGAAGGCCGCGACATCTACGTCCAGCAGGCCGTGGTGACGCTCTCCGGGCCGCTGCAGCCGGAGCGGATGGCCGATGCGGCGCGGCGCGTGCTGGAGAAGTTCCCCAACCTGCGGGCGGGTTTCCGCACCGACGGGGCGCGCACCGTCCAGTTCATCCCCGAACACTTCGACGTGCCCTGGACCTACGCCGAGGTCCGCACTCCTGAGGAACTCGAAGCGTTCATCGAAGAGCAGCGGGCCCGGCCCTTCACCCCCGACCGGCCCCCGCTGATCCGCTTCGGCCTGGCCCGGGTCGGCGAAGGCGACTACCGGCTGGTGCTGACCTCAGAGCTGATCCTGCTGGACGGGTGGTCCGGCGGCCTGCTGATCGGCTCGCTCATGGAGTTCTACACCGACCCGGCCGCCGAGCACGCCCGCCCCGTCACCCCGTTCACCGCCTACCTGGACTGGGTCGGCGGACGCGACCGGCAGGCCGCCCTGGAGGCCTGGCGGCACGCCCTGTCCGGCTTCGACACCCCCGCCCTGCTCAAACCCGAACTGCTGGACCGCCCCGCCGACCTGGCCGACGCCGGGGAGATCCACCGGCCCCTGCCGCCCGGCCTGATCGACCGGCTGGAGGCGCTGGCCCGCGACCGCGGCATCACCCTCGGCACCGTCTACCAGACCGCCTGGGGCCTGCTGCTGATGGCGCTGACCGGCCGCGACGACGTGGTCTTCGGCGTGTCGGTGTCCGGCCGGCACCCGGAGGTGGACGGCGTGGAATCCATCGTCGGCCTGCTGTTCAACACCGTCCCGGTGCGCGTCCAGGCCGGCCCGGCCGACCCACTGGCCACGGTGCTGGAACGGGTGCAAAACGCCCACGCCGACCTGTTCGACCACTTCCACGTCACGTTGACCGACATCCAGCAGGCCACCGGGCTGGGGACGATGTTCGACACCTTGTTCGTCTTCCAGAACTTCCCCGGCATCCCCACCGACCGCGCCTTCGGCCCCGGCCGGGATGTGCGCCTGGTGGAACGGCAGGTCCGCGACGCCACCCACTACCCGATCACCATGGTCGCCGAGCCCGACGCCCACCTGCGGGTGATGTACCGCGGCGACGCCTTCACAGAACCGGAGGTCCACCGCCTCACCGACCGCTACGTGCAGATCCTGCAGGCCATCGCCGAGAACCCCGACACCCCCTGCCACCGCCTGGATGCGCTGCTGCCGGACGAGCACGAGCAGATCCGCCGCGCCTGGGCCGAGGCCGAACACCCGGTGCCCGACCTGACCATCGCCGAGCTGCTGGCCGAACGGGCCCGCCAGATCCCCGACGAGATCGCCCTGGTCTCCCAGCCGGACGTCCGCCTCACCTACGCCGAACTGATCGGCGAGGTCAACCGGCTGGCCCGGCTCCTCAAACAGCACGGCGCCGGACCGGAGAAAGTGGTGGCGCTGGCGCTGCCCCGCTCCGCCCAAATGGTGATCGCCCTGTTCGCCGTGCTGCGGACCGGCGCCGCCTACCTGCCGCTGGAACTGGACTACCCGGCCGAACGGCTCAACTACATGATCGCGGACGCGGGCCCGTCCTGCCTGGTCTCCCACCGCGACATCGCCGCCGGACTGGACTACGACGGCCCGGCGATCCTCCTGGACGACCCGCACACCCGAAACCGCCTGGCCGCCCTGCCCGGCACCGACCTCACCGACGAGGAACTGCCCGGCTTCACCCGCACCACCCCCGGCCGGCTGGAACACCCCGCCTACGTCATCTACACCTCAGGCTCCACCGGACGCCCCAAAGGCGTCATCACCCCCTACCGGGGCCTGACCAACATGCAGTACAACCACCGCGCCAACATCTTCGACCCGGTGGTCAGCGCGGCCGGCCGACGCCTGAAGATCGCCCACACCGTCTCCTTCTCCTTCGACATGTCCTGGGAGGAGCTGCTGTGGCTGATCGAAGGCCACGAGGTGCACGTCTGCGATGAGGACCTGCGCCGCGACGCCGAAGCCCTCACCGCCTACCTGCAAGAACACAAGATCGACGTCATCAACGTCACCCCCACCTACGCCCAGCAGCTCCTGGAGGAAGGACTCCTGGACGGTGCGCACCGCCCCCCGCTGGTGCTGCTCGGCGGCGAAGCCGTCCCGGTCGCAGTGTGGGAACGCCTCGCCCAAGCCGACGGCGTCCTCGGCTACAACCTCTACGGCCCCACCGAGTACACCATCAACACCCTCGGCGGCGGCACCGAAGACAGCGCCACCCCCACCGTCGGCAAACCCATCTGGAACACCCGCGGCTACGTCCTCGACCCNTGGCTGCGCCCCGTCCCGCCCGGCACCCCCGGCGAGCTGTACATCGCCGGCGCCGGCCTGGCCCGCGGCTACCTGGGCCGCCCCGACCTGACCGCCGAACGCTTCGTCGCCGACCCCTTCGGCCCGCCCGGCGGACGCATGTACCGCACCGGCGACCTGGTCCGCGTCCGCGAAGACGGCAACATCGACTTCCTGGGCCGCACCGACGACCAAGTCAAGATCCGCGGCTACCGGGTCGAACTGGAAGAGGTCGAAGCGGCACTGGCCGCCGAACCCGGCGTCGGCCAGGCCGCCGTGGTCGCCGCCGACACCGACGTGCCCGGCGTCAAACGCCTCATCGGCTACATCGTCCCCGACGGCCAGGCCCGCCCCGGCGCCGCCGAGGAACAGCTCACCGAGTGGCGCCAAATCTACGACGACGAGTACACCCAGGTCGGCACCGCCGTCCACGTGGAGGAATTCGCCGGCTGGACCAGCAGCTACGACGGCCGGCCCATCCCCCTGGAACACATGCGGGAATGGCGCGATGCCACCGTCGCCCGCATCCGCGCCCTGCAGCCGCGCCGCATCCTGGAGATCGGCTGCGGCACCGGGCTGCTGCTGTCCAAACTCGCCCCCGAGGCCGAAAGCTACTGGGCCACCGACTTCGCCGGCCCCGTCATCGCCAAACTGCACAAGGACGTGGACCCGTCCTGGCCGGTGACGCTGCGCTGCCAGGCGGCCCACGACTTCACCGGCCTGCCGGAAGGCTTCTTCGACACCATCGTCATCAACTCGGTGGCNCAGTACTTCCCCACCGCCGACTACCTGGCCGACGTCATCACCCGGTCCCTGGACCTGCTCGTCCCCGGCGGACGCCTGTTCCTCGGCGACATCCGCGACCTGCGGACGCTGCGCGCCTTCCACGCCGCCATCCAGCTCGGCCGCGGCGGCGGCGACCTGCCCGCCATCGACCGCGCCGTCCGCATGGAAAAGGAACTCCTGCTCGACCCGGCGTTCTTCACCTCCCTGAACCTGCCGGCCCGAGTGGAGATCCGCACCAAACGCGGCGTCCACCACAACGAACTGACCCGCCACCGCTACGACGTCATCGTCCACAAGCCGCCGTTCGACGGGCCGTCCGGCGACACACCCGTGATCGAATGGAACGGCCTGGAGGACCTGAAGAAACGCCTGCCCGGCCGGCTGCGGGTCCGCGGCATCCCCGACCCCCGGCTCTCCGGCGAGATCGCGGCNCTGCGCGCCCTGGAGAACGGAGCNCCCCCCGACGAGGCCCGCACCCTGCTGCAGGCCCCGCCACAGGGCGTCGAACCCGAGACGCTCTACAAACTGGACCCCGAGGTGATCATCACCCCGTCCGAGCAGATCGGCCACTACGACGCGGTGTTCGGCGGGGGAGAAGCCTGCCTCCCGGCCGTCCCCGGCCGCACCTACGCCAACAACCCGGCCGCCGCCCGCGACCACGGCGCCCTGGCCGGACGGGTCCGCGAGGGCCTGAAGGCCAAACTCCCCGGCTACATGGTCCCCAGCGTGATCATGACGCTGGACGCACTCCCCCTGACCGTCAACGGCAAACTCGACCGCCGAGCCCTGCCCACCCCCGACGCCGGCAGCGGCCCCCGCGGCACCGGCCGCCCCCCGCGCACCCCGGTCGAACGCCTGCTGTGCTCGCTGTTCGCCGAGGTCCTCCAGGTCAAGGAGGTCGGCATCGACGACAACTTCTTCGACCTGGGCGGCCACTCCCTGCTGGCCACCCGCCTCATCGGCCGGGCCCGCACCGTGCTGCGCGGCGAGCTGGCCATCCGCGACCTGTTCGAAGCCCCCACCGTCGCCGAACTGGCCGAACGCATCCACAGCCGCGCCGACGCCACCGAGGAACGCCCCGCCCTCACCCCCCGGCCCAGGCCGGAGCGCATCCCGCTGTCGTTCGCCCAGCGCCGCCTATGGCTGCTGGACCAGCTCCTGCGCGAGGACGACGGCCCCCGCTCGGCCTACCACCTGCCCCTGGGGGTGTACCTGCGCGGCGAACTGGACCTGGAGGCGCTGGAGGCGGCGATCTGGGACGTCATCGCCCGCCACGAAACGCTGCGGACGGTCTTCGCCGACCACGACGGCACCCCCTACCAGCGGATCCTCCCGCCCGACCAGGCCCGTCCACCGCTGGAGATCGACCCCTGCACCCCGCAGGAATTCATCGAACGCCCCTTCGACCTGGCTCGTGACATCCCGCTGCGCGCGGCGGCGTTCCGCACCGGCGACCGCGAACACCTCCTGCTGGCGGTCTTCCACCACATCGCCTTCGACGAGGGCTCCTTCGGCCCGTTCTCCCGCGAGGTCGTCGAGGCCTACACCGCCCGCCGCCAGGGCAAGGCCCCCGCCTGGGAGCCCCCGGCCGTCCAGTACGCCGACTACACCCTCTGGCAGCGGGAACTGCTCGGCGACCCGCTGGACCCCGGCAGCCTCCACGCCCGCCAGCTCGCCTACTGGGCCCAGGCCCTCTCCGGCATCCCCGAGGAGATCCCGCTGCCGGTGGACCGCCCCCGCCCCGGCACGGTCGGCCAACGCGGCGGCACCGTCATCCGCGACCTGCCCCCGTCCCTGGTCAAGGCCGTCCGCCGCCTGGCCCGCGAAGGCGGAGCCACCGTCTTCATGGTCGGCCAGGCCTCGGTGGCGGCGTTGCTGCACCGCATGGGCGCCGGCGACGACATCCCCCTGGGCAGCCCCGTCGCAGGCCGCACCGACGAGGCCCTGGGCAACCTGGTCGGCTTCTTCGTCAACACTCTGGTGCTACGCGCCGACTGCTCCGGCAACCCCACCTTCGCGGAGCTGCTGTCGCGCATCCGCGAGGCCGACCTGGCCGGCCTGGCCAACCAGGACCTCCCCTTCGAAGCCCTGGTGGAGGCCCTGCGCCCCCGCCGCGTCCCCGGCCGCAACCCCCTGTTCCAGGTGATGGTCGGTTATGAGAACCAGGCAGGCTCCGAGGTCCGCTTCCCCGACCTGGAACAGCGCAACGCCCTGGTAGGCCCATCCGCCGCCAAGTTCGACCTGGACTTCATCTTCCGGGAAGAACCCAACGGCGGCCTCCGCCTGGTCCTGGACTACTCGGCCGACCTGTTCGACGAATCCACCGCCGACACCATGGCTTCAGGCCTGCTAGATCTGCTGGAGAAGGTGACAACCGACTCGACCATCCCCCTAAGCGCCCTCCCGTCCCCCTTGACGGCCCGCACCGTCACCGGCCCCGACCGGCAGACCACCACCGACCACCACGACGACCGCCAGGCGACCTTCTGCCGCATCTTCGCCGAGGTCCTGGGGGTGGACGCGGTAGGCCCGGACGATGACTTCTTCGACCTGGGCGGCCATTCCCTTTTGGCGATGAAGCTGGTCCGCCGCCTCCGCCAAGAGCCGGGCTGCGAGCACCTGAAGGTGGCGACCTTGATGACCGCTCCCTCAGTGAACGCCCTGCTTAGTCGGTTGTCCTGATCCCACCCGGTGGCAGCTCAGCGCTGGGCGGCCACCGGACAGGCCACACCCACAGCGAGGAGGTGATGCGGACCTCCTCGCGATCATCCCCGCGGGTTGGCCTGAGGCCAAGGTTGCTTCTTGCTCACAAGACATGCATTGCCTGTGTCGTTCGCTGCATCTGTCAGGCCATGCCGGGTGGGGCCTGGGGCTACTGCCGGGCGCAGCGCGGGCACGGCCTGGACGAGCCGTCCGGAGACAGCAGCCTCCTCGCCCCGAAACAGGCACTGCATACGGCTGCGGAGGTGAGAGTGGCCGCCGGCAGCGGCCCGTGCACCGCTTCGTCGTACTCCTCACCGTCCTCGGGGATACGGGTGCCGTCCGGCCGGTAGCGCGGCTGTGGTGGGGGCGGGTCGGCTAGGCCAGTGCCACGGCAGTCCTCACACTGGATGCTGATCCACGCACTGCCCTTCCGGCCGGTCATGACGATCTCGCCGCGCCCCCGGCAGGCCGGGCAAGGAGCCTCGTGGAGATCGTTCACTTCCGCTCCCCGCTTCCGTTACAGTCCCAGCATTTGATCCACCGTTTGGGCTTGGCTTTGCCCGGTTGGCCGTTGCCGTATTCCCACCATCCGCCTTGGCCGTTGCAGGTGGCGCACGGGTCTGGCTTGGGGGTGTCATTACGGCCCATGGGGCGATGGTGACACACCTACCCCGCCCGATTACCCGGATACGCTGACAATATAGCTCTGCGGAGAGTGGCAATTGCGCACAACCACTCCTCGTCTCCCGTCCCCGTAACGCCCCATACCGCAAGACGCGGCGGCCATGCCAAGCCGCGCTCGCCGCCTACTGGGCCGCCCTCCCAGACTGGCACGATGCGCGGGGAGCAGCTGGCGGTGGATGGGCTGATGATCGTCGCGTCGGGACCATCCCCGCGTGCGCGGGGAGCAGGGGTTCTCGGCCCGCTACGGATACCGGCGAGAGGGACCATCCCCGCGTGCGCGGGGAGCAGAAGCGGGCGGCTGGCCGGCGGTTGAGTGGGGGGGACCATCCCCGCGTGCGCGGGGAGCAGTTGCCTGGACAGGCTCCTCGGCATAGCGGCCTTGGACCATCCCCGCGTGCGCGGGGAGCAGCCCCCCGGGTA
>JGI25327J35509_1000240_pt1 | contig 46939 bp, 35 predicted proteins | sample HigsolmetaAR202D_FD_35509 | JGI IMG/M metagenome (IMG submission 35509)
TCGANTGCTGCCATCGCGGCTGGGGCGTCAGCGTGATCATCGGTGTCGCAGGCGCGGGTCAGGAGATCAAGACGCGTCCGTTCCAGCTAGTCACGGGCCGCGTCTGGAAAGGTACGGCCTTCGGCGGCGCACGCGGCCGCACGGACGTGCCGAAGATCGTCGACTGGTACATGGACGGCAAGATCAAGATCGACGAGCTGATCACTCATACGATGCCGATCGAGAAAATCAACGACGCGTTCGACCTGATGCATCGGGGCGAATCGATCCGAAGCGTCGCTTTGTTCTGATCGATGCAGCAATTCTCGCGACGAACAATGGGAGAGCCATCATGAGCGCAGTATCGATTCATCCGGCCGTGGACAACGGTGTCACGCCTGGAAGCTCTAACTTCGCCGGCGGTACGCTCGTGTGCAAGTGCACCGATTCGCCTGTGACGGTGCAGATCCAAGGCGATGTGGCGTTCAACCACGTATGCGGCTGCACGAAATGCTGGAAGCCGGCAGGCGCATTGTTCTCGATGGTCGCGGTCGTGCCGCGCGAGAAGCTGAAAGTCACGGCCAACGAACAGAAGCTGAAGATCGTCGATCCCAAGGCACCGATTCAACGCTATGCCTGCACGGGCTGCGGCGTACACATGTACGGCCGGATCGAGAACAAGGAGCATCCCTTCTACGGTTTCGATTTCGTGCACCCCGAGCTGTTCAAAGAGAAAGGTTGGGCCGCACCGGAGTTCGCTGCGTTCGTATCGTCGATCATCGAGTCCGGCACGAAACCGGACGAAATGGGTGCGGTACGCTCGCGCCTGAAAGAGCTCGGCCTCGAGCCCTACGACTGCTTGTCTCCGGCGCTGATGGACGCCATTGCGACACATACGGCCAAGGCGAAAGGGGTGCTTGCTGCATAGGGCGCTAGGCGCTGGGTTCTGGTGGCTCTGGGAGATGCGCCCGCCGCAAGGCGTTTGCGCGAACCCGACTCTCAGGAATCGCTTTTTCGCGTGCCCGCATTTGTGGCCCGCGTATGTGTCGGTGTGCTAGTACTTTGCAGCCGCCAGTGTGATATGTAGCTTCTTGCGAGCCAGAGCCTAGAGCCCAGTGCCCAGTGCCCTCAGTAAGCTACACCCGCACCGCCATCATCCTTCATTGGCTGCTCGCCGCGGCGTTGATCGCACAAATTCTGCTCGGCTGGTATGTCGATGAAGTGCCGCGCGGCACGCCGGAACGTTCGTGGATCGTCAACACGCACAAGTCGATCGGACTCGTGCTCGCGTCGCTCATTTTTTTTCGTCTGTACTGGCGCTGGCGACATCCGCCGCCGCCTCTTCCTGAATCGGCGTCTTCATGGACGCGACTCGCGGCGAACGCCAGCCATCGCGCGCTCTACGCTTGCATGCTGATCATGCCGCTCAGCGGCTACATCGCATCGAACTTCAGCAAATGGGGTGTGAAGTTCTTCAATGCCGTGCAGTTCCCGCCCTGGGGTGTCGAGGATCCGCAGATCTACGCGTTCTTCAACGGCACTCACGTCGTGACTTCGTATGTCTTCGTCACGCTGATCGCCTTGCACATCCTCGGCGCGTTGCGGCATGCCGTGATGAGAGATGGGATATTTCAGCGAATGCTGCGGTGAAGCCGCAAAGAGCTTCTTCAGGCGACAGCAGACCAGCGGAGCGCGCAGTTGATCGCGTCTCCTTGGGGAGAGGCACGCAGAGCGAAGCGTGCGGGTGAGGGGGCGCAATGTGCGACAGCTTGCGTCGCACGACGCGCGTCCCCTCACCCCTAACCCTCTCCCCAAGGGAGAGGGGGAGTCGGTATCGCTTCGCGATTCTTTATTAAATGGGTTCGTGCTTTTCGTACCCGACGACGCCCGTGCCGTTGCAGGACACTTCGACGCGTTCGCTGCGCGTTGCGGTGTAGGCGAGGCTGACGAGCTGATCGGCAGGAATGTCCGAGGACTTGTCGAAGCGCAGCAGGCGACCGTCGGGCATCGTCATGTAGACCGCCACGACCAGGTTGCATTGAGTGACGACGACCGACGTAACCGGGTGTCCTTCCACGAACGGTGCATTTTTCTCTTCACCGATCTCCACGCCGCGCGCTGTCGAATTTCCCGCGCACGATTTCGCGGTGCATTGCATTTGAATCGGCGAAACGGGATTCGTCGAATGTGCAGACGCGACTTGCGCTGAGGCGACGACGGCCGGTGTCGTAGTTGCACAGCCTTGCATCAAAGAGATCAGGAGAACGCCGAGAGTGGCGATCGGTGTTTTCGAGTAAGACATCGTCGGACGGTCCAAAATCGTTGAGCATGGAAACGAATGCTTGCGCACGCCGCGAACGTAGCAGCGCTGTCTTGCGATACGGAGTGATTGGGCTCACAGCTCAGCGCGCTGGATGAGCTGAGCATGGGCTCGGGGCGGCAAGAATACTGAGCGAGGGGCGCGCGATCTCATTTCTCGGACGGTCGAGCTTAGTCGCCCTGCGCCCGCGGCACTCGATCGAAGAAAGCCCACGTCGTTGCGTCCGTGCACATCAAACCTCCAGAGTGAAGCGCGAGGAGGTGACGCGCGATGCGAGCAACAGCAATGGCGAGCTTCGCACGGCGAGCTGATTCTTGGTCGCTGTAGCGACGATCTTTGGCGCTCCATTGGGGAGGGCTCGCCTCGGGCGAGCTCACGAGGGCGGATACGTCCAAAATGGATTCGAATCGGGTTACGAGTCCGTTTCTGCCCCAAGCCTCACGCCCCCGCCCCAAGCCCTCTAAAATCGCCCTTCTCTATGAACAATGCATCTCGCCGTTGGCAATTCTGGATCGATCGGGGCGGTACGTTTACCGATATCGTCGCGTGCACGCCGGAAGGCGCGCTCGTGACGCACAAGCTGCTTTCCGAGAATCCGTCGCGTTATGCCGATGCAGCAGTGGCAGGGATTCGTGAGCTGCTCGGGCTTGCCGAAGGCGCGCCGATTCCGGCCGACGCCATCGAAGTGATCAAGATGGGGACGACCGTCGCGACCAACGCGCTGCTCGAACGCAAGGGCGAGCCGACGGTGCTGTTCATTACGCGCGGCTTTCGCGATGCCTTGCGGATCGCGTATCAGAATCGACCGCGAATCTTCGATCGCCGGATCGTGCTGCCGGAGCTCCTGTACAGCAAAGTCGTCGAGGTCGATGAGCGGATCGATGCGAGCGGCGAGATCGTGAAGCCGCTCGACGAAGCTGCCGTCAAAGCGGACCTGCAAACGGCTTTCCATGAGGGCTATCGATCCATCGCGATCGTTTTCATGCATGGCTATCGCCACACGATGCACGAAGCGCGTGTCGCGGAGCTTGCACGCGAGATGGGATTCCCTCAGGTGTCCGTCTCGCACGAAGTGAGCGCTCTGTTGCGTCTCGTGTCGCGCGGCGATACGACGGTCGTCGATGCGTATCTGTCGCCGATCCTGAAACGCTACGTCGATCGAGTTGCACGAGAGTTGCCGCCGGGCGTGCGGCTGCTGTTCATGCAATCGAACGGCGGTCTCACCGATGCGCGTCAATTCCGCGGCAAGGATTCGATTCTTTCGGGTCCGGCCGGCGGCATCGTCGGCATGGCGCGCACGAGCGTGCGAGCAGGCTTCGACAAAGTCATCGGTTTCGACATGGGCGGCACATCGACCGACGTGTCGCATTACGCAGGCGAGCTCGAACGCGTCTTCGATACGCAAGTGGCGGGCGTACGGCTGCGTGCGCCGATGATGAGCATTCACACTGTCGCTGCAGGCGGCGGTTCGATCGTGCGTTTCGACGGTTCTCGACTCCGCGTCGGCCCCGAATCAGCGGGTGCCAATCCCGGGCCTGCATGTTATCGGCGTGGCGGTCCGTTGACCGTCACCGACTGCAACGTCGTGCTCGGCAAGATCCAGCCGGAGTTCTTTCCGTACGTATTCGGCGAGAGCGGTAACGAACCGCTCGATGTCGATGCGGCGCGGCAGCGTCTCGAATCGCTTGCCGCTGAGATCGAGCGTGCGACGGGCGAACGCCGCAATATCGAATCGATCGCCGAAGGGTGCATCGACATCGCCGTTGCGAACATGGCCAATGCCATCAAACGCATTTCCGTGCAGCGTGGCCACGACGTCACCCGCTACGCGCTCGCCACGTTCGGCGGCGCTGGCGGACAGCATGCGTGCCGCGTCGCCGACGCGCTCGGGATGCGAAGCATCCTGATCCATCCGTTCGCGGGTGTACTGAGCGCGTATGGCATGGGAGTGGCGGATCGGACGGCGATGCGTGAGCGCGCAATCGAGCTCGCGCTCGAGGAATCGTCGCTCGGCGCGCTTGCGCAAGTGCTCGACGAACTGACCGAAGGCGCGCGAGCGGAGCTCGAAAGCCAAGGTGTCGCACCGGAAGGCATCGAAATCGTTCGCCGCGTGCACGTGCGCTATGCCGGCACGGATACCGCGCTCATCGTCAGGTTCGATTCGCTGGACGCCATGCGCCGGCAGTTCGAGCATGCCTACCGGCAGCACTATTCCTTCTTATTGGAAGGCCGTGCGCTGATCGCGGAAGCCGTTTCGGTCGAAGCGGTTGCTCGAGAGCCAGAGGATGCCGCGCAAACGGTATCCAGCATCCGCACTGGCGAGCTCGCGCCGTTGCGCACCGTCAAGTTGTTCACGGAAGGCGGCTGGCGCGAGGCGGCGCTGTTCCGTCGCGACGACTTACGGCCCGGCGATGCCGTCTCGGGTCCCGCCATCATCGTCGAAGCCAACGCCACGACGGTCATCGAGCCCGGTTGGCAGGCGTCGGTCACGGTTCGGAACGACTTGGTACTGACGCGAACGACGCCGGCCGCACGACGCGATCCCGCCGGCACGCGTGTCGATCCCGTGATGCTCGAGGTGTTCAACAACCTGTTCATGTCCATCGCCGAACAGATGGGCGTGCGGCTACAGAACACCGCCAGCTCGGTGAACATCAAAGAGCGGTTGGACTTTTCGTGTGCGCTGTTCGACGGCGCTGGGAATTTGATCGCGAACGCGCCGCACATGCCCGTGCATCTGGGCTCGATGAGCGAAAGCATCAAAGCCGTGATGCGCAAACACGGCGGCTCGATGGTGGCGGGCGACGTGTTCGTGCTCAACAACCCGTACGAAGGCGGCACGCATCTGCCGGACGTGACCGTCGTGACGCCGGTCTTCGACGAGGCCGGCGAACGCGTTCTTTTCTATGTGGGCTCGCGCGGCCATCACGCCGACATCGGCGGCATCACGCCCGGCTCGATGCCCCCGCATTCGACGTCGCTCGAAGAGGAGGGCGTCCTGCTCGACAACATCANGCTCGTCGACGGTCGAACGGGACGGATNGAAGAAGCAGCAATCCGTCGCGTGCTCACCGAAGCGAAGTATCCGGCGCGTAATCCGGAGCAGACGCTGGCGGATCTGCGCGCCCAGATCGCGGCCAACCAGAAAGGCGTCGAGGAAATCCGTCGCATGGTCGGGCAATTCGGGCTCGACGTCGTGCAGGCCTACATGCAGCACGTCCAAGCCAACGCCGAGGAAGCCGTGCGCCGCGTGATCACGGCGCTGCGCGACGGCAGTTTCGAATATCGGATGGATAACGGCGCCGCCATCAAGGTGCGCGTCATCGTCGATCGAGAGCGGCGCGAGGCGACGATCGATTTCACCGGCAGCTCGCCGCAGCAGCCGAACAATTTCAATGCGCCGGCGGCCATCAGCGTCGCTGCCGTGCTTTACGTATTCCGCACGCTCGTCGACGATGACATCCCGCTCAACGCCGGCTGTTTGAAACCGCTCAAACTAGTTCTGCCCGAGGGCTCGATGCTCAAGCCGCGCTTTCCGGCCGCCGTCGTCGCCGGCAATGTCGAAACGTCCAGCGTGATCACGAACGCGTTGTACGGCGCCTTGGGCGTCATGGCGTCGGCGCAGGCGACGATGAACAACCTGACGTTCGGTAACGAGCGTTACCAGTATTACGAAACGATCGCAGGCGGTTCGGGCGCCGGCGAAGGTTTCGACGGCACCGACGTCGTGCAGACGCACATGACCAATTCGCGCCTCACGGACCCCGAAGTGCTGGAGCTCCGTTTTCCGGTCCGATTGGAGCGCTTCGAGATCAGGGCGGGCTCAGGCGGTGCGGGGCGTTGGCGCGGCGGTCATGGCGCAGTGCGCTGCGTGCGGTTTCTCGAGCCGATGAGCGTCTCGATTCTTTCTAATAATCGGGTGGTGCCGCCGTTTGGCATGGCCGGCGGACAGCACGGCCAAACCGGACGAACCTACATCGTGCGCCGGAATGGTGCGCACGAACCGCTCGGCCACACCGGTCACGCCCAAGTCGAGCCGGGCGACTGCGTGGTCGTGGAGACGCCGGGCGGGGGAGGGTACGGGCAGGCGCGCTGAACACTGAAGGCTGAAGGCTGAAGGCAAAAGGTAGAAGCGCTCTAGCGCGCCAATCATTCCCCTCGCCTCCATGTCGTGCGAGGGACCAGTCTGGTCTCTCGCAAAGAGCGGATAGTCAGAATGGAGCGAATTTCGGCGACGGCCGAGGCTTCCTGGGGGCTGAACGGTCGCAGCCGTCGTGGGCGGCCGCGGGCGCTTCGCGCCTTTCTACCTTCAGCCTTCAGCCTTCAGACTTCGGCCTCATTTCCTGCTCCACGCCGGCGGAGGCGGCGTCCGCTTCGGCAGCGGGCGATCCTTCAAAAAGCCTCGGCTGGGCTGGAATTGGATCTCGCGCACACGCTGTTCCAGAGCTGCCACCAGCGACGGATCCTGTTCGAACTTCGGACGAATCTCGCGTTGCTTACGAAAGATCTTGAAGAGCATGGTCGAGCCTTCCCGCTTCCGGGCGCAATCGAAATGCTGCGCCTCTGCTTTAAATCCCAATCGTTAGCACGGCGAACGACTGGCGTTTCTTCCGAAGATACGCCGGCGTGCACCGAGCGGAATTGGCGAGTCGACGGCGAACGGGCTGAGGCGGACGCTGATCGGGCGGTGCGACGAAATTCGACCCCACGATGCGTAGGAGTGCGCCTGCTCGAGCGCCTGCGCCGCGCTCGGGTCGGCCATAATGGGTGCAACGTGCTGGCGATCAATCCCGCTGCGCTGCGACACCGAGCGGAGGCGTCGGGATACTTGCTCCCGCGGCTCGAATATTGCTTCCAAATTTGCGTCCGCCGGGTAACATACGCGCCTTTTGACCCGACGGGGGTTGGCCCATCCGATGTTGGAGACGCCGTACTACCTCATCGATAAGCAGAAGTTGCTCCGCAACCTGCAGATCATCCAGCGCGTGCGCGAGAGTTCGGGCGCGAAGGTTTTGCTCGCGCTCAAATGCTTTGCGACCTGGTCGGTCTTCGACCTGATGCGCCAGTACATGGACGGCACGACCTCCTCGTCGCTGTACGAGGTGAAGCTCGGGCGCGAGAAGTTCGGCGGCGAGACGCACGCGTACAGCGTCGCCTACGCCGAGAACGAGATCGACGAGGTCGTCCGCAACGCCGACAAGATCATTTTCAACTCGCTCGGTCAGCTCCAGCGCTTCGTGGATCGCACGACGATGCTGCCGCGCGGGTTGAGACTGAATCCGCGGGTGAGCAGCTCGAGTTTCGACCTGGCCGATCCGGCGCGCCCGTTCAGCCGGCTCGGGGAATGGGATCCCGCCCGAATCGAGCAGGCCATGCCGTACGTGAACGGCTTCATGGTCCACAACAACTGCGAGAACGAGGACTTCGACCTTTTCGACCGGTTGTTGCAGCAAACCGAGGAACGGTTCGGTGCGTTCTTCGAGCGTGTGGACTGGATCAGCCTGGGCGGCGGCATCCATTTCACGGGCGAGAAGTATCCCGTGGATCGGTTCTGCGACCGCCTTGCGCGGTTTGCGGACCGGTACGGCGTCCAGGTGTACTTGGAGCCGGGCGAGGCCGCGGTGACCAACAGCACGACGCTCGAGGTAACGGTGCTCGACACGCTGTTCAACGGGAAGCATCTGGCGATCGTCGACAGCTCGATCGAGGCGCACATGCTCGATCTGCTGGTCTACCGTACGCCTGCGCGCGTGGAGCCGGATCGCGGGCCGCATCGCTACATGATCTGCGGCAAGTCCTGCCTGGCTGGAGACGTGTTCGGCGAGTTCGCTTTCGAGCAGCCGCTCGAAGCAGGTTCGCGGCTGTCCATCCAGAACGCCGCGGGCTACACGATGGTGAAGAAGAACTGGTTCAATGGCGTTCGCATGCCGGCCATCGCAATTCGCGAGCTCGACGGCAGCGTCAAAGTGCAGCGCCGCTTCACGTACGAGGATTTCGTGGCAAGCCTGTCCTGAGGCTTGTCGGGTTCAACTGCAGTGGAGGGTCACACCTGAAATGAAACGCAATGTTCTGATCGTCGGTGCAGGCGGAGTAGCGCAGGTGGTGGCGCACAAGTGCGCTCAGCACAACGACGTGCTCGGGGACATTCACATTGCCTCGCGCAAGGTGTCGAAGTGCGAGCGGATCATCGAATCCGTGCAAGCCAAGAAGAGCATGAAGGTCGATGGAGTGATCCAGGCGCACTCGGTCGATGCCACCAACTCCGAGGCTGTCAAGAAGCTGATCCAGGAGACGGGCGCCCAAATCGTCATCAACGTGGCCAACGCGTTCGTCAACATGCACGTGCTGACGGCGTGCATTCAGACCGGCGCGGCCTACATGGACACGGCGATTCACGAAGATCCGCTCAAGATCTGCGAGAACCCGCCGTGGTACGGAAATTACGAATGGAAGCGTCGCGACGAGTGCGCGGCCGCCGGTGTGACCGCGATTCTCGGCGTCGGCTTCGACCCCGGCGTCGTCAACGCGTATGCAGCGCTCGCGCGCGACGAGTATTTCGATCGCATCGATTCGATCGACATTGTCGACGTCAACGCCGGCGATCACGGCCGCTACTTCGCCACGAACTTCGATCCGGAAATCAATTTCCGCGAGTTCACGGGCGTCGTGTGGTCGTGGCAGAACCGCCAGTGGACGCAGAACAAGATGTTCGAGATCAAGCGGGAGTGGGATCTGCCGGTCGTCGGCAAGCGCACGACGTACATGACCGGTCATGACGAGATCCACTCGTTGTCGCGCAACATCGATACGCCGCACGTGCGTTTCTGGATGGGCTTCAGCGATCACTACATCAACGTCTTCACGGTCCTGAAGAACCTCGGTCTCTTGTCCGAGCAGCCGATCAAGACGGCGGAAGGGCAGGAAGTCGTGCCGTTGAAGGTCGTCAAGGCCGTGTTGCCGGATCCGTCGTCGCTCGCGCCCGGCTACAAGGGCAAGACGTGCATCGGCGATCTCGTGCGCGGCGTGAAGGACGGCAAGGAACGCGAGGTGTTCATCTACAACATCAGCGATCACGAAGCCGCGTACGCCGAGGTCGGCAGCCAGGCGATCTCGTACACGGCCGGCGTGCCGCCGGTGGCCGCTGCTTTGTTGATCGCGCGCGGAGAGTGGGACGTCAAGAAGATGGTCAACGTCGAAGAGCTCCCGCCGCAGCCGTTCCTGAGGCTCTTGAACGAGATCGGCTTGCCGACGCGTATCAAGGACGAGAACGGCGACCGTCCGTACCAGTAATCCTCTGCTGTTGCGCCCTCGCCCTGAGGCCATCTCAGGCTCCGAGGGCGCATCGCTTTCCGCGGGCGCCCGNCCGCGGACAAATCCCTCCTTCTGCGTTGCCGCGCGTTCAGCTTGCGCGGTTCACAATCCCACGTCTGGACCGCTGCTTCTGGAGGGCTCATGCGTGCACGAGCATTCTGGTCGATCGGATTGGCGGTGATACTGGCCGCCTGTGCAAGTCCGGCGGGGAGAACGTATTCGCAAGCGGAAGCCGGCCGGCCTTGGCGAGTTCAGAACGCCAAGATCCTGGATATCAAAGAAGCGACGATCGAGGGCCACCACTCGGCAATCGGTACCGTCGGCGGCGGGCTCATCGGCTATTCGCTCGGTCGCGCGGTCGGTGGAGGGACCGGTGCGCGCATTGCCGGAGCCGTTGCGGGCGTTGCTGGCGCGGTGACCGGTCAACAGGTCGAGAAGGCCGCGACGAGCAAGAAGGCCTACGAAATCCTGGTCGATATCGAGAACGGTCTCGAGCAGCTCGTGATCGTACAGCCGGCCGACCAGATTTTCGCCGTAGGCGAAGAAGTGCGCGTGTACACGAGAGCGGACGGCTCGGCACGGGTCGCCAAGCGCTGAGCCGTTCCGACGTGCCTGCCTTCATTGCCATTCGAGGCGGTCGTCTCTGTGAAACGCGTCTAGTCGATTACAGAAAGATCTCGGCTCGTGGCCACGTAAGCCGGTCGCGAGTCGCAGTTTCGGCCGAAAAGTCGGCCTGTTCGCTCAAGATCGGTGCGGCGGCAGCCGATTAGGCTCAGCGAAGCCCGCGCACTTGGATGTGACGCTGAACGCGGGCATGTCGACTCCGTCACAATGAGCATCCCACTTTCATTCGGGAATCGATCGCTCGTCCATGCCGCACTCCTGTTGGTGCCTTTGATCGCACTATGGACGATCGCCCTGTTGCACACGCAAGGGTCGGTTCAGGCGTGGACGATCCTGGTCGGGCTCGTCGCAGTGGTCATAGCGGCTGTCACGCAGTTGTCCGGTCGCCGTAGCCACGATCTTTCGACGCCCATCGCGGCAGCGCGCGAACTGCTCGCCGGCAATCTCACTGCCAAGTTCGATGAGGTAGCGAGCGGAGAAATCCAGGAGCTCATGAGCACGATGCGTGCCTTGAACGCGCGGCTCCTGCAGCTCGTGGGCGACGTGCGCACGCGCACGACGACCGTCGTGGGGACCTCCTCGCAGGTCAGTCGCGATGCCGAGACTGTTNGCGTTCGCACGGAGATGCAGCTTGCCTCGCTCGAGAAGACCTCGCACGCGATGTCGCAGCTCAACGCCACGGTACAAGAGAATGCCGAACAGGTCCGGCAAGCGCACGAGCTCGCCTTGTCGACGGCGAAGTGCGCCCGTGAAGGCGGCGACGCAATGGCCCGCGTCGTCAGCACGATGGGCTCCATTCAGGCGAGCTCGTCCAAGATCGTCGACATCATCGCCTTGATCGACAGTATTGCCTTTCAGACGAACATCCTTGCGCTCAATGCCGCCGTGGAGGCGGCGCGAGCGGGTGAGCACGGGCGGGGCTTTGCGGTCGTTGCGAACGAGGTGCAAACGCTGGCGCGTCGCTCGGCCGAATCGGCGAAAGAAATCAAGGCACTGATCGGCGAGTCCGTGCGTACCGTCGAAGAGGGCAACGAGCTCGTGAGTGCAACTGGTAAGGTGATCTCGGGCATCGTGTCGTCCATCGATTCGCTTGCGCACATCGTGAGCGGTATCGGCGCTACGAGCGAAGCCCAGCTTCAGAACATCGGCACGGTCAACGACAACGTCAGCGAGCTCGTGCGTCTCAACAAGAGCAACGCCAAGCTGTTCGGCGACGTGATCAAGGCGTGCGAAGGGCTGAACGGTCATGCCGTGACGCTGCTGAAATCGCTGCAAGGCTTCAATCTCGGCATCCGCGAGAACGGTACGGCCGAAGAGGCGATGGCAATGGTCAAGCGCGGCGTCGAGTTCCTGCGCGCGAACGGCGAGAAGGCGTTCATCGACGAGGTCAACAAACTGTCCAGCGGGCAGTTCATCGAACGCGATCTGTACTTGCTTGCCGTAGACGCGAACAGCTACAGATTCGTCGCGCACGGCGTGAACCCGCGCGTCATCAATTACGACAGCCGTTTGACGAAGGACGTCGACGGGCGAGCCTACATGCAAGAGCTCGTCGATCGCGCCAAGGTCAACGGTCAAGGATGGATCGAATACAAGGGCAATCACCCCGTCACGAACGAAGTGAAAGTGAAGGTCTGCTATTTCGAACGCGTCGGCGAATTGGTGGTAGCGTGCGGAGCGTACAAGGACGACTGATTCGTGATCGTGATTCTGATGTGGCGCGCGGACGCGCGCTGAGATTGAGAGAGGGACAGGGAAAAGGGAACAGGGAAACGGGAAAAGGGAAAAGGGAAAAGGGAAAAGGGAAATGAGCGTGCTGATCTCGCGGTGAATTTCCAAGGATTCGGAGAATCGTGGTCTGCTGGATTGCGCGGGAATGGTCGTCTCGAGTCACGGACGAATCACGGATCACGCCATTTGCCCGCCCGCTTCCCGCTCGTGCAGAATCGCGGACCTCAGCTAATAACGATTTCTCTTAGTCGACGTCCGCCAGCAACTGTCAACTAATCGATATGACCAAGCTTCCGGGGCACGTTGGGGCCGTTCGCACGAATTCACCGCGTCGTGTGCTGTTCGCGAGCCTCATCGGTACGACGATCGAGTTCTTCGATTTCTATATCTATGCGACGGCTGCCGTGCTCGTTTTCCCGTCGCTGTTCTTTCCGCCCGGCGATCCGACGTCGGCAAAGCTTCAATCGTTTGCGACGTTTGCGCTCGCCTTCTTCGCGCGTCCGGTGGGCTCGGCGATCTTCGGACATTTCGGCGACCGGATCGGGCGCAAGGCCACTCTCGTCGCCGCGTTGCTCTTGATGGGTCTCTCCACCGTGCTCATCGGCGCCCTGCCGACGTATGCATCGATCGGGATCGCTGCGCCGCTCTTGTTGTGCGTGTGCCGACTCGGTCAGGGGCTCGGCCTTGGAGGCGAGTGGGGCGGTGCTGTGCTGCTTGCCACGGAAAACGCACCGCCAGGCAAGCGTGCGTGGTACGGCATGTTCCCGCAGTTGGGTGCGCCGATCGGCTTCATTTGCTCGACCGGCGTGTTTCTGCTGCTGACGCAGCAGCTGAGCGATGAGGACTTCCTTGCGTGGGGATGGCGTCTGCCATTTCTGGCGAGCGCGGTGCTCGTGTTCGTCGGACTGTATGTACGGTTGCGCCTGGAGGAAACGCCGGCGTTCAAGCGTGCGATCGAGAACAACGAGCGCGTACGAGTGCCGATGCTCACGTTGTTGCGCGACCATCCTCGCATGGTCGTCGTGAGCACGTTCGCAGCCGTGACGACGTTTCTCATCTTCTACTTGATGACGGTGTTCACGCTGAGCTGGGCAGTCTCGGAGCTCGGCTATCGGCGAGAGGATTTCCTGATGCTGCAAATGGTCGGCATCTTGTTCATGGCGCTCACGATTCCGCTGTCTGCAGTGGTTGCGGACCGTATCGGTCGTCGCACCATGCTCATCATCGCGACGGTCGCCATCTTGGCTTATGGGTTCGTCTTGGGGCCGCTCTTCGGTTCCGGTACGACGGCCGGCTCGCTGGCAACTTTGTGCCTTGGGCTCGGTTTGATGGGGCTGACCTACGGACCGCTCGGGGCTGCATTGTCGGAGCTGTTCCCGACGGCCGTTCGCTATACCGGCGCGTCAGTGAGCTTCAATCTGGCGGGCATCATCGGCGCGTCGTTCGCGCCGTACTTCGCGACGTGGCTAGGCGAGAACTACGGTGTTGCGGCCGTGGGCTATTATCTTTCCGTCGCCGCCGCCGTCACGCTGGCGGCACTGCTGCTCATGCGCATTGCGCCGGAAACCGAAACGGTCAAAGATGCGTTGAACAGCGCCGTCCGCGAGTCCGAACCGGGCTAGCGGCTACGCGCGGGGCGTGGACAGATCCGCCGTGGAGGCGATGACCCATGAATCCGATCAGAGCGGTTGTCCTTGGCATCGTCGTTGTCTTCTCTTCCGCTGCATTTGCGGCCGACGAGGCCATGCGTGTCATCGATTTGCGAGATCCCGAAGCCTACGAGCAGCTTCGGCAATCGAACCCCGAGCATTTCGCCAAGATTCAGGAAGTCATTGCGGGTCTTCGCGAGCAACCTAATCGCGTCGAAGGCGACTGGCTGCAGATGACTGTGAATGCCCGCGACGTCGACCTGGATCGTCACATCATTAACACGAGCCATCCGCCGAAGCAGATTCTGCAGTTCACGCTCGACGAGACGCGGTATCTCATGTATGTCGTGCGTAGCGATTTGCTAGGCCAGCCTGTACCGCTTGTTCTTAAGTGACTGCGGGAACCGCGAGCACGGTTTCCGCATCTGGCGTGCTAGAAAGGGTCTGGCGCCTCGGTTTCGAACTGGGTCCCAAAGTTAAGGAGACGATCGATGAAGCCTCGTCCGCAACTGCCAGAAGTCGGCCCCATGGATCCGGAGTTGAACAACTCTCCGATTGCCGAGGAGCTCGACGAGGATGTCGAGACGCTCCGGCTGGCCGTACCGGGAGAACCGGTGTGTTATTTCAACGGCCGAGCGTACCCGAACGGCACGTATGTGCGTTCCGGGACGCAAGTGCTCAAGTGTCAGTACGGCATTTGGCTCGATACGGGGTCGGCAGACCCGTACAATCCGTAGCTCTTCGATAGTGCCGGGCTGCCGACATGCGCAAGCTTCTCGTACTTGCAGTCGCGTTCGCGGTGCTTGCACCTGCGTACGCTTCGCCGAGTTTCACGGAAACGTTGCGAGCCGCGATTGCCGAGGACTACGCGCGCAATCTCGATTCGCTCTTCAAGCATCTGCACGCGCATCCCGAGCTCTCGCACCGCGAGTTCGAGACTTCGAAGCGCCTAGCATCCGAGCTGCGCAAGCTCGGTTACGAGGTCACGGAAGGCGTCGGCAAGACGGGTGTTGTTGCCGTGCTTCGCAACGGTGCCGGACCCACCGTGATGCTGCGTGCGGACATGGACGGTCTGCCCGTGGAAGAGAAGACCGGCTTGCCTTACGCCTCGAAGGTCAAGCAAGTCGATATCGACGGCAAAGAACAGCCGGTCATGCATGCGTGCGGACACGATGTCCATGTGACCTCGCTCGTCGGAGCGGCTCGGCAATTGATGGCGCGTCGCGACGCATGGTCGGGAACGCTCATATTGATCGGACAGCCTGCCGAGGAGCGTATTTCCGGGGCACGCGCCATGCTCGAAGACGGGCTCTATCGCCGTTTCCCCAAGCCGGAGTATGCCGTTGCTTTTCACGTGAGCGCGCGTCATCCAGCGGGAAAGGTTCAAGTGCCGCTCGGGATTGCATACTCGAGCTCGGACAGTGTGGACATCGTCGTGCACGGCGTCGGCACGCACGGCGCGTCGCCTCATCGCGGCATCGATCCCGTGTTGGTCGCGTCGCAGATCGTCGTGTCGTTGCAAAGCATCGTGAGCCGTTCGATCGATCCTTTGCAGCCGAGCGTCATCACAGTCGGTGCGATTCACGGCGGAACGAAGCACAACATCATCGGCGATCGCGTCGACTTGCAGCTCACGGTTCGTGCCGATAGTCCGGAAGTCCGCGAGCAGCTCTTGAAGAGTATCGAGCGCGTGGCGATCAACGTCGCGCGGGCGCACGGCGTTCCTGACGACAAGCTGCCCGAGGTGCGCTTGTCGAACACGCAGACGACACCGCCGACGATCAACGACGAAGCGACTGCCCGTCGCATCAGNGCGGCATTCGAGACGCATCTAGGCAAGGACAAGGTCGTCGAGCAACCGCGCGAAGGCATGGGTGCCGAAGACTTCGCGTATTTCATAGCGCCCGAGCACAACGTGAAGGGCGTGTACTTCGCGGTCGGCGGCACGCTGCCCGAGAATCTCGAGACCGCCGCAGCTCATCATTCGCCGCTGTTCAAGATCGAACCCGAGCCTGCGATCAAGACCGGCACCGAAGCCATGGTGATTGCGGCGATGACGTTGATGGCGAAGTAGCCAGAGGCTGAAGGTCGAAGGCTGAAGGCTGAAGGCTGAAGGTAGAGGCGCGCGGCAGGCAACAGACGACAGTAAGACGCGCGGAGCGCATTCTCCCCCGAGCGAAGCGAGTGGGTGAGGGACAAACACGTGAATGCGTGGTTACTACAGCCTACAGTCTACAGCCTGCAGCCTTAGTGGTAGAACTTACCCCGCCTGAAGTCCTTCAGAATCTCCCTCGCCGCATTGTGTCCAGGCGCGCCGGTGACGCCGCCGCCGGGATGCGTGCCTGAGCCGCACATATATAAGCCTGGCAGCGGTCCTCGATAGTTCGCGTAACCGAGCATGGGTCGCGCGAAGAACAGCTGATCGAGCGTGAGCGCGCCGTGGAAGATGTCTCCGCCGACGAGACCGAACGTCCTCTCGAGATCCAGAGGACTCAGTATCTGTCGCCCCAACACCGACGCCTTGAAGTTCGGTGCATACGCGTTGACGGTCTCGATCATTAGGTCGGCGACGGCCTCGCGATGTTCATCCCACGATGCACCGTTCGGCAATTGAGGGGCGACGTGCTGACAGAACAGACTTGCAACGTGCTGCCCCGGAGGTGCGAGCGTCGGATCGAGCGTCGACGGGATCAGCATTTCCACAATCGGTCGTCGCGACCAGCCGTGCTCACGCGCATCGAAGTACGCGCGTTCCATGTAACGCAAGGTCGGCGCAATGATGATGCCGGCTGTGTGATGCGCCGCTCTTTCCGTGCCTGGAAGACACGTAAAGCTCGGGAGCTCCGAAAGCGCGACGTTCATGCGAAACGTGCCCGAGCCGCAGCGCCACTGCGCAATGCGCTCCCGGAACGCCGGATCGAGCGCAGCGGAATCGATGAGCTGTAGATACAAGAGCTTCGGATTGAGGTTCGAGACGACAGCAGTTGCACGGAATACTTCGCCGGCTTCCGTCACGGCCCCGACCGCGCGACCGTTCTCGATCAGGATCTCGCGCACGCCCGAGTTGACGCGAATGTCGGCGCCGCGGCTGGACGCGGCCTTGGCCATTGCTTGCGTGATGGCGCCCATGCCGCCGATCGCATGACCCCACGCGCCCTTCTTGCCGTTCACTTCACCGAACACGTGATGGAGCAGCACATAGGCGGAACCCGGCGTGTAGGGGCTCGCATAGTTGCCGACGATGCTGTCGAATCCGAAGACGGCCTTGATCGGGTCGCTTTCGAACCAAGCGTCGAGATAGTCGCCGGCGGAGCCGGCGAACAAACTGAGCAGCTCGCGGCGCATCTTCATATCGAGCTGCGCGAACCGCCTACTGAGCTTGAGTGCGCTCAGCCATTCCGGTAGCGCGGTGCGCAAACCGCCTTCGACCATGTTCGGCGGCGTCTCGAGCACGATCTCGCGAAGCAGATCGGCAATGGTTTCGAGACGCTGGGCGTAGGCGTCGAGCCGCTCGGCGTCCTTTCGGGAAAATTTTGCGACTTCTTCATGCGTGCGTTCGCCGCCGATCGCGAGATACCGGCCGTCTTCGGTGGGCAGAAAATTGGCCAGTTCCCGCTCCACGATCCGCAAGCCGTGCTCGTGGAGCTTCAAGTCGCGGATGATCTTCGGATGCAGCAACGAAACCGTGTACGAAGCGACGGAATTGCGGAAACCGGGATGGAACTCCTCGGTGACCGCCGCGCCGCCCACGACGTGACGTCGCTCGAGAACGGTGACTTTCAGGCCAGCGCCCGCGAGATAGGCGGCACACACGAGCCCGTTGTGCCCGCCGCCGACGATCAAGACATCACAATCCGACGCACGCACGTTAGTTGATAATTGACAGTGGATAGTTGATCGCAAAGAAGGGGATTTGAAGCCTTTTGCTGCCTGCGATCAACTTCTGGCCTGGGATAGGGAACTTCACCGTCTTGTAAAGTGTCGATTCGAGAGCGTTCCCCCGGGCGCGCGATAGGTGTAGGAGATTCGATGTACGATTACGACACACGGCCGAAACTCGGATATCGCCGTCCGCCAATTTCACGGGCGAAAGATGCGCTCGTAAAAGCTTCCGCGGCGGTTGCCGGCGGCGTCATGCTCGTCAGCGCATTTGTGCTCTCCGCGGTCTTTCTGGCTGTCGCGATCGTCGTCCTGCTCGGCTTCGGCGGTTACATGTGGTGGCGGACGCGCGAGCTGCGAAAGGCGCTGCGCGAGCAGATGGAGGAGGCGCAAGCTCGAGCGTACCCGCGGCAGCCCCAGGACGACGTTATAGAGGGCGTCGTGATCGAGCGGACGGAAATTCGGTCGTGGCGGGATTCGTGACCAAGGGAAAAGGGAAAAGGGAAAGGGAAGAAGGGAGAAGGGAAGGAGGGAAGAAGGGTTGGACACTTGCGGGTGGCCAACCGAGGAAGGGAAAGGGGGGAAGGGAAATGTGCGGCGTGCCGAGAATTGCCTCGGATGATCAGAAATCTCGTGTGCGGAACTGACAAATAAGTCGCGAAGCCGACCCTCGCGATCACGAATCACGAACACGAATCACGTCAGAGCACATTCCTCACCCACCGAACCACTTTGTTCTTCAGGCTCGGGTCGCAGACATAGATCGTCGTGGCAAAGCCGTTGGCGTTCTTCTGCTCGCTGAGCTTGCAGTTGTTGTCGGCGACCGCGTTCTCCATTGCTGCGCGCGTTCCGCAAGTGAACTTGACCTCATAGCCCTGAGGCGCTGGGTCGTTCGCGTGAAGCTGCCGGGCAATGTTCCTGCAGCCGCCCTCCGTGACCGCATCGACGACTTTGATGGATTGCACGTCGCCCGAAGCTTGCGAGATCAGCAGGGCGACGAGATAGACGCTGCTCATGATCGCTCCCCCGTCAACCAACCATTGGCGCCCATCATAAGACCGACGGATTTCCGGCCTTTGTGAGCTTTCTCGCGTTCGCGGGGCTCTCCCGCGCGATGGACTTCACGATTCGAGAGGCTCGCGCCGGTGTGAATGCGTCGAGAAGGGTCGAGGGGTTGTGGAGTCAACATAAAGCTGAAGGCTGAACTGGAGATTTGTCGTGCCGAGCGAGGCGGGCGGGTAGGGCTTGCGGAGCCAATGACTAGACATACGCGCACTTTTTGGCCAACGAGCAGCGCTTGCGTGAAGCGGTATCAATCGGCGCGAGGATTGCCGGCCACGGGCGTGGTCGATGCGGCGACCATCTCGAGCGTGCTCAACGCTGCTAGTGGCTGATCTTGCACTTCTTACAGACTGTTTGTAGCGGACGGCAGGGTTGACGCAACGCGTCGAGCGTCGATAGGGTCGCGGTTTCCCTATTCATCGACCCTCTGCGAGGAGACGCCGATGCGCGAAGTGGAGACCCTGCTGAGCCAGCTCCTGTTCTCGAACTCGTTGCTGCAGTGGTTGATTGCGCTCGGTGTCGCTCTGGGCGTGTTCATCGTCTTGTTCGTTGCGCGTCGTGTGGTGCGCAGTTACTACGAGCGTCTGCTGAGCACGCAGCACGCCGAGCTCCTCGAAATTCCGCTCGGCATGCTGAGTCGCACGACGGTACTCACCTTCGCCGTTGTCGCGGCATACGCAGGAATGCAAGCGCTCACCTACGGTCCGCGGATCGACCGGGTCGCCACGACGATCGTGACGATTGCGCTCTTCTGGCAAGTCGGCGTGTGGGCGGCAGCTGCAGCTTCGGCGTGGATCGAACGAAGACGCCGCAAGAGCTTGACGGTGGACCGCGCGATGGCCGGCTCGCTCGGCATCATCGGCTTCATCGTGAACGTCGTGATCTGGTCGATCGTGATCCTGCTCACGCTCGACAACTTGGGGGTAGATGTCACCGCCCTCGTGGCAGGGCTCGGTATCGGCGGCGTTGCAGTCGCGCTGGCCGTCCAGAACATTTTGAGCGATCTCTTTGCGTCGCTGTCGATCGCGCTCGACCGGCCGTTCGTCGTCGGCGACTTTCTGATCGTCGATGATTACCTCGGATCGGTCGAATACATCGGCATCAAGAGCACGCGTTTGCGAAGCTTGAGCGGCGAACAGATCGTCATCTCGAACGCGGACTTGCTCGGCAGCCGCGTGCGCAACTACGGCCGCATGGCCGAGCGGCGCGTCGTGTTCAGCACACGCGTCACGTACGAAACGCCGATAGATGTCGTGGAGCGGATCCCGCCGCTCATTCGCGAGATCATCGAATCGCTCCCCGATACGCGATTCGATCGCAGCCATTTCGCCAAGCACGCACCGGACTGCCTCGAATTCGAAACCGTGTACTACGTGCTCTCACCCGACTACAACCGATACATGGATACGCAGCAGGCAATCAACGTCCGCCTCCATCGCGAGCTCGAAAAGCTCGGCGTTCAGTTCGCACGCCCGACGCAGCGAATCCTCTTGTCGAGGTGGGGCGAGCAGAACGAAGCGCGGGCGAGCACCTAATTCGTTGCGGCAAGGCTGGCGGCATGCGGCGGCGATGGAGGCGGCGGCAGTGCGCCACCATCGACTCTGAATCCTCCGAGCAACCCGAGCAGCTCCAGTTAGTGGGATCAAGGCAACTGGTCGTAACGATACGAGTGCGCCCGATCGTAATCGGTGCAGCTGCCTGATGGCGTAAAAATCACGGACCTGACGTGCCGAGTCGGAGACAACACTTCGGTGCAAGACCGGCAAGTGAGAGTCGGGCTCTACGCCATGCCCAACGGTCTGCAAACGAAGGGGAGTTGTCGCCCGTCAGGATCATTGCAGAGACGGACTGGAGCTTCAGCACAGGTGTGCAATGGATGAAGGCGGCGCTTTCTCCGAACGTGTCGCGGGTCATCGATAACAGTCAAGACTATTACCCTGTCGACGCCACGTTTTGGGTGGCGGGCGGCGTCGCGCCGTCCTTCAATAGCGTCTTGAGCGCTCTCAGACTGTTCGGCTGGCGCATCACTTACAGGTACCGAACTCCCTTCCTGCCCGCGATTGCACGCGGATGTTCCATCACGCGCCTTGTCCGGCGATTTCGGCGAGCTGTTCGTTGAGCGTCCGGCAAGCGCTCAAGAGTTGTCCCCAGAGCATGGAGCTGTCCGCTATTGCGGCGAGCAGCAGATGACCCTGCGTTCCCGGAACGGCAAACAGCATGCATTTGCCGAGGCTCGCTTCCACGCTCAGGTGGTAGTACGTCCCGAGTTGCAGATCCTCGATCATCGCGGCGCCCACCGCGTGCAGCGAGCTCACCATTGCGGCAAGGCGCCGGCCCGCTTCTTCGTCTCGCTGCGCTTGAGCGACGACGAAGCCATCCGACGTGCACACCTGCGCGGCGATCACGCCGGGATACTCGCGTCGCAGCCCGAATAGATGAGGCGCGAAGCGTTCTGCCGCGAAACCATGTTCGAGTCGTTCGGCGGCCTCACCCATGGGTCTCATCCTCGCAGTCGGACATTTCCAGCATGCTCAATAGCACGTCCAGCATCATCAACACGTGTTCCGATTCGCGCACGTCGACTTCGAAGACTGGCAGCATGAGCTGGCGCGACTCGAGAAACCGATAATAAGAATCGAGCGAAGGCTCAGGGTGAGTGTCGCTGCGGCCGACGCCGATCACGACGACACCGCGCCGCACCAGATCGGCGAAGTTGTCCAAGTACATCGCCAGATCTGCAAGCGGATCGGGCCGGCTGTTATCGACCAGTACGATCAAACCCAATGCGCCACGTGCCAGGATGCGCCACAGGAAGGCGAAACGCGCTTGCCCCGGTGTACCGTAAAGACGCAGCACGGAGCCGTTCGGCAATGCGATTTCGCCGTAGTCGAAGCCCACCGTCGTCGTCGCCTTAGCGACGCTCGAGTCGGTGTTCGCTGCTTCGGTTCGCAACATGTTCTTTCCGGCGACCGCTGCGATCGCGGTCGTCTTACCCGCGCCCATCGTGCCAGTGAAAATGATCTTGTGCTCTTCAGCCATCTGTTGTCTCGATTCCGAGTGCTCGGCGCAGGAGCTGAACGAGCGAACGCTTGGATCCGCCGGTCGTGCGTGCGGCCGATCTGGCGACCGACGGCGGCTGATCGCTCGTGCGCAAGTAACCGCACAGCTCGGCGCCATTGACGAAACTGCACACCGCATGTCGGTCGAGCTTCGTGATCTCGATCGCTGCGTCGATTCCGGCGACGGGTCGCGAAAAAGCGGCAGCAAGCCGCCGATGCGCCGGTTCGTGATGAAGAATCTGGAACTCCGGAAAGCGCTGAAGCTGTAACGTGGCAGAGGCATCGATCCACGGCAGCGGTCCGAGCGTTCCCGTCAGCAATCCGATCGACCATTGCAGCATGGCAATGGGTTTCGGCCGCTCATTCGCGATCGGCAGCGCGGTCGCCGGTATCGGCGCGATCTCGAAATCGTTGCGAACATCGAATCGGTGTAGGGTGCGCAGCGATTCGGTGCAGAAGAACTGCTTGCGTTGCGGAGCGATGTACATAGGCGCGCGCGTCATCCCGGTGACGAGCCAGGCATCGCCGTGCGTCGCATGGAGATTCGTGCGTCGGAGCAGCTCGGCAAGCCGGATCAGCGGCCGCCCCGATGTCGCGTCGGCGCGCGGCGAATGCGCTTGGGCTTCCGCATCTCTCAGCAGCGCGAGCAGCGCCTCGGCGCGGATCGGCCAATCGAGCGTGCGCGCTCCGGCAGGAACGCTATCGGCGGTGCCGGCGAGCACTGCGACGATACGGTTGTCCTGATTCAGTCTCGGGAGCCGATCGATCTTGGCTGCATCCAAGATGACGACGCGGGCATGACTTGCATCCACCAGCCGCCAACGGGCGCGCAGCGACCCGTCGGCCAATGCCATCATCAGCATCGCCCGCAAGCGCCGTCCGTCGGCTTCGCTCAGTCCGACTTCAGCCAAGCCCAAGTCAACTCGTTCCACTTCTCGCTTGTCTCGAACGGTTGTTTCGACACGGCGAGCTAACCGTCGACGATTCGCTCGCGGTGGTGTTGTTTCGGTGCGGAAATTCTACGAGTGCAATGACGCGAATGACTGTGAGCTACATTGCTTAGATGTGACAAGTATCGCCCAGGTGATAGTTGGTCATTCCAACAGAGGTGTTCGCTGCGCGTGCAGAGGTTAACGAGGCTCTCGGCGTGGCCGTGGTCGATATCTCCTCGGGGTTGATGTTGGCCGTCGCTCACAACGTGCCGTATTTCACTCAGAGTTATCTGGATGCGGTCGCGGCAGCCGCCGTCGACATGTTCCGCGGCAAGACCATTACCAACGTCGAGAAGCTCTTGTCCGCAACGCGCGGCCGGGAAGCGAAGAATCTCGTGCAGGAAGTTCAGATGACGACCGAGGGCACGTTTCACTTCATGGCGGTCGTACCCGGCAAGCCGCAGTGTTTGATGGTGCTCATCACCACGCGCAAGGCCAATCTCGGTATGGGCTGGGCCTCGCTGCGCAGAGCGCTGACCGACGTCGCGCCGCTGTGTCCGTAATTATTGGTGTATCGTGCAAGCGATGCGCTGCGCGGCGCATCGCTCGCGCAGTCACTGTCCGGTCCTGAGTCGCTGCGAGAGCGAATCGGGAAAACCAAGCTTACGCATCTGCTCGATCGTGATCTCCGGATCGTAGGGAACGTCGAGCAGGTGCAAGCGTTGCGCGTCGGTTTCGAACACTGCGAACTCGGCGATGCCGCCGATGCCGCGACGCGGTTGCCCGACCGAGCCGGGACAGATCAAAGCATGCCGGGCTGCCGAGAGATCGATCGTACGCGCGGCCGAGAAATTGCGCTCGCGACCGGTATCGAAATAGACGCCGCGAAGATGCGAATGGCCGTGGAAACAGAAGCGGATCCCGCGCTCTCTTAGATTGTCCAGATTGTCCTCGTACGTTCGGTTGTACACGTACGCGTTGAAGAACGACCGGTCGATTGGTGCGCCGTGCACGGCGAGCCACTCGTCGCCCTCGAAATAGAGCGGCAGTCCGTCCAGCCATTGCAATTGCGGCGCCGACAGCGCTTCGCGGGACCATTGCGCAACCCAGCGGCCGTTGGCGGAAAAGCCGCCCTGGAACAGGCCGGTCGACACTGCGTGATCGTGATTGCCTTTGAGAACGGCGAAACCGGCGTCCTTTAGGCGCTCGATGCATTCGCCGGGGTGCGGGCCGTAACCGACAATGTCGCCGAGCACGAGCCCNTCTTCGATGTTTCGTTCNCGCAAGGCNGCGAGGACGGCTTCCAACGCCGGTAGATTGGCGTGCACGTCGGCAATGAGCGCGAAAGCCTTGGCGCGCGGGGCGCGCATTCGAGAGCGTGTTGGAGGGGCGATCGCGGCGGCGCAGGCGTCGCGCGCTGCGACTTGTCGGTCGGTTAGCGCAAGGACGCCGCGCAACCCCTCGGCGAGCGTTCGTGCGACGTGCGGATCGCCGAATTCGCGCAATATGCACGTTCGCAGTCGCTCGCCGAGCAGCGATGCGGTCGTCGCATCCAGCGCGTCGAGTTGGCGAATCCAGACGCCCAGCATCTCCGTGAGGCTCGTGAAACCGTCCCAAGGGTAAGTTTCGTCGTCGAGGTAGTACACCGTGCCCGATGGGCTCGTTCCGAAGTTCGACAATCCTTCATCGAGGCGCAGNTCGTGCCGCGCGCCAGTGCGAATGCACCGATCGACGACCTGTCCGAGCAGNTCGAGCAGACGAGTGCGGTCGATGGGACCAAGATCGTGCAGCGCTCGGAATCGCGGCGTGGCATTACCGATCACTGTGCTCGACTGGCGGTGCAGAACGAACCACGTCTTCTGAGGTGCGTGGATACCGAGGCGGCGCTCTTTGTCGAGCGCCAGCTCGATCCAGCGACGCATGTCGCGAGGCGAATATCGCAGCTCCTCGCGCAGCTTCACGACCAAGTCATCGGTGCAGAACAGCTTGGTGCCAGGTCGTCCTGTGAACGCACCGCCATGCGTGAGCTTCGGCGAGTTTCCCGACAGCGCGCGTAAGATGCTCGCCTCGTCGATCGCTTGCTCCGTGACGAGCGCGCCGATGATTTCGAGACGAGCGGTGGAGTCGGACATTGGCGGGTTCGATGAGCGAAGTCTCGGAGTATAGGGTGCGACTCCAATGCGCTTGCGAATCCATGAAGGTTCGGCTTCGCAATTGAGAGTCGCATCACTCCCTNTCGAGGATCGGTTTCATCCTTGCTCGGCTTCGCCAACCGTGTCGAATTGCGCTGGATTGTTGTTTCTGAACGACATTTATATGCCGGGACTTGGCGCGATGTGTGGCGTCCGCTACGCTTATATATGCGTGCTTGGATCTCCCGCATTTTGACTCTTGCGCCGTGTGTGCATGGATGCTCGCGAGGATTCGAGGTCGTCCATGGATGGGGCTGTGCGCGTTTTCCCTGAACGAACCCTTGTAGCAATCCATGAGAAATGCTCTCCCGCAGCGATCATCCGCCCTGGATGATCCTGGGCTCGATTCGTCTCAATCTGGCGCTGTGCATGACGGCGAGACGCATTGTTGCGCCGCTGTAACGGAGCTGAGATCACAGACTATTCCCGGCAAGCGTACGGGACTTCACGAGCAACGGCCGAGAACCGTACGACCGGTGATCGTCGGTCGCGACGCAGGCCGTCCGCGAAGCGAGACCGCTGAGGCGAACAGCGTTTCGCGGGCCACGCGCGTCGTCTCACGAGCGTTCGCGATCGGTGCTTTGTTCTTGTTCGTCGTCAGCGCGCCCATTCTGATGCTCTGGCTGGACGTGCGATGGTTGCGCAATACGGTCGGGGAGATATCGGCGACCGAGTTGATGCAGCTCGCCTGCATCGGCCTGACTGCCGCAAGCTTTGCACGACTGGCGCAACGTAGTCACGAAGACCGCGGTTTTGCCACGCTGGCCGCGGGATTTTTCGCCTGCATGCTGATTCGCGAATTGGATGCAGTCCTCGACATGTTGGTGGATGGGCTGTGGCAAGGACTCGTCGCGATAGTGGCCGTGTCGTGCGTCACCTATGCTGCTCTGAGGTGGCGCTTGACGCTGCGAGGTATGGCGCGGTTGCTGATTTCGCGTTTCGGCCTCGTGATGACCATCGGTCTAGCGCTCTTGTTGGCGTATTCCAGACTGCTTGGCAAAGGTGCGCTNTGGCAGGACCTGCTGGAAGACGGCTATGTACGTGTGGTCAAGAATGCAGTCGAGGAGAGTGCAGAGCTGCTCGGCGATACGCTCATCCTCATCGCCGGTCTCGGTTATGTCGGCAACCGCTTGCGACGCCTGCGCCGCCGCGCAAGTGCGTTGTGTTGAACAGTCAGCGCGGCGCGGGACCCGTCGAGCCGCGGATGACGAGCTTCGGACGAAGCGTCATCATGACTGCATCGGCCGTGGGATCTTCGAGTCGACGCAGCATGAGGAGCGCTGCCTCCGTGCCCATTTGCCGATAATTGATCCGCACGGTCGTGAGGGGCGGGTCGATCATGTCCACGAGCGGCATGTCGTTGTGACCGACGACCGATACATCGTCAGGGCAACGGCGCCCGGAAGCCTTGATGACATCGAGGCAGCCGACCGCGAGAAAATCATTTGCCGTGATCACGGCCGTCGTATCGGGGGCGATCGTGAAGATTTCCTGTGCGCCAAGGACGCCTTCCTCTCGCGTGTAGAGTTTCGTGCGTACGATGGCGCTCGGCTCGAGCTTGTGCTCGCGCATTGCGGCGATGAAGCCCTCGCGCCGCGCCGCGCCTGTCGACATGTCGGCCGGACCGGCGAGGTGCGCGATTCGGCGGTGGCCGAGCTCGACGACGTGCCGAACGGCCAGTGCCATGCTCGCAATGTCGTCGTTGATCACCGCTGAAACGCGCGGGTCCTCTTCGGTGCGGCTGACCATGACGAGCGGCACACTGGATTTGAGACAGTAATCGACGATGCCATGGTGTCGTCTTGCGGTCGTGAGAATCACGCCATCGATGTGACGCGCGGCAAGTTGATCGACGAGCGGCGTGTCTTTGCGCGGGTACCCGGTTTCGGCGTGGGCGACGAGCGTGGAGTACTTGCGTGTCGCGAGCGTGGCCTCGATGGCGTGCACGAGCACCGGAAAAGTCGCATTCGCGATATCCGGCAAAATCACACCCACCGTCATCGAGGCCCGCGTGCGCAGCGCCAATGCGACACGGTTCGGCTTGTAGTTGAGATCCTCTGCAGCCTCGAGGATGCGCTGCACGAGCTCGTCGGCGACGAGGCTGCGGGTTTCGGTGTTCAGTGCGCGCGAGACCGTGGAGACGTGTACGCCGACACGTTCCGCAATGTCTTTAAGCGTGGCTCGTTGCTCGATATCGCTTGTCCGATTCGGCATGGTTTCCCTGCTGCTTTGTCTCAGCGCCTACGGTCTCGCGTGTCTTCCAGCCATTCTTGCAGTACAGCCTCGGTGTGTTCTCCCAGTCGNGGGGGAGGACGGCGGTACTGCAAAGGGTGCCCATCATAGCGGATGGGACACGCAACGCCCGGCACAGTGCCCAGCGTTGGGTGAAGTAGCGTCAACTGCATTCCTCGATGTACGACTTGCGGATCGCTGAACACCTCTGAAATGGAATTGATCGGACCGGCCGGCACACCTGCTGCTTCCAATTCTGCAATCCAGGTCCGCGAGTCGCGCTGCTCGAGCGCTCGGCCCAATATCGAAATGAGCTCCCGTCGATTCGATACGCGCGCAGCGTTGGTGGCGAAACGAGGATCGCCGGCCAGACCAGGCAGACCGATGGAGCTGCAGAGGCGGCGAAACTGCCCGTCGTTCCCGGCCGCCACGATGATGTGTCCGTCTGCGGTCTTGAAGACTTCGTACGGGACGATTGCAGGCACGGCATTCCCGAGACGCTGCGGATCTTCGCCTGTCGCCAGGTAGCTGAGCGCTTGGTTCGCGAGCGCAGCAACCTGCACGTCCAATAACGCAAGGTCGATCGTCTTGCCCACGCCGGTGCGAGCGCGCTCATGTAACGCCGCGAGAATGGCAACCGAGGCGTACAAGCCCGTCATGAGATCCGCAACAGCGACGCCGACTTTCATCGGGCCGCCGCCGGGCTCGTGATCCGGCGCGCCGGTGACGCTCATCAAACCGCCCATGCCTTGAACCACGAAATCGTATCCAGGCCGTTCTGCGTACGGGCCGCTCTGACCGAACCCGGTGATCGAGCAGTAGACGAGCCGGGGATTGGCAGCGCGCAAAGTGGCGGCGTCGAGACCGTATTTTTTCAAGGTCCCGACTTTGTAGTTCTCGACGATCACATCGCTGACCAACGCGAGCTCGCGCACGTAATCGCATTCGGCAGGGTTCGTGAAATCGATCGTGACCGAGCGTTTGCCGCGGTTACAGCACAGGAAGAAAGCCGATTCGCTCGCTCCAGTGGCTTCATTGCGCACGTAGGGCGGCCCCCAACGTCTCGTGTCGTCGCCTTCCACTGGCCGTTCGATCTTGACGACGTCTGCTCCGAGATCGGCGAGCAACTGTGTCGCCCACGGTCCCGCCAGGACGCGAGTGAGGTCAAGCACGCGTATTCCGTGAAGGGGACTCGACTCTGTCACATGACCTCCGCTCGACCCTCGACTGCTGTGTTTTTTGCAAAATCAAATGCGTTTGCAGCATGAATTTGCATAGAAAGTACTTGCTGTTGCAAATGATTGCGAGTTTTCCGTCGTGATTGCGCCAGCAAGATACATAAAAAACAAGTAAATAGCGATGCGGTGGTGTTGTATCTTGCCGAATATCTACAATTCGTATTGCAAACGTTTGTAGCAGCTGATACACATAATCGCGACGTCCTGAGCCAGTCGGTTCCGGACACGACAACAGTTATCCGGGGGGATGGAATGCTTATCCGCAGAATTCGTGCTGGCCGCGCGTCTGTCGAAACCACGACGCTGGGTCTCTTGACGCTAGCTCTCGCATCGCCTGTCAACGTGCATGCTCAAGAGGCGTCCGGTGGGTCGGCGCTGGACGATGCTGTTCGAGAAGAAATCGTTGTGACGGGTACGCGCGTGACACGCGACGGCTATGAGGCGCCGACGCCGGTCACGGTGAGCTCGAGCGAGCAGCTCGAGGCTGCGGCGCCATCGACACTTTCCGATGCGCTCAATCAATTGCCCTCGTTCCGCGGTTCCGGCAGGCCGACGAACGTGAGCGTTTCCTCCACCGGCGGAAACGGCGGTTCGTTCTTGAATCTGCGCGCTCTTGGCTCGCAACGTACGTTGATTCTCCTGGACGGTCGTCGCGTGGTGCCGTCGAGCGGCAACGGCGTGCCCGACACCAGCATCCTGCCGCAAAAGCTGGTCGAGCGTGTCGAGGTCGTGACCGGCGGTGCTTCGGCAGCGTACGGTTCGGACGCCGTTGCAGGCGTCGTCAACTTCGTGCTCGACACCGGCTTCCGCGGCCTCAAGGGCGATTTGCAGGCCGGTACCTCCGAATACAGCGACAACGATTCCGTGAAAGCATCGTTGACGGGCGGCCTCGGTTTTGCGGACGAACGCGGCAGCGTTCTGTTCAGTGCGGAGTACTACCGGTCCGACCAAGTGGACGATCCGAACGGACGTAAATGGGCCGAAGCCGGTTGGGGTTTGATTCCGAACCTCCCAGGCGAGTCGCCGCGCCTGGTGTTGACTCCGAACGTGACCAACTCGCACGCGACGTTCGGCGGACTCATCATCAATACAGCGCTCGCAGGTACCGAGTTCCTGCCCGGCGGTGTGCCCGATCCGTTCGTCTACGGCGATCTGCGCAGTTCGCAGTACATGGTGGGCGGCGACGGCATTCTGGACTTCATCAATATCGCCGCGGGCGTGGAACGTTGGAGCACGTTCGGCCGTGTGGGCTACGAGTTCAGCGACTCGGTGGAAGCATTCTTCGAAGCGTCGCTCGCCGAATCGCGCACGCGTTACCGCCAACGCAGCCCGGGCAACATCGCGGCCAATCGCGTGGAGATTTTCCGCGACAACGCGTTCCTGCCGGAAAGCGTGCGGCAGCAGATGGAAGATCTCAACATCAACTCGTTCCAGATGGCGCGCACGCATCGCGACTTCGGTCCCCTCAACGCCGACGCCACGAATCGCACATGGCGTGTGGCGGCCGGTGTCGACGTCGACTTCAGCAACGACTGGTCAATGAACGTGAGCTTCACGCACGGCGAGAACAACTTCGTCTCTTACACGAAGGGCAATCTCAACTATCGAAATCTCTATGCGGCCGTCGACGCAATTCGCGCGGACGACGGAACCATCGTGTGCCGCTCCACCTACGTGTTGGGCCTCGATCCGGGCTGCATACCGATCAACTTGTTCGGCGAGGGCAGCCCTTCGCCAGAGGCCATCAAGTACGTAACCGGCGCTTCGTTCTGGGACATGACGATCAAGCAGGACGTCGCGGCGGTCGACGTCCAAGGCTCGCCTTTCTCGTCCTGGGCGGGTCCCGTGGATCTGGCCTTCGGCGCGGAATATCGCAAGGAGTCGGCCAACCAGGTCGTCGACGCCATTTCGTTGACGACGCTGACGGGCGCAGGCTTGCGCGGTTTCCCCGCAGGCAACGAGGGCAATCTCGGCGGCTGGTCGCACACCAATCCTCAGCCGATCGATGGCGAATACGACATTCGCGAAGGGTATCTCGAGGCGGTCGTGCCGCTCGCCAAGAACGCGCCGTTCGCGCAATCGCTCGATTTCAACGCTGCTTTCCGGTTGACGGACTACAGCACGAGCGGATCGGTGAACACCTGGAAAGCGGGTTTGACGTACGACCCCGTCGACAGCTTGCGTTTCCGCGTCACGCGTTCGCGCGACATCCGCGCGGCGAACATCGTCGAGCTGTTCACGGCATCGAGACAATCGTCGGGCACGGTTCGCGAGCCGGGCACGAACCAACCGCGCAACTTCATCGGCAGTACGCGCGGCAATCCGGAGCTCGATCCTGAGAAGGCCGATACGTTGACGGCAGGTATCGTGTATCGCCCGCAATGGTTCCCCGGGTTCACCGTCTCGGTCGACTACTACAGCATCGAGATCGAGGGCGCGATTTCGAGCTTCACGGCTCAAGAAACGCTGAATCTCTGCGCAGCCGGCTCGGCGGTTGCGTGCGCACAGATCACGGATAACAACGGGGTGTACAACATCCGTCTGCCGTATCTGAATCTGGACAAGCTCGAGACGCGCGGTGTGGACATCGAAGCGAGCTACCGGACACGCCTGTTCGGCGGCGACCTCGGGCTGCGTGCGATCGTCAACTATACCGATCGGCTCGTCGAAGAAGATGCCGGTGGTGTGAAAGACGATATCGCGGGAGATGTGGGCAGAAGAGGCATTCCGAAGTGGGGCGGTACGGTCAGCGCGACGTACCGCTACGATCAGCTCTCTGCGTACGTCCAGGGACGCTATATCCATAGCGGCTGGTACGACCACACGTTGATCGAAGGTGTGGATGTGGCCGACAACACGCTCGATTCGGTGTGGTACACGGACCTCACGCTCCGTTACGAAATGCTCGGCAGCGGTACGCAGCTGTTCCTGACGGTGAACAACCTGTTCAACCGGCAGCCGCCGATTGCGCCTCAGCAGTCGAGCGAGCGCTTCCGCGCAAGCAACTTCGGTCTCTACGACGCGATCGGTCGCTACTACACGGCCGGCGTGCGCTTCAAGTTCTGAGCACTCAAACCATGCCTCGCTGGCGCTCTGCCAGCGAGGCATTTGCGCACGCATAGCGGCGGGAGGCGGAAATGGCAGCATCGGAGTTGTCTGCGGCACAGACAAACTCGGCAAGAGCGGCACTCGAGGCGTCGGTCGCGAAGATGTCCGCCGGGTATCGGCGGTACGTACTGTTCTTGCTGCTGATCGTCTACATCCTGAACTTTCTCGATCGGCAAATCATCAACATCCTTGCCGAGCCCATCAAGCGCGATCTCGGTCTGATGGATTGGCAGCTCGGCATGATGACCGGGCTCGCATTCGCGCTCTTCTATACGTTCCTCGGCTTGCCGATCGCCCGATTNGCCGAGCATGCGAACCGGGTTCGCATCGTGAGCGCCGCATTGGTGCTCTGGAGCATGTTCACGGCAGCCTGCGGCTTTGCGCAGAACTTCATCCAGCTGCTGCTCTGCCGAATCGGCGTTGGCGTGGGCGAGGCGGGTTGCAGCCCGCCTTCGCATTCGCTCATCAGCGATTACGCGCCGAAGGAGAAACGCGCCTCGGCGCTGGCCACCTACTCGATGGGCATTCCGCTCGGCTCGATGGCCGGAATGGCGCTGGGCGGTTTGATTGCCGATGCGTTCGGTTGGCGGGCCGCGTTGTGGATGGCCGGTCTGCCCGGCATCGCGATCGCGATCTTGATGTTGATGACCGTGCGCGAGCCGCGCAATGACGCGAAAGTGACGCAGATCGCAGCGCCGAAACCGGATCTGCGAGCTGCGATCCAAGAGTTGAAGTCCAAGAAGACGCTCTGGTGGGCGGCCATCGGTGCGGGCTCCACTTCGTTCGTCACCTACGGACACACCTCGTTCTACGGTTCGTTCTTTTATCGCAATCACGCGGAAGGGATTGCAGAAGTGGCGGCGCGATTGTCTCAGATGACCGGCATGGAGATCGGCGTCCAAGGATTCGTCGGTACCGGCGTCGGTCTCATCATCGGATTGTCGGGCGTCGTAGGCACATGGCTGGGCGGTTTGTTGACAGACCGCTACGGCGTCAAGGATGCACGTGCGTACGTGCTGTTTCCGGCCGTGGCGGCCTTCTTCGGAGTGCCGTCCGCCTTCATTGCGCTCTTCGTGGATCATGCGTTGGCGGCCATGGCGCTGCTGACGATTCCGATTCTCCTGAAATCGTTCTGGTACGGGCCTATTTACGCGACCGCGCAGAGCTTGGTCCAGCCGCGCACGCGAGCGACGGCTGCGGCGCTCATCCTGTTCGTGATCAATTTGATCGGAATGGGACTGGGTCCGCTCGCGGTTGGTACGCTGAGCGACGTGCTCGCCTCCAACATGGGTGAAGCTCAAGGGTTGCGCTGGGCGATGGCGCTCGGCAGCACGTTCGGGTTCATCTCGATGTTCTGCTTCTACAAGGCCTCGCGCACCATTCGCGATGAGATCGTGAGCTAAAGGAACTCGAAAATCCGGGGGATACGAATATGAATCTTGTGTTGAGAAGAACGGCGGCCGTCGCCGCCAGCATGGCAATGACGCTTCTCGTCGCATGTACGGATTCAGCACCGACGAGTGCGAGCGTGCATCCGGCACTGACGAAGGTCGAGCCATCGTTCCTCGTCACGGAACAAGAAGCGTACGAGTGGCATGAATACAAGGATCGACACGGTCCGGCGCTCTCCGGCAACGAGTCGTGGACGAAGTACATGACGTACGTCGAAGACAAGCTGCGCGAGTACGGTGCCGTGGACATCACGCGCAACAGCTGGACGTACGATTACTGGTCGACGACGGAATGGCCCGACGACTCGAATTGGTCGTTGACGATCAACGGCAAGAAAGTTCGTGTGGCGAACTACGGCGCGAACTCCGGCTCGACCGGTCCGCAAGGGCTTACCGCCTCGATGGTGTACTACGACCATGACAATCCGCCCGCCGACCTCGCCGGCAAGATCGTCGTGTTCGAGCCGAAGAAGGCATTCGTGCCGATCGACGACTACGAGTATTACAGCTCGCCCACGGGACGTGCACCTGAGGTGTCGGAGGAGCTGCAATATCAAAACAACATTCGCATGAATCAAATGGGACCGCAGTTGCGGCCGTTCATCGAACAGGTGGTCACGCCGAAGAAGGCCGCCGGCGTCGTCTTCGTCATGAATGCGAACTACGAGCGGTTGAAGGGCTACTACACGTTCGGCGTGCCGGCGATCTATCAAGCGCCTACGGTGTTCGTGGATCGCACTGCCGGCGAAAGCGTCGTCGCAGCAGCCAAGCGCGGCGCAAAGGCAACGCTCAAGCTCATCGCGACTGTCCAGCCGGTGGAAACGTGGCAGCTCATCGCGTACCTGCCGGGCAAGCACTACGGCACCGAGAAGGATGAGCTCATTCAGCTCACGACACACAGCGATGGACCTTCGATCTCACAGGACAACGGACCGTTCGGTCTGCTCGGCGTCGTCAAGTACTTNTCGCAAATTCCGCAATCGGATCGACCGCGCTCGCTGCTGATATTCATGGACAACCGGCATTACATGCCCGGCATGGAGCGCGCGTTCGATGAACACGATTGGTTCCGCAAGAATCCGGATCTGCGGTCGCGCGTGAAGGCGGTGATCGGGATGGAGCACTTGGGACAGATGGAATATTTCGAGAAGGGAGAGGAGTACGTTCCCACCGGCAGAGCCGACGACGTCCGGATCTGGGTCTCGAACAACCAGAAGATGATCGATCTGACGATCCAAGCGGTGAAAGACAATGAATTGCCGAACACCTACGTGCGCAACGTGGATCGCCCGGGCGTGGAAGGAAAATCGCAAGGAGGGTGGCGCGGACTTGCCGCGTGGGCACGTCGCGCAGGGATTCCCGCACTGGGCATCATGGGCGATCTCGATGCGTATTGGACGACGTCGGCACGTATCGATCGCTTCAATGCGGATCTGTTCGTCAAACAAGTGGCAATGGTTGTGCAAGTCACTGGCGAATTGATGCGTGCCGATTTCGCAGAGCTGCAACCCGCTGCGGCTCAAGCTGCCGCCGAACGCAACTGACGCCGATCGAGTCGAAATAGATCAGGCCTGTCGCCGGTCGCCACACATATATATGTGGCGACCCGGAGCAGCGGGTCGGTGTTCCACGACATGTGGCCGACCGGCCCGCACATCCATCCATTGCCAATGGCCGTTGCCCACTTGCGCCGGGTTTCGACACACGCCGATACGTAGTTGTCCTCCTTCCGCTGACGCTACAATCCCGGCTTCCTAGACCGCTGGCAGTGGGCCAAGCTCGTTGGTCTTCAGCCTTCAGTCGTCAGTCTTCAGCTTTTTGAGGGAGTCATCATGCAAGCCGGCGATCTCTTGAATCAGATTGGCGGAGCAAGCGCCATCGCGCGCCAGCTCGGAATCAGCGAGCAGGACGCGTCGAAAGGTGCGGCGGCGCTCTTGCCTGCCATCTTGGGCGGTTTCAAGAAACAGGCGCAAACGCAACCGAACGGCATCGCGGGACTTGCGGGCGTATTGGGACAACTCGGTGGAGAGAACCTGCTCGCCGACGTCTTGGGTGGGCAGCCCAATGTCGATCGCGGCAACAACGTGCTCGGTCAGATATTCGGTTCGAAGGATGTGAGTCGCGCGGTCGCGCAGAATGCAGCGGGACAGACCGGCCTGGACGCAGGGATTCTCAAGAAGATGCTGCCGATGCTCGCGATGCTTGCAGCGGGCTATCTGAGCAAACAAGGCGGATCGTTGGGCCAGGCTGCGCAAAGTGGAGGCGGCGGCCTCGGCGGCATGCTCGGACAAGTGCTGGGGCAGGGCAAGGCGACCGGCGGCGGGCTTGCATCCATGCTCGATCTCGACGGCGACGGCAACCCGCTCGACGACATCGTCGGAATGGCGGGGAAGATGTTTCGCTGAGAATGAGGCGACAGGCGGCAGTTCTTGCCCCCACCCTAACCCTCCCCCGCAGTGCAGGGGAGGGAATCGGTGCGCGCAAAGCGCTGCTCTACCTTCAGCTTCAGTCTTCAGCCACTACGGCCTCCAGTCGCCAGCCTACAGCCTGACACGCGCGTTTCAGCTCGCCGCGCCCGCCTGATTCAGCAGATCCATATCTTCCTTGGTGAGTGCGGCTGCGAGCGTCGGTGCGCGAACCAGCGTGTCGAGTTGCTCGACGCTCGTTGCGCTCGCGATTGGTGCGGTGACGCCTTCGCTGCGAATCACCCAGGCCAAAGCGACGTCCGCCGGCTCTGCGTTGTGGCGACGCGCAACTTCATCGAGCGCATCGAGAATGCGCATGCCTCGCTCGTTCAAATAGCGCTTCACGCCGCCGCCGCGCGGGCTCTGACCCAAATCCGCTTCGCTGCGGTACTTGCCCGTCAAGAAGCCGCTCGCGAGGCTCGAGTAGGTGATCACGCCGAGCTCTTCAGAAAGCGCGATGTCTTTCAGCGGTCCTTCGAAGTCGCTGCGATCGTAAAGGTTGTAGCGCGGCTGCAGAATCTCATAGCGAGGGAGCTTGTTCGCTGCAGAGGCATCCAACGCTTGGCGCAATTGATCGGCGCTGAAGTTCGAGGCGCCGATGATGCGCACTTTGCCGGCCTCGATCAGCTTCTGATACGCGGCGAGCGTCTCCTCGTGCGGGGTCTCCGGATCGGGGAAATGCGAGAAGTAGATGTCGATGTAATCGGTCTGCAGCCGCTTCAACGAAGCTTCGGCCGCACGCTGAATGTTCGCGGCGGACAGTCCTTTGTGACCGTCCATCTCGCCGCCGACCTTCGTGATCACGATGATGCGGTCGCGATTGCCGCGGCTACGCATCCATTCGCCGATGATGGTTTCGGATTCGCCGCCGCGATTGCCGGGCGCCCAGCTGGAATACACGTCCGCCGTGTCGATCGTTTCGAAACCGGCGTCGACGAAGCGGTCGAGAATCTCGAACGAGCGGTCGCGGTCCGCCGTCCAGCCGAACACGTTGCCGCCGAGCACGAGCGGACTGATGGAAATGTCCGAACGACCGACGCGGCGCTTGCCGACTCCAGAGCTCTCGGGCGTGGCCGACGGGGTAGAGGCGGTGACAGCTGATTCGTCGGAAGTCCGGCCGCATCCGGCAATGATGGTCGTTGCGGCCGCGACAGCGGTGGAGGTCAGGAAAGTACGGCGCGTGTACATGGTTCCCTCATTCGCAATGTTCGAGCGTATGGAAGATAACGCGCGTACGTTCAGCAGGCTACAGGCCAAGTGTCGTGATTCGTGATGCGTGATTCGTCAGAGTCACTAGGCTCTGGCAATCGCACAAAGACAACCTTTCCAAGGGACGAGGCGCTCCGCGCACACAACTGTCGTCTGCCGCCTGTGGCCTTTCGTCTGAGGCGTGAAAAGCGCGAGCGCGCTTCGACGCCTCACAAGAGCATTTCCGGCCTCACCGGCAACTCCCGCACCCGCACGCCCGTGGCATGAAATACGGCGTTGGCGATCGCAGCGCCGACGCCGATGGCGCCGAGTTCGCCGATGCCGCGCGCGCCGACAGGATTGATCTCCGGATCGTGTTCCTCGACGAACGACACGTCGATGTCCGCAACGTCGGCGTTCACCGGCACGAGATAACCGGCGAGGTTCTTCGAAAGAAAACGTCCCAGGCGATGATCCATCGCCGAGTGCTCCAGCAAGGCCTGTCCGATGCCCCAGGTGAGCCCGCCGATCATCTGGCTTCGGGCAGTCTTGGGATTGATGATTCGACCTGCGCTGTACACGCCGACGATGCGGCTCACTCTAGGAATCGGAATCTGCTCGTCGACTCGCACTTCCGCGAAGATCGCACCGAAACTGAACAGCGCCTTCGAGCTCTCAGCTGGCGGATTGAATTCCCCGTCCGCGGTCAGCTTCTCGAAGTTCAGTCGACGCACGATATCTGCGTAGTCGTCAGCACTCTTTGCACCGGCCGCTTCGAGCTTCTGTTTCAATTTCAGTGCGCCGTCGTGCACGGCCGATCCGGCACTTCCCGTCGATACGGATCCCGCAGTCATCGGTGCAGGCGGCAGGTTCGTATCGCCCCACGCGAGCCGCACACGCTCGACGGGCACACCGAGCGTCTCGGCAGCAATTTGCGGGAGCACCGTCCGCACGCCGGTGCCGATCTCCTGCGTGCTCGTTTCGACGAACACGATGCCTTGCGCATCGATGCTGACGCGAGCACGGGAAGGTTGGCGAAATGCGGAGAACAGTGCCGTTGCCATCCCATAGCCGATCAAGTCGCGACCTTCGCGCATCGAGCGAGGCTCGAACGATCGGCGCGACCAGCCGAATTTGGCCGCTCCTTGTTCGTAGCATTCGCGCAGCTTCTTCGACGAGAACGGCTTGCCGTCGGAGGGATCGACCTCCGCATAGTTCTTGAGGCGCAGCTCGAGCGGATCCATGCGCAACTCGTACGCAAGCTCGTCCATGGCAATTTCCACGGCAACGAGCCCGACGCCTTCGAGGGGCGCACGCATCGGTGTCGGATCGTTGCGATGCACGCGCACCAGACGATGCGTCGTGGCGATGGAAGGGCAGGCGTACAGTGAGCGCGTGCCGATGCCGGTGCCTTCGATGTGATTGCCGGCATAGGAACCTGCTAGAAAGCTGTCGTGACGGATGCCGGTCAGCTCGCCGGTTTTCTTTGCGCTAAGGGCAAGCGTCTGAATGCTGGCGGGCTGATAACCATGGCTCGTGAAAGTTTGCGCGCGCGTGAGCACGAGTTTCACGGGCATGTCGAGCTCGCGCGCTGCCATTGCAGCCAGCAACTGGTGCGGCCAGACCCAGCCTTTACAGCCGAATGCTCCGCCGACGTAGTCGTTCTTGACTCTCACCTGGCTCGGATCGAGTCGCATCGCCTTCGCGATCACAGTGCGGGCATCGACCACGCCTTGCACGGAGTCGAATAGCGTCAACTGTCCACCTTGCCACACGGCGAGCGTCGCCGACGGCTCCATCGTGCAATGGTGTCGATCGGAGGTGCGGTAGGTTTGCTTTACCCGAACTTCGGCATTTTCCCAAGCTGCTTCCGGATCGCCGATTCTCGATTCGGAGTCCCAGAAGAAAATGGTTTGCCGTGTCTCGCCTCGATTCAAGCGGCGCGAGAAATCGGTCTCGAACGACCGATCGCGATAATCGGCCTTGACGAGGCGAGCGGCGGCCATCGCCGTTTCGAGCGTTCGCGCGACGACGAGAGCGATCGGCTGACCTTCGTGCAGAACCAAGTCGCTCTGCAGCGGCAGCAGGTCCTGACCGAGAGGAAGGCCAGAGACCTCGCCGAATTTCGGCGTGTTCAAGTGCGTGAAGACCTGTAGCACACCGGGTGCTGCCAACGCTTCGTCGACATGAATCCTCGCAATGCGCGCATGCGGGCGGGTCGACCCGACGATCACGGCGTACACGACTCCTTTTATGTATGTGTCCGCCGTGTAACGGGCCTGACCGGTCACTTTCTCGGCGCCATCCAGGCGGTCGATCGATGTGCCGATGCTCATGCCACACCTCCCGCAATTTGCAGCGTGCGGATTGCCGTGCGTTTGGCGAGCTCGATCTTGAACCCGTTGTGCTTGCCCGGTCGTGCAGACTCGAAGTCGCGGGCGAGCGCCCGATACATTGCCGCTTCGTCATCGAGCGCAATGCCGACGAGACTCGTCTCGCCGCTTCGTAACCGCCAGGGTTTCGGCGCCACCCCGCCCAACGCGATCTTCGCCGCTCGAATGATCTTGCCGTCGCTCTCGACGCTAGCAGCCGCCGATACCAGTGCGAACTCGTACGATGCACGCTCGCGCACCTTGAGATAATGCGAGCTCGACGTCATGCCAGAGCGGGGTATGGCGATTTGCACGATGACTTCGCCGGGTGCGAGCACCGTTTCCACGTGCGGCGTCGTGCCCGGCAGCACATAGAATCGATCGAGCGGCACTTCGCGCGATCCTTTGGGTCCCTGAACGCGTACCACCGCATCGAACATCGAGAGCGCGACCGCGGCATCCGAGGGATGGGTGGCGATGCAATGCTCGCTGCCACCCAGCACGGCGAGCGTTCGATCTTCGCCTTCACGAGCGGCACAGCCGCTTCCCGGCGAGCGTTTGTTGCAAGGTAGCGCGACCTCCGCACGGAAATACGAGCAGCGCGTTCGCTGCATCAGGTTACCGCCCATCGATGCCATATTGCGGATCTGTTGCGAGGCGCTTTTCTCGAGCGCGATGCTCAACGCCGGAAACTCGCGTCGAACCTCCGGATGTTCTGCCACAGCGCTCATGCGGGCGAGCGCACCGATGCGCAGCTCCCTGGCAGTCAGCTCGATGTAATCGAGATCCGATAGCGCATTGATGTCGACGATGTGCCTTGGTGTCGCGATCCCTTCCTTCAGCCAGTTGAGCAGCTCCGTGCCGCCGGCTAGGAGACTCGTCCCCGCGGTTCCCGCCGCGGCAAAGGCGGACGACAAGCTGCTCGCACGCGCATAGGTGAACGAATTCATCCTTCGATCTCCTTGGCAGCGGCTGCGGCGAGCACGGCGGCGCGGATTTGTGGATACGCCGCACAGCGACAGAGATTGCCGCTCATGTACTCGGCGACCTCGGCTTCGCTGCGTGCGTGTCCTTCGGCAATGCACGCGACGGCAGACATGATCTGTCCAGAGGTGCAGTAACCGCATTGAAAGGCATCGTGTTGGATGAAGGCTCTTTGAACGGGATGCAATGCGCCGGATTTCGCCAAACCTTCGATGGTCGTGATCTCGCGGCCTTGTGCAGCCACGGCGAGCGTCAGACATGACAATGCTCGACGACCGTCGATATGCACGGTGCAGGCGCCGCACTCGCCACGGTCGCATCCTTTCTTCGTGCCGGTGAGCCCGATCCGTTCCCGCAAGGCATCGAGCAGGGTGGCACGGTGATCGAGAACGAGCGTATGCACGTCGCCGTTGATCGACAGCCGTACGCTGCTCTCTATCGGTGCATCACTCGCAGCGATGCCTTCGGTGGCCTGCGCGGCGCTCACGAGAGACACGCTGCTCAGTACGGCGGCTGTCTCGAGCACCTCGCGCCGTGTCCATTGACTTTCCATCGCGGCCCTCCGATTGCGCAAATACGCTCAGCAGTTGAGCCGCTATTATTGAGAGCGCTGTTGTCCGAAAAAGCGGTTACGTTGCAAACCCTGTTGAGAGAAATTTCACAATGCGACGCGAGTATCTGGCTGGGCTCACCGCGTTTGCGGCCGTTGCGGAGAAGAAGAGCTTCACTGCGGCAGCAGCGCAACTGGGCATTTCCTCGTCCGCCGTCAGTCATGCGGTGCGCGATCTCGAAGCACGATTGGGACTGCGGCTCCTCAATCGATCGACACGTAGCGTGAATCTGACAGAAGCGGGAGAGCGTTACTTCGCGCGAGTCATGCCTGCGTTACGCGAGCTGATGCAGGCGGCCGATGGGCTCGACGAATTGCGGGACAGTCCAACGGGTTTGCTGCGGATCAACGTCTCGCGTCCGGCGTACAACGGGGTGCTCGCAGGCCGCTTGAGCGAGTTTCATCGTCTGTATCCCCAAGTTCAGCTCGAAGTGGTGGTCGACGATGCGTTGACGGACATCGTTGCGGCAGGTTGCGACGCCGGCATTCGTTTGGGCGAGACGCTTCAACAAGACATGGTCGCCATTCCGATCAGCAAGCCGCTGGAGCTGGTGATCTGCGGCTCGCGGGAGTACTTCAAACAGCACCCGATCCCTCGCGAACCGTCGGATTTACGCGAGCATGCGTGCATCGCATTTCGGTTCCCGAGCAGCGGCAAGATCTACAGCTGGGAGCTCGAACGTGACGGACAGGAAGTGCAGTTCGAACCGAGTGCGTGGGTGGTCACGAACGACGCGAGCGTCATGCTCGATTTGGCGAGATCCGGTGCGGGCCTCGCCTGCGTGCTGTCGCACATGGTCACGGACGACTTGGAGAGCGGCAATCTGATCCGCGTACTCGCCGATTGGTGCCAGCCGTTCCCGGGATATTTCCTCTATCACCCGAGCCATCGCCACGTACCGGCGAAGCTGCGAGCGTTGATCGATTTCCTCCGAGTCTAGCTTTTACCGGCTCTGGGCGCTGGGCTATGGCGAGACTCGCTACAGCCTTCAGCCTTCAGTCTTCAGCCTTCAGTCTTTTTTTTTCGCTCCGGTGCTCTCCCTTCACAACACGTCTATCGGTTGCAAGTTTCAAGCGATTCATCCAACGCCTGAACGTTTTCGATTCGCGAACGCTGTCACCGTCTTCGACTCGGAGAATTTTTCAGGATCACGTTCCGGATTGATCGTCGACTGAAAACTCGATTTGCGATTTCGAAAGCTCTCTAGATCGAACGAGAAGAAGCGAGCCGAGCGAACAGATTCCGAGTTCTGGTGCTTCGTGCAGCGATGCATGCTGCACATCGGGACGCTTTGCATTTTCGCGTTGCTGCCGATGCTGAGCTCGGCCCAGCAGGCACCGCTCGTGACGCCGCGCGACTTGCGGCCGGAGCAGCCTGAGGTCGCGCCGGCAGAGTTGCCCGAGGCCGCACCTACGGCCGCGCCGGAAGGCGCCGAATCGGTGTTCGTCGTCGTCGGCGATGTCGAAGTCATCGACGGTTTTCCGCAATTGTCCGAAGCGACCGAGGCGCTGATCGCTGAGGTGCGCGGCAAGCGCGTGTCCGGCGCGGAGCTCTACCGGCTCGCCGCGTCGATCGAAGAGCTGTACCGCAACGAAGGTTACTTGCTGGTGCGCGTGGCGATTCCGCCGCAATCGCTGGGCGACGGCGAGACGCTGAAACTCCAAGTCGTCGGTGGGTTCATCGAATCGATCGATGTCGAAAACGTGCCGCCCCGCGCGCGCCGCTACGTCAAAAAAACACTCGAACCGCTCGTCGGCCGACGCCGAATCGAAGCGAAAGTCATCGAGCGTTTGCTGACGCTCGCCGGACGCGGACCCGGTCTGCGTCTTCGCAGCGCGCTCGATGCAGGCGAAGAAGTCGGCGGCGTGAGGCTGATTCTCGACGGCGAGCAGGCGTTGTTCAGTTCCGGTTATACGGCCAACAACCGCATGTCCGAAGGCTTGGGCGAGTGGGACCATGCGTTTCGGCTCACCGTCGATCAACCGATCGGGTTCGGCGAGCAGTTCTATGCCTATCTGTCCGGCGGTCCGAAGCTCGAAGATGCGGTGAAGCTGGAAGGCGAGCGCCGCGTCGTCGGCGGCGGCGTGACGTTGCCGATCGGCTACGACGGTCTTTCGGTCAACCTGGAATACACGAACTCCAAAACGGCGCCGGGCAATCCCGCGATCTGGTTCCTGCGTCTCGAAAGCAACTTCGAACGCTATAGCCTGAGAGTCTCCTATCCGCTGTTGCTGTCGCGCCGGCAGACGCTCACGTTGACGACGGCGCTGGAAGCGATGGATCAGCAGGACGTGTTCCCGGAGTTCGGCGACTTCGTGCTGAGCGAGGATCGCCTGCGCGTGCTGCGCCTGTCGACGGATTGGGCTGTGCCCATCGCGGGCGGCCTGCTGTCCTGGAACGCCACGTTCTCCAAGGGCCTCGACATTCTCAATGCCCGCGATCGGTCCGATGCGGAAGCAAGCGGCATCGCCTTCTCGCGTCCCGAAGCCGATCCGGAATTCTTCAAGTTCGATACGACGCTGGTTTTCGATTACGCGCTGCCTTACGGAATTCTCTCGCGCTCGCTGCTGCGCGGACAGATCGCGCTCGACGGCGTCCTGCCGAGCGCAGAGCTTTTTTCTCTAGACGGCGAGTACGCGCTCTCCACGTTCAACTCCGGCGCACTGTCGAGCGATGCCGGCTGGTCGCTGCGCGAAGAATTGATGCGGCCCATGAGCTTCAAGGAGCTGAGCTTCTCGCCCTATCTGTTCGGAGCGACGGGCCGGTTGTCGAGCCGTCAAGTCGGCACGCCGTACGGCAAGGAGAGCGTCGCGTTCGGCGTCGGTTTGCGTGCGTTCTGGCGCTCGTTCGATCTCGCCATGGAGTACGGCCATTACGACGCCAACCCGCACGGACGTAGCGGAGAAAAATTCTTCGTGAGAGGAGGATTCCGGTTGTGAAGCGCCCGCTGCAACGCAAGTCGCGTTACCTGGCAAACTGGATCAGCCTGCTCGCCGGCGCATCTCTCGGTCACCTGGCGCATGGTCAGAACGTGCCGACGGGCGGCGTCGTTACGGCTGGCAACGCCGCCATCGAAGCCGCCGGCGATCGTGCGCTCACGATTCGCCAGGAATCGAATCGCAGCGTGATTCGCTGGCAGGATTTCAGTATCGCCGAAGGCGCACGCGTCGATTTCCTCCAGCCCGGCAAGGACGCTGCGACGCTCAACATCGTCAAGGGCAACAACCTTTCGACGCTGGCCGGCACGCTATTCGCCGACGGCAAAGTTTTCCTCGTCAACCCGAACGGTATTGCGATCACGCCGAGCGGCTTGGTCGACACGCGCGGCGGCTTCGTCGCCTCGACGCTGCCGATCAGCGAAGAGGACTTCATGGCCGAGCGTCTCGAATTCACCGGGCGCGGCGGCAAGGTCACGAATCGCGGCACGATCCGCACGGGCGAGGGCGGCACCGTAGCGTTGCTCGGCAGCAGCGTCAGCAACGAGGGCTACATCATCGCACCGCTCGGCAAAGTCGGCTTGGGTGCGGGCGAACGCATCGCGCTCGACTTGAGCGGCGACGGTTTCTTGCAAGTGCTGCTGCCCTCGGAGCTCACCGAAGGAACGTTGCTCAGCCACAGCGGCAACATCGAGGCTGCAGGCGGCACGGTCGTATTGAAAGCGGAAACGGTGCACCAAGCGTGGCGCGACATCGTGCATGTTCCCGGCGAGATTCGCGCGAACAGCGTCGCCGAACAGAACGGCCGCATCGTCTTCTCGAGCGCGAGCGGCAATGTGCACGTCTCCGGTTCGCTCGATGTGTCGGCCGCGCAAGGTGCGACGCGCGGCGGCAGCATCGATATCACCGGCGCGAACGTCACGCTCGCCGGGGCGACGCTCGATGCAACGGCGTCGCTCGAAGGCGGCCGCATCCGGATCGGCGGCGAGTTCCAAGGCGGCAAGGCGAGCGCCGCGGGTTCGCCGCACGCCGAGCGTTTTAGCGCGAACGAGCATCTTCCGTCGCTCGCTTCGAGCGCGACGACGAGCGTCGATGCCGCGAGCACGATCGACGTCTCGGCAACCGGCGAGAATGGCCGCGGCGGCAGCGTCGTGTTGTGGAGCGACGAGCGCACGCGCATCGACGGAGCCTTGCGTGCAACGGGCGAGGCGAGCGGCGGTGCCGTGGAGATTTCTTCGGCCGCGCAAGTTCAGTCGCTGGCGTTGAACCGCGTCGAGCTCGGCAAGGGCGGCCTCTTGCTGCTCGATCCGAAGAACATCTTGATCGACGATTCGGGCGAAGGCGGCGCGGCAGGTTCCGTCGACTTCGGCACGAATCCGGACGGCACGACGCACATCGATAGCAGTGCGCTCGCTGCGTTGCTCGGTACGGGTGTCGACGTCAGCCTGCGCGCAAGCAACGACATCACGTGGGAAGCGTTCGAAGTCTCGGTCGCGCGGCCGGATCCGAACACGGCCGCGGGCGATCTCGAGCTCATTGCCGGCAGGTCGGTCACGTTGAGCGGCCTGTTTAGTACGGGCGGCGGCAACTGGACCCTCATCGGCAATGCCTCGGCATCGCACGGCGTGCTCGGCGAGCATCGCGACGACGGGTGGGGCGCGATCAGCATCGACGACGCGGTGTTCACGAACGACACCGGCGCGCTGCGTTTGCGGCTCGAAGACGGCTGGGAATACGCGGGCAATATTTACCTGGGCCATATCAATGCCGCGGCGCTCGAGGCCACGCTCGTGCCGTCGCTGCGCACGGAAGAGAGCGGCAGCCGGATCGATATGCGGCCCAACATCCAGATCAACGTGTCCGGCGATGTGACGCTGACGGGCGGTATCTTCGTCAGAGGTAATCGGAATACGACTGCCGATATCCGCGCCGCGCGTATCGATTGGACCGACGAGCACACCTCGCCGCTCTCGGGCAGCGGGTGGGTGCGCTTCTTCGAGAACGGCGCGATGACGCGCTTCGGCTGGCTGTTCAATTCGGCCGGCGATTCGGTGCGCATGGAGCTCGGCGGCGAAGGCAGCTTCAGCCGCGTCTACGGCGATCCGGAACCGTCGATCGATCAGGCGTCGGGACTCCTGATTCGCGAGAGCGAGCACACGCGCGTCCAGAGCACGTTTCCTCTTGCGAGCGTGCTCGTGCCGGGATCGCTCGCGATCAGCGGCGGACCGGGCGCCGAAGCAGCGGTGGGCAGCGGTTACAGCCTGACCGTTGCCGCCGCGAGCACCTTCGATATCGATAGAAGCCTTTTCGACTTCGACTATTTCGAAGGCGATGTCTTCGGCTATTTCTTCGATCTGACGCCGGCGAGCGTGCCGCTCACGATTACGCCGCGGCTGGTCACCGCAAACGTCGCGAGCGGCAGCTTCGTTTACGGGAACTCGATCGTCCCGCAAATTCAGTTCGACAATCTCGCGAACGGCGATGTGCTCGTTCCGGTCGCGACGTTCTACAACCGCGCGAACGAGGCACTGCAAGCGCTGGAGGGCGGGTTTGGTTTCGACTTGCGCGTGCCGGTGGGCTCTTATGCGTTCACATTGAACGGTATCGCCGGCGACAAAGCAGGCAACTACCAATTCGTTCCGAGCACTGGCGATACCGCAACGCTCACGATTACGCCTCGTCCCGTACATTTCTGGGCGAACGACGGATCACAGGTGTACGGCTCGCTCGGCAGCCTGCCGTCGGTCACGCTCGATAACGTGCTTTCGGGCGACGACATCTCAGGCGTGATCGGACTGCGTTCGTCGGGCGCGCCCGTCGATCACGATGCGCGACTGCGCGTCGGCAGCTACGACGTCGTCGTGACGAGTCTGTCCGGCAACGACGTCGGCAACTATTACTTGGCCGATACCGGCAACCATATCGGCGCTTTCTCGGTGACGCCGCGGCCGCTGACGTGGAGCGTCGGCAACAGCAGCAGCGTCTACGGCACCCTGGCAACGACCTTCGGTGCCGCATTGCTGGAAGGCGTTTTGTCCGGCGACGATGTGTCCGGCGTCGTCAGCCCCTACGGCTTCACGCCTGCCGAAAGAACGCCTGCAGGTACCTATTACACCGCAGTCACTGCACTGTTCGGCGCCGATGCAAGCAACTACACGCTTGCCGAGACCGGCAATCAGTTCGGTACGCACACCGTTCAGCCGCGGCCGATCGATTACACCTTCACCGATGTCTCATCGCAGTACGGCGAGGAACACAACTTCGGATCCGTCACGCTGCACGGTGTGCTCGCGGGCGATTCGGTGTGGGTGACCGAACAAGCCATGTTCCGCAACGGCGAACGCGTCGAGCTCAGCGAGCGCACGGGCGTCGGCGAGTACGAGCAACGCGTCACCGGACTCAGCAATCCGAACTACACGCCGGCCGCGTCCGGCAATGCAGGCACGCTCACGATCACGCCGCGCCCGTTGCTCTATCAGCTGGCGTCATACACGTTTACGTACGGCGACACGCCCAGCTCGCTGCCCGCGACGGCGACATTCTGGGGCGTGATGCCGTGGGATGAGAATCGAGTCTTCGCGGGCTCGATCGGCATTGCGAGCGGCGAGACGCTGAG
>JGI25327J35509_1000249_pt1 | contig 46373 bp, 42 predicted proteins | sample HigsolmetaAR202D_FD_35509 | JGI IMG/M metagenome (IMG submission 35509)
GCTCGCCGAACCGGGCTTCGTCTGCGGCGACGGGTTGTGTCTGGCGCGCCATGCAAGCGGCGCTCTCATCGCCCACACGCAGGACTCCGCCGCGGCACGGGNGGTCTGCGGCGCGGCGGCCCTGATCGTTATGGACGACGTGACGGCAGGCAACGTGTGCGGGNCAGGGGAGGCGGCGGTGATCACCAAGCGCGATCTGGCGCGCAGGGGTGCGGCAGCCATCCGACTGGTGCGCGACGGGGCGTCAATGCGGGCGGAAGCGACCTTCGCGGTCGAGGAGCCCTTTCGCCCGTGGCATGACTACCGGGCGTGGTCGCGCGCCGCGCGCGGACTGCCGCCATATCGCCGGGAGGAAGGCGAGGAATGATCGGGCGCGGCCGTAGCTCAGACAGGCCGCGCGTGCGGTGACAGCAGAAGCATTATTCTGTCGTCTCCCGGGCATTTGCGGGGTAGTATCCTTCCCGGCCTTCCGCTAAATAGCCGCTTGCCGGCCGGTAAAGCCCGTGTCCGGGGGCAAGCCTATGGGTGTTGATATGACAAAATGGTCGCCGAATTCGTGGAGGAACAAGCCGATCAGCCAGGTTCCGGCTTATCCGGACCCTGCTGCGCTCGCCGAGGTCGAGGCGCGCATGGCGACCTATCCGCCGCTCGTTTTTGCGGGCGAGGCACGCAAGCTGAAGAAGGCGCTGGCCGCCGTCGCCAATGGCGAGGGCTTTCTGCTTCAGGGCGGCGACTGCGCTGAGAGCTTCGCCGAGCATGGCGCGGACAACATCCGTGACTTCTTCCGCGTCTTCCTTCAGATGGCCGTGGTCCTGACCTTCGCTGGCGCCCAGCCGGTGGTGAAAGTGGGCCGGATTGCCGGCCAGTTCGCCAAGCCGCGGTCTTCTCCGACCGAGGAGAAGGACGGCGTGGTGCTGGACTCCTATCGCGGCGACATCATCAACGGCATCGAGTTTACGGAAGCCTCACGCACGCCTGATCCGGCGCGCCAGGAAATGGCCTACCGGCAGTCGGCCGCTACGCTGAACCTGCTGCGCGCCTTTGCCCAGGGCGGCTATGCCAATCTGGAAAACGTGCACAAGTGGATGGTGAGCTTCATCTCCGACAGCCCGCAGGCGGAGCGCTACCGGGCGCTGGCCGACCGCATCACGGAGACGATGGACTTCATGCGGGCCATCGGGATTACCGCCGATACCCATCCTTCGCTGCGTGAGACGGATTTCTACACCAGCCATGAGGCGCTGCTTCTGGGCTACGAGGAGGCGCTGACGCGCATCGACTCGACCACCGGCGACTGGTACGCCACGTCCGGGCACATGATCTGGATCGGCGACCGCACGCGCCAGCCCGACCACGCCCATGTGGAGTACTGCCGCGGCGTGAAGAACCCGCTGGGGCTCAAGTGCGGGCCGTCGCTCGAGCCCGAGACGCTCATCCGGCTGATCGACATCCTCAACCCGCAGAACGAGCCGGGACGGCTGACGCTAATCGCCCGCTTCGGCGCGGAGAAGGTGGCCGATCACCTGCCGAAGCTCATCCGGGCGGTGGAGAAGGAAGGCCGCAAGGTGGTGTGGTCGTGCGACCCCATGCATGGCAACACGATTTCGCTCAACGGCTACAAGACGCGGCCCTTCGACCGCATCCTTTCGGAAGTTCAGACCTTCTTCGACGTGCATCGCGCCGAGGGGACGCATCCGGGCGGCATCCATATCGAGATGACGGGCAAGAACGTCACCGAATGCACCGGCGGCGCCCGCGCGATCTCGGCCGACGATCTGTCCAACCGCTACCACACCCATTGCGATCCGCGGCTCAATGCGGATCAGGCGCTGGAGCTTGCTTTCCTGGTGGCCGAGCTGCTCAAGAAGGATGCGGCTGCGCACAGCGAGAAGAGGGCAGCGGCGGCGGTGTAGGGCAGGTACAGGCCGCGCTGGGCTGCACTAGAACTTTGCCAAGGCCCGCTCAATGCGGGCCTTGCCGTGACTGCGGGTGCTTGCCTCGCCTCAAGTGAAGGGAAAGGTGTCTCGGGTGAGGGCCCTGCCTCGTGCTCCGGCGTGGTGCTCCGGCTTGTCCGATCCGCGATGCTGATCGCTTTGTTCAAATCTTTTGCGGTGTTGGCAAGCCTTCCTCGTGCCATGATGGATCAGGTGGCCGGAGGCGGAGGTGACGAATGGATGAGATCAGGACTGGCGGCTGTCTATGCGGCGCGGTGCGGTATCGTGTGAAGGGTGCCCTGCGCGGCATCGTTTACTGCCATTGCTCGCAGTGCCGCAAGCAGACGGGCCATTTCTATGCCGCAACGAACGCTGCCGACGAGCAGCTTACGGTGGAAGGGGCGGACAATCTCACCTGGTATGCGGCGTCGGATTTCGCTAGGCGGGGCTTTTGCAGCAGGTGCGGATCGGCGCTGTTCTGGAAGCGCAACGGCGCGAGTGTCACTTCGTTTCTCGCAGGTAGCCTGGATCAGCCGAGCGGACTTGCGGGCGAGGCGCATATCTTCGTGGCCGACAAGGGCGACTATTACGAGATCGATGACGGGCTGCCGCAGTTCTCCCGCTCGAGGCCGGATGTTCCCGTTGCCGGTGATGCCGGCTGATCTGCTGGAAGGGATGAATGACCGAGCTTCCGAACGACTTTCTGCTTGAAAACCGGAAAGGGCTGCCGCCCGACCTGCGTTTTCTCGTGGAGAAATATCCGCGCGAGATCTGGGACGGACATGCCAATCTGGGCGACACGGCCCGGTTCTGGTTGCAGCGGCACGACATGTTCCGCGAACTGGGCGGCATGCTTCAGGCGAGCGTGGGAGACTACCGGGAGGGGCGGTTGTCGCCCGCCGATTTCTCGCGCTGGTTCGCGCCGCGGCTGCGCTTCTTCCTGCATCAGCTTCACGGCCATCACCAGATCGAGGATCTGCACTATTTCCCCATTTTCGCGGAGGCGGAACGGCGGCTGAAGCGCGGGTTCGACATTCTGGACAGCGACCATCATGTGATCCACGAGGCGCTGGAGCGCAACGCCGAGAAGGGGCGCGAATTCCTGCTTGCCCTGCAGCAGAATGCCGACAGNCAGCGTTTTGCGGCCGACGCCTATGCGGACGAGAACGAGCGGCTGATCCACATGCTGACCCGGCACCTTTACGACGAGGAGGACCTGATCATTCCAGTCATCCTCGACCGGGGCGAGGGACCGCTGGGTCTTTCGGGCTACTGACCGGTCATTCTTGCCAGGCCGNGGGCCGCGGGCTACAGGAGCGCCATGAACGCTGCACCTGACGTCTTTCGCATCGCCGTTGCCCAGCTCAACCCGATTGTCGGCGACATCGCGGGCAACCTCGCCAAGGCGCGCGAGGCCCGCACCGAAGCCGCTCGGCAGGGGGCCGACCTCGTGCTCTTTACCGAGCTGTTCATCTCCGGCTATCCGCCGGAGGACCTCATTCTGAAACCCGCCTTCCTGACGGCTTGCGAGGCGGCGGTGAACGCCTTCGCGGCCGAGACGTCCGATGGTGGCCCCGGCGTCATCATCGGAACGCCGCTCAAGCGCGACAGCGGCGTTCATAATTCCGTGGTTGTGCTCGACGGCGGGAAGGTAATCGCCGAGCGCCACAAGCTCGACCTGCCCAATTACGGCGAGTTCGATGAAGCGCGTTTTCCAGCCCGGGCCGGGATTGCCGGGACCAGTGAACTTCCGCGGCATCCGGCTGGGCATCCCCATCTGCGAGGACATCTGGGGGCAGATGGATGTCTGCGAGACGCTGGCCGAATCGGGCGCGGAGATCCTGCTGGTGCCCAACGGCTCGCCCTATTATCGCGGCAAGGTGGAGGTGCGCCATCAGGTGGCGATCAGGCAGGTCATCGAAAGCGGCCTGCCGATCATCTACGCCAATATGCTGGGCGGGCAGGACGAGCTGGTTTTCGACGGCGCGTCCTTCGCCATTCATGCCGACAAGTCGCTCGCCTTTCAGATGAGCCAGTTCGAGGAGGCTCAGGCCGTCACCACCTGGCAGAGGCGAGGCGAAAGCTGGGTGTGCTCGGACGGGCCGATGGCCATCATCCCAGAGAAAGAGGAGGCGGACTACCGCGCCTGCATGCTTGGCCTGCGCGACTATGTGAACAAGAACGGGTTCAGCAGTGTCGTTCTCGGCCTTTCAGGCGGCGTGGATTCGGCGCTCTGCGCCGCCCTTGCCGTGGACGCNCTGGGCAAGGAGCGGGTGAGGGCGGTCATGATGCCTTACAGCTACACATCCAAGGAGTCCCTGCAGGATGCGGAGGCCTGCGCCCGCGCGCTCGGCTGCCGCTACGACATCGTTCCGATCTTCGAGCCTGTGGAAGGCTTCATGAGTACGCTCAAGCCCCTTTTCGAGGGGACGGAGCCGGGAATTACAGAAGAAAACCTGCAGAGCAGGGCGCGCGGNACGCTTCTGATGGCGATNTCCAACAAGTTCGGCGCCATGGTCATCACCACCGGCAACAAGTCGGAAATGTCGGTGGGCTACGCGACCCTCTACGGCGACATGAACGGCGGCTTCAACCCGATCAAGGACCTCTACAAGATGCAGGTCTACGCGCTCTGCCGCTGGCGCAACGCCAATGTGCCGCCCGGCGCGCTCGGACCTTCGGGCGAGGTGATCCCGGCGAACATCATCGAAAAGGCACCGTCCGCGGAACTGCGCGAGAACCAGACGGACCAGGACTCGCTACCGCCCTATCCGGTGCTCGACGAAATCCTCGAATGCCTGGTCGAAAACGAGATGGGCGTGGACGAGATCGTGGCGCGGGGTTTCGATCGCGAGCTGGTGCATCGGGTCGAGCATCTGCTTTATGTGGCTGAATACAAGCGCAGNCAGGCCGCACCCGGCGTGAAGATCACGAAGAAGAATTTTGGCCGCGACCGNCGGTATCCCATTACGAACAGGTTCCGGGACCGCAGCTAGCCACCCGCCCCTGGAGCCCGAAGGAAGCAGAACATGCCGTTTCTCCAATTCCTGCGCGAGAACGCACGCTGGGTTGCGGGCGGCTTTCTGCTCACCTTCTTCTCGTCCTTCGGCCAGACGTTCTTCATCTCCATTTCGGCGGGGAACATCCGGGCGGAATACGGCCTTTCCCACGGCGATTTCGGAATGATCTACATGCTGGCAACGCTTGCCAGCGCCTTCACGCTCACGCGTCTGGGGCAGATCGTGGACCGCCATTCCGTGCGCACCGTCACCCTGATCACGGTGCCCATGCTGGCACTTGCCTGCGTCTTCATGGCCCTTTCGCAGTCGATCCTGTTTCTCTGTCTTACCATCTATCTCTTGCGGCTGTTCGGCCAGGGCATGATGACGCAAAACGCGTTCACCGCCATGGGGCGGTGGTTNGCCGCCCAGCGCGGGCGCGCGGTTTCCATCACCACGCTCGGCCACAATGCGGGCGAAGCCCTGTTTCCGCTGACCTTCGTGACGGTGGCCGGCCTGCTCGGATGGCGCAACGGATGGCTGCTTGGCGCCATGGTTCTTCTTGCGGTCGCGCTGCCGGTGATCGCGGCCTTGATGGCGGTGGAGCGCAAGCCGCGCTCCACCGACCCGCAGGCGCGCGTGACGACGAGCCGCGACTGGACGAGGGCGGAAGTCGTCCGCGATCCGCTGTTCTATGCGCTGCTCATGGGCGTGATGGCGCCGGGCTTCATCGGCACGACCATCGCGTTCCATCAGGTTTACCTGGTGGAGATTCGCGGCTGGGAACTGCAGATTTTCGCTTCGGCCTTCACCGTCTCCGCCGCAGCGACCGTCATTTCCGCCCTGGTCAGCGGTCAGCTTATCGACCGCTTCTCGGCCGTGGGCACGCTGCCAGCCTTTCTGCTGCCGCTGGCGCTCGCCTGCTTCGTGCTTGCCTCCTTCGAGGGGCAGTGGAGCGTTTTTGTCTTCATGGGGCTGCTGGGGCTTTCCAACGGTTTTTCCTCCACGCTGATGGGCGCACTGTGGCCGGAAATCTACGGTACACGGCACCTTGGGGCCGTGCGCGCTATGATCGTGGCGGTGATGGTGCTGGCGACGGCGCTGGGGCCGGGCCTCACCGGCTATCTGATCGACATCGGCGTGTCCTATCCGTTGCAGATCGCCGCCATGGGGGTCTACTGCATCGGCGCAGCCACTCTGATGCTCGCGGTTTCTCGGCGGCTTGCTGCCCGCGCCTTGCAAAGCCTGGAAGCCTCGGCTAGCTGAAGCCCATGAGTGTGACCGTCCGCTTCGCACCGTCTCCGACGGGGCAGATTCACATCGGCAATGCCCGTACGGCACTGTTCAACTGGCTGTTCGCGAAAAAGGCGGGCGGCCGCTTCGTGCTGCGCTTTGACGACACGGATCAGGAACGTTCCCGCAGGGAATATGCGGACCAGATCGAGGCGGACCTTAGCTGGCTTGGCATCAAGCCGGACCTTGTCGTGCGACAGTCCGAACGCTTTGCGCTCTACGATCGCGCGGTGGAAAAGCTCAAGGAAGCGGGGCTGCTCTACCCCTGCTACGAGACGGCGGAAGAGCTGGAGCTGCGCCGCAAGATCAGGCTCTCGCGCCGCCTGCCGCCGGTCTATGGGCGCGAGGCGCTGAAGCTTACTGAGGAGGAAAAGGCAAGATTCGAGGCCGAAGGGCGCAAGCCCCATTGGCGCTTCCTGTTGCCCAATTTCGATGACGATCCATTCGCGCCGCAGCGCACCGAGATCAAGTGGAACGACATCGTGCGCGGGCAGCAGACTGTGGACCTTGCCTCCATGTCCGATCCTGTTCTGGTGCGGGAGGACGGTACGTTCCTCTACACGCTGCCCTCGGTGGTGGACGATATCGAGCTTGGCATCACGCACATCATCCGCGGCGACGACCATGTGACGAATACGGGCGCGCAGATCGCGCTTTTCCAGGCTCTGGGCGCAGAGGCCCCGGNCTTCGGCCATCACAATCTGCTNACCACCGCGACGGGCGAGGGACTTTCCAAGCGGACCGGATCGCTTTCGATTGCCAGCCTCAGGGAAACCGGCGTGGAGCCGATGGCGGTGGCGTCCCTTGCGGTGCTTATCGGCACGTCCGAGGCTGTGACCGCCTGCCGCGATATGGACGAGCTGGCGTCGCGTTTCGATCCGGCTTCGAGCTCGAAGTCCGCCGCGAAGTTCGATCCCGCCGAGCTTCAGATGCTGAGCCGGAGCCTTATCCATTCCATGCCTTTTGAGGAGGCCAGACCCCGTCTGCAGGAACTGGGGATCAAGGGGCGGCAGGCCGAAGCGTTCTGGAACGTCGTGCGCGGCAATATCGACAAGGTTCCGGATGCCGCGTTCTGGTGGAAGGTGGTGCGGGAAGGGCCGGAGCGCCCCGCGCTTTCGGCTGAAGACGGCGCCTTCGTGAACGCGGCCCTCGACCTTCTGCCACCCGAGCCGTGGGACCGCGGCACCTTTGCCGCGTGGACGGATCGCGTGAAGGCCAAAACAGGCCGCAAGGGCAGGGCGCTTTTCAAGCCGCTGCGGCTTGCTCTGACGGGCCTGGAGGCGGGGCCTGAACTTGCGGACCTTCTGCCTCTGATAGGGCGGGAAGGCGTTCTGTCCCGGCGGCCATAGGGACCGTCGGTATCCGACCCTAATCGTTTGCCGCAACAAGTGGGGGTGTCTGACTCTGCAGGGCCTCGACGGCGGCGAAGGCTGTCATGTTCACCACGCCCCGGGANGTAACGGAAGGCGAAAGGATATGCGCGGGGCGCGCAGCACCGAGCAGGATGGGGCCCACATGAAGCGCATCTGTCATCGCCTTTACCGTGGTGAGGGTGATGTTTGCCGCGTCAAGGTTCGGGAAGACCAGGAGGTTGGCCTCTCCCTTCAAAACCGAGTGGGGGTAGATGCGCTGGCGCAGATCCTCCGACAGCGCTGCATCGCCGTGCATTTCGCCGTCGGCCATCAGGTCGGGCGCAATCTCGCGGAGGATCGAGACCGCGCGGCGCATCTTCAGCGCGCTCTTGGAATCGCGCGACCCGAAATCGGAGTGGGAAAGCAGCGCCGCCTTGGGCTCGATGCCGAAGCGGCGAATTTNCTCCGCGGCCAGCACCGTCATCTCGGCAATTTCCTCCGCCGANGGATCGACCGATACGTAAGTGTCGGTCAGGAAGATGGCGCCCTGCTGCATGATCAGCATGGACAGGGCCGACAGNTCCTTCACGCCCTGGCGGCGCCCAATGATGGCGTCCACATAGCGTAGATGCCGCTCGAAGCGGCCTTCCAGCCCGCAGATCATGGCGTCGGCCTCGCCCCGCATGATCGCCAGGGCGGCAATGACCGTGGTGTTGGTACGCACCAGCGTGCGCGCCGTCTCCGTCGTCACGCCGCGCCGGCCGGCAATGCGGATGAGCAAGTCCACATAGGCGCGGTAGCGCGGATCGTCCTCCGGATTGATGATCTCGAAATCCTTGTCCGGCCTGATCTTGAGGCCGTAGCGCTTGAGCCGCGTCTCCACCACATGTGGACGCCCGATGATGATGGGCTGCGCGAGACCTTCCTCAAGCACCACCTGGGCCGCGCGAAGCACGCGCTCGTCCTCGCCGTCCGCGTAGATGACCCGCTTCTGCCCCGCCTGCTTGGCAGCCGAAAAGACCGGCTTCATCACGAGGCCCGAGCGGAAGACAAAGCGGTTGAGCCGGTCGAGATAGGCCTCCATGTCCTCGATCGGCCTGGTCGCCACACCCGAATCCATGGCGGCCTTNGCCACCGCCGGGGCAATGCGAAGGATCAGCCGCTGATCGAAGGCCGACGGGATGAGGTAGTCGGGCCCGAACACGGGCGCCTCGTCCGACAGGGCGCGGGCGGCGATGTCCGAAGGCTCTTCCCGGGCGAGGTCGGCGATGGCGCGCACCGCCGCGAGCTTCATTTCCTCATTGATGGCGGTCGCGCCGACGTCNAGGGCACCGCGGAAGATATAGGGGAAGCACAGGACGTTGTTGACCTGGTTTGGATAGTCCGAGCGCCCGGTGCAGATCATGGCATCAGGGCGCGCCTGGCGCGCGATCTCGGGCATGATCTCTGGGACGGGATTGGCGAGCGCCAGGATCAGTGGGCGTTCGGCCATCGTCTCCAGCATTTCGGGCTTCAGCACGCCGCCCGCCGAAAGGCCGAGGAAAACATCTGCGCCGTCAATCACCTCGGAGAGCATGCGCGCCGCCGTGTCCTTGACATAGGGTTCCTTCCAGCGGTCCATCTCCTCGGTGCGGCCGCGATAGACGACGCCGTGGCGGTCCGTCACCCAGATGTTCTCGGCTCTGGCACCGAGGGATACGAGCAGGTTGAGGCAGGCGAGGGCTGCCGCGCCGGCGCCGGACGTGACGATCTTGGCCGTCGCGATGTCCTTTCCGGCCAGCTCCAGCCCGTTAAGCACCGCGGCCGCCACGATGATCGCCGTGCCGTGCTGATCGTCGTGGAAGACGGGTATGTTCATGCGGCACTTGAGGCGTTCTTCGACCTCGAAGCACTCGGGCGCCTTGATATCCTCGAGGTTGATTCCGCCGAAGGTGGGCTCGAGCGCCGCGATGGTTTCCACCATGCGGTCGACGTCCGGCGCGTCGATCTCCACGTCAAAGACGTTGATGCCGGCGAATTTCTTGAAGAGTACGGCCTTGCCCTCCATCACCGGCTTGGAGGCAAGTGGCCCGATATTGCCGAGGCCGAGAACGGCGGAGCCGTTGGACACGACGCCGACGAGATTGGCGCGCGAGGTGTATTCAGCGGCAAGCCGCGGGTCCTCGTGGATCGCGAGGCAGGGCGCGGCGACACCGGGCGAATAGGCAAGTGCCAGATCGCGCTGGTTGCCGATCGATTTGGTGGGCTGGATCTCCAGCTTTCCCGGGACGGGATAGCGATGGAAGAAAAGGGCGGCTTCGTCGAGATCCGAACGTTTGTCCGTCACGGTTTCCTGCCCCGGCTGGCGCCGCCCATTTCACTCACCCNNGTTACCGTTCGACGACGCGCTGACGCTGCTCGCCAAGCCCTGTAATGCCGAGCCGCATTTCGTCTCCGGCCTTCAGGTAGACCGGCGGCTTCATGCCCATTCCCACTCCCGGNGGCGTGCCGGTGGTAATCACGTCNCCCGGCTCCAGCACCATGAAGCGCGACAGGTAGGAGATNATGTGCGCGACGGAGAAGATCATCGTCTTCGTGTTGCCGNTCTGACGGCGCTCGCCATTGACGTCGAGGAACATGTCGAGGTTCTGCGGGTCCGGCACCTCGTCCGCCGTGACGATCCAGGGGCCAAGGGGGCCGAAGGTGGGTGCGCTCTTGCCCTTGATCCACTGGCCGCCGCGTTCGGCCTGATATTCGCGCTCAGACACATCATTGCAGACGGCGTAGCCGAAAACCTTGGAGAGTGCGTCCTTCTCCTCCACGTAGTCGCAGCGCTCGCCGATAATCACGGCAAGCTCCACCTCCCAATCGGTTTTCACCGAGCCCTTGGGGAGCATCACATCGTCATTGGGACCTGAAAGGCAGCTTGGCGCCTTGGAGAAGACGACGGGCTCGCTGGGAATGGGCATGCCGGATTCGGCCGCGTGGTCGGCATAGTTGAGGCCGATGGCGATGAAATGCCCGGTTCGGGAGATCGGCGCGCCGATGCGGGTTGCGGCCGGCACCTCGGGCAGGGAGCCGATTTCGGCNGAGGCGAGGATGCGCAGGAGCGCGGGCGAGATGGTTTCCGGCGAGAAATCGGAGACCAGGGAGGAAACGTCCCTGATGGTGCCGTCACTGTGGAGNACGGCGGGCTTTTCCGCGCCCTTGTTGCCAAAACGCAAGAGTTTCAAGTTCTTTCTCCTCTCAGGACCTTGGCCGCCACATGCGGTCGTGCTGATTCTCAGAAGGCACTCGGGAAAAGGCCGCCATCAAGCCGGATACTCTGGCCCGTGATGTAGCCGGCATGGACCGAGCACAGGAAGGCGCAGGTGCGGCCGAACTCCTCCGGCGTGCCGAAGCGGCGGGCGGGGATTTCGGCTGCCTGCTGCCGGGTGCGTTCCTCGATCGAAACCCCGGCCTTTTCGGCGCCGACACGGATGTTGTCGCGCAGCCGGTCCGTCTCGAACTTGCCCGGCAGAAGATTGTTGATCGTGACATTGCTGGCGGCCACCTGCCGCGCCACACCGGCGAGGAACGAGGTGAGCCCCGCCCGCGCCCCGGATGACAGGTCGAGGCCGAACATCGGCATGTAGACGGAAAGCGAGGTAATGTTGACGATGCGGCCGAAGCCGCGGCGCATCATGCCGTCCACCGTGGCCTGAATGAGCTCGAGCGGCGTGACCATGTTCTGCTCGATGCCCTTGAGGATATCGGCACGCGAAAGGGTGCGGAAATCCCGAAGCGGCGGACCGGCGTTGTTGTTGACGAGAATGTCCGGCTCCGGGCAGGCGGCAAGCAGCGCCTTCTGCCCGTCGGCGGTGGAAACGTCGGCGGCAACCTCGGTCACCTGAACGCCGAACCGGTCGCGGATTTCCTCGGCCGTCCGTTTCAACGGGTCCGGATCACGGCCGTTTACGACGAGATTGCAGCCCGCCTCCGCCAGCGCCATGGCGCAGCCGCGGCCAAGACCCCGGCTCGACGCACAGACGATAGCACTCCTACCCTTGATGCCCAAATCCATGAGCTTCTCCTTCGCGCATCGTCTACCCGTCCGCGCCACGCCTGGCAAGCGGCGCTGGCCTGCTCATCCCCACAAGGCGGGTTCGGGCGGCGAGACGGTAGCACCATCATAAGTAAGGCCTGGCACGCGGTCGCGCGCAAGCAGCAGCGGCCCGTCCAGATCGACGAAATCCGCATCCTGGGCAAGCAGCACGGCAGGCGCCATCGCAAGCGAGGTTCCGACCATGCTTCCGACCATGATGGAAAAGCCTTTGGCGCGCGCCCTGTCCCGCAGGATGAGGGCTTCCGTGAGTCCCCCGGTCTTGTCCAGCTTGATNTTGACGGCATCGTACAGGCCCGCGAGCCTGTCGAGATCTTCGGTGACATGCACGCTCTCGTCGGCACAGATAGGGACCGGATGCGGGATTTCCGAAAGGATAGCGTCCTTGCCGGCAGGCAGCGGCTGCTCGATCAGCTCAACACGGCAGGCGGCCGCGGCGCGAAGGTTTTCTTCCAGATTGGCCTCGGTCCAGCCCTCATTGGCGTCCACGATGAGGCGGCTTTGAGGCGCGGCGGCGGCCACGGTGCGCATACGGGCGGCATCGTCTTCGGCGCCGACCTTGATCTTCAGGAGCGGACGGGCGGCATGCGCGCGCGCCTGGGCGGCCATTTCCTCCGGTGTGCCGAGNGAGATGGTCTGGGCCGTCACCAACGCCCGGGGGNACCTGCTGCCGATCATGTCCGCGACGCGCTCGCCCCTAAGCTTCGCTTCGAGATCCCATAACGCACAGTCGAGCGCGTTGCGGGCGGCCCCAGCGGGCATTCTCTCTTGAAGCTCCTGCCTGTCCATTCCCCGGGAAATCTCGGCGCGAATTGCCTCGATCTGTTCGAGCACGCTTTGCACCGACTCGCCATAGCGCGTATAGGGCACACATTCACCGCGTCCGCGCACCTTCCCTTGCGAGATTGTGCAGGTGACGACCTCGGCCGCGGTCTTGGCACCGCGTGCGATTCGGAAGACGCCGGCAATGGGAAAGTTTTCGGTCTCGACGATCAGTTCGCGCGACATGATGCCCTCGTGGAAGGCCGCGGGAGTGCGGCCGTTGAAGCTATACAACGCTTTTACGTGCGGCCCCGTTTGCTTCTCAGCCGCTTCGCTCTAAGGATATTGGCCATGTTGTTCAAGGCATCGAGGCTGAGCGGCGGGTCGGCAGCGCTTCCGGGAGCGTCGCTGCCGCGCGTGGAGCTTCAGGAAGAAGACGGGTTCATTACATACCGCCTTTCCGGCGACTGGACGACGCGCACCGCCGGTGTGATCGACCGGCACATGCGCGATCTCCTGAAGAAAGAGGCGAAGCGCGTTCATATCGATCTTAGTGATGTCCGGCAACTCGACACCGCCGGGGCATGGCTCGTGGCGCGGCTCGTCTTCGAACAGCGGCGGCGCGGGGCCGAAGTGGAGCTGACGGGCGAGTCGGAAGCGGCGCGCATCCTGCTTGACGCTGTCGCGCCCACGGCCGAACAGCCCGACATACCGCGCAAAACCCACAGCGACGGCTGGATCTCGCGCGCTCTGGCCGCGGTCGGCCGCTCGGTCTACGACATCCGCGACGACCTGCTCTATGGCTTTCACATCCTGGGCGCCACCATCAGCGGGGCGCAGATGAAGCTTGGCCGCAGGAACTCGGTCAATCCGGCCGCGATCGCGAGCCAGATCGACCGCATGGGGGTGGGGGCGGTGCCCATCATCGTGCTCATGTCGGCGATCGTGGGTGCGATCATCGCTCAGCAGGGTGCTTTCCAGCTCCGCTATTTCGGCGCAGAAATCTTCGTTGTGGATCTGGTGGGCATCCTGATCCTGCGCGAGCTGGGCGTGCTCATGACGGCCATCATGATCGCGGGCCGCTCCGGCAGCGCGATCACGGCCGAGATCGGCTCGATGAAAATGCGCGAGGAGGTGGATGCACTTACCGTCATCGGCCTCAATCCTGTCGGCGTGCTGGTCTTCCCGCGGCTCGTGGCGCTCGTGGTTGCGCTGCCGTGCCTCACCATCGTTGCAAACGGCGCGGCGCTGGGCGGCGCCATGCTGATAGCCTGGTGGTACTCCGGCATTCCTCCGAGCGCCTTTATCGACCGGCTGCGCGGCGCGATCGATCTGACCAGCATCTTCGCCGGCCTCATCAAGGCGCCGTTCATGGCGATGATCATCGGCATCATCGCTTCCGTGGAGGGAATGAAAGTCGGCGGAAGCGCGGAATCCCTCGGCCGGCGTGTCACCGCGTCCGTGGTCAAGGCGATCTTCATCGTAATCGTGGTCGACGGACTGTTTGCCATATTCTACGCAGCGATTGACTTCTGATGGCGACGGCTGAGGAAGACCAGACCGAAGCTCCGCGCGCGGCGGAGACGGAGAACGGCAGAGAAATCGTCCTGTCGGCGGAGGGCGTTACCGTACGCTTCGGCACGACGACGGTTCTGGAGAACCTGTCGCTCGACGTCTATCGCGGCGAAATACTCGGCTTTGTCGGGGCTTCCGGATCGGGGAAATCCGTTCTGCTGAGGACGATCCTGGGGCTTGTGCGCAAGCAAGCGGGCACGATCCGCATGTTCGGACGGGATCTGGCGGAACTCGACGATGCGGAGCGGATGATGATCGACATGCGCCAGGGCGTCCTGTTCCAGCACGGCGCGCTGTTTTCCGCGCTGACGGTGCTCGAGAACGTGCAGGTGCCCATGCGGGAATATATCGACCTGCCGAAGAAGCTAATGGATGAGCTGGCGCTTCTGAAGATCGAGCTCGTGGGTCTGCCGCGGGAGGCGGCCAACAAATTTCCGTCGGAACTATCGGGAGGCATGATCAAGCGCGCCGCGCTTGCACGCGCGCTTGCGCTCGATCCCGATATCGTTTTCCTCGATGAGCCGACCTCCGGCCTCGACCCGATCGGCGCTGCCGAATTTGACGAGCTGGTGGCCAAAATGCGCGATACCATGGGACTTACCGTTTACATGGTGACNCACGATCTCGACAGCCTGCTTACCGTGTGCGACCGCATTGCGGTTCTGGGAAAGAAGCGGGTTCTGGTCCACGGCACCGTGGAAGACATGATGAAGAGCGAGGAGCCTTGGGTAAAATCCTACTTCCGGGGCAAACGCGCCCGGCAGGTGGTGCGGCCGGCGGCTCGGATGAAAGAAGATAGCTAGCGATGGAAACAAAGGCGAATTACGTCGTCGTCGGGGCGTTCACCCTTCTCGCAATCCTTGCCGCCTTCGGTTTCATCTACTGGACGTCGGGCGTGGGCGAACGTGGCGAGATGGCGCCACTTCGTTTTCACATTCCAGGTTCAGCTTCCGGCCTAAGCAGGGGAAGCGCCGTGCTTTTCAACGGCGTGCGGGTCGGCGAAATCGAGCGCGTCTATCTCAATCCGAGCAACCCGAGCATTGCCATTGCCGATGCCATGGTGGACCGGCTGACCCCGATCACGCGGTCCACGCGNGCCGATGTGGGCCTCGCCGGCCTGACGGGCCAGGCCAATATCGAGCTCAGGGGCGGCGATCCTTCAGAGCCNAATCTGCTTGACGTTGCGGAAGAGCAGGACACGGTTGCGGAGATCGTTGCCAGTCCCTCGGCCGTCAGCAATCTGCTCCAGACAGCGCAAAGCCTGCTCACGCGCGCCGATTCGGTACTCGACGAACTGGACGGCTTTGTCACGGAAGCGCGGGGGCCGCTGGTGGAGACGATCCGCAATATCGAGACCTTCACCAATGCGCTGGGCCACAACGCGGAAGGGATCGATGCTTTCCTCGCGAGCGTGGGCAATCTCTCGGATACCGTTGCCCGGGTTTCCGGCCGGCTTGATTCGACGCTTGCCGCCGCCGAGGAACTGATCACCGCGGTGGACCGCGATCGCATTGCGAAAATTGTGGAAAACGTGGACGGGTTTACACAGCGCCTGAACCAGTCGAGCGAGCGGTTCGAGACGATCGCTTCCGGTGTGGATGAGGCGGTGCAATCGCTCGGCTCCTTTTCGCAGCGCGCCAACGAGACGCTGGCGCGCGTCGACCGCATCCTGGAGGAGGTGGAGCCTGAATCTGTGGGAACGGCGGTGCGCAATTTCGAGGAAGCGAGCACCGCCATCAATCGCGCGTCCACGGACATCGCCCGGGTGAGCGAGACCATCGGCGCCCGCACGGAAGATATCGACCGGTTCATCACCGAGGCGCGGGAGCTTGCAAGCCGGCTCAATGCCGCCTCCGTGCGCGTGGATGGCGTCCTGGCGAAGGTCGACGGCCTGCTTGCCTCGGGCGACGGGGAAAGCCTGTTTGCGGAGGCGAGCGAGACGCTCAGGGCCTACCGGCAGGTGGCCGATACCTTGAACGCGCGGATCGGCACCATCACCGAAGGCCTGTCGCGTTTTTCCGATCAGGGCCTGCGGAACATGGAGGCGCTCGTCAGGGACGCCCGGCGCTCCATCTCGCGCATCGAGCGGGCGGTCAGCGAGTTCGAGCAGAATCCGCAGCGCATCATCACGGGCGGGGACGGCACGATCCGCCAGTACGACGGCCGGGTGCGACGTTGACAAGCCTGTGCCGCGCCCGCAAGAAGTAAGTCTTTCGGCGGAGCCGATCCGCTTTTCGGGAGAGGGATGGCTGTGAAAACTGCTCGTTATGGGGTGGCGGTTCTTGCGCTGTTGCTCAGCGGATGCGCTGCCATTCCGGGTTTCGGGCCACGGCCGGTGGATGCCTACGATCTGCGCGTGCCCCCACCTTCCTCACAGGGCCCCCGCATTTCGCGCGCTCAGCTTCTGGTGCCGGAACCGGCTGCCATCGCGCTATTCGACGGCGAGAACATTGCCATACGGCGGGCGGACGGGGCCCTGCAGGTGCTGAGAGGCGCGCGCTGGTCCGACCGACTGCCACGGCTCGTGCAGGACGAGCTGGTGAAGGCCTATCAGCAGTCCGGCCGTGTCGGCGGCGTGGGGCGGCCCGGCGAGGGGTTGGCGATCGATTACCAGATCATCGTTGACATCCGCGCCTTCGAGGTGCGCGTCGGCAGCGGCAGCGATCACGCCCATGTGGAGCTATTCGTCCGCATTCTCGACGATCGCAACGGCACCGTTCGGGCTTCGCGCGGCTTTGCCGCTTCGGTACCGATAACGGGCGAGGGCAGTCAGGCGCTTGTCGCCGCTCTGGACCAAGCTTTCGGGCTCGTCACAAACCAAATCGTGGACTGGTCGCTCGGCGTTATCTGACGACCGCTACCCGCCAAGCAAAAGCGCCGGTTCCTCTCATGAATCGGCCCCGGAGCGGAACTCCGGGGCCTTGGTCTTCCAGACTGATCTTCGGGACGTCAGACCGAATAGTACATGTCGAATTCGACCGGGTGCGGCGTCATTTCGAAGCGCAGAACCTCGGCCATCTTCAGCTCGATATAGGCGTCGATCTGGTCNTCGTCGAACACGCCGCCCGCTTTCAGGAAGGCGCGATCCTTGTCGAGGCTCATCAGCGCCTCGCGCAACGACCCGCAGACGGTCGGCACCTTCTTCAGCTCCTTCGGCGGCAGGTCGTAGAGGTCCTTGTCCATGGCCTGGCCGGGATGGATCTTGTTCTTGATGCCGTCGATGCCCGCCATCAGCATGGCCGCGAAGCCGAGATACGGGTTGGCGGCCGGGTCGGGGAAGCGCACTTCCACACGCTTGGCCTTCGGCGAGGAGCCGAAGGGAATGCGGCAGGAGGCCGAGCGGTTGCGCGCCGAGTAGGCGAGCAGCACCGGCGCCTCGAAGCCTGGCACCAGACGCTTGTAGGAGTTCGTGGTCGGGTTGGTGAAGGCGTTGAGCGCTTTGGCATGCTTGATGATACCGCCGATGTAGTAGAGGCAGGTTTCCGACAGGCCAGCATACTCGTTGCCGGCGAAGGTGGGCTTGCCTTCCTTCCAGATGGACTGGTGCACGTGCATGCCCGAACCGTTGTCGCCATAGATGGGCTTGGGCATGAAGGTTGCCGTCTTGCCGTAGGCGTTGGCCACCTGGTGCACGACATACTTGTAGATCTGCATCTTGTCGGCGTTGCGCACCATCGTATCGAACTTGATGCCGAGCTCGTGCTGGGCAGCACCCACTTCGTGGTGATGCTTCTCGACCGTGACGCCCATCTCTGCCAGGACGGAGAGCATCTCGGAGCGCATGTCCTGCGCGGAATCCACGGGCGGGACGGGGAAATAGCCGCCCTTGACGCGCGGACGGTGGCCGAGGTTGCCGGTCTCGTAGTCGGTATCGTCGTTGGACGGCAGTTCGGTCGAATCCAGCTTGAAGCCGGTGTTGTAGGGATCAGCCTTGTATTTCACGTCGTCGAAGACAAAGAACTCGGCTTCAGGGCCGAAATAGGCGGCGTCGCCAATGCCTTCGGCGCGCAGATAGGCCTCCGCCTTCTTGGCCGTACCGCGCGGGTCGCGGTTGTAGGATTCACCCGACACCGGATCCAGGATGTCGCAGATGATGGCCATCGTGGACTGCGCGAAGAAGGGGTCCATATGGGCCGATTCCGTGTCCGGCATCAGGACCATGTCGGATTCGTTGATGGCCTTCCAGCCGGCGATGGACGAGCCGTCGAACATCACGCCGTCGGCGAACATGTCCTCATCGACCGCGCTTGCGTCCATGGTCACGTGCTGGAGCTTGCCCTTCGGATCGGTAAAGCGCAGATCGACGAACTTCACCTCCTCGTCCTTGATCCGCTTCAAAAGGTCCTGTGCTGTCGTCATTTCTCTACAACCCCTGTGTATGACAATTTTCTAGCAACCGGTTTCGGGCGCGCCTCACACGGCATCCGGGCCTGTCTCGCCGGTACGGATGCGGATGACCTCTTCGATATTGGTGACAAAGATCTTCCCGTCGCCAATCCGGCCCGTTTGGGCAGCCTTTCGGATCGCTTCGATGGCGGGCTCGACCATCTCGTCGGCAAGCACCACCTCGATCTTCACCTTGGGTAGGAAATCAACGACATATTCCGCGCCGCGATAGAGTTCGGTGTGCCCCTTCTGACGCCCGAAGCCCTTCGCCTCAGTGACAGTGATGCCCTGAAGCCCGACCTCCTGGAGCGCTTCCTTCACCTCGTCGAGCTTGAACGGTTTGATGATCGCCTCGATCTTCTTCATGTTTCGGCGGCCTCCGATTGCTTGAAAAGCGGGGCCCGCCCCGCTTCGCCTTCTGGTATGCAGGAACCATGCCAACCGGCCACAAGGGAACCGGTGGCAGGTTTTGCCGCTGCTTTTGCCCCTGCGGCTGCAGGGTGGCGCACAGGACCGGCCATCAGACAGTCGAACCCACAAGAAGCCCAAGCGCGGCAGAACCACAGTAATCTATGATTACAAAATGTGCACCCTGCAAAAGAAATAGGCAATCGGTGTCTCCGTTTACGAAGGCTCGCAGCCGGGCCAATATGCGCGATGGGGAGAGACGAACGATGCACGAAATTCTGACGCCGGAAGAAATGGGCCGGGCCGACCGCCTGGCCGTTGAAACCGGAGGCTTCGAGAGCTTCCGCCTGATGCTGAACGCCGGTGCAGCGGTGGCGGCGGAAGTGCTGGCGCGCTTCCCTGATGCCGCCGGCTACGATGTTTTGTGCGGGCCGGGCAACAATGGCGGTGACGGTTATGTGATCGCGCGGCTTCTGCGCGAGCGGGGCCTCGATGTGAACCTATGGCGCACAGAAGCGCCGCGGCCAGGGTCGGACGCCGCGCGGGCGGCGGAGGAATGTCCGGTGGAGGCCCGGCCGCTCGATGCTTTCGAGCNGCGGCAGGGCAGGGTGATNATCGATGCCCTGTTCGGCGCGGGTCTTGCGAGACCCGTCGAGGGCATTTACGCCGTCGTTCTNGAAAAAGCGTCGGCGGCAAAGGCACGGGTGGTCGNGGTCGACCTTCCCTCTGGTGTATCGGGCGACAGCGGCGCGATTTTGGGTACTGCGATCGCGGCGGAGCTTACCGTCACCTTCTTCCGCAAGAAGCCAGGGCATCTGCTTTATCCAGGCAGGGCTCTTTGCGGNGAGACCGTGGTGGCCGATATCGGCATCGGCGANGCGGTCCTTGAGACCATCCGGCCGCACTGTCGCGAAAATCACCCGGCGATCTGGGCTACGCTGCTGCCCCGGCCCGAGGCGGATACGCACAAATACCGTCGCGGCCATGTGGCCGTATTTTCGGGCGGGCCTTCCGCCACCGGCGCGGCGCGGCTTGCTGCGCGCGGCGCGCTGCGCATCGGAGCGGGCGCGGTGACCGTGCTTTCGCCNGCGGCCGCGATGGCGGTCAACGCCATGCACCTGACCGCCATCATGCTGAGGCGTGTGGAGGAGGCTGAGGAGCTTGCCGCCTTCCAGCACGAGCGGGTACCGCAGGCCTATGTGCTCGGTCCGGCCTTCGGGGTGGGAGAGAAGGCATGCGCTTTTGTGGAGACTCTTTTGCGCCCGCGCGAGGAGGTACCTGCCGCAAGCCTGGTGCTGGATGCGGACGGCATCACGAGTTTCGCCGACTCTCGGGATCGGCTGTTCGANGCGGTGAAGGCGAGCGGCGGGGATGTCGTGCTGACGCCGCATTTGGGCGAGTTNAAGCGCCTGTTCCCCGACCTTGCCGCGGACGGGCGGTCCAAGCTGGAGATGGCGCGTGAGGCTGCCCGCATGAGCGGGGCGATTGTGCTCTTGAAAGGTCCGGATACGGTGATCGCCGCACCGGACGGCGAGACGGTCATCAACGCGAACGGTACGCCCTATCTCGCCACGGCAGGCTCCGGTGACGTGCTTGCCGGGATGATCGCCGGGCTTTTGGGGCAGGGCATGCCCGCCTTCGCGGCAGCCTGCGCCGCCGTCTACCTGCACGCGGAGGCGGGAAGAGCCTTCGGCCCCGGCCTTATCGCCGAGGATCTGCCCGAGGCACTGCCGGCGGTGCTACGGGCGCGGTTCGCGGAGGAGCATTGATGGCGGGTGCTCTTCCACCCTCCACTGCCGCGTGATCCGCAGCGACCAGTGCTCTCCCTGNGCNCGCCACAGGGCGGAGACGATCTCCTCGACAAAGCGGATGCGGCCCAGCACGAGCGTCGGATTGCGTTCGGCTCCCGCATAGATGATCTCGACTTCCGACCGGCCGTCGCGCAGCATGCTCACGACCTTCTCCAGATCGGCAAGCGCGGAATCCGTCAGCTTGATGCTTCCCGGCCGGAAGGTCTCGTCCCAGAGCCTGAGCTGCATGGGATCAAGCGCCGCACCGAAAAGGAGAACCGACATTTCGTCGGAAACCCGCACCACGACCGGATTCGGCGTCGTCGATTTGTAGGGAGCAGGAAGATCGAGCCTCACCACGATGCGGGTGTCCGGTTTTGCCGCGCATTCGACCGTATAGCGGCCGTTTTCATTGGTCGTGACATCCAGGCCCATGCCGGCATGAACGCGCGCGCCGGAGATGCCGGGCTCGTTGGCGTCGAGAACGCCGTTCCGGTTCAGATCGTTGTACACGGCGCCTTCAAGCCGCACGCAGGGTGCGGCATAAGAGACGCCTCCGAGCAGCGGCAGAACGGCTATCAGGCTTGTGAGCACCCGGATGATGGTTTTTGCGGGTAAAGGCAGGCAATTCCGAGTGCTTTCTTTGCCGACGAAAGATCGCCGCACACGCTGCAGGAAAGACNATACAATCCATCCGCGTGNCGGTAGAAGGCTCGGGTGATCCGTTACTCCTGCGGAGTTCTGCTCTACTCTACCTTGCGGTGAGGGAGGGGCTGCCGCCGTTCGCCGTTTCGTCGTCATTGCCAAGACACGGGCGAGGAAAAACGGGGTGGCCGGCCCAGGAATTGCAATCGCGGCCGGTGTCGCCGCATCTGGTCTTGCCTTATCCCGGTGCCGTGGACATCGATCGCACTTCCTCGACAACGCCAGTTTCCGGCCTACCGACAGCCGCGTGCCGCCTGCGAAGCGTATCGGCGAAAACGGCCCACCAAGACACTATGAGCCGTATGGCAGCAGCTATGACGCTGGTCACCAGAAAGAGGCCAGCCGCGACGAGCGCGGCACTCGGCTGAGCGCTTTTGACCTCAATGTCCGGGCGCATATATTGGTCGCGCATCGCTTCGGGCGCAGCCTTTTCCTTCTGAAAATCATTGATGACAGTGAGAAAAGACGGGATGCCGATGACGGCCTCGGGAGTGCCAAGCGTAGTCAGGCCGTCGAGGCGCTCCTGGAGGAAACCCTGCAACGCTGAAATGCGGTCGATCTCGGTCTGCGCAGCCAGGCGAATGGGTTCGGTGACATGACTGTAAACGGCAGCGGCTTCCGCCTCTGCCTCATCTGCGGACGGTGCGCTCACGGTGATGCTGATGCCACCGTTTCGGGTGATCTTAACGCTGTCTGACGATGAAGCTCTCCCGTAGGCGGCAGCAACCGCTTGCTCGAAAGCGGCGTCATCTTCACCATGCAGCGTGAAGATTGCCGTGGCCGTATATCTGGGTGGCCAAAACTCCACAGCTCCATAAGCGAGCACCGCTACAAGCAGTGGAAGCAGCAGAATCCAAAGCCAATTCTCGGCAAAAAATATCAGAACGTCGAATAGATCGACATCGTCGCGCGCTATCATGATTGCCCACCCGCACTCTATCCGCCTCTTGCGAGCGGATAACCCACTGGTTGTAACTATATCACAATTGCTACGAAGAGGAAAACGCGAACCAGCTGGATATCACCAGGACGTTTGTTCCAGTGGTGGGCGAACGGGGCAGGTTATGCGCCACCAGGGAAGCGGCACCGGCACCGCTGCGCAGCGTTGGACGNCCTTGCCTCTCTTAGAGGCAGGGAACGGGCCTCAGGCCTTCAGGTGGGCGGTTACCAGCACCGTGCAGGAGGCGCCGGGCTCGAAGGAAGCCGAGACGCGCAGCCAGTTGCCGAAGCGGGCGATGCGCGCGACGGCAATGCCGTCCTTCTCCGTCGGCATCTGCATTTCGGTGCCTTCGGGAATCCAGTGCATGCCGTCCGGCGAGATTTCCACGCGGGCCATGGGCGCAGGCCCCACGGGCTGCTTCAGCGCCCGCACGAAGATGACCGCCTCGCGCGCCCAGCCGGCTTCGTAGGGTTCCGTGGCGGCCTCGCCGCTCCATTCCTCGTTGCGCGCGAGAATCGCCGTGATGTTCTCCGGAAGCATCAGAAATCCCCCGAAATGCAGACNGAATCGACATAGAGGAAAGCGCGCTTGGCGACGTCCGTTTCGGCAAAGAAGCAGAAATTGAGCATGCACCAGAGGTTCTTCATGGCGGGCATGCGGATGGATTCGAATCCGGCCATGTCGTAGACGCGGTCGTTGCACTGGAAGGACAGCGCCTTCATCTCAGCCAGGTCGAAGTCGAAGCGCAGATAGCTCCAGTTCACCTTGGTGGCGATCTCGTTGTAGCAAAGGCGCTGGTTGCCATCGGGCAGGTCCTGCCAGCCCTCCGGCGCCAGATGGTAGTGGCTCAGCGTCTTGTCGCTGCCGACCGCTTGGAACCGGGTCGTCTCGTTCTTGAACTGCCATTTCTGCAGGTGCTGGCCGTTCTCGGCATTGAGGAACCTCAGATGCGGCATGACGCGCTCGGCGCCGTCGTCCTGGTCGCCGCCCTGCAGGTCGAACAGGAAGCCGACGGAGCGCACGTCCGTCTCGCCCAGCTTCAATTCCGTCGCTTCCGGCTTGAAGGTGAAATAGGCTTCGAAGCGGATCGGGCCGCGCTTGCGGAATGTCAGCCGCTTGATGGCGACGTTCTGCGCGCCGGGGCGGGGGCGCGTGGCAATCTTGAGGGCATAGGAAGAACCCATGCCGCCATGGGAACCCGCATCCCAATGGGGAAGCGTGGAGAGCATTGCGCTTGTGTGCTGCGCATAGCCCGGCAGCATGGAATCGAGCGTATCCTCGTAATTGCCGACGAGCTGCGACCAGCCGCAATGACCGCGCGAGAACTCGTCCAGGCTGATGATGCGCGGCAGCGGGTCGAACCGACTCAAGGCCGGGTTGGACAGGTTCATGGCCCGCCGGACCGCTTCTGCAAGATCGCCGCTGGCGTCGCTTCTGGTCAACATCGTCTCCGAATCGCGAAATTTTACTTGCTGCGCAGGCTGCGCACCGCATCCCAATCGATCTCGAGGCCGAGACCGGGGCGCTGAGGAACATCGAGCATGCCGTTCTTCTGGCGGACCGAGCCGGGTGGCAGATCAGCGAGCTGCGTCTTGAAGGGACTGGAATCGGTCTCGCTTTCCATGACGCGGAAATTGGGCATCGCCGCCGCAAGATGCACGCTCGCCGTCTCGCAGATGATGCCGGACATGCCAATGTGCGGCGCGTAAGCGACGTCATGGTTGCGCGCGAGCTCTGCCATGCGCCGGGTCTCGCTGATGCCACCGGAGCGGGCGACATCGGGCTGGAGCACAGAAAGGGTGCGGTTCATCACCAGTCGCATCGCCTGATCGACGGTGTAGTTGCTCTCGCCCGCCGCCAGCGGCACGTCGCAGTGCCGGCGCAGTTCCTCGTAGCCCTGTTCGTTCTCCGGCGCGAGCGGCTCCTCAAACCAGTCATAGCCGTTGGCCGACAGCGCGCGACCTACTTCCACCGCCTCGTCGAGCCCATAGGCCCAGTTGGCATCCACATAGAGCTCGATATCGCCACCGGCACGCTTGCGCAGCCGCTCGATGCGGCGGCAGGCATCCTTCACGGGCTGGCCGATCTTGACCTTGATGCGGTTGAAGCCGCGCTCGATATAGTCCGCAAGCTCACGGTCGGCTCCGGCATCGTCCACCCAGTTCACGGAGGCCGCATAGACGGCCACTTCCTTGCGCCCGACGCCACCCAGCAATTTGTAGATGGGCAAGCCGGCCGCCTTGCCGAGAATGTCCCACAGCGCGATGTCGACCCCGGCGATCGCCTCGATCAGCATGCCGCCCGGGCGGCCGGAGAGGGCGCGGCGCATGGAGAGCCAATGGGCGCTGATGTCGCGCGGATCCTTCCCGATGAGGCGCGGCTTCAGAGAGGTCTCGATCAGCTCCGCGTAGGCTTTTGGCGAGAAGCGCGCGAGCGATTCGCCCACGCCGGTAATACCGGCATCCGTGCGGACCTCGACAATGACAATTGAGACGTCCGTATACGCGCCCCAGGATGTGACGGTGGATTTCGGCAGCCGCTGGGTTAGCGGGTGAGCTATGACGTCCGTGATCCGCAGTTCTGGGAGTGCGCGCTGTGCCCGGTCTCTTGTTTCCTGGCTGTCATTCTGTGCCGCCTGCATTTTTCCGAGCCTCCATCTCTGCCCGCATCGGTCGCCCCATCCATAGAGGAGACTCGATTGCTCTGCAACTATCAAACTTAGTTGCTATGTTAAGAGGTGCGTGCTAGAAGCGAACAGACTGAGGTTTTCATGAGCACTGCAACGAACGATTCTCCACTCTTTGCTGCCAAGCTGGCCGTACCGTCACGGCTGGCGGATGCGGTGTTCGAAGCGATCGCCGCCGCAGTTTTCGAGGGGCGGCTGGTTCCGGGCGATCCTCTTCCTTCGGAAGGAGAGATCGCGCGCGAATTCGGCGTGAGCAAACCGATTGCCAGGGAGGCGCTGAGACAACTGGCGAGCGCGGGCCTCGTCCACACGCAGCAGGGCAAGGTGGCGCGCGTAAAGGCGCTNAATGGCGAACCCTTGGAGCGGTTCTATGGTTTCGCCGTGCGCTCCAGCCTCAGNCGGCTGCGCGAGGCGAATGAGATGCGCCTCGTGGTTGAGACGGGAATTGCCCGGCTTGCTGCCCGCCGGCGCTCTCCGGAAGGGCTGAAGGTGATGAAGGGCGCCGTCGAGGACATGGAGCGAGCGCTTCTCAAGCCCGACGCCTTCACCGAGGCGGACATCGCTTTCCATCACGGCCTTGCGCTGGCGACGGGGAACACGATGATCCGGGTGCAGGTCGAAGGGCTTCGCTCAGTTCAGCGAGAGGTCTCCGAACTGTTCTCCAGCCGCAGCAACCGCACGGAGGCGGATTGGGCTGCCACCGTCGAGCGGCATCGGGAAATCCTGGCATCCATCGAGGCCGGCGACGAAGGGCGCGCGGTGGCCGCGATCGTGAAGCATTATGAGGCGGCTGACATCGCTTCCTTCGAGGTGGCGGGCGGCGAAGAAGAAGCGGGCGGCAGCCAATGACGGCCGCCCGCTTCTCTCTTCTCGGCAGGAGGGCACTGGTGACCGGCGGCAATTCCGGCATCGGGCGGGCGATCGCGCTGGCGCTTGCCGAAAGCGGCGCCGACATTGTTCTCCACCATTGCGGGGACGAGGAAGGCGCGCGCGAGGTCTGCGGCGCGGTAGAGAAGATGGGCCGCTCCGCGGCGCATCTGGAAGCCGATTTCTCGACGCCCGGAAACGTTGAGGCGCTGGCTGAGGCGGCTCTGCGGGACGGGCCGATCGACATCCTCATCGCCAATGCCGCGATCGAGCGGCGCCGTCCATGGCCGGAGATCGAACCGTCGGATATCGAGGCTCACCTTTCCGTCAATTTCACCTCGCTCTTCCTGCTTGCGCGGGCGCTCGTGCCGCCCATGGCCGAGCGCGGCTGGGGTAGGGTGGTGGCGATCGGCAGCGTGCTGGCNACGAGGCCNCGCGCCGAGACCGTCATCTACGCCTCCCTGAAATCCGCGCAGCTCACCGCCATCCGCGCGCTGGCCCGTGACGTCGGATCCCGCGGTGTTACCATGAATGTTGTCTCGCCGGGCGCGATCGAGACCGAGCGCAATGCGGAACTCTATGCGGATGCCGCATTCAGGCGGGCCGTCGAAGCCAAGATCCCGGTGGGCCGCGCCGGCCGGCCGGAAGACTGCGTCGGCCCCGTTCTGCTGCTGTGCAGCGAGGCCGGAGCCTACATCACCGGCGCCAACATACCCGTCGATGGGGGATGGTCCATCGGCGATGCACCNATCAACAACTGAACGTTCAGGGAGGAATTTCCATGAAACATCGAATGAGAACTCTCACNGCATCGACGGTCCTTGCGCTCGGCCTGGTCTCCGGCCAGGCCCTTGCCGAAGAACTNCGCTTCACGGTCTGGACGGGCAGCGAAGCGCATCTGAAGATGCTCAACGAGATCGCCGAGAGCTTCAAGGCCACGCATCCGGACGTCACCGTCCGTTTCGAGACCATTCCCGCAGCCGACTACACGCAGAAGCTCACCTTCCAGCTCGCCGGCGGCAACCCGCCGGATCTCGGCTGGATGATGGAAGATGCGGCCCCCACCTTTGCCGCTNCCGGCGTTCTGATGGATCTGGGGNCGACCCTTCGCTCGGCCGAAGGCTACGACTTTGCCGATTATTCGGAGCCGGCACTCGGCCTATGGGTCGATGGCGAGGCCGTCTATGGCGTGCCTTTCTCCACGTCGCCCTTCATGATCTACTTCAACAAGACCCTGTTCGACGAGGCAGGGCTGGAAGATCCGCTGCAGCTTGCGGCCGCCGGCAAATGGAACATGGACACGTTCCAGGACGTCGCCAAGACGATTAAGGAAAAGACCGGCAAGTGGGGCTTCGAGTTCAAGGATGGGCAGGGTTACGACTCGCGCATCATGCACGCTCTCATGCCGCCGATCAGGGCTTATGGCGGCGACGTCTGGGCCAACGGCGAATGCGGCTTCGATAAGCCGGAGGCGATTGCCGCCGTCCAGCAGCTCCACGACATGGTCTTCAAGGATAAGTCCATCGTGCCGCCGGGCGAGCAGGGCGACTATTTCTCCGGTTCCTCCGCAATGACCATCAACCAGATCTCGCGTGCCTCGAAGATGCCGGAAGCGGGCTTCGACTGGGGTATCGCGCCGCTGCCTTCGGGGCCGGCGGGCGAGTCACCGGTGATTGGGCAGGCGGCGATCGTGGTTTTCGAGCGCGGCGTGCAGAAGGAACTCGCCGCCGAGTTCGTTGCCCACATGACCAACAAGGAGAACGTGGCCAAGATGGCGCAGTTCTTCCCGCCCGCGCGCAAGTCGGTGCTGGACAGCGAGGCCTTCACGTCCGCCAATTCTCTCATTCCAGCGGAGCAGATGGCCTATGTGAGCGACGCGATCGCCAANGGCAAGGTGCTGCCGAGCCATGAGAAGAGCCCGCAGATCCTTGCCGCCATGGCGCCCAAGGTGGACGCTCTCTGGAAGGCGGATGCGAACGTCGAGCAGGCGCTCGCCGACGTCTGCGCTGCCATCGAGCCGCTTCTGTAAGCGCTACGGCGATGGCGGACGCCCTTACAGAAAAAAGCTCGGCGCGCTCATGGCGCGCGCCGAGGCTTACGCTCCGGCAGCGGGAGGCCATCGAGGCGTGGCTGTTCGTTAGCCCGACCGTCGCAGGCTTCCTCCTCTTTTTCCTAGGGCCGCTCGCCGCCGTCGTCTATTTCAGCCTGACGGAGTGGAACCTGCTCACGCAGCAGGCCACTTTCGTCGGCGTCAAGAACTATGTGGATGCGCTGTCGCACAATCCCGACTTCTGGCATGTGCTGCGCAATTCCTTCGTCTTCGCGATGGGGCTCGTGCCGCTCAACATGGCGTTGGCGCTTTCCCTGGCGCTTGCGCTTTCACGGCCTTTTCGCGGCGTGATCTTCTTCCGCACGGTCTTCTTCGCGCCGGTGGTGACCTCCGCCGTCGCCTGGGCGATCGTCTGGCGCTTCCTACTGCAGGGGGAGGGCGGTGCCGTCAATCAGATGCTGGCGCTGGTGGGCATCGATGGTCCCAACTGGCTGCGCGAGCCCGACTGGGCGATGGTCGCCGTAATCGTCACCCGCGTGATCAAGATGGTCGGGCTCAACATGATCCTCTACATCGCCGCGCTTCAGGCCATTCCGCGCGACTATGAGGCGGCGGCGCGGCTCGAAGGCGCGTCTAACTGGCAGATCTTCCGCATGGTCATCTGGCCGCTGCTTGCGCCCACGACGCTGGTGATCTTCGTCATCACCATGATCGGTTCATTCAAGGTCTTCGACCACATCTATCTGATGACCGGCGGAGGCCCGGAGAACGGAACGCTGGTGCTTGCCTTCTACATCTACGAGCAGGGCTTCAAGTTCTTCAATGTCGGCTACGCTTCGGCGCTCGCCATGATCATGTTCGTCATCGTGCTCGTTCTGACCGTCGTGCAGATGACGCTGAGGCGGAGGGACATGCAATGACGCTGACCGTTCGCCAGGCCAGGATCATTGCCCGCATCTGCTGGACCGTCGCGCTGCTCGTCGTCGCGGTGCCCTTCGTCTTCCCGTTCCTGTGGATGGTTTCCTCGGGCTTCAAGAGCGCGACGGAGATCTTCGGGCAGCCCTCGCTCATTCCCCGCGTATGGCGCTGGCAGAACTATCTCGAGGTCTTCGAATACCAGCCCTTTGCCCGGCAGTATTTCAACTCGCTCTATATCGCCGTCGCCGTCACCGGGCTGACGCTGGTGATCTCCTCGCTTGCGGGCTACGCGCTCGCCCGCATGCGCTTTGCCGGGGCGGGGCTCCTGATGCTCTTCCTGCTTTCGGCCCTCATGGTGCCGGAGGAGGTGACCATCATCCCGAACTTCTTCCTCATCCGCTGGATGGGCCTCATGGACACGCATGCGCCGCTCATCCTGTTGCCGGTCTTTGGCTCGCACGGCGTGATGGCAACGTTCCTGATGCGTCAGTATTTCCTCGCCATCCCCAAGGAACTGGAGGAGGCCGGCAAGATGGACGGGCTGTCGCCCTTCGGCATCTGGTGGCGCATCGCGCTGCCCATGTCGCGGCCGGCGCTCGCCGCCGTCTCCATCATCACCTTCCTCTTTTCCTGGAATCTGTTCCTCGAGCCGCTGGTCTTCATCAGCTCGCTCGAGAAATTCACTCTGCCGCTTGCGCTCAGCAACTTCACAGACTCGTACGGCCTGCCGCTCTGGCACCTGCAGCTTGCGGCAACCAGCCTGGCCGTCGTGCCGATCCTGATCGTCTATCTGATCGCGCAGCGGCAGATCATCGAGAGCTTCGCCCTCTCGGGGGTAAAGGGATAGACCATGACCAGCCTCACACTCCGCAACATCAAGAAGAGCTTCGGCGCGACCCAGGTGATCAAGGGCGTAGACCTCGAGATTGCGGACGGGGAATTCGTCGTCTTCGTCGGGCCGTCGGGCTGCGGAAAATCCACGCTTCTGCGGATGATCGCGGGCCTCGAGGACATCACCGAGGGCGAAATCTACATCGGCGAGCGGAAGGTCAACGACGTGCAGGCCGCGCAGCGCGGGGTCGCCATGGTCTTCCAGTCCTACGCACTCTATCCGCACCTGACGGTGAGGGACAACATGGCCTTCGGCCTGAAGGTGCGCAAGGTGCCCGCCAGCGAGCGCGAGCGGCGCGTCCGGGAAGCGGCGGCCTCGCTCAAGCTCGAGGCGCTTCTGGACCGCTATCCGCGCGAGCTTTCCGGCGGCCAGCGCCAGCGGGTGGCGATCGGCCGCGCCATCGTCGGCAATCCGCAGGTGTTCCTGTTCGACGAGCCTCTTTCCAATCTCGACGCCGAGCTACGCGTGCACATGCGCTCCGAAATCGCGGCGCTGCACCAGCGGCTCGAAAACACGATGATCTATGTCACGCATGACCAGATCGAGGCCATGACCCTGGCGGACAGGATCGTCGTCCTGCGCGAAGGCGTGATCGAGCAGGTGGGAACGCCGCGCGAACTCTATGAGAGCCCGGCCAATCTCTTTGTCGCGCAGTTCATCGGCAGCCCGCGTATGAACGTGCTGCCCGCACGCGCCGTGGCGGGCCGCCTGGCGGCGCGGGGGCTCAACATCGGCGCCGCCGAGGGCGTCGGCATGCGGCCCGAGCACATCTCGCTTACAGCTCCGGAATCGGGTCTCCTGCGCGGTCGCGTGGCGCTCAGCGAATATACGGGCGCCGCGACCCTTCTTCATGTGGAACTTGAAGAAGGCGAAACAGCGCTGGTGATCGCAAATGGGTCAGCAGTGCCCGCGAACGGCCAAGAGGTGGGGCTGGAGATCGCGCGGGAGCACCTGCATGTTTTCGACAAGGCCGGCCGGGCGATCCGGCCCCTGGTGCAGGCGGCGTGACGGCGCCTTTTGGCTAAACACGGTAGGGTACGCGCTAGCTGTCCCGGCGATCGGCAGCTTGCTTGCGGGTAAGGTCGACACCTTTTTCAACGCAATGTTCGCTACGCCGCTGTAGTGCTGTGCGCGACCGCGTGCCGGCCGGTGATGATTGAGCCTGTCGCTGTAGGTCTAACTGCGGATTTAACGCCCCTCCCTCTCGCCGCGGGTCACTTATGCCATATCCGCGGCCGTCGAGCATGAACATTCAGTTGCCAACGTGCCTGCACAGGCGCACCATGCGTTCAGCGGTGGGGTAATCCAAGCGCTGGGAGGAGCCCGTCATGCTTGACGCTACCATCGTCAAATTCGATTCAGGAACAACCACAGTGAACGCCGCGGAGATCGAAGCGCTCGAGGCGAGACTGCGCGGCACCATTCTCGAACCCGACAACGCCGCCTATGATGAGGCGCGCTCCGTCTGGAANGCCATGATCGACCGGCGGCCCGGCCTGATCGTNCGATGCGCNGGCGNGTCGGATGTGATCCAAACGGTGCGTTTCGCGCGGGAACACGGCCTGCTCGTNTCCGTTCGAGGCGGCGGCCATAACATCGCCGGCAACGCNGTTTGCGACGGNGGCGTGCTCATCGATCTCTCCCAAATGAGATCGGTGCGGGTGGACCCGTCGATCCAGCGGGCATGGGTCGAGCCGGGGGCTCTGCTTGCCGATGTGGACAAGGAAACGCAGTCATTCGCAATGGCGCTTCCGACCGGGATCAATTCCACCACGGGAATTGCCGGTCTGACGCTCGGCGGAGGCTTCGGGTGGCTTACNCGCAAGTACGGCCTCACACTCGATAACCTGATGGCCGCCGACGTGGTGACTGCGGACGGGGAGCTGCTGCGGACGAGCCTCACCGAGGCTTCGGATCTTTTTTGGGCGATCCGGGGCGGCGGCGGCAACTTCGGGGTGGTGACTGGTTTCGAGTTCCAGCTTCACCAGGTTGGCCGGCAGGTGCTGTCCGGCCTCGTCGTTCATCCGTTCGCCGAGGCTGCATCCGTTCTGAAAGAGTATCGGAAGGCCCTGGAATCGGCGCCTGACGAACTCACCTGCTGGGTCGTCATGAGGCAGGCGCCGCCGCTGCCGTTCCTGCCCGCCGAATGGCATGGGAAGGAGATTCTCGTCCTCGCAATGTGCTATTGCGGCGATCTTGATGAGGGGGAGCGGGCAACCGCGCAGTTGCGATCCATAGGAACGCCGATTGCCGACGTGGTCGGAGAGAATACGCTGGTCGGATGGCAGCAGGCATTTGATCCTCTGCTTGCACCTGGCGCCCGGAACTACTGGAAGAGCCACGACTTCATCGAACTGTCTGACGGACTCATCGATGTCCTGATCGACGCCATTCGCCGTCTGCCAGGCCCCGAATGCGAGGTGTTCGTCGGGCATGTCGGAGGTGCTTCCGGCCGTATAGCGCCGGATGCGACCGCCTTCCCGCAGCGAAGCTCGCACTACGTGATGAACGTCCATGCCCGCTGGCGCGAAATCCGTATGGATCAGCCCTGTATCGACTGGGCGCGCGGCCTGTTCGAGGATACGAAGCCCTATGCTGCCGGAACTGCCTACATAAATTTCATGCCCGAGGATGAGACAGAGCGGGTGGAAGCGGCCTACGGATCGAATTTCCAGCGCCTAGTGGAGGTGAAGAGAAAGTACGATCCGACGAACTTCTTCAGAATGAACCAGAATATCAGGCCCACTGCGGAGTTCCGGGCCGCATAGAAGCAATTCACTTCCGCAACGTGCCCCGCCGCTTCTCTTCGGGCGGGGCACACTGCGCAGCANGATTGCGGACAGTCCCTGAGGCAAAATCTGCCTCAGGTGCCTGTCACTTATGCCGGGAGAGGCATTGCCCCGATCCCGTCCAGCGCTGCGATGGCTTCGTCCGGCAGTTCGACCGCCGCGGCGGCTACGTTCTCGCGCAGATGCGCGAGCGACGAAGTGCCGGGGATCAGGAGAATGTTGGGCGAGCGCTGAAGAAGCCAAGCGAGCGCCACCTGCATCGGGGTTGCTTCCAGTTGCCTAGCGACACGGGAGAGCGTCTCGGACTGCAGGGGGCTGAAGCCGCCGAGCGGGAAGAAGGGAACGTAGGCGATCGCCCGGGCGGCCAGTGTGTCTATCAAAGCGTCGTCGGCGCGGTGCGCGAGGTTGTACTGGTTCTGGACACAGACGATCTCACAGATGCCGAGCGCCTCTTCGACCTGCCGCGGGGTGACGTTGCTGAGACCGATGTGGCGGATCAGCCCTTCCCGCTGCAACTCAGCGAGCACCGCCAGGGCGGGCTCGACGCTGCCCTCGGCCGGATCATGGCCGTTGTCGCCCCAGAAACGCATGTTAACGACGTCCAGCACGTCGAGTTGGAGATTGCGCAGATTGTCGTAAACCGCCTGTCGCAATTCTTCCGGAGAAGCTGCGGGAAGCCAGGATCCGTCCTCGCCACGACGGGCGCCGATCTTGGTGACGATGACGAGATCGTCGGGGTAGGGCGCCAGCGTCTCGCGGATCAGCTGGTTGACGACATATGGGCCGTAATAGTCGCTGGTGTCGATATGGTTGATGCCGAGCGCTACGGCTTCGCGCAGCACCGCAGCGGCCTCTGCCGTGTCCCTGGGCGGCCCGAAGACGCCGGGACCGGCAAGCCGCATCGCGCCGTAGCCGAGGCGCTTCACGGTGCGGCTGCCGAGCGTGTAGGTTCCTGCCTTGTCGATGATCTGCATGTGGGCCTCCATGTGGGTGAGGCAACACATCTAGTCATTGCACAAGCGGGCGATAATCGGCCATTATCTGCACGGGCTGTGCGGATTGGCGAACAATGCGAGCGGATCTCGGAGACCTTAACGCATTCCTTGCCGTGGCGCGGGCGGGCGGGTTCCGCGGGGCTGCGCGCACCAGCGGAATGAGCGCTTCGGCTCTCAGCGAAGCGGTGCGGCGGCTGGAAGCACGGCTAGGCGTTCGCCTGCTGCATCGCACCACGCGCAGTGTGGCGCCGACCGAAGCGGGCGCGCGGCTGATCGAGCGGCTGGGGCCGGCGCTCGGCGAGGTGGAGGCGGCGCTCGACCTGATGAACACCTTTCGCGATCACCCGTCTGGCACCCTGCGCCTCAACGTGCCCACGGTCGCGGCACGGGTGGTGCTACCCTCGATCCTGCCCGGATTCATGGCCGCCTATCCGGACATCAAGGTGGAGGTGGTCGTCGAGGACGGCTTCGTCGACATCCTGGCGTCGGGATGCGATGCCGGCATCCGGTACGAGGAACGGCTCGAGCAGGACATGATCGCCGTTCCCATCGGTCCGCGGACGCAGCGCGCCGCCGCGGCCGCTGCGCCCGCATATCTTGACCGCTGCGGCCGTCCCACGCACCCGCGCGATCTGCTCAATCACGCCTGCCTGACCGGCCGCTTTGCGAGCGGTGTGACTACCGACTGCTGGGAGTTCGAGCGCGACGGTGAGGTCATCCGCATCCAGGTGCAGGGCCCGCTGGTGGTATCGCTTGGTGCGGGGGTCGATCTCATGATCGACATGGCGGTTGCAGGTTGCGGGGTCATCAGCTTATTTGAAGACTGGCTGCGCCCGTATTTCGAAAGCGGTGCGCTGGAACCTGTGCTGCAGGACTGGTGGCAGCCTTTTTCCGGACCGTTCCTGTACTATCCCGGCCGCCGGCTGGTTCCTCCGCCGTTACGCGCGTTCCTGGACTTTATCAGGACCGGCGGGGCCGGAGCGTGACACTGCGGGCGGCCTACTCCCGTCCTAGGGTCAATCCCGCGGCCACGACTCGGAAGGGCCGCTCTGATGGCGGGGCGCCCGGTCAGGTTGCACGGCTTCTGCACACGGCGCGCTGACTGGTTCGCCTGCTTCCGTGATGCTGCCCATCCTGCCGGCGCTGCTGGAGCTACCAACCGCCTCCGCCACCTCCGCCGCCACCGCCTCCGGAGAAGCCGCCGCCACCCGAAAAGCCCGAGGACGAGCTTTTCGGGGCGGGCAAGGACGCGGTGAAGCTTTTCGGGAGTGAACTTGCCATATTTCCAAGGCTGGAGCCGAGCCTGCCAGGGCTGACACTGCTGCCGTGATACCAGACTGGGCCCGTATAGGTCGCGGCGCCCGTGGCGAGCGCCGTCGCCAGCCAGTTGTCGAACGCCCGCGACCACGGCTTCTCGACGCCGAGAGCCACGGCATAGGGCAGCAGCGTTTCGAAATGCTGCGGCGACATCTCCGGCGCGCCCTGCATGTTCATACGCTCCTTTTCAGCAAGCATCAGATATTGCCTCAGGCCTGCTATCTCGGCGGAGCGCTTCTGGCCGACCGGCGTCGGAGCGCCCATCAGGAAAAAGAAGACGAGGTTGGCCAGTATCAGTCCAGCGATGGCCGCAAGTGTGCGGGGATCCATCTCGGCCTGAACCAACAGCAGAAGAAGTCCGCCGATCAGATTTAAGCCGAGATAGCCGAGAAATGCGGTCACGATCACCGCCCATATCCGTTTCGCCAGGCTGTGTGCCCGGCGAAACCGGCGCCCGACATTGATGGCGACAATGGCGATCAGGAAGGAGGGCACGATGATACCGAAAGCCGCGGAGATCGCGTGAGGTGAGAAATCACCCAAGGCGATGATGGAGACGAGCAGCACCACCGATGCGAGAGCACCGGCAGCGATATAGAGCGTGTTGCCGCGATAGAACTCGTTGCGATGTTCCGTTTCGATGGCGCTGCGAAACGCGTGGCCGATCGACTGGATCGTCTCGCCGTTCGCCTTGTCGACCGTGAGCGAATCGCCGTCTTCGGGCAGCTCCTTGAGAATGGCGCGCTGGCCGACGCCGATACCGTCCGGAATGCCGCTTCCCTTGCGGCGGATCGTCAAGGTCTTGCTCGGCTGTTCAAGTTCCAGATGCCCCTTGACGGCAAGATCGATGACAGATGCGGCAAAGGCGTCCCATCCGCCACCTCTGAAGCCGCGCTGTTCAATGTAATTGGCCAGGGCAGGGGAGATCCCCTTTGGCGGTGTCCAGCGCGGGATGACGATCTCGCGCGGCGGATCGCGGCCCACGCGCCGCCAGGCCCAGAGATAGTAGGTCAATATGAGGGCCAGTCCGCCGATGCCGACGATCCATTCCCGATTGTCCCGCCACCAGTCGGCGCGCAGCTCCGCCGCCGAGGGCGGCGCCACGATGCCTTTCGGAAAGGCGACCACTACCGTCAGCCCCTCGCGCCTGCCAAGCTCCCGTGTCGCCTCGAAACGAATACGGTTTCCGCCGTCAAGTCGTGTGGCCCGGCCCGCCTGCTCAGTCGAACCATAGGGGCCAGTGAAGTAGGTAATGCCGGTCGCGCCGGCGCCGAGAGGCAAACGGACCTCCGCAGTCGCCTCCAGGATCGGGAAATCCCAGCCATTGCCGGTGACATTCCAGTAGAGTTCGTCGTGATCCTCGAAATGGCGGATCTGGCGCGTCGTCTCGTAGGTAATCTCGTAGACATGCACGCCATGCCGCAGCAGCACGTTCGCATCGCCGATGCGGATGCGCAGAACGCCTGAATCCCGCTCAATGGCGTAGGGCTCCGTATTGCCGTCTCGCGTCACCGCGAGCACATCAAGCCCCACCTCGCGCATGCGGCCATCGGCATCCTCATAGCGCAGCGGAATGTCCCGGTAGATGCCGCGCAAGATCTGCCGGCCCTCGACGGTGACCTCGATGGTCTCCGTCACGGTGAGCGTGCCGTCCTTTCCCACGTCGATCAACGCATGGAAGCTGCGGATTTCCTCTGCAGCGGTTGCGCCTTGGGCGAAACCGAGAACAAGGAGAAAGGCAATGAGCAATTGCGCGGCCGGCTTCACCATGTGTCAGCTGAACGAGACCTTCGGTACCGCGCGGTCTTCCGCATTGTCGATCTCGAAATACTCCGCCTGGCTGAAGCCGAACATGCTGGCGACCAGATTGGAGGGGAAGCTTTCGACCTTGATGTTCAGCTCACGCGCCGCGCCGTTGTAGTAGCGGCGGGCCATCTGGATTTCGCTTTCGAGCGTTTCCAGCGAGCTTTGCAGCTGCCTGAAATTCTCGTTCGCCTTGAGATCCGGATAGGCCTCCGCCACGGCAAAGAGCCGGCCGAGCGCCCGACCGAGCAGGCCTTCCACCTGGCCACGGCCGGCAACGTCGTCGCTCGGCAGGCTCTGTGCGCGCGAGCGGAGCGCGGTCACCTCCTCGAGCACCGCGCGTTCGTGCTGCACATATCCCTTCACCGTCTCGATCAGGTTGGGGATGAGGTCCGCGCGGCGTTTCAGCTGCACGTCGATCCCCGACCAGGCTTCGCGCATGATCTGCCGCGCCCNTACGAGGCCGTTATAGATGACGATTGCATAGCTGGCGATGACCAGGAGAAGTACAAGGAGGATAGGGCCGAGACCAAAATTCATGATTTCTCCTTGCGGCGGCTTTCGCGTCCCGTCGTTTCCCGACTTCAGGCCGGGAACGGGCGCNGAGAAACTTTGTTGGGCTACTATACCGGGGGAATCCGAGAGAGCTAGTCGCAAAAGCTGGTTTGAACAGCCTGCCGTTAGCCGCCTTACCGATTGAAGCGTTTGTCCGGGCCGAGCGGCTGTTGAAACCGGTGCCGATNCCTTACGAAACCGNGCCAGGAGTCTTCCACCTTCGGCACGGTGTGTTGCGGCTGGACGATCATGCTGGCGCTGTGTCGAATGCCTTGAGGGGCCGTGACCGGACGTTCGCGTGTCATTCGATTGCTCCTGCACGGATCATGATGGGCCAGCATATGGATTTCGCTTCGTCTTCCCGTTGCCACAGCGACCGCAGGTCGTCCTGGAAGCTCTGAATGATCTCGACCTTCCCCGCCAGAACTGCACGCTTCACAGCCGACCAGGTGGAGAAGTATCCGAGCACCTGATTGAGGTCCCACCGTCGCTGGATGGAGAGGAGGGGTGGCGCGAATTCCGGGAACGGGAAGTCGATGGTGGCGTAGCCCTGATCGACCAGACGCCTTTCCGGCGGCCAGAACGGTCCGATCTCGTGTTCGTAGAACCGTGCGAAGCGGCTCTGGAGGCTGCCCTCCTCAAACCGTGGGGCACCGTAGCCGACAAGCGCAAGTGCTGCGGGTTTGCGCGCAATTCGCCGAACCTCCCGATAGAATCTCGGCAGGTCGAACCAGTGCGCCGCCTGCGCCGCCACTACGAGGCTGGCGCAACCGTCCGGCAGCGGGAGGCTTTCCGCATGGGCCTGCGCATATTCGACCAGAGGGTGTTGGCTGGCATTTGCCAGTTGCTCCGCGCTCGGGTCTATGCCGACCACCTTCCGGAAATGCTGGGCGAGCAGTGCCGTCAGCTGGCCCGTGCCGCAGCCGACATCGACGGCTAGACCCTGGTCGGGCGCAATCTCCCCAAGATAGGCGACAAGCGCGTCCGGATAGTCAGGCCGGAAGGCAGCGTAGGCCTTGCCTCCGCTTTCGAACCAGTTGGGGGGCGGCGTCCTATCGCTCACCGTCCGCCTCCCGCAGGCGCTCGGCAAAGCCCTTCCTTTCAAGCGCCCTGGCCGTTTCCTCCAACGCCCGGAGGAGTGGAAAGCCGGTCTCGTTTTCCAGGGCTTCGATCGCCCGATAGATCGTGTCCCACTGGCGTACGAGTTTGGCGAGGAGGTTGCGGCCCTTCGGTGTGAGATGAATGCCGTTCTTCCTGCCATCGCCCAAGGCATGATGCTCGATCAGTCCATCCCTTGCCATGAGGGCAACCGTCTGGCTTATCGCCCCTTGCGTCAGATAGCTGCGCGCCACGATCTCGGTGACTGTTTCCGCGCCAGCGGAGAGGGCGCGCATGACGGGCGTGTAGCGGGGGCGATAATCGAGGCCGAGCGTGCGATAGCAATCCTCGCTGCCCTGCTCGACGAGTTCCCCGACATAGCGCAGCAGTTCTCCGAGGCCGGGTCTTGTCTTCTCGTTCATGGGTATGCAATTACATTAGCGCTAATGGATTTTCAAGACGGGAGTACGGTATGACCTATGAAAGGCAGCAACGATCTGGAATGCGGAAGCGTTCAGAGCAATTCCGAGTGTCGGTGCAGACTTACCGGTAAGAAAGACCCCTTGTCTGCATTCCCGCGNTCACCGAAAGACCAAGGCGCGCGACTTTGGCGCGCGTAACTGCGCAACATGAAGGGAGGATTTGCTTCCTTGAACCTGCAAATACAGACGAGCTTCCCGCCGCGCCCATCAACATGCGCGGGCCGCAGTCGCCGATGGGCCGACGCGGCCCCACGTAAGGTATGCCTCACTCCGAGTTGCCGTTAGCTTCGTCGCCCGTGTAAGTGACTGCTAGGATGGATCCAGGATTCACCATCTGGTCGGTGGCTCCCCCGTACGACGACGGACGTGGTGAGGGACCCAAGTTTGTGTTCATGTCAGACCCAAAGTTCTGTTTCAGCCCGTCAGGGTGCAATGAGTAGCCTGTTGGCCACAAGGGGTTGATTCGGATTTCAAATGCCGGGACCAAACATCTAAACAGGCCGCGCGAGAAGCTCGACCCGATCAGCCAAATAACCGAGCTCCCATCGGCTACACGCCCTCAACCTGAGAGGGACTCTCCCGCTTCCTCGGCGGTTCCTGCATCGAGACCGCCTCCAACACCGTCAAGCGGCCAACCCGTCGCCGCGTCTATTGATCGACCTGCTCCTCGGGAGTGCGCCCCATTCCATTGGTCGTGGTGCCAAATAGGCGGTCGCGGGAACCAGCGAGATGGGCACGCATCAAGTTTCTGGCTCCCTCGACATCGCCGGCTTCAATGGCGTCGGTGATGGCCATGTGCTCCACAAGAACATGGGTGAGACCGTCAACCATGCGCTTGAGCGAAAGGCCGTGAAGACGCATGCCAACGGCAATATGTTCCTCCAGGGCTTTCATCGCAGTGACGAAATAGGGGTTGGTCGAAGACTGGGCGATCGATAGATGGAACATGAAATCGGCGTCTTCGCGATGCGCCTGGCGGTTAGTTGCATCGCGCAAAAGGGCCAAAGCGCGCTTGATCTTCTGCAGCGCTTCCGGGCTGCGTCGTTGTGCAGCCATTGCCGCCGCCTCCGGTTCGATCGTCAACCGGAACTCGTAGCAGTGCTGAAGATCCGACAGGTTTTCAATCTGTCCGAAGCCAAGTGGCTCGCGAATGCCCTGTTCGCGCACAAAACTGCCTGCGCCGCGACGAGAATAGATCAATCCCTGATCCCGGAGGCGACGCAAGGCTTCCCGCACCACCGGGCGGGAAACCTGAAATTCCGCCGCCAGGGCGTGCTCTGGCGGAAGGCGTTCGTCCACGGCATAGGCCCCGGACTTGATCGACTTCTGGATCCGCTCAAAAACCATATCCGATAGGCTTCGCCGACCCGAGGTTTCCAGCATAGGTTCACCTGGCTTCTGTTGCTGCGGAAGAAAGAAGATGAACAAGCGTATCCGATGAGCCAAAACCGCCCGATTTCGTAACAACAGTCAAGTGACCCGAGCGCGAAACCGGCAGCCCTGGAAGCGCCTCTCCAAGAACCTCGAGAGTGTTTACATCAAACCGGCGCAGAACCGCTTGCGCCGTTGCTCCGCCCGAGAGTACGAGGAGCGCGGGCCGGCAGGCGACCAGGGCCTGAAGGCTGGAGGCAAGAGCGCTCGCTACCTGTGACGGGGGAGCGGAGCGATCTCCGGGTGTGGCGTGAAGCAGAATGATGTCTTCTTTAAGAGGTCCAGCAATGTCCGCTTGCCCATTCGGAGCGGGTATATAATCGATCTCAGGGTGTGCCTTGCACAAGGCTTCGACCTGGCGGAGCGTAATCAGGTCTGTCGAGCCGATCACCACGTAAGCCGGCCGCATGGAATGATCAGGCTGCGGGAGGAGGCGGTTGCTCAAGCGGCGGGAAAAGGCGTCCGCCAGGCCGCGCGCACCGATGAGCAAGTCGTAGTCACCGTCCAGCGCGGCGTCGATGTCAGCGTCCGTCACGATATCCGGAATGTGAGCGCGGGCCGCATATTCGCCCAGCGCCCCTGCGACCGATGTCGGGCTATCGACCCCAAACCCGTGAGATGTCCGTTCACGACCAGCCGCCTGAATGCAGGAATGGCAGGTATTACGATACTTCTGGCGTGGGGCAATGCACCCAGTTCAGCGGCGATATTGCCTTTCAGGCGCGAGTCGATCTTCTTAAAGATCTTCGTGCCTTTTGGTAGCACTGCGACGATCTCCGCGACCCGCTTCCGGGCTATGTCAGGCGCAACTTCACGGCTGTCGGTGGAGACGGTGAGAACCCGTGGACCCGCCGACAACGCTTCGCTGATGCTGTCCACGCCAAGCGCTGCATGGGTTGACAGGCCGCGCATGGCAAACGGGGCGGCGGTATCAAGCGCTCCCGTGAGGTCATCTGCGATGATGGCAAGTTCAGGCATAGATACCCATTGCCCGACGCTTCGCCTGCACATCCGGATCAGGATCAAGATTGGAGGCAAGCAGCTTCTTCGTATATGGCTCGCGCGGAGCTTCGAAGATCTGTGCCGTCGGCCCCATTTCCACGATTTCACCTGCCTTCATCACGATCACGGTGTCGGCAAAGTCGCGGACCACCCCAAGGTCGTGCGCGATGAAGATGAAGGAAATGCCGAGTCTCTGGCGCAGGCTGTCGAGCAGGGCGATGACCTGCGCCTGGATGGAGACGTCGAGCGCGGATACGGCCTCGTCGCAGATAATAAGCTCCGGTTCCAGCGCGAGTGCGCGGGCGATCGCAATGCGCTGCCGCTGACCGCCTGAAAACTGGTGCGGATAGCGGTCGATATGCTCCGCTATGAGACCTACCTGTTCCAGCAGCTCGATGACGCGCGCGCGCCGCTCCTGCCTCGCAGGCATGAGTTTGTGGATGTCCCAGCCTTCGGCGATCAATTCGTAAACGGACATCCGTGGATTGAGGGACTGGGTGGGGTCCTGGAAGACCATCTGAATCTCGCGGCGAACCCCAAGAAGCTCACGCGCGCTCATGGTGAGGAGATCCTTGCCCTTCCAGTAGACATGGCCGCTATCGGCGGTCTCAAGGCGAAGAAGGGTGCGTGCGAGAGTGGACTTGCCGGAGCCGCTTTCCCCGACAATCGCGAGGCTCTGCGCCCTCGCCACCGTAAAGGACGCATCCCTCAGGGCATGGAAGGAATGGTAGGATTTGCTAAGCTTCTCGACACTGAGCAGGATCGGTGATGACCGGTTGGGAATCTTGATCTCGCCCTTGCCCGGCGCGGCCGCGATAAGCTTCCGGGTATAGGGGTGTTTGGCCTCATGATAGACCTCGCGCACCGTCCCCGATTCGACGATTTCGCCTTCATTCATGACGACGATGCGATCGGCAATCTCGGCCACAACGCCGAGATCGTGCGTGATGAGTACGAGGGCCATGTCAGTTTCGGCCTGAAGCTCCTTGAGGAGCGCCAGTACTTCGGCCTGGATTGTGACATCGAGCGCCGTGGTCGGCTCGTCCGCGATCAGGATATCCGGCTTGAGCATCAGCGCCATGGCGATCATCAAGCGCTGGCGCTGGCCGCCCGAGAACTGATGCGGGTATTTGCGCATCGCCTTTTCGGGCTCGGGAATGCCGACCCGCGCGATCAGCTCTAGGGCGCGCTTNTGCGCAAGGTCGTGCGGGCGACCATGCGCTGTCATCATCTCAACTATCTGCCAGCCCACCGAATAGACCGGATTGAGATGCCCTAGCGGATCCTGAAAGATCATGGCGATCTTCTTGCCGTTGAGGGCGCGATGCTCTTCCTGGCTGATCTTCAGCAGATCCTTGCCGTCATAAAGGATTTCACCGGAGACGATCTCCGCCGGTGGGCTGTCCAGCAGGTTCATTATGGCATTGGCCGAAACCGACTTGCCCGAACCGCTTTCGCCGAGAATGGCCAGCGTCTCTCCGCGGGAGACGGACCAGCTCACATTCCTGACAGCATGAACGGTGCCTCGAGCCGTGTGGAAGTCCACCGAGAGGTTTTTGACCGTGAGCAGCGCTTCAGACACTTTTCGTCCTCCTGGCTTCCAGTCTCCAGCGCTGTGTGGGGTCGAGCGCCACGCGCAACCAGTTCGAAAGAAGGTTCAGCGAAAGAGCGGCGATCACGATCATCAACCCCGGCCAGAAGGCGAGCCACCAGGCGGAGCTGAGATAGGGCCTGCCCTGGCTGACCATCAGCCCCCAGGTGATGTCGGGTGGCTGCACGCCGATGCCGAGGAAGGAGAGCGAGGATTCTGCCAGCATTACGAAGGCGAAATCGAGCGTCGCGATGGTAAGTATGGTCGGCGCGATCACCGGCAGGATGTGCTTGACAATGATGCGCGAATGCGTGGCGCCCATGACGATCGCGGCCTGCACGAACATCCGCTCGCGTACTTCCAGAACTTCCGCGCGCGCCGTGCGCAGGTAGATCGGGACGCGTGTGATGGCCAGCACCAGGATCATGTTCGGGATCGAAGGTCCGAGAACGTAAAGCACGACCACGGCGATCAGCAGCGACGGGAACGACATGATGACGTCGGCCAGCCGCATGATAACCTGCGAGACGACCTTGCCCATGTAGCCGGCGATGAGGCCCAGGATCGTCCCGACGACCATGGCCGCAGCCACCGTTCCGGCGGCGATCGCGATCGTGCTCTGCGCGGCGACTATCAGGCGCGCCAGCATCGACCGCCCCAGTGCGTCGCCACCGAGGTAGAACAACCATCCGCGCTCGAAGCTGAACGGCGGGAAGTTGCGTCCGCGCAGGTTCTGCTGAGTGGCCGCGTCGCCAAGCAGGGCCGGGCCGATCAGTGCAGCAACGAGGATGAGCAGCAGGATGATGACGGAGACGAAGGCGAACTTGTCCCGCCAGAGCATCGAGATGAGGTTTGGTCCCTTGGTCTCGCTCGCGGTGGTCGGAGCCTGGGTAATGGTGGCGGGCATCTTGCTCTCTTAGTACCGGATCCGCGGATCGAGCAGGCCGTAGGCGATGTCGATCAGGACGTTCATGATGAAGATGGCAAGTGCCGTGACCATGATGGCCGCCAGTACGACGTTGAAGTCGCGCTGAAGGATGGAGTCGATCATGAGCTTGCCGATGCCCGGAAAGCCGAAGATCGTCTCGACGATCACTGCACCGTTGAGCAGGGCGGCGGCCTGGTCGCCCATCACCGTGATTACGGGGAGCATGCCGTTGCGTAGCGTATGAACGAAGATCAGCGGCAGGTTCTTCACGCCCTTGGCGCGCGCTGTCTTCACATAGGGCGCTTGGAGTGCAGCAAGCATAGAGCCGCGCACGACCTGAACGACCAGTCCAAAGGGGCGGATGAAAAGGACGGCCACGGGCAGGATCCAGTGTACTGGCGTGCCGACACCGGAAGTGGGCAACCACCCGAGGCCGATTGAAAAAATGACGATCGCGACGATGGCGATCCAGAAGTCGGGCGCCGACGCGCCAATGAGCGAAATGATGGAAACGAGGCGGTCGAAGAAGCCGCCGGTCTTGAAGGCCGCCAGCGAGCCGAGGACGATTGCCGCGACCATAACCAGTGCCATGGTGATGAGCGCGAGCGGCAGCGTCCAGGCATAGGCCTCGAGGACCACCTCAAGGGCAGGGCGGGCCTTACGGAGGCTCTCGCCGAAGTCGAGATACGCGAGGTCCTGGAGATAGAACCAGAACTGCTCGAGGACAGGACGGTCGAGGCCATGCAGGCGCCGGAACTCTTCCTTCATCTGCTCGGTGGCGTCGATCGGCAGGAACAGGACTGCCGGGTCCCCAGTGAGGCGAGATAGGAAAAAGACGAGCACCATCAGGACGAGCAGCGAAAAGATGCTCGCGATGGCGCGTTGCCCGATCAGTTTGATCATTCCGACAGTCCCTCGGAAACTGTGCGGCGCCGGATGGCGGCGCCGTCTGACTGGCACAGGGTCACTTGAAGCCGATTTGGCTCAGCTGCAGTTCCTGATTGGTAGCAATAGTGGGCGTAAAATCGAGACGTTCGCTCACGCGACTGTGGCCAACCATGTGGAAGAGCAGTACGTCGGCGACCACTTCGTCGTGGAGGTACGCGAAGAGCTCCGACCAGAGGGCTGCACGTTCCTCGCCCGTCGCAGCGCTGGCGCGCTCGATCAGGTCGTCGACCTTCGGGTCGCTCAGGCCCGACTGCGTGCCCTGGCTGTGATACTTGAAGTACATGGAGAACACCGGATCGCCGCGAGCGTTGTCATGCTGGGCGACAATAAGCTGGGCTGGACGTCCCTCGGGGTAGGGCTTGGAGTAGTACTGCTCGTGCTCGGCCACTTCCACCATGCGCAGCGAAGCGTTGAACCCGACCTCGCTGAGCATCTGGACGATGGCTTCGCCGACCTCGGCAACGTGCGGGAAGTTCTCCGTACGGGCAATTACTTCGATCGGGGCCTTGATGTTGACGCCATCGGCTTCAGCCTCGGCCAGCCAGGCTTTGGCCTGCTCCGGATCGTAGGCGGGCGGCACGAGGTCCGGGTTCCAGCCCAGCGTGGTCGGCGGAACAATCGCGGTGGCGAACTGGGTGCCTTCCGAGAGCAGGGTTCCGATAAAGGCCTCGCGGTCGATCGCGGCGTTTAGGGCTTTGCGGACGCGGATATCACCCATCGGCTCGATCGACTGGTCGATGCGGAGGTAGACGGTTTCCGCGTTCGGGTAAGTGAAGTCGGTCGCCGGGTTCGTGGCTTCCACTTCGGTGATCTGCGGAGCGATGTCAGCTTCGCCAGTCTCAACCATCGCCGCACGAACGGCCGGATCGGAACGGAACACATAGGTCGCCTTGGTGACGGCGGGCAGCTCGCCCCAGTAGTCGTCGCGGCGCTCCAGAACGATCTGTTGGCCGGCTGTCCAGTCGGCGAGGACATAGGGGCCAGTGCCGACTGGGTTGCGCACGAACTCGAACGGCGTTTCTTCCGGCACGATTGTGACGAGCGTCATGAGCAGCGGTAGGATCGGTTGCGCGGGCTCGGCCTTGATGTTGATCGTGTGCGGATCGACGATGTCGAAGCTCAGCTCGGTATCAGCGAAGTAGCGCTTGCTCTCGCAGGTGATCTGATCGCTGAACACGCGTTCGAAGGAGTGCTTGACGTCGTTGGCGTCAAAGTCAGTGCCATCTGAGAACTTTACGTTCTGGCGCAGCTTGAACTGCCAGGTACCATCGCCCAGATCTTCCCAGCTTTCGGCGAGACGGCCCATCAACCCCTTGTCGCCGCGCACGTCAAGCTCTGTGAGTGTCTCGCTGATGTTCTGCATGATCACGCGGCCGATGTTCGAACGGGTCGCCATGCACGGCTCAACCAGGTCGAGTTCCTCGCTCAGGACTACGGTGATGTCGGTGTTCGCCTGGGCATAAACCGGGGCGCTGAAAGTCGATGCCAGCAAGGCACCTAGTAAGATAGCTTTGAATTGCACGTTTACCTCCCGTCGTGAGTACGGATCGGCAGGGATGCCAATGCCCGCGGGCCGGTTATTCGACCCTCGCGAACTATCGGGGAAACCCGTGCGAGTTGTCAATTGTAATCTTCTGTCGCATCTGTTGGCTGGCTTACGGTAAAAATAGATTTGGAATATCAAATAGATAGAAAATGATCGCGATTGAAATTCTCAATATGGCCCGATTTGGAACTTGACAACATGTCGTTCCAAGTGGAGTTTGGCGAGCGAAGTTGACACCCGGAGGAGTCAT
>JGI25327J35509_1000284_pt1 | contig 43284 bp, 45 predicted proteins | sample HigsolmetaAR202D_FD_35509 | JGI IMG/M metagenome (IMG submission 35509)
CGTAAAAAATTTTCAATCAGAATTGATATGACACCAATGGAGAATTTGGAATATCTGCCGATTACGTCCTGTTTTCTGCAATGGATATTCCAAAATGAGTAAGGGGTATTAAAGGTTTTTAAAACAGCTTCTTATTGTTCGTTGTTGACGATAATAATTGCTGCATTTGGGTTGGATATGGGTAGTTTTGTTTGAACCGTATAGATTGATTTAAGTATTTCAATGGTTTTATTGGGCGATAAGCCGGTGTGCTTTTCTTTAAAGATTCTTTCCATCTCTTTATAGATTTTATTGCTGCAATAGCACTTGCAAGCTACACGTGTGCGGTAGGATTAAGCGATACAATCTCGTAGCACCTTAAAGGTTTAGGTGGTTCGTATAGATATAGAAATTAAATGGGTATTGTGAGCCATAGGAATTTCATAAACGTTAGTGAGGATTCGTTAATGATTATTGGTGGCGGAGCTTACCTGCTGCTACAAATTAAACAGAGCAATAAGTGGTTTTGATACTAATGCGTGGTTGTGTTCTAATCTCTATTTTATACAGCTAAATGAAACCTCTTAATACAGAATTACTCTACATTCGCAAGCTGGTATTTTTTCGGTAATAATTGGGTTTATTATTGTATTACCCTACTTTACCAATTACGCTTTTTATAACGAAACAGTTTTTTACAATACCTATTCCAGCCAGTTAGCTTTTGAGAAAATGCAGGAAATTTTTGCCAGCCAGCAAAAAATATAATTGGCTCGGTTATTTGTTCTTACCACTTCTGTTTTATATAAAAGTACTGTACAATACCTGCGTTGTTGTCATGGGTTCTTTGTTAAGCGAGTCAAAAGTCTGTTTCAAAAGCAATTTTAATGTAAGCCTTAAAGCCGAGTAAGTTTTTATTGTTATGCTGTTTGTAAAGTTTTTGGTGTTAGGCTTTTTTAAGGAGGTAAATACACTGGAAGATTTAGGCTTTTTGCCGGGGTCGCTGGCCAATTTGTACAGCCTGAGCGATTTGCCCAAATGGGCGGTATATCGTTTGCAAGCATTAAATATATGGGAGTTGTTGTTTTGCTGGGAGGGTACGACCTAGTATGCTTTGCAGTTTGGTGTTTCTAAATCGGTGGCTTTTCAACGTTTTTGCATACCCTATCTTCTTAATTGATCCGGAGGGCATTGTATAGAAAACCATAATTGTTAATTTTAGATGAAGCTACCTCAGGCATGGATAGAAATAGTGAACAGTTTGTTTTACAACTATGGAATAGTTTAAAAAAGCAAATGGCTATAATTTTCATTACTCACCGTCTGCACGTTTTAAAATTATTTTGTGATAGGATATATTTGCTTGAAGATGGGTAACATCATCTGGCCATCATAANGAACTAATATCATCTGATAACCTTTATAGCAGGTATTGGAAGGATATACAAGCAGTAGGTTTATCCGTGTAATAACATAATTATCCAACTATTGCACCGATGCCCAAGAAGCTTTAATTTCGCTGCACAAACAAAGTATTAGCACATGACATTACATCGCGAAGGGAAAGGCTCCATTATTATAGCCGTAATTTTATTTCTATTGATTAACAGTATTGCTTGTAAATTTCTACTGCCTNATCATACATTTATTTTTTATTTGTTGTTAGCANTAACTTTCGCGTTGCTGGTATTGGTGGTTTCTTTTTTTCGTGTGCCTGCCAGAAATTATACGATTAATGAAAATGCGGTGATTGCTCCCTGCGATGGAAAAGTGGTAGTAATTGAAGAGGTGCAACCAGATGAATATTTTTCCGACAGAAGGCTACAGATATCTATATTTATGAGCCCGCTGAACGTACACGTGAATCGNAATCCGGTGAGTGGAGAAGTNGTGTACAGTCAGTATCATAAAGGAAAATATTTGGTAGCCTGGCATCCTAAGTCTTCTACCGAAAACGAACGTCACACCAACGTATATCGCACTAAAAACGGTAAAGAGGTATTGACAAAACAGATTGCCGGTGCACTGGCTAAGCGTATTGTAAATTATCTACCGGTAGGTGCCAATGTACAACAGGCTGACGAAATGGGCTTTATTAAGTTTGGTTCACGTGTAGATGTATTATTGCCTTTGGATGCCAAAGTGCAGGTGAAAATTGGTGATATTACTAAAGGAGGTGTGACTGTACTGGCCCACTGGTAATTACTTTCTTGCCTAATACGAAGTTTACCTTATTTAATGAACCTTAAAAAAATTATATACATGAAATACCTGTTTTTGCTCACTATGCTGATCAGTTCTTCTTTGATATATGCNCAACGTAGTTATGTGGAGCAGGTGGAGAAAGCTGTAGCTAGATTTACCAAAGCGATGGAAGACAGTGATATCAAAACACTGAGCAGGATGACATCACCTAAACTTACCTACGGACATTCGAGCGGCAAAGTGGAAACTAAACAGGAGTTTTTGCAAACTTTTAAATCTGGAGCTACGGATTTTGTAAAAATCAATATTACTGATCAAACTATTGATGTATCAGGAACTACCGCTATTGTGCGTCATCTTTTGGATGCAGATACCAACGATAACAATAAACCCGGGCACGTAACTTTAAAAGTAATGACGGTATGGCAAAAGCAAGACGCCGGCTGGGTGTTATTGGCTAGGCAAGCGGTAAAACCAGCTCATTAAGTTACCAGTCCTTTCCTGCACTACCCATATTTTGCCTTTTTTGAGAAGAGAGCTTACTCTGTGTGTTTTTTTCTTTTTGTTCCAGTCTTTCTAACTGTTGTTGAGCCTGGTTCTTATTGAGCTTGGAGGAAGAAGGCTGAGGTCTGTCGTTGNTACTGCCACCACCGCTTTTGTTTCGTTGCGATAGTGCTTTCTGCAGGTTCTCCCGGGCATTATGGTCTTGCGCATTGAGACGTAAGGCATTTTTATAAGCTTCGATGCTTTCTTCAATTTTTTCCTGATTACTGTATACTACCCCCGTATTGTAATAAGCGCCGGAACGAAGTTCAGGAGCAGCATCAGGTGCGGTGCTCACCTGCTGATATACTTTTAAGGCCTCATNATATTTTCTTAATTTATACAATGCAGTGCCTTTATTGAGTAAAGCTGTGTAACGGAGACGTTCATCCGTTACCTTATCATATTCGGCTATTGCTTCCAACANCATACCTTTTTTGAAAAACTCATTTCCTTCTTTGATATGAGTTTCCTGTTTCTGAGCAAGGGAGATGAGGGGGAGCATCCCAAAAGATAATATGATAATTATTGGCTTCATTTAATCTGGAAGCATCTTTATATGATGGATGTTATGAACTTCGCCGTATTTTCCCGTCCGGCAATAATTGTTCCACAATAAGTAGTACCAACATAAGCCCCACGAATATCCAGAAATAATAAGTAAAGCTCATGAGTTTGGTATCACCGGTTACACGTGTGGCGATTTGCGATAAGTTATCACGAATTGTTTCAACAGCATGGTCAATATTTTCCAGACGTACATATACGCCCTTTGTGTTTTTTGCTATCTGCTGCAGTTCTTGTTCGTTCAGCCGCGATATAATTTCCATGCCTGTTTCCACATCGATCTTTCGGCCGCCGCTTACACTGTCGTCTGGAATAAAACTTCCCATAGGTGAACCAATACCTACTGTATTCACCATTAATCCGCGAGAAGCTAGTTCTTTGGATATGTCCAGCGCTTCTTCATCATGGTCTTCTCCGTCCGATATCAGTATTACGGCCCGATATTTTGTATCTCTTTCCCCAAAGGCATTTAGGCTTTCCTTTAATGCATCACTGATCACGGTACCTTTCATAGGTACGGCATCGGGCGAAGCTTCCTGCACAAACATTTGAGCAGCGCCATGATCGGTACTTAACGGCATTTGTACATAGGCTTTTCCGGCAAACCATATCAACCCTATACGACTATCGGGCATAGCATCCATCATGCGGCCGATAAACTGCTTAGCTCTTTCTAATCGGGAGGGTTGAATATCTTGCGCCAACATACTTTTACTCACATCCAATGCAAATACCAAATCAATCCCCTCACGCTGAATACCATCATTGCCACCGGGTTTACGCAGATTCATCACTGCTATTACGCCTGCAAGAAAGGCTAAGCATAATATTATAAACTTAAACACAAAACGTCGGGGACTATAATGCCGCATCATGGCACGTACCAATTGTGGCTGACCGATTCTTTTGGTAACGCGCTTTTTCCATTTTAAAACATAGGCAAACAGCAACAGCAAGATCACCAGGGCTGTAGCAGCCCATACAAAATAAGGATATTGAAATTGCAGTTCGCTCATGATTTTTTTTACATTGTTTAAGGGTTATTACATTTTACCCTCGAAAAAGCCGTATTCCTTCAAGATGTCTTTTAGTATTTTCAATCGTACGGTGCTCATATCATAATTCGGGTCGGGCGATTCCACATTCAGAACGAAGAAATATGGGTGTTTATTTTCTTCAATCCATCCAACAATCCAGCCGAGTGCGTGATTTTCATCGGTACGCGCCCATCCGGTTTTGTAGGCCAATCGGTAGTTTGCGTTGTTTTCAAATAACATCGCATTTTTAACCTTTTCTTGGTTGATTTTGAAGAAAGGCAATTCGTTGAAGTAGAGTTTTTTGACAACACCCAAATTTTGGTCGGGTGTAATTTTGAGTGAATTATCCAACCAAAAAGTATCAATTTGTGTAATCTTATAAAGCTTTTTGTTTTTGTCTGCTCCATACTGTAAACTATCCAGCCAAAACTGCATTGTATCTTTCCCAATACGGCGTGCTACTTCTTGATAGTAAGGAACAGATGATACGCGGAAGGCCTCGTACATAGGGAGGTCTTTGTTCCACTCGTCAATAGACCTTTGTACACCATCCCAGGGAATCACCATACTATCACTGGAGATGACGCCGGTTTGCAAGCCGATGAGTGAATTAATAATTTTAAAGGTAGATGCAGGCAGATAGGTACTATCGCGATAACGTTTCAGATTGTAAACAGTGAATTGTCCAGTGCCGTTATTATAAAGAGCGAAACATCCATAAAGGTTGTGTTCATCAAAATATTTCTTCAATCCTTCATCTTCTTTCACATTGTTGAGCTTGCAGGAAGATAGCAAACTCACTACTGCAATTACTGCAAGCATACAAATGATCAAAGACGAGTGCTTTTTGTGTTTAATAGTAGTACTGTTGCTGAACGGAGCGTCGCAATTACGTTTCATANAATTACTAAAGCTGGGGTCATTATTAAATGTATTCATATCATTCATGTGTTCTGCAAAAATAAGTGTAGTGGAACGGATAGGCTAGTTTTAGAGTTTTTTTAACGTATGCAAAATTAGCCCCGTGCTGCGGAAATGGAGGATTTTACCACAGCCATGAATTTGAAAATATTAGAAAGAAGTGTCAAACCTTGATATAGATCTTCTTTTTGTCTAGCCACCAGCAAATAAACCACATAAAGATGATGATGCACACGGCATACATTAGCGAGCCTAGGCGTGGATCACCGGGAAGATGCATCCAAACTTTCTTGTAAAGAAAATTCCAGAAAGTGGTACCGTCTTGCGCTTTAAAAAGCGATGCAGTTTTGGGTAAGAAGGCGCTCAGCGCAAAAATGAATAAAGGATTTTTGCCAAATACTTCAAAAAAACGCGTAGGGAAACCTTTGTACTGCTTTACTTCTACGAAGTAAATCATAGTGGCCAGTGTAATCATCGCNAGCCCTGAAGTGTACACGGTAAAAGAGCTGGTCCATATTTTTTTGTTGATGGGGAAAAGCATGTCCCAGCAAAAACCGGTTACTAAGAGCGCCACGCCGGCGATGAATAAACCGGTAAGTGTTTTATAAATGGCATTCGGTTCGGTACTGGAAGCATTATTTCTGATATAGATACCCGTAAAATAGCCGAGAATTACCTCTACAATTGCCGATAATGTACTTAAAATACCCTCCGGGTCGAAAGGTACACCTTCGCCTTTGTACATGTGGGGTACGTGTAGAATCGCTTTATCAACCTGTGTGCCCCACCACCCTTCCAGACTGTAGGGGTCGGCAGGGTTCGCTATCAAACAAATGCACCAATAACCCAGCAATAATAAAAGTCCGGTAAGGAAGGCGGCTTTGGGTTTTANATAATAAACGATAACCGAAGCAAAAAAATAACAAAGTGCGATGCGTTGCAGTACGCCTAAAATGCGCACACCACGTTCAGGGTTGCTCTGACTGACCCAGCCAATGGGCTCCAATACGCCTTCGTGCCATCTTACAAAAGGATACCAATTTAGAAATAGCCCAATACCGAAAATNATTAATGTTCTTTTGATCACCTTTCTCCAAAAGGCCGCATCACCACCCTCTTGTAACCTCGGCATTACAAAAGCCATGGCATTACCCACTGCAAATAAAAAGAACGGAAATACTAGATCAGTAGGAGTGAGGCCATGCCATGCGGCGTGCTTTAATGGAGGATAAATATGGGACCAACTGCCGGGATTATTTACTAATATCATTAAGCATACTGTGGCTCCTCTGAAGATATCAAGAGATTGATAACGTACTTTCATGAAACNAAGGCTTCAGCTATTATAAATTAAGGGATGTCGGTTTTAAAATTACATAACTTTATTGAGCCATAGTAAAAATTGCTATAGGACTATTAATTTCCCCGAACAATAACATACAACTATCTTTGTCATTTAAAGTGTGAACTAAATGTATCAAAGAACCGTATTTATTACAGGAGGTGCGGGCTTTATAGGCTCTCATGTAGTGAGGTTATTTGTGAANAAGTATCCGAATTATAAAATTGTCAATTTGGATGCTTTGACCTATGCAGGTAATCTGGAGAATTTGAAGGATGTTGAAGATAAGCCGAATTATGTGTTTGAGAAGATAGATATTGTGGATGCGGNTGCCGTTAATGAATTATTTAAAAAGTATCAGCCGGACGGAGTAATTCATCTGGCTGCAGAAAGTCATGTGGACCGCTCCATCCATTCTCCTCTGGATTTTGTATACACCAACGTCATCGGAACCGTAAATCTGCTCAATGCAGCAAAGGATTTGTGGTTGGGTACAACGCACCCTTCGGGAGGAACTTGGGAGCAGGCACGGTTTCATCATGTATCCACGGATGAGGTGTATGGCTCATTAGGCGAAACGGGTTTCTTTACTGAAGCAACACCTTATGACCCCCATTCACCCTATTCAGCATCCAAAGCGGCTTCGGACCATTTTGTAAAAGCTTATGCCGATACTTATGGCTTGCCAATAGTGATTACTAACTGCTCTAATAATTATGGACCTAATCATTTTCCGGAAAAGCTTATTCCGTTAATGATTCATAATATCATTCATAATAAACCGCTCCCCGTATATGGTGACGGGAAAAATACGCGCGACTGGTTATACGTAATTGATCATGCAAGAGCTATCGATCTTGTGTTTCATAAAGGACGTAATGGTGAGAAATATAATGTAGGAGGTTTTAATGAGTGGAAAAATATAGATCTAGTAAAGCTGTTGTGCAAACTNATGGATGAGAAACTGGGCCGCCCCGCCGGTACCAGTGAGCAGTTGATTACTTTTGTTAAAGATCGCCCGGGGCACGATTTGCGTTATGCTATTGATGCTACAAAAATTCACAAAGAACTGGGCTGGTCTCCCTCGGTAACTTTTGAGGAAGGATTGTCACAGACTATAGATTGGTTTCTTAATAATCAGGAGTGGTTGAATCATGTAACTAGTGGAGAATATCAGCAGTACTATAAGAAACAGTACAATTTGGATGCACCAAAATAATGTCTACTGTAGTATGGTAGTATAAAAAATGTGTGGGTTTGCAGGATATTGTGGTATAATTTTAGCCTGTAGTGGTAATATCTAATAACAGGCTTTTAAAATTTAAAGTATATCGAAATGAAAGGAATTATACTCGCCGGAGGCTCTGGCACTAGACTTTATCCTATTACAAAAGCAATCAGCAAGCAGTTAATGCCGATATACGACAAGCCTATGATTTATTACCCATTATCGGTGTTGATGATGGCCGGAATTCGTGAAATACTAATTATTACTACACCAGAGGATCAGGCAGGGTTTCAGCGGCTACTGGGTGATGGGTCGAGAGTGGGATGTAGCTTTAGTTATGCTGTGCAGGAAGTCCCCAATGGTCTAGCTCAGGCGTTTGTAATTGGCGCCGATTTTATAGGCAATGATAAGGTTGCCCTCATACTAGGTGATAATATTTTTTATGGTACTGGCTTAGGCACACAACTAAAAAAGCTTACTGATATTGACGGGGGATATGTATTTGCTTATCCCGTAAGTGATCCTCAACGCTATGGCGTGGTAGAGTTTGATGAGAATATGGTGGCNGTGTCTATTGAGGAAAAACCGCAGCACCCCAAATCTAATTATGCGGTACCGGGCTTATATTTTTATGATAATTCCGTAGTGGATATTGCTCGTCAACTAAGGCCGTCTGCGAGGGGGGAATATGAAATTACCGATGTCAATAAAATTTACTTAGAACAAGGGAAATTACACGTGGCTGTATTAGATAGAGGTACTGCNTGGCTGGACACCGGAACTTTCGATTCACTCACCGATGCGTCGGAGTTTGTGCGCGTTATTGAGAAACGTCAGGGTTATAAGATAGGATGTATAGAAGAAATTGCCTGGCGTAATGGGTTTATCACTAAAGAACAACTCAATGCTTTGGGTGACGAACTTATTAAAAGTGGATATGGNGCCTATTTAAAGAATCTGAATAAATAAAAAATATTGAGAGAGGAAAGCGTACAACTTAAACGCTCCTCTTTACTATAAATACATCACACAATATGAAAATAGCTGTAGTTGGAACAGGCTATGTTGGCTTGGTAACAGGAACCTGCTTTGCAGAGACGGGAAATATAGTACATTGTGTAGATGTGGATGAAAAGAAAATAGCTCTTCTAAAGAAAGGAAAATCGCCTATTTATGAGCCGGGTTTAGAAGTGCTGTTGCATAGAAATCTTAGAGAAAAACGTATTGTTTTTACCACGGATTTAAAGCTGGCAGTTGATAAATCTGATATCATCTTTCTCGCACTTCCTACACCCCCAGGCGAGGATGGCTCCGCCGATCTAAAATACATTTTAGAAGTAGCACAGAAACTAGCTACGATAATTACCAAGTATAAGATAATTGTTAATAAAAGCACGGTCCCAGTAGGAACTGCTGACAAAGTAACTGCGATACTGGCAGAGAAGTTACCGCGGGAACTGTTTGATGTAGTATCCAATCCTGAGTTTTTACGGGAAGGAATTGCAGTGGATGATTTCTTAAAGCCTGACCGTGTAGTTATTGGTACTACTTCCGAAAGGGCAAAAACTATCATGCATGAGCTGTATCAGCCGTTCGTGAGGCAAGGCAATCCTATATACTTCATGGATGAACGTAGCGCCGAGATGACTAAATACGTTGCCAACTCTTATCTGGCTATGCGTATTTCATTTATGAACGAAGTGGCTAATCTTTGTGAACGTACGGGTGCTAATGTGGATCTTGTAAGAATTGGCATTGGCAGCGACAGCAGAATTGGTAAGCGTTTTCTTTTTCCAGGAATCGGATATGGCGGTAGTTGTTTCCCCAAAGATGTAAAGGCGTTGCATTATACCGCTAAAGCCAATAAGTATAACTTCAAATTGCTGGACACTGTTATGCAGGTTAATGCCCAGCAGAAGAAAATTCTTTTTCAGAAAATAAAAAAATACTATAAAAATGACTTGAAAGGCAAGCAGTTTGCCATTTGGGGGCTGTCTTTTAAGCCTGAGACAGATGATATCCGAGAAGCCCCCTCTCTAGAACTGATACAGGACTTGTTGGATGCCGAGGCTAAAGTATCTGTTTATGATCCTGTGGCGATGGGGAATGTCAAAAAAGTTTTCGGCAGTAAAGTTAAATACCAAAAAAATCAATATGAGGGATTAAAAAATGCCGATGCATTGGTGATTGTTACGGAATGGAGCGAATTCAGAAATCCTGATTATGAGCGTATGGTAAAATATTTGAAATCGAAAGTTATATTCGATGGCAGAAATGTTTATAGCCTAGAGAAGATGGAGGAGCTGGGATTTTATTATAACAGCATTGGTAGAAGAACTATCCACGGTAAACAATGAGCATGAAAAAGCGGGTGTTAATTACCGGAGCCGCCGGTTTTTTGGGATCACATTTGTGTGACAGATTCATCCAGGAGGGGTATTCTGTCATAGGGATGGATAATCTTATTACGGGGGATCTTAAAAATCTAGAGCACTTGTTTCCGCATCCCGACTTTGAGTTTTATCATCACGATGTAACCAAGTATATTCATATACCTGGTAGACTGGATTATATCCTACATTTTGCTTCACCGGCTAGTCCTATTGATTATATGCGCATTCCTATTCAAACCCTCAAAGTAGGGGCGATGGGCACGCACAATTGTTTGGGACTGGCAAAAGCAAAAGGGGCCCGCATTCTCGTTGCTTCCACCAGCGAAGTGTATGGCGATCCGCTGGTGCATCCGCAGTCCGAAGAGTACTGGGGGAATGTCAATCCGGTTGGTCCAAGGGGTGTGTACGACGAGGCTAAACGATATCTGGAGTCCATCACCATGGCGTATCATTCTTTTCACAAGGTGGATACGCGTATCGTGCGCATATTTAATACATATGGCCCACGTATGCGGCTCAATGATGGCAGGGCGCTGCCCACCTTTATTGGACAGGCGCTCCGTGGAGAGAACATTACGGTATTCGGCGATGGTTCCCAAACTAGAAGTTTTTGTTATGTCAGCGATTTGGTTGAAGGCATTTACCGGCTGCTCCTAAGCGATTATGTGTATCCTATCAATATTGGTAATCCCGATGAAATTACATTGAAGGATTTTGCCGAAGAAATTCTGAAACTTACAGGCAACNCCGTAAAAATTGTATTTAAACCCTTACCTCCCGAAGATCCCAAGCAAAGAAAGCCGGATATTACNAAGGCCAGAACCATCTTAAACTGGGAACCCACGGTAAGCCGAGCCGAAGGACTACGAAAAACCTACGAATATTTTAAATCCCTTCCTCCCGAAGAATGGTATAAGCAACCAAAAGAATTTCAATCTCGTCAGGAGTAAAGAAAAGAGGCCGGTTGACATCTTTTCCAGATCACATGTAATTCCTGATTGGTGGCAGTGTGTACTTATTGTCATGTATGAGGGTTTATTTTGGCATAGTTGAGAGGCGGTTTCGCCTGTTTTATGCAGTAATGGCATATCTCCCCAATCGGTAAAGTTTTTGTAATATTTTTCGCGGTCGAGATTTACTTGGTATTTAAACAGTAATTTTGGCCCTCATTCTTCACCCCTTAAACAGGCAGCATGGAAAAAGAAAAGGAATTCAGTGAGTTGTTGGTTGACAATGCCGGTTTTTTAAAACCTTTCGCTATTAATCTTACGAAGAATAACGAAACAGCCAACGATCTGTACCAGGAAACCCTCTACAAAGCCCTGGCAAACAAGGAAAAATACAATTCTGGTACCAATATTAAAGCATGGTTATTTACAATCATGCGAAATATCTTTATCAATGACTACCGACGTAATGCAAAGCGTAAAACCGTATTTGATAATACTCCGGAAGATTATCTCATTAACATGCGTCAGGTATCTGTCTCCAACTCTGCAGAAAGCACGTTAAGGTTAAAGGAGATTGAAGCTGCCATCGAGAATCTGCCGGAAACCTTTAAGGTACCTTTTCGTTTGTATTATGAAGGTTATAAGTATCAGGAAATTGCGGAGTATTTGGATGAACCTCTGGGTACGATTAAAAGTCGCATTCACTTTGCCCGTAAGCTACTGAAAGAACAAATCAATCGATATTAAGATATTCTATCCCGCCCCTGTGCGGGATTTTTTATTAATTGCTACAACAAATTTGTNTGCGGAAAGGCAATGCTCAGAGCCTTTTTATGATGTATACCAATTAAATTCGCAGTTCTTAATAGGGTATTCATCATCGCGCCGAGTAATAACATATTATCCAGTCCCATTGTCTACCTCAAGGGGGTAGGGCCTCAGCGTGCCGAGCTTTTGCAAAAAGAGCTCAATATCTTTACTTTTAATGACTTATTGCATCATTTTCCGTATAGGCATGTGGATAAGACCAAGATTACTACTGTCGCCGAAGCGGAGTTTATGCTACATTCCGGAGGCAAGCAAGATGCCTATGCTCAATTTGTAGGTGTATTGGGGCCTTTTGAAGTGATAGGAGAGAAAAGAGCGCGTANACTGGTATCTTACCTTAAAGATAAGACGGGAACCATAGAGCTTGTATGGTTTAGTGCCATTCATCTTATTCAGAAGATTTTGCGTCCTGGTACACCTTATATTGCCTATGGGAGGTTAAGTTCATTTCAAAATAAAGTACAGATCGTACATCCCGAAATGGAGTTATGGGCACCAGAAAAACTGGCCGGTAAAAGTTATTTGGAGCCTATTTATCCATCTACCGAAAAACTAAAAGCCAAAAATCTGGGAGGCAAGCAAATTGGAAATCTTATACAGGCACTCTTGCCTCAGCTTACTCCCAATGATCTTCCCGAAAATCTTCCTGCGAATGTCATCAACAACCTGAAACTCATTTCTCGATTCGAGGCCTATCAGTATATTCATTTTCCTCCTTCTCAGCAGCACTATTTGGCTGCCCTACGGCGCCTCAAGTTTGAAGAAATTTTTATGGCTCAGATGCGGCTGAATTTATTGCGCTCGCAACGTCATCGTTTTTCAAAGGGGGTGGTGTTTGAAATCGTAGGACATTATTTCAATACTTTTTACAAAAATCATCTGCCTTTTGAACTTACNGGAGCCCAGAAACGTGTATTGAGAGAGATTCGAAACGATACAGCTCGCGGGCGACAGATGAACCGTTTGTTGCAGGGCGATGTGGGTAGTGGTAAAACCATTGTAGCCTTGTTGAGTATGCTTTTGGCTGCCGACAATAACTATCAGTCGGTAATGATGGCACCTACTGAAATTCTCGCCCGNCAACACTTTCAAGGAATTGCAGATCTGCTGAAAGATATGGATATTAGGGTAGCGTTGCTTACGGGTTCGGTAAAAGGTAAGGAACGTAAGAGCATCCTGCAAGGTGTTTCGGATGGGAGTATTCAACTACTTATCGGTACCCATGCAGTGATTGAAGATGCTGTACAGTTTAAAAACCTAGGTTTGGTGATTATTGATGAGCAACATCGCTTTGGGGTGGCTCAACGGGCGCGTTTGTGGGAGAAAAACGAAATTCCACCTCATGTANTGGTAATGACGGCTACCCCAATACCGCGAACGTTAGCTATGACAGCTTACGGCGATTTAGATTATAGCGTCATCGATGAGCTGCCTCCGGGGCGACAGCCGGTGCATACCATACATCGGTANGATCATGAACGTAGCTTGGTGATGGATTTCTTAAAAGCGGAGATAGCCAAAGGCCGTCAGGTGTACATTATTTTCCCGCTCATTGAGGAAAGCTCCAAGCTGGATTACGAAAACTTGATGCGTGGTTATGAAGAAATCAAAACTTATTTTCCCGAACCGCAATACTGGATAAGTGTGGTGCANGGCAAGCAACCTGCAGCTCAGAAAGAAGANAACATGCGACGGTTTGTAGTGCATGACACACAAATCATGGTATCTACTACGGTGATAGAAGTAGGTGTAAATGTGCCTAATGCCACCGTAATGGTTATAGAAAGTGCTGAAAAATTCGGTTTATCCCAGTTGCATCAGCTGCGGGGGAGAGTGGGGCGCGGCTCTGAAAAAAGCTATTGTATCTTGCTGACAAGTCGCAAATTGAGCAATGATGCCCGTGAGCGCATGAAGATTATGACAGCTACTACCAACGGTTTTGAGATTGCCGAAAAAGACCTAGAACTACGAGGGCCCGGCGATATCGAAGGTACCCGCCAAAGTGGTATGCTAAACTTTAAACTGGCGAATATCGTCAATGACAGAAGCATGGTAGATGCAGCAAAAAAAGTCTGCGAGGACTTATTAACCGATGATCCCGACCTTATGAAGCCCGAAAATGAGCCTCTAAAACTTTATTTGCAGTCGCAGAAAGGAAAAACCATCTGGAGTAAGATCTCATAGGCTTTATCTGTCTTTTAAATTTGCCCAATCCAGTTCTTTAGTTTAAATTTAATACTGATAACCTTGTTAAGCCATTTGAAATAACCTAAAACCTTGAGTTATGAAACTATCTGAATTAAAGCCCGGAGACTGGGTATTATTGAANGACGAAGGCGTAGAAAGAGAAGGTACTGTTATAGAAGTTAGCAAAGAAGACAATAAAGTGTTGGTACACAACGGTATACAGGAATTTTGGTATGAAATTGAAAACATCAGTCCTGTACCGTTGTCCGAGGAGCAACTTNTAAAANTGGGTTTTGAAAGAATGCCCTATGAGGGCGGTGCCAAGTATGGAAAAGGGCCTTTTAGAGTGGTAGTGCCGGCACCNGATGATTTCTCTAAGGTTGAGGCATGGTATCGGGAGGATAAAAGATATTTTGATCATCCCATTATGGTACATCATCTACAAAATATTTACCTAGATATGACCAAGGTACAATTGCAGGCAAATTAAGTATAAGATATTGAAAGGANTGATGATATGAATTAAATAATTTTTCAATCAATAATATTTCAAGGATAATTTTAGTCTAATTATTTTTGTGCTTATAATACCTGCTCTGATAATTTTAGGGCGGGTTTTTTGTTTTTAACATTTTATCCCTATCTTTGCAGCCCTAAATTTATGGCTAAACAACCCTTAATAAAACAAGACGGTGTTATTTTAGAGGCCTTGTCCAACGCTATGTTCAGGGTAAAACTGGAAAATGGGCATGAAATACTCGCCACAATTTCCGGTAAAATGAGGATGCACTACATCCGCATATTACCTGGCGATAAAGTTGGATTAGAGATGTCGCCATACGATTTAACCCGCGGGCGCATCAATTTTAGGTATAAAAATTAAAAGCTTCAAATCTTAAAACAAAAAAGATGAGAGTAAGAGCATCCATAAAGAAACGTAGCGCGGACTGCAAAATTGTACGCCGTAAAGGGAAACTGTACGTGATTAACAAAAAGAATCCCCGTTTCAAACAAAGACAGGGATAATTAAGAACATAAAAATTCTAAATTAAAAATCAATATGGCGCGTATTGCCGGTGTAGACTTACCAAAAAACAAAAGAGGTGAAATAGGCCTGACCTATATTTATGGAATCGGCCTTTCTACGGCGAGGTATATTCTGGACAAGAATAACATAGACCGTAACAAGAAAGTAAGTGAGTGGGACGATGACGATCTGAACGCCATTCGTACTACTATCACTGAAGAACTGAAAGTGGAAGGTCAGTTGCGTAGCGANGTGCAAATGAATATCAAGCGTTTGCTGGATATCGCTTGCTATCGTGGTCTTCGTCACAGAAAAGGTTTGCCGGTTCGTGGGCAGCGTACTAAAACCAACAGCCGCACACGTAAGGGTAAACGTAAAACAGTTGCCGGTAAGAAGAAAGCTGCTAAGAAATAATTTAGCGAAAGCCTGGAGTGTCCTTACTTCAAGGCTTTTTCTATTGCACCATATAATCACCAAATCAATTACGGAAGCTAGGTGCAGGACTAGGGTTGATTTGGGTTCCGCTAAGAGCGGAATTATTTATTTTTTAAAGATTACCTAATTAAGAAAATGGCAAAAGCACAATTAAGCGCAAAAGCAGCAGCAAAGAAAAGAGTCGTTAAAGTGGACGCCTACGGTGATGCCCACATTGCTGCAACTTTCAACAACATTATTATCAGNCTTACCAATAAAAGCGGTCAGGTAATTTCATGGAGTAGTGCCGGTAAAATGGGTTTCCGTGGTTCTAAGAAAAATACTCCATATGCTGCTCAAACTGCAGCTGCCGATGCGGCTAAAGTAGCAGTAGATGCAGGACTGAAAAGAGTGGATGTATATGTGAAAGGTCCTGGTTCGGGTAGAGAAAGTGCGATTCGTTCTTTAGCTCAGGCCGGACTGGAAATTGTGATGATTAAAGACGTAACTCCGCTGCCACACAACGGATGTCGTCCTCCCAAGAAAAGAAGAGTTTAAACTATAGCAGACAATGGTTGTTGTACGCCTTTGTGTCAGCAACCATTGTTTATATTTTTAAGCCAATTGCATTTCATTTTAAAAAAGGGTACACAATTAATTTTTTCCAAGGCTTTTTAATGATTGCTGTACCGGTTTCTAAAAAAGCCTAAATGAAAGTATAATTATGGCACGTTACACAGGTCCTAAGACCAAAATCTCCCGCATTTTTGGAGAGCCTATTTTAGGTAATGGTAAGTGGTTGGGTAAAAACAGCAACCCTCCCGGTCAACATGGTGAAAAGCGTAAACGCAAGACTTTAGGTGAATACGCTTTGCAATTGCGTGAAAAGCAAAAAGCAAAATACACATACGGTGTATTGGAAAAGCAATTCCGTAAAACTTACGAAGAAGCTAACCGTCGTAAAGGTGTTACCGGTGAAAACCTTATCAAGTTACTTGAATCTCGTTTGGACAACACTGTTTTCCGTTTAGGTCTTGCTCCCAGCCGTCCGGCTGCACGTCAGTTAGTAAGCCATAAACACATTGAGGTAAATGGCGAGGTGGTTAATATCCCTAGCTATTTGCTGAAACCAGGAGACGTGATTACATTAAAAGAATCCAGCAAAAATCGTAGCTCTATTACCAGCAACGTAAAAGGTAAGAATCCTAAATTCACTTGGCTGGACTTTAATGAATCTACTTTTACCGGTACTTTCATCACCTATCCCGAAAGGGAAATGGTTCCTGAAAACATCAGAGAACAGTTGATTGTTGAATTGTACAACAAGTAATAAGGATATGGGTTGAAGGGGCAGTTGGTTATGGGCTGGATATGTTCATAAGCATCTATCAACTGTAAACTTACATCGTTACTTACCATTCACTCTATAAAAATAAAATATGGCAATTTTAAATTTCCAGAAGCCTGATAAGATAATCTTACAGAAAGCCTCTGACTTTGAAGCCCAGTTCGAGTTTGCTCCATTAGAACCAGGTTATGGTGTTACTATCGGAAATGCGCTGCGCAGGGTTTTACTGAGCTCTTTGGAAGGTTATGCTATCTCGGCTATCAAAATAGAAGGCGTTGACCACGAGTTTGCTACCATCAAAGGCGTTAGTGAAGACGTGGTGGAAATTATTCTCAACTTAAAGCAGGTTCGCTTCAAGAAAATTGTGGAGCATGAAGCTGCTAATGAGAAAATTTCTCTTTCTATTAAAAATCAAACCCAGTTTACTGCAGGTATGATTGGCGAAGGCACTCAGTCCTTCCAAATAATGAATCCGGATTTGCTGATTTGCACGCTGGACTCCTCTGCAAAACTGGATATCGAGTTAACTATTAGCAAAGGCCGCGGATATGTTCCTGCTGAAGAAAGCGCAGTGAAAGATGCTCCTGCTGGTCTGATCCCAATAGACTCCATCTTCACACCTATTAAAAACGTAAAATACAGCGTTGAAAATACCCGTGTGGAACAGCGTACCGACTACGAGAAGCTGATTATGGAAGTTGTAACCGACGGTACCATCCATCCGGAAGAGGCTGTTAAGCAAGCCAGCCGTATCTTGATCCAGCATCTGATGATTATTACAGATGAAAACATCACCTTCGANAATAAAGAAGAGAAGAAGGAAGATCTGGTGGACGAATCAACCTTACAGTTGCGTAAGATTCTGAAAACTCCGCTAGAGGATCTGGATCTGTCTGTACGTGCGTTCAACTGTTTGAAAGCCGCTAAGATTAACTCTCTGAGCGAGCTGGTACAATACGAACAGGAGGATTTGATGAAGTTCAGAAACTTCGGTCAGAAATCACTTGCTGAAATCGAGCAGGTACTGANCGAAAGAGGACTGCACTTCGGAATGGATTTGCAGAAGTTGGGAATTGAAAAGGAAGATTAATCGTTTATTCTAATTTTTATAAGTAGGCTGTAATTCCTGACACGGTACAGCCGAATTTATTAACCGGTCTGCCCGGTTTACCGGGTTGAACCTCAAATTATCATGTCATGCGTCACGGAGACAAAATCAAAAATTTAAGTCGCACTAAAGCACACAGAGATGCTTTATTAGCTAATCTTTCTTGTCAGTTGATCAAGCACAAGCGTATTGTGACTACGCTGGCTAAAGCTAAAGCACTGCGTGTGTTTGTTGANCCGCTGATTACAAAGAGTAAAGAAAACACAACTCATCAGCGTCGTGTAGTATTCAGCCGTCTACAGGATAAAGAGGCTATTAAGGAACTGTTTGGTACTATTGCACCGAAAGTTGCTGGCCGCCCAGGTGGTTATACACGTATTATTAAACTGGGATTCCGTCCTGGGGATGCTGCTGAAAAAGCGATGATTGAGTTAGTTGACTTTAACGAAATTTACGGTAAAGGTGTAGGTGAAGACAAAACCACCACTACCAAACGTACACGTCGTCGCGGCGGTAAGAAAAAAGCTGAAGCTACTGAAGCAGCTCCTGCTGCTACAGAAACAGCAGTGGCTGAAGAAGCAAAACAAGAAGATGCAGCACCTGCTCCTGAGGCTCCTGCACAAGCAGAAGCACCAAAAGATGAAGCCGGTGAAGCAAAAGAAGAAGGTAACGAAGAAGCAAAGGCTTAGTTCGTTCTTTCATAAAAAAACTAAAGCCTCGCAATTTGCGAGGCTTTTTTTATTTACAAGGCTTCAAAAAAAGTTTTTTCTAGACTTATAAGAAAACTATTGCGTGCCATACGTGTCATATCTCCTCCCAATTGAAAGCGGTATCCCAAATTAAGCTTGGTATTGCTATTAAAAATCAGCTGTGCTGCAGGAGCCAGATCGATATAATATCTTTTTTTGTCGAGCGTTTGCTGNGCTAATAATTCNGCATATAGATTGAGATTGGTTTGCTGGTAGCTTTCATATTTGAGGGGCAACAGTAGGTAGCCTGCCGATAAAGCGTAATTCATAGCCTGATAGGGTCGCTCGTAATCGACACCTTTTTCAAACCGGGATTTATCCAATACTTGAGTATGGCTTACTGTACCACTGATAGCCAATTTGTGGATTAACTGTGTAGCTACAAGTCCGGCTTCCGCACCGCTTTTATCGCCCATCAACGCAATTTCTTCGTAACGGTAGGGTGACCTGCTGATAGACCCGTCAGCAAATATAGCCATGCGGAAATGCTTGTGCGCCTCATCTTTTGATAGGAAACGATATTTTCCATATAAGGAGAAAGACTCGTAGCGAAAATAAGAGGTATTCATATCCGCAAAAGTGGCTGCAGCTTTCAACATTATGTTTTTAGAAAGCCCTAGGTATATGGCCGACGTGTAACGCTGAGCTATGTTATTGTCCATTTTTTCGGCATAAGTGGCCGTGAGTTTGGCACTAAGTGCTTTGGCGGGGATATTGGATGCTGGTTCGGTATATATGTAGAGCTCCTGAGCAAATGCAATCATTCCTTGCATTGCTAAAGCTAGCATAAATATGTATTTCACGAGGTAATAATTAAAAAGGTTTCACACTACGAAAGCAGTGCGAAACCGGGTTAAACATTATATAGTGACATGATAAATGCGTGAGCCTGTAACAACATCAGGGCAACAGTGCGAAGCCTTACNGGTTTGTACACACGCTTTGTTGCTATAGGATTTTACAACCTTANAGAATTTATCGGAGACAAAGTTTTTATCAACGATGGTAATGGTTTTTTCTCCGTGTAGAACTTGATCCTTAATATTTAAAAAGTGGTAGTTGGCATTTCCTATTCTGATATGCTGATCATTTTGCACTTTCAGATTTTGAAAGTTCCCGGTAAGCTTTAAACTACCAATAGAAAAGCCCGCATTTTCTACGGCCGTTTTCAAAGCATCTACATTTACCTCGCTGCCTGATTTAAAACGGATATTGAAAGCGGTATTTTTAATGTCTGACTGAACAGACTCCACAAACGGTAGTTTTCCCAGTGCTTTATTAATGGCATTGCTACAGAGGGCGCAGGTAAGCCCGGTAGCTTGTAATGTCGCTTTTGAAAATTGTGCTTGTATATTAGAGCCGAAGCATAGAACGGCGATTATTAAAATAATAAAACGATTCATTGTTGTAATGATTTAAATAATGAGATAGAAGATAAATGCATATCCCGAAGGATACACATTTATCTGAATATATCTAACAAAACGGAGGACGCTACTTAATTTTTTGCGGCGGATTTTTTGTCTTTACAACAGTCTGCCTTACCGTCTTTGCAACAGGCCTCGCCTTTTTCGCAGCAATCGGCATCTGCNTTGGCTGCTTTTCTTTCGTATTTGCAGCAAGCATGCAGTTTATCATAAGCGGCATNAGAAGCTGTGGCTCCGGCATTATCGTAGCCCGCAAGAGCTATTTTTTGCTGAATTTTTTCAACTGAAGTTTTATTATTGAAATGTACGGTAAGCTTTTTGGCATCCATATCCCAGTTGGCATAGGAAGCTCCTGCAGATTTAGCAGCTTTTTCGATTGTCTTTTTGCACATGCTACAATTGCCTGAAACATCGAAAGTGGCAGTCTTATTTTGTGCAAATCCTACAAAAGAAATCAAGGAGCATATAATAGAAAGGGTAAATAATCTAAATGTTTTCATGTTATAAGTGATTTAGAATGTTTTTTGGAAAGAAATTCACGGAAATAATAATTATCAGGCTGAAAAGAGCTTCTACTTAAGCATGTAGCTTAAGCGCATCTAATTGCCGTAAAACATTCTATATTCGGAAAACATTATTTTTCAGATAAACTTCGTTATCCGGTAAGGGTGGGGAAATGTCAATATATTCTGGCTTATAGAAGCCGTTGAATAAAGAAGTGAGTAGAAAATCAGTAGTTAATATCGGCAACTTTTGTAGGGGAGGTAATTCCAGTACTACAAAAGAAGTTTTATTATGGTCGGTTTCCAGCTTAATGAAAGCTTCTTGGTCATTACAGCAGGCGTGCTGTTCTTTTTCCATACCACATTTGCCACATTTTTTATCAGATCTAGAGACAAAAAGTGATACGGAGGCTAGTCTGTCCATACAATAATGCGAGATAGCCACCACTCCGGTGGTCATCATAACATAGCATACGAGTAATATGGACAAAATCGCCTTTTTCATTACATGGCAAAATTAGAAATAATTAATAATTCGTTTTTGTTAAAAAGCAATCAATTTTCTTGAAATTTGTTAAGTGGTGATTTTGAATAAAAAATATAATGTAATTGTTGTAGGAAGTGGTATCGGAGGGCTCTTGTGCGCCGCCTTACTTGCTCGTAAAGGCATGAAGGTGTGTGTGGTAGAAAAAAATAAGCAACTGGGGGGAAATCTGCAAACCTTTGCACGCGACAAGCAGTTGTTTGATACGGGCGTACATTATATTGGCGGGCTGGAAAAAGGACAGAATCTTTATCAGATTTTCAAATATGTGGGGCTCATGGAGGAGCTGAAGCTCGAGCGGATGGATGAATGTTTTGATAAAATTCTTATTGGAAACGATCCCACCGTTTACTGCCAGTCGCAGGGATATGATGCTTTTGTGAATACTCTTGCCGCATCTTTTCCCCAGGAACGGGATAATATCATTGCATACTGCAATAAGGTGAAAGAGGTTTGTGCTTCTTTTCCCTTATATAATCTGAGGCTAAGGGGGGAGGAAGCGCATGAATATAAAGGCAATAATGAAAGCGCCCAGGAGGTTATAGCGTCTTTTACAACTAATAAAAAACTGCAAGCAGTACTGGCAGGAAATAATATTTTATATGCTGGAGATGGTAATACCACTCCTTTCCACATGCATGCACTTATCGCTAATAGCTATATTGAAAGTAGTTGGAAATGTGTAGGGGGTGGCTCGCAAATTGCGAAAATACTGGGTAGGATTATTAGAAACCATGGTGGGGATATTCTTCGAAATAGTGAAGTAACGGCTATGGTAGAAGAAGCTGGAGTTATTACCCATATTGAACTGGAAAACGGCGATTGCCTATATGGGGATTATTTTATTTCTAATATTCATCCGGCTGTAACATTGAAAATTACCCGCTCCCGTCTTATAAGAGAGGTATACAAAAAACGTATAACGGAGTTATCTGGGGGCATATCTTCTTTTTCGTTGCATATGGTACTGAAGGAAGGTACTGTCCCTTATGAAAAATGCAATTATTACTACCACAAAGAAGGTGAATTGTGGAACATAAATAATTATATGCTCCCAAATTGGCCACTAGGTTACGGTTTATATTTCGCGGAAGATAAAAATCGTAAAGGATATGCCGCAACGGTTTCGGTTTTAACGCCTATGCGGTACGAGGAGGTAAGCCCCTGGGTACATACCTATAATCGGGTAGGAAAAGAGGGATTTCGCGGGGCCAATTACGAAGCGTTTAAAAAGCAAAAAGCAACAGCATTAATGAATTTGGTGGGTGATCGATTTCCGCATATTGTGCAGAATATAAAAAGCTATTATACTTCCACCCCGCTCACGAATCGTGATTATATTGGGGATCCTACAGGAAGTATGTACGGTATTTTAAAGGATTATCATGACCCCCTCAAAACAATGATAAGTCCGCGGACGAAAATTCCTAATCTTTTTTTAACGGGCCAAAACATAAATTTGCACGGTATATTGGGTACATCATTAAGTGCCACACTTACTTGCATAATGTTATTGAAGGATTCTTCAATTATAGATAATATTAGAAATGCATAAAGGCAATAAAATTTTACGAAGTTTTTTATGGGTGATAGGTATTATTGCCTTCATCTTGGCACTGTTTATCATTTACCTATTACGTGTGTCCAAAGTCAGGCCGCCGGTAGTAGAAGGAAATTATTCTGAACTAAAATTGCAACGGGCGCAATTGGATTCTGGATTTTATGTTATTAGAAATAACTGGTTTCGGAAAAATAAAGCGGGTCTGTATGAGATGTATATTGAAGGACAACCCTTTGAAAGGGGCATCATAAATGGAAAATTAAGTGAAGAGTTGNTAAAGGAGCAGGAATCGTATTTTACTGCTCAAATTCATAAAATGATTCCTTCCCCGTTGTACCTGCGTTTTCTGCGGTACTTTATCGGCTGGTTTAATAAGGAACTGCCTCAATATGTGGATTCGGAGTATCAGCAGGAGATTTATGGGGTGTCGTTTTCCGCATCGGATGAATTCCGGTATATCGGGTCCAATTATCAGCGTATTTTAAATTATCATTCAGCACATGATATAGGGCATGCACTTCAAAATATGAAGCTGGTGGGATGTACCTCCTTTGGTACCTGGGGAAGCGCATCAGAAGACAGCACGCTTATTATCGGCCGTAATTTTGACTTTTGGGTGGGTGATGATTTTGCAAAAAATAAGATCATTGCTTTTGTTAACCCATCTGAGGGATACAAGTTTGCGAGCATTACTTGGGCTGGGTTTGTGGGGGTAGTATCCGGTATGAATGAAAAAGGACTTACAGTAACCATCAATGCCGCCAAGAGTAAAATTCCATCTGGAGCTGCGACTCCTGTGAGTCTGGTCGCCCGAGAAATTATTCAGTATGCCAAAAATATTTCAGAGGCAGTAGCTATAGCCCGAAGCCGGAAAATGTTTGTAAGCGAATCGTTTTTAGTAGGGTCGGCAGCGGATAATAAGGCGGTGATTATTGAAAAAACTCCCGATTCCATAGCGGTATATGACCCCAATCAAAATGAAATTTTCTGTACCAATCATTTCCAGAGTAATGAATTCCGAAATAGCGAGCTCAATGTAAAGCAGATTGAGAATAGTGCATCTGCCTACCGCTATCAAAGACTCACACAGCTAGTACGCCAGAACGGAAAAAATTCGGTGCAGAAAACCGTAAATGTTCTTAGAGATTATAAAGGATTGGATGATGCGGACATTGGTTTGGGCAATGAAAAAGCCATTAATCAGTTTATCGCACATCATGCGGTAGTTTTTCAACCGCAAGAGCTTAAAATGTGGGTGTCTACCTCNCCTTGGCAGCTGGGTGAATTNGTNTGTTACGACTTGAAAAAAGTTTTTGCTCNACAAGGTCTGAAAGAAAACAGGGAGATTTGTGATACAGCCCTCACTATTCCTGCAGACAGTTTTATCACCACAGAGACCTTTAGACGCTACGCATCTATTCGAAATAAAGANTCTAAATTACTTGAGGAGGGAAGCCTTGCTCCCGATAGTATTATCGCCATTAACCCCAACTTCTATAATAGTTATATAATAGTGGGNGATTACTGGTTTAAGAGAAAAGAATACGCTAAAGCCCTTCCTTATTACCAACAGGCGTTGCAAAAAGAAATTGCTACTGTGGAGGAAAGAAAGCGCATCGAGGAGCTGATTGCTGAATGTCAGCAACNATAACAAAGTTTATTCGGTGTATTTATATCCAACACCTCTTACTGAGTGAAAATAGCGTGGATTGCGGCTGTCTTTTTCGAAGTATTTCCTGAAATTGAGAATGAAATTATCAATAGTACGGGTGGTGGGATATACGTTATACCCCCACACATACTGTAGAATCTTTTCCCGGGGAACCACTTCGTTTTTATTTTCAATAAGCAGCTTTAAAAGCATGGTTTCTTTCTTGCTTAGCTGGACCTTACCGGCATATTTCGTAGTGGCTTCCTGAGCTTTAAAATCGATAATATTCCCTCCAAAAGAGTATGTATTGCCGAGAGTGCTCTTCTCTTGCAGTTTTTGATTTTTTTCAATCAGTTTTTTTATGCGAAGTAGTAATTCTTCTAGATTAAAGGGTTTGGTGATATAATCATCGGCGCCTTTTTTCAATCCCAGCACCTTATCGGCGCTGGTATTTTTGGCACTGAGCATTAAAATTGGCACTTCGTTGTTGTTCAAACGGATGGTTTCGGCTACCGCAATGCCATCCATTTCGGGCAGCATTANATCTAGTATGATGAGGTCGAAATATTCGTTTTTTACAGCTTGAAGTGCTTCGTTGCCATCATAAGCAGAGGTGACCTGGTAGCCTTCCAGCTCCAGATTCAGTTTTAAAGCCTCATGAAGGTTTTCCTCGTCTTCTACCAAAAGAATATTTGATGGTCTTTCTTCCATTCTGCTCTAGATTTGTCAAAGGGCTGAAATTCAGCTATTGAATTTGACTGCAAAAATACTTCCCTTTGGATTGTTATTTGTCATTAAAATGTCTGCATTGTGATCTTTAGCAATTTTCTCACACAGGTATAACCCCAGACCCGTTCCTTGTTTTTTACGGGTGGCTTCATTACCCACACGGTAAAACTTTAAAAAAATCTTGCTCCGCTCTTCTTCTGCAATACCGATGCCTTCGTCCATTACCCGCATAACCACCGCATCATTTTCCTTGCGCAGTGTGACGGTGACGGGGTCCTTTCTTTCTGAGTATTTTAACGCGTTTTCTATTAAATTGTTTATCAATATTTGCAATAGCAGGGGATCTCCCAAAACATCAATTCCGTCTGATATANCGCTGTGAATAATTCTATCGGGGAAACGTTGAGAAAATTCCGACACCCGGTCCTTTAAGAGCGAGGAAAAGTCGATCTCCTCTTTATTTAATTTATAATTTTTGTTCTCCAATTGGGAGGATACCAAAATATTGTTGGTTAAAAAATCCAGGCGTTTGGTTTCCTCCAGCGACATCTGTATTAGTTTCCGCTGTTTCTGCTCATCCAGTTGATGCTTGAGNAAGGTTTCCAGATTCAGTTTTGCAACGGCAATGGGGGTTTTTAATTCGTGAGTAACCGCCATTACGAAGTTTTCTTGCTGCTCTTGTAAAAGAATTTGTTGTTTAATAGAGCGAAATACATAGGCGGCACCTAAGAGGATCANTCCTAAAAATACNACACCCTCNCCTGCGTATTTAATGGTATTGCGATGATGCCCTTCGCGGATACGTGCCAGCTCAGCATCATACAAACTGGGTTGNTGCTCTCTAGATACGGTTGTTTCTAGATGGTATAACTGAAGGGAGTACATTTGGCGGTTTTGCAGCTCCAAAGCCACAAACCACCATACCAAAGCGGCTACTACATAGATTAGCAGTAGCCAAAAAAGGCGTGTAGNTCTTTTTAACCGGGTTTTGAGATCCTTTTTCATACAAGTTTAACGAGGGGGTGTATTGTCGATCCGTTCCAGTGCAATGCCAGCATTTAAAATATAGGGTAGGGTGGAATCTCGCATCTGATGCTCCAGTACGAAGCGGTGTATACCGGGCGTTAGATGAACCGGTTGTAACACCTTGATTCGCTGATAATACAAATCGTCCATTACATCACCTGCCCAATTTCCAGAACTATCGGTTAAAGGAATGGTGAGGTCGTAGGATGAAAGTATGTGTTTGGCCGAATCCTGAATTTCCAGTTTGGCCAGCAATTTATTGTAGGGGAATTGATATGTATGCCGCATCACAAAGTATAGCTGATAGTCGGCACTATCCGGTATATCATACCGCACTACAGCCCGGATATTTTTAGGCCATTCGTGTAAAGGAAAGTCTGCCAACTTTTCGTCTACAACAACTTCTTTGCACGAAATAATGGTTACTGCAAGTGAAAGAAATAATAAAATGTAACGCACTTTTCTTATTTATTGCAAAGTTATGCCAAGTTGTGGAGTTGCTACAATACATTCAACACCTGTTCTTTGGCTTTTTCTAGTTCGTCTTTCATCATTACAACAATTTTCTGAATGGCAGCATCGTAAGCTTTGGAACCGGTNGTATTGATTTCTCTGCCTATTTCCTGCAAAACAAAGGAGAGCTTTTTCCCTTTGATGTCGGTATTTTCTGCAAGTATTTCCATGAAATAGTTGCAATGATTCTGGAGGCGAACCATTTCTTCGGTAATATCGATTTTTTCGATATAATAAATCAATTCCTGTTCCAAGCGATTTTCATCATAGTTATCCTTTCCCACCTTTTCTTCCAAGAGTTTTACAATACCATCTCGAATATTTTCTTGGCGCTGGGCATCAAGAGGAGTGATTTCGGTTTGCAAGGAAAGAATATTCTCAATTCGTTTACGTAATTCCTGTTCTAGAATACTGCCTTCATTTTCCCGGTGCTTATTCAAATCTGCAACTGCCTCTTTTATGAGTCCTTGTAACTCTTGCCACTCATCATCGGAAAGCGTTTCACTACTGGGGGTAATTACTTCGGGCAACTTAATAATCGCATTTAGAATGTTGGATGTGTCCATACCCAACTCTTTCGATAATCCCTCCAAGGTATGATAATAAGCTCTTGCTAAATCTGTGTTGATAACCACAGGTGTGGCATCACCTGTTTCTTTCAGGCTTATGGTACAATCCACACTTCCTCTATTCAATCCTTCTGCCAGAGTCTTTCTGATGTCGAACTCAAACGGTTTGACGAGTGCCGGTAAACGTAATGATAAATCAAATTGTTTACCATTTAAAGACTTGATATCGATCAGAAATGTTTTTCTTCCAATAGCTCTTTCTGCACGGCCAAAGCCTGTCATTGATTTCAGCATAACTATGTTTTAATGTAAAGATAACGTTTGCATATGGCTTGTACACAAATTTAATGAGTGGAGTAAGTTTCAATCGTTGGCTTATAGTTGAAAAAAAATCCCTTCAAAGGAAGAAGGGATATTTATATTGATGGGTTAGTAAGTACGGGAAACAAATTTCCCAACACAATATTAAATATTATTTTAACGATATAAAAATAATTTGACAAAAATTTTATTAACAAATAATAAGAGTGATTGTGGATATCATCCCGCTTCTATACGGCACAATCATGTATGATGAGTAAGAACGTTTTTATTGCATGTATATTAAGTTTCTGAAACATGCATGAATAAAGCGTTTCAGAAGATAGGTTAGTGACCGTTTATAAATTGTTTAGATGAATAAGCTAGTATAGTATCCATACTACTAGTATCATATCGTCGGGATTTTTTTATTGAAAAAAAAACAATGTATTACTGCATCCGTGCGTTGTTTTATGGTAAATGTAGTTTTCTATTATTTGTTTAGTGAGGTGATACTACGCTATTCATTAGAATGTTGAGGATATATTGCTGCAAATGAAAATAAGTGGATACTGTTAAGTACTATACTCGTGATGCAAAATTTTCTGTACGTTTGATAAAACGTTTTTTATGAAATTCGAACAACCTGTAGCGTTAAAAGAAATTGCCCGCCTTATAAATGCAAGATTAGTTGGTAATACCGAAGCCTATGCTACCGGTATTAATGAAATTCATATGGTGGAAGAAGGGGATCTGGTATTTGTCGATCATCCAAAGTATTATGAAACTTGTATAAAGTCTGCAGCTAGTTTTATCATCATCAATAAGGAAACCGACTTTCCCGAGGGGAAAGCCTTACTGGTTACCGATGAACCATTTGAGGCCTATTTGAAAATAGTAGAACAGTACCGTCCATTTAAGCCTTCTATGGATCTTGTTGCAGCGTCGGCAGTTGTTGGGGAGGGATCTGTAGTGATGCCTAATGTGTATCTGGGAAATAATGTAGTAATAGGAAAAAACTGTGTTATTTATCCCAATGTTACCATATTAGACCATTGTGTTATCGGTGATCATGTAATTATTCAGAGTGGTACGGTAATTGGCGGTGATGCGTTTTATTATAACAAGAAAACCAATCGAGAAATCCATTATAAAAAAATGACCAGCTGCGGACGTGTGGTTATTAAAGATTTTGTAGAGATTGGCGCCGGCTGTACGATTGATCGAGGGGTTACAGGTGATACCGTGATCGGAGAGGGCACTAAAATAGATAATCAGGTACATATAGGACATGATACCGTTGTGGGAAGAAACTGCCTGTTTGCCGCACAGGTAGGTATAGCAGGTGCTGTGGTCATAGAAGATGAGGTCATTTTGTGGGGACAGGTAGGTATTAGCAAAACGCTTACTATCGGAAAAGGCGCAGTAATCAATGCACAAAGTGGGGTTCCTTCTTCTCTAGATGGGGGTAAAATATATTTTGGTACACCGGCACTCGAAGCGCGCACTAAAGTAAAAGAGCTTGCCTGGATAAAACGCATTCCCGAAATGTGGGATAAACTGAAAGCATTGTCTTCCGGTACGGTAAATGAAAAATAACCTACAAGATAAAGTTAGCCACTATGAAGTTTGGACAGGTGCCACACCCACAAAGTATTGACTTTTCTATTCCTAAAGATCCTCCAGCTACCACAACCATACTACAACGTGCGAAGGGTAAGCGCTTTGAGGTATATGTGGGTTGTGCCAAATGGAATAAAACCGATTTGAAAGGATTTTATCCTCGAGGAGTAAAGGATGAGTTAGCTTATTATGCCCAGCATTTTAATAGTATAGAGCTGAATGCCACTTTTTATAACATGCCTTCAGTGGAACAGGTAATTAAATGGAAAGAAAAAACACCTGGAGGTTTTAAGTTCTTCCCTAAAATTACCAATAGTATTAGCCACTATAAAAGATTACTGGATGTAAGAAAGCTTACGGAAACCTACTGTAATGCGGTGGCAAATTTTGAGAAAAAGCTAGGCATGATTTTTTTGCAACTACATGATAACTTTTCTCCTAAGGAATACGAAAAACTAGAGATCTTTATTAAGGAATTTCCGAAAGGAATGCCGCTGGCAGTAGAGGTGCGCAATGAAAGTTGGTTTAGAGACGCTGCCGTGTGGGAACAGTTTTGTACGCTGCTAGAGAAACATAAAGTGACAAATATTATTGTAGATACGGCGGGTCGCAGAGATATGATGCATATGCGATTAACTACTCCTGTAGCATTTGTTCGCTATGTGGGCTGTAACGACGATACTATCGATCGAAAGCGGCTGGATGATTGGATATTGCGCTTGAAGAAATGGCATAGGGAAGGACTGAAACAACTATACTTTTTCGTTCACCAGAACGTGGAGGTTTCGTCTCCACTTTTATACGCATATTTTATTGAAAAATTGAATAAAGCCCTAAAACTGGAGCTGAAGGTACCACATATGCCAGAAGCTGGCACAGCCGACAAACAAGCAAAGCTTTTCTAAAAAATCTCTTTGAGTTCCTTCAGGCATTTTACTGTATAGGTAGGTGTAAAGTCAGGCTGTTTTCCAATATGATTGATGAATACCTGGTCCATACCTACATTACTGGCACCCATGATATCGGCCACGAGGTCATCACCCAGCATTATGCTCTCTTTAATGTGCGCTTTTGTGGTAGACAATGCAAAATCAAAAATTTCTTTATTGGGTTTAAGACTGTTACTAGCCTCAGAAGTGATTACTTTGTCAAAATAATGATGTATGTTGGAGTTGACAATTTTTTGATGCTGTACCTCTTCAAAACCATTAGTGATTAAGTGTAGCTGATAATTTTTATTTTTCAAATATTCTAGTACTTCCACCGTATGAGGAAACAATGCCTTACGTGTGGGTAACATTTCCAAAAAGCGCTTACTCATCGTCTCAGCCAGCGCTTCGTCTCCGATTTTGAAATCCAACAATGTGAGCCGCATTCTTTTGATGCGCAATTCGGCCTGTTTTATGAAGCCATTACGATATCTTTCCCATAACTTCATGTTATGGTGGAGGTAATTTTGATNAAATTTTTCAAAATCATCCACTCCTTTTCGTTGAAGATCAAGCGTTTCATAAAGCTCTTGCAGCGTAAGCTTGGCGTTCGTGTCAAAATCCCACAACGTATGATCCAAATCGAAAAACAAATGCTTATACTTCATATGCCGTAAAAGTAAAAATTCTAATTCTGAAATTCGGTACTTTGTACGGTACATTTATTGCATAAAAAGAAAAAGAGTCGTGTAATATGAAGAATGTTGTAATTACCGGTGCTTCTCGCGGTATAGGTTATGCTATCGCAGATATTTTTGCCCGGAACGGATATAATCTATATNTGACATCAGTCAATGAAATGAATTTGTACAAGGCACTGGAGCGCCTACTTACTAAATACGATAATATCGAAGCCCACGCCAAGGCTTTTGATTTATCCGATAAGAAACAAGCTGTGGATTTCGGCAAATGGGTGCTGGATCAAGCGGTTCCTGAGGTGTTGATCAATAATACCGGTGTATACGAACCGGGCACCGTATGTGATGAACCCGATGGCACACTCGAAAGATTAATGGCGACCAATTTATATTCCGCGTATCATGTAACCCGTACGCTGGTTCCTGCCATGAAGTTGCAGGGGAGGGGACATATCTTTAATATTTGTTCGATTGCGTCTTTACAGGCATATTCCAACGGTGGTGCATACAGCATCAGCAAATACGCATTACACGGCTTTAGCAAGAACCTGCGTGAAGAATTAAAATCTTATAATATTAAGGTAACCTCGGTGTTCCCTGGTGCCGTACTTACGGATTCGTGGGGAGACTTTGATAATAGGGATCACAGAATAATGGAAGCCTCGGATGTGGCCAGCATGATATTTACTGCTGCTCAGCTTTCCATTGGGGCTTGTGTAGAAGATATTGTTTTAAGACCGCAGCTGGGCGACCTTTAAGCTGCATCATCATTTATGAANTATTGCGCTTACATAATACTATTACTGCTGCCTATTTTTTCGGTTTACGGTCAAAATGACGACTATGTTCCTTTGGATGAAAGGATCAAAAGCAATCTTTTCATAAAGGTAGAAGCCAGTAATACCGATTGTTTTGTTGGCGAGCCTATCATTGTTACTTATAAGCTGTATAGTGCACTCAACTCAGAGTCCTCTGTCATAAAGAACCCTTCTTTTAAGGGTTTTGAAGTGAAAGACCTCAAAACAGATGCAGACGCTGTTCCATCTAGAGAAGCCGTAGATCGAATTCCATTTGATGTACACACCGTGCTAAAGGTGCAGTTGATACCACAGCGATCGGGAAAGTTGGTTCTAGATGAGTTGGTGATGCATAATAATGTCAAATTGATAGATGCTAATGGTCGCAAAGATCCTTTACTGAGTGGTGTAAAGGAGTCTTATTCATTAAGCAATGGCTATTATAGCCTTAATATAGCTTCAGTCCCGCTAACAATATTAGCGACCGGAGTGCCTAGTTCAGCTTCTCCTAACGCATCCGAAATTGTAGGCAATTTTAGGATGGACGTACAGCTCTCAAAAAAGATGTTAGTGCCGCAAGAAGAAGCTGCGCTAATCATCACTCTAACCGGAAATGGGCATTTTGATAAAATCAAAATGCCGGAAGTTAAATGGCCAGAAGATGTACAAGCTTTTCCACCTAAGATTGATAAATCGAATGTGGATGGTAGCGGATATATAACCTATACGATTCCGTTTAAGACCTTAAAGCCCGGTAGGTATATAATCCCTTCTATTAAGTTTTCTTACTACGATATAGTGGATTACCGGCATAAAACTATCACCAACATTCCAATTGCCTTTATGGTAACTGAAGAAAATGGCCAAGCGGTGCATGAGGTTATTGCTACTGATGCTAGTGAACAAGTTAAAGGATGGCTTGTTGGAGGGGTACTGTTGATTTTATTGCTCATTGTTGTCTTGTTCATCAGATATAATCAACATAAAAAACGAATAGTCTCGCTTAATAGTTCGCAGAAATATTCATCAAGAGAGCATATTGTTCTAGAGCAATTATCAGTGGATGATTTCTTAAAACCGGCTTTTGACAGGCTGAATAATGGAGGGATTGATTTCTATATAACACTAAAGCAGTGCATTATTCGATACTTTGAGAAGCGCTTCGGATTGCCTGTAGCGTTGTTTACGAAGGATGCTCTCCGAGACATAATGCAAAAAGAAAAGATTGCCGATGCTCGCCAAACTGCAATCCTTCACCTGCTTACCGAGTTGGATATTCATATCTATAGCATAGCAGGTGCCGAAACAGATAGGCATACCTTGCTTCAGAAAGCACGCGAGCTGCTTTTACACTTATGACGGATAACGATCTTGTGCCGAATTAAATAAAGTCAAGCATGTCGTAATGGGCTCCAAGAATTTTATCGGCATCGGCATTTAACCATCTTCTAAGAATTGTTGCGTATACGCTTTTGAAGTCAATTTTAAATTTTAAATCGCCTTCATTCAGATCGGTGAGATCGGGTAGGTCGTTGAGAATGCCTTTTTGTTTCAGCCCACCACTTATTAAAAACATATTGTTAGCAGTACCATGATCAGTACCATTGCTGGCGTTTTGAGCAACTCTTCTTCCAAATTCCGAAAAAGTAAATAATAGTACATCTTCAAAACGATTATTTTTCTTGAGGTCGGCAGTAAAAGCTTTTATGGCATCGCTCATTTGTGTGAAAAGCCTTGTTTGCTGCGCATCCTGCCCCACATGTGTATCAAAGCTTCCCAGAGAGATATAATACACTTTAGTATTGATATCGGAATAAATAAGTGAGGCTATCGTCTTGAAGCCATTGCCTAGTTCGGTTTTAGGATAAGAAGCATTAGTAGGGTGTAACCTGCTTTGTTTAAATATGTAATCAGCCGATGATAACGTTTGTGCCATGGTTTTATACAAATATTCTACCGGCTCTTCATCATGATGGTCTTTATGATTTTTCAGGACTTCTCTAAAGAACTTTTCATTGGCTGTACCGTATAGTCTTTTGGGATCTTTAACTGCAATAGCATTGGCNTGACTACCCTTTAGTGCTAAGCTCAATACATCATCTACTTCAAGCGCATAAGTAGGTTTATCGCAACCACTGCATTGGGCATCCAGATAACGACCAATCCATCCTGTATTCCAGTATTGATCGCTTTGACTTGCAGAATGCCAGATATCCATGCTTCTGAAATGAGAGCGATCAGGATTAGGATACCCTACATTATTGAGTATAGCCATATGGCCTTCATCGTACAGCTCTTTTAGTGCTGTAAGTGCTGGATGCAGGCTAGCTTCATCGGTAAGCTTGAGAGTTTTCTCCCGTTTAACACCCAGAGTAGGGCGTAGCTTATAATAGATGTCGTTCCGCACGGGAATAATTGTGTTCAATCCATCGTTACCCCCGCTTAACTGCAGCACTACAACTACCTTGTTGCCCGGAGGAACGAGTGCTGGAGATTCAAATGCTTTTAAAAATTTGGGTAGCATCATGGATGCTGTGGCCAGCGAGCCTATTTGTAGAAATTCTTTGCGCTTGATTAACATAGTTCTATTTTTTAAGGGCTATCGTTATTCCTTAACACATCTGATATTCGGGAGTACTCATCAGCTGAATGGTCGCTGTTTTTATGAAAGCCTCCCTTGAGGATGTATCAATATTTTTGGCTACTACGTTTTTAACTTTTGAAGCATCAGTCTGAAACAAATTAGAGGCAATCGTATCCAGTAGCATCTCTCTTTTAATCTTGTTATATTGAGCCGTGTATTTTGCCCAGTTGATCTTTGCGTTGATGGCTCCGTAAGGTTTTCTTACTGGGGTGGGTACGGCTGCCGTGCCGTCAGCCTTTCTGCCCATCATGATGTCATCATCCTGTTTGGGCGATACATTCAGCTCGTCTTTATCATAAAACATTTGAGGTATACGTAAGCGCATCATCAGAGTGCTACTATCAATCCACGATTTTCCTCCGGGCCATCCAGCCACATTGGGTGGATATAGCAATTGCTGACCCAGTATCCGCTGTAGATTTAGCAAGGCATTATCATTATCCAGCTGCATGGGTATCATGCGTTGAATGCCTGCAAGTAATTCTATCGGTGATTTGATCTTTGTGCCGATATTTTGCGGGTTATAGAACCAATCACTTGTAAAAATTGTTTCCATCAATGCTGCGATATTATAACCGNTGTTGTAGAACTGTTCGGCAAGTTGGTTAACGATATTTTCATCCACATTATCGTTTACAAAGAATGTGTATATTTTGCGGGTTATAAACCTGGCAGTTTGTTTGTGGTTAAGCAAAATGTCTAAAATATCATCACCTGTATAATTACCGGTTTGTCCTAAAACCGTCTTTTTGCCCATATCATGCAAGCTCTTTTTAAAGGCAAAGGCTCCCTGGCGGTCTGCAGTCCATCCAGTGAACGCACGGGCGGCTTCTTTTACGTCTTTTTCGGTATAATGTCCGCGTCCTAGTGTAAATAACTCCATTAGCTCACGTGCAAAATTCTCGTTGGGCCTTCCTTTACGATTTTGTTGATTATTCAGAAAGTAAAGCATGGCAGCGGACTTCGAAACTTCTTTCAGCAAGGTGCCGAAGTCGCTTAAGCTGTATTGGCGAAAAACGTGCAGTAATAACTGATTGTAGAAAACATTGTTGTTTCTACAGGCAAAATGACAATGCCAGAAAAAGGCCATTTTTTCTCGCAGCTGTGCTTGTGTGGTCACCATCTCCTTAAACCAGCGAAGATTCAGCTGTCGTATGGCTGCCAGTTGCATTCTGTTTACGTCACGCCGCTGCATTTCGCTATACTCTTTTCTTTTTTCGGGGTCCTGCAAGTCTTCATAAGCTTTAATTAGGGCATCGTCGGCTACACTAATGAATGCAGGTTCTTTTTCGGAGGCTTTAACAAGGGTTTTGTAGTATTTCTGGGGGGTAAGCCGGGTCAAATCGCCTAATTGCTCTGTTGTTGGACCAAAGCTTGCTCGCCAGAGTAAGTGCAGATTTTTCAGTTTATTGGAGGTATTCATGCAAGCAATTTTTGCCTATGACGAAATTTAGTAGTTTAAGTTTAATAACAGCGACAATAATTATACAAAAAAATAGTCCGGAGAGGGAATTTCCGGACTTATGAATCATATCTAATTTAAAATATTTACTTTTTAGCATTGGCTTTAACAAATGCTATCAAATCGGCTGTTTCCTGTTCGGATAACTTTGCACGCTTTGCCATTCCTAAAATTACTTTTTCTTGCTCTTCGAAAGTATGCTTTGGCACATACCCGGATTTGTCCTTATGGCACTTCGTACATTTTTCGGACTTGATTATGGTCGCTCCGGCTTTAGCAGATCCTTTAATAGCTTCTGCAGCAGCCTGTGGTGTGGCAGAACTCTTAGATGACTTAGGAGAACAGGCAATCAACACAGATGTGATGACTGTCAATGTAACGACAATTTTTCTCATATGGAACAAGTTTACTTTGTTATAGATGGTTTTCCAAAGTATGAATGTAAAACTTTAGGAAGAACTATTTCATTTTCTCTCTGATTATTTTCGAGCAAACAGGCCACGATTCGAGGTAAAGCCAATGCACTGCCGTTTAAGGAATGCACGAGCTGAGTCTTATTGTTCTCGTCCTTAAAACGAATCTTCATCCGATTGGTTTGATAGCTCTCGAAGTTAGAAGTAGAGCTTACTTCCAGCCAGCGGTCCTGTGCTGCACTATACACTTCAAAATCATAAGTGAGCGCTGAGGTAAAGCTCATGTCGCCTCCGCAAAGTTTTACGATGCGATAGGGCAGTTCTAGGGAGCTCAATAGCTTTTCTACATGAGCTACCATTTCTTCTAGGGCTTCATAGCTTTTCTCCGGATGTACCAGCTGTACAATTTCTACTTTTTCGAATTGATGTACCCGATTCAGGCCACGCACATCTTTACCGAAGCTACCGGCTTCTCTTCTGAAACAAGGAGAATAAGCCGTCATTTTAACAGGTAATTGTTCTGGTTTCAGAATGACATCTCTGTATATATTGGTAACCGGAACCTCGGCAGTAGGTATTAGATAGAAGTTGTCCAATTGCATATGATACATCTGTCCTTCCTTGTCTGGTAGCTGGCCTGTACCATAAGCAGAAGCTTCGTTTACCATAAAAGGAGGCAGGTATTCAGTATAGCCTGCTTCGGTATTAAAGTCTAAAAAATACTGTACTAATGCACGTTGCAATTTGGCACCCGCTCCCTTATATAAAGGAAAGCCGCTACCGGTAAGTTTGGCGCCGGTTTCGAAGTCTACAATATCGTATTCCTTAATCAGGTCCCAATGAGGTTTAGCCCCGGCAGGTAGAACCGGCTTGGAACCTCCTTCGCGTACTACTACGTTATCCGCAGCACTGTCGCCTTTGGGAACAAGTGAAGAAGGTAAATTGGGCAATTGAACCAATACCTCATGTAAGGCTGCTTCGGTTTGGGCCAATTGTTCATTTATGGGTTGTATTTTGGCTTTAAGAGTTCCTACTTCCTGTTTTTTGGCTTCTGCGGCTTCTTTTTCACCCTTTGCCATTAACATTCCTATTTCCTTTGAAGCACTGTTGATGGAAGCCTGAGTAGTATCAAACTCTAATTGCAACTTCTTACGTTGGTCATCTAACTCAAGTACTTTATCAACCAGATCCAGGTTTTTAAAGTTTTTAACTGCAAGACGATCTTTTGCCTCCTGCACATTTTGCCTGATCACATTTACTTGTAACATGCTGAACGAATTTTTCGCAAAAATAAAACCATTGCCACAGTATGACAGTTTTTTTTCGGAAAGAGGCTTGATATGGCTAATATTTCCTCGAAATAAAAAAGTGCGGTTTTCAATACCGCACTTTTCATTTTTATATAAGAAGCCGATTATTTATTGCTTAGGAACATGCTTCTATCCTTATACAGTTGTCTGAAATAAGGATCTTTTAGGTCTTTTATGAAGCGGATAGCTTCACCCGTACTTTTCATTTCTGGGCCCAGCTCCTTGTTCACACCCGGGAATTTGTTAAAGCTAAATACGGGCTCTTTTATGGCATAACCTTCCAATTTCTTTTCGAATTTGAAATCGGTCAGTTTTTTTACGCCAAGCATCACCTTAGTGGCAATATTCAAATAAGGAATTTGGTATGCCTTGGCGATGAACGGTGTAGTACGTGAAGCACGCGGATTGGCTTCTATCACATACACTTTTCCGTCTTTAATAGCAAACTGAATGTTGATAAGCCCTTTAATATTGAGTGCTCTTGCGATTTTCTCGGCGTAATGCTCCATAGTAGTTACTTCCATGGGCGATAGGTTAAATGCTGGCAACATGGCGTGGCTGTCTCCACTATGAATACCGGCCGGCTCAATATGTTCCATTACACCCATTACGTGGAAGTTTTCGCCGTCGAAAATAGCATCCACTTCTGCCTCCTGACAACGATCCAGGAAGTGGTCGATCAAAATCTTATTACCGGGGATATGTTTCAGCAGGCTTACCACAGCTTTTTCCAGCTCTTCGTCGTTAATCACAATTCGCATTCTCTGTCCGCCCAATACGTAAGAAGGACGTACTAGCACCGGATAGCCTACACGGTTCGCTACTTCAATAGCCTCGTCTACATTAGTGGCTGTACCATAGTCGGGATAAGGAATCTCCAGTTCTTTCAGCATATCACTGAAGCGTCCGCGATCTTCGGCAATATCCATATCATCGAAAGAGGTTCCGATGATTTTTACACCCATATCCTTAATCTTCTCAGCGAGCTTCAGGGCGGTTTGTCCTCCCAGCTGAACAATTACACCTTCCGGTTTTTCATATTCAATGAGTTCTCGCACGTGCTCCCAATAAACAGGCTCGAAGTATAGTTTGTCGGCCATATCGAAGTCGGTACTTACCGTTTCGGGATTACAGTTCATCATAATGGCTTCGTAGCCGGATTCTTTAATCGCCATTAAGCCGTGAACGCAGCAGTAGTCGAACTCGATCCCTTGCCCAATGCGGTTGGGGCCGCTACCCAGTACGATGATTTTTTTCCTGTCTGAAACTTTGGATTCGTTGTGTACTAGGGTACTTTCGCCCAGGGAGCTGCTGGGAGCATCGAAGGTACTGTAGAAATAAGGCGTTTTTGCCTCAAACTCTGCACTACAAGTATCCACCATTTTATACACGCGATGGATGCCGAGACTTTTTCTTTTTTCGTACACCTCGTCTTCGGTAGCTCCTATCAGTACTGCAATCTGAGCATCGCTGAAGCCATTTACTTTAGCTTCGCGGAGTATCTCGACCGTTAAGGTATCTAAAGTCAGTTCGCTGAGTTTTTTCTCTATAACACATAGCTTTTGTATTTCGGAAAGAAACCATTTGTCGATACCATTGGTAGCTTTGGAGATGGTGCTTACCGAAATGCCCGCCATCAGCGCATCTTTGATTCGGAAAATTCTATCCCATTTGGGAGTTTTGATATATTCCAACAACTCTTCGGCGTGCATCAGGCTTTTGCCATAGTACCCCAAGCCTATTGCATTATTTTCAAGGCTCTGACAGGCTTTTTGTACGGCTTCGTTAAAGCTGCGTCCGATAGCCATTACCTCACCCACGCTTTTCATCTGCAGCCCTAGTGTATCATTAGCACCTTTAAATTTATCGAAGTTCCAACGCGGAATTTTTACGATTACGTAATCCAGTGCTGGTTCGAAGTAAGCCGAAGTGGTTTTGGTAATCTGATTTTCCAGTTCGTCCAAGTTATAACCGATGGCCAGTTTGGCCGCAATTTTAGCGATAGGATAACCCGTGGCCTTGGATGCCAGCGCTGAAGAACGGCTTACGCGAGGGTTGATTTCGATAGCTATGATTTCCTCAGTAACGGGGTTCATAGCAAATTGTACGTTACAGCCACCGGCGAAGTTGCCTAGGTCGCGCATCATTTTGATAGCGGTATTTCGCATCAGTTGCATACCTGTATCACTTAGCGTCATCGCCGGAGCTACGGTGATAGAGTCGCCGGTGTGTACCCCCATGGGGTCGAAATTTTCTACTGTACAGATGATACACACATTATCGGCATTATCGCGTAGCAGTTCTAGCTCAAATTCTTTCCATCCCAGTACAGCTTGTTCTACTAGTACTTCATGAATAGGAGATGCTTGTAAACCGCGGTTTAGGGCTTCATCGAGCTCTTCTTTACTATGTACAAACCCTCCACCGGTACCACCCAATGTAAAGGAAGGACGAATTACCAGCGGGAAGCCGATTTCTTGTGCAAATTCCTTTCCTTCGAGGAAAGAGTTTGCGGTTTTAGCTTTGCCACCGGTACTCCCAGTTCAATCATCCACTGACGGAATTTCTCGCGGTCTTCAGCTTTATCAATCGCTTTAATGTCTACACCAATCAGGCGCACATTATATTGTTCCCACAGCCCCATATCTTCGGCTTCTTTTGCCAGGTTGAGGGCTGTTTGACCACCCATTGTAGGTAGTACCGCATCAATATCATTTTCTTTTAATATTTGTTCGATACTTTCTACGGTTAGAGGAAGCAGGTACACTTTATCAGCCATCATGGGGTCTGTCATGATGGTAGCGGGGTTGCTATTGATCAGAATAACTTTAATACCTTCTTCTCGTAAACTGCGAGCGGCTTGAGTGCCAGAGTAGTCGAATTCGCATGCTTGTCCTATAATAATGGGGCCTGAGCCAATGATTAGTACTGATTTAATGGAAGGATCTTTAGGCATTTTACTTTTTTCCCTTTTTCTAAAAAAAACAAATTGCGCAAAAATAGTGGATTGACACTAAAAGCGCGGTAGGTTTTTTAAATTATTTTAAGAGAAGGGGAGATTTTTTTTGCATGGGGGGGTAGCTGCAGAACGTTTGTTTGTTGGCTCCTGTGGAAGATATTTTTGTTCAGTTTTCATCACATAAAATATTGGCCCCATTGAATTTATTGTTAAAAACGGGGCATAGATAGATACTGTCGCGTTATCAATTTTCAATTGCCTATTTTTGGCACATGTCGAAGAAGTTTTTTTTGTTATTCGCTTATTTACTGACAGGTGTTGTAGCTTTTGGCCAATTATACCAAAAACCTAAATATCCTCAGAACTATTTTAGATGGGTAACCGGCTTAAAGCCCGACATCGTAGCAAATATGGGAGAGCTGCGTCCCAACCACTGGCATATGGGATTAGATGTGCGTACCAATCAGGTAGTAAACCAGAATGTGTATGCGGCTGCAGACGGTTATATTTCATTTGTGGGGATAGAGCCGCTAAGCTGGGGAAGATGGATTATTATTGATCATCCCAATGGATTGTCTACCCTATACGGCCATCTGAACGACTTCAGAGACGATTTGGAAAAATATGTAACCGAGCATCAATATAAAACCGAATCCTGGATAACACATTTGAAAATTCCGCCGGGACGTTTTCCGGTTAAGAAAGGTGATTTTATTGCCTTCAGCGGAACTACTGGTGGTTCGGGAGGTCCTCATGTGCACTGGGAAATTATTGACACCAAATCGGGGAAACGACTGAATCCAACACTGTTTGGTACCCCTATAGTGGATAATATTCCGCCTACCATTGTAAGAATTGCGATGTACGATAGAAGCAATTCTGTCTATGACCAATCGCCTGCGATTTATCCATTATCAAAATCCAGCGGCGCTTACACCGTATCGGGCGGCGTTATCAATACCAATNTTACTAAACTAAGTTTTGCCATTCAAGCCTATGATACCCGAAATGGAACCAACAATCAGGATGGTATCTACAGTGCCCGTCTTTTTATGGATGGTAAAGAAATATCCAGTTTTTATATTGACAGCGTGGATTATGTAGATACCCGNTACATGAATGCTCATATTGATTATAAAATGCAAAGTACGGGTGGCAGCTGGATGCAACATGTGTCCAAACTGCCTGGCGACCTAAGCGGCGTTTATTATGACATAGGCAATAATGGTATAATTGAATTGAAGGATACTGACCCTCACGATATTAAAATTGAAGTAGCCGATGCAAATGGCAATCTGTCTACTATAAGTTTTAAAATCAAAAACAATGGCGGTACGCCACCCTCAGTGAAAAATTATGAATGGCTGCCGGGCAGCACCAATACGCTAGTGAAAAGTCATTTTGCGGTAACACTGCCCATGAATGCCTTATATGATAAAATGAATCCGAACTATTCCAGTTCCACGTCTGCTGCACTCAATAGCGTATCGGCCACCCACAAAATAGGAGAAACCTATATTCCGGTACATAGCAATTTTGAAGTAAAAATTAAACCGAACAAACCTATAGCTCCNGAAAACCGCGACCGGATTGTAATTAAGAGGACAGGTAAAAATACTACGGTAAAAAAAGCGGAATGGAAGGGCGAGTGGTTGGTGGCGCAGTTCAGGGATTTCGGCACATTTGAAGCTTTTGTGGATAATGTTCCTCCGTCGATTAATTCTTTAGGTTCGGGAAGTGTGATTAATTTGAATAATGTAAAGCGTATCACGTTTACGCCTACNGATAATTACGGAATAGCTGATTTCAGGGCAGAAGTGGATGGTAAATGGATAAGATTTACCAATGATAAGGGNCGCACTTGGATTTATAATTTTGACAATCGCNTCAAACCCGGTGAACATACTTTGACAGTGACCGTTACAGACATTGCCGGTAATNTAACAAAACGTAGTTGGAAATTTGTTCGCGGCGTTCCGGCTCCAGCGGGAGCTACTGCTCCATCCGGTGCGAAGAGCGCTACATCGACTAAAAAAACTACTACGNCATCAAAAAGTGCTACATCTAAAACCACGGGAAGTAAAACCAGCAAGACAACTAGTAAGACTTCGGCATCTAAGACTACTTCCTCAAAAACAACGGCATCGAAAACCGGAACAACCACCAAAAAAACCACCACCACCTCGAAGTCTGCAGCGAGCAGCAAGTCTTCAGGAAAAAGTACATCTAATAACAAAACAACCACTCAAAAAAAGAAATAAAGTATAAGTAGAGTACTATGGCTACACATCTTAAGGAAGGACAGAAAGCTCCGGCTTTCTCAGGAAAAGATCAGAATGGCAATAAGATATCGTTGGCACAATATAAAGGTAAAAAACTGGCATTGTACTTTTATCCGCAAGACNTCACACCTACCTGTACGGTGCAGGCTTGCAACCTCAGGGATCATTTTTCTGTATTAAAACAACATGGTATAGAAGTGGTAGGTGTAAGCCCNGATGATGCACAGAAACATAAAAAATTTGAAGAGCGCAACAACCTACCTTTCCCGCTCATTGCAGATACAGAGCATACAATTTTAGAAAAGTATGGTGTATGGGGCGAGAAGCAGATGTTTGGTCACAAGTATATGGGAGTGCATCGCACCACTTTTCTCATCGACGAGCAAGGCCGCATCAAAAAAATTATTCTGAAACCCAAGACCAAGCAGCATGCCGAGGAGATTATCGCAGGTTTTCAGAACTAAGCCGTAGCTGCGAATAAATAAGTGTTTCCTGTTCCAAACATAAAAGCCCTTTTC
>JGI25327J35509_1000286_pt1 | contig 43144 bp, 29 predicted proteins | sample HigsolmetaAR202D_FD_35509 | JGI IMG/M metagenome (IMG submission 35509)
TTGTGTGCAGCCGTAGCGTCTGTCGCAATTACATGTACGGCGTTTCTTGTCGTGACGATGCGGTCTTCGTCGGTTCACGCGCCGCCCGGGACGCCGGTGACGACGGCCGTCGTGAAATTTCCGGACGAGGAATGACGATGCGGGACAGAGATCGGCTCGTGCGCTCGCTTACAGCGTTGCACTCTTCAAGTAGCGCTGACGGCTCTTGCTCACTTGGTTGCGCAATTCCTCGAGCGCGCGCTGTTCGGTGACGTCCAGCATGGAATTGATCAAGCGTGCGAAGTGCTTACGCATCGCGACGCGCGCCGCGGCAGGATCATGTGCGCGCAACGCATCCAGAATGGCTGCGTGCTCAGCGACTCTTGCGCTTGCATCGGTGCTGCACACGGACTCGTAGACTGCTTTCACGGGTTCGAGATCGGTCCTCAGGCTCCACAAGGTCTCGATCACGTAAGAAATGGCGGCGTTGCCCGATGCAGTCGCGATCGCGCGATGGAAGTTTCTGTCGGCGAGCTCGGCGGCCTTATCGTCCGGGCCGGCTTCCTTCATGATCTCGATGTATCGCTCGAGCTGATCCAGCGCCGCATCGTCGATCTGGATCGCGGCGAGGGCGGCCGCTTCGGCTTCGAACAGCGCACGAGCTTCAGTGAGCTCGAAGGCGCTGATGTTCGGTAGCTTGTTCGTAGATTCCGCGTGAGGCTCGAGCACGTATGCGCCCGATCCCGTCTTGATCTTGATGCGTCCGACTGCCTGCAAGGCGATTTGCGCCTCGCGTACGGCGACACGGCTGACACCGAATTGCTCCGCAAGCTCGCGCTCCGGCGGCAACCGGCTGCCAGGCGGGTACTTCCCGCTATCGATCAGCGCTTCGATCTTGCGGGCGATCAGCTGATAGAGACGCTCGTCGCTCATCCCATTTCCTTGCAAGCGGCCTGTATCCAAGCCAATGAGTTATACCAATTCTGCAGTCAACTTTCAGGATGCTGTAAGCCCAAATCAGTCGAAACCTAACTAGTCGCTCAGATGGGCGAAACCTGTGCGGTCCGCCCCGTCTCGGCTGCCAGATTGGTAGGACCAATAATAAAACTTGTCTTATTACCCGAATTGACAAGTTACGCAGTCCAGTGGCACCGTCTTTAACACACAATTCTGCCGAGGCCGCGGCAGATTGGTAGGACCAATTAATGGGATGGGGGATCCGAACGTGCGTGCATACAACGACACTATTTTTAGTGGGTCGCTACCGCTTCTTCTGTTGATCGGAGCTGTCTCCACGCCGGCGTGGGCACAGTCGTCAAACGAGGGCAGGTCAGAGGCGCTCGAAGAAATCGTCGTGACGGGCATCCGCAGCTCGCTTGCGACGGCGCTCACCGAAAAGCGCGAAGCCGACAATCTCATCGAAGTCATTCAAGCCGAGGACATCGGCAAGTTGCCCGATCAGAACCTTGCTGAGGTGCTGGAGAACATCACCGGCATTCAGATCACTCGCGAAGCCGGCGTCGGCCGCGGCGTGCAGATCCGCGGCACCGATGCGAACAGGACCGAAATCAACGGCGTCTCGACGGTGGGATCGGGCTCCGGCCGCACCGGTATCAGCTTCGAGGATCTACCGGCCGCGCTCATCTCCTCCGTGGAAGTGATCAAGGTGCCGGAAGCCAGAACGATCGAAGGATCCGTCGGCGGCACGATCAATTTGCGGACGATTCGTCCTCTCTCGCTGACCGACCCGCTGATCGCTGTGCGCGCTCAAATGGAGAACAGCGATCTCGCCGACGAAACGTTGCCGAGAGTTTCTGCAACGCTGGGCAATGTGTGGTCCACGGATGCCGGCGAGTTCGGCGTGGTCGTGAGCGGCAGCTACGCACGCCAGGACGTTGCTGCGTTTCGGCCGCGCGTCGATCGCGACGCGGTCGTCATGCCGGGCGAAGGGCCAAGCTCTCAGGACTTTCCGTTCCTGCGGATCCAGTTCTTCGACCAGGAGCTCGAGAACTTCGAGTACGAGACGAAGAATTTCACCGCCGGTCTCGAGTGGAAGCCGAACGACGATCTGCGGTTGTATTTCGATGCGACCGTCAACGATCAGCAGCGTGCGCAGGAGAGCACGCGCGTGCAGATCTCGGGCGTGGCGTCGCAGGCGGTCGTCGATACGACGAACAACACGTCGTTCGAAACGGTCAACCTCGGTACGCTCGACGGTCCCAACGGTCCGATCCATCTCGGCACTGTGCAGGCGGCTCTGACCGGAACGTTGGGCATCGGCGTCGATTCTCGAGGTGTCATCGATCCGAATCTGCGTACCTCGAGCAACACCGGTGCGCGCGAAACGATGAGTCGGGTCTTTGCGCTCGGTACCGAGTGGAATGCGACCGATCGGCTCGTCGTGCGCGCAGAGGCATCGCTGTCGACGTCCGATTCGGATTTCCCGAACTTTTCGACGACGCTGGATTTCATCAATCCGCACGGACCTCAGCCGGCGTTCGGTGCGAGCCTCGACAACGGCGTGCCGACGGCATTCGATTTGCGCGGCGGCACGCTCCAATTCGGTCTCGATCACTCGAGTCCGTTCGCGCCGACCTCGGCGGAGATGCTGGATCCGGCGAATTACCGGCTTCAACAAGTCACGCAAGGCGCAGACCGAACCGATAACGAGGAGAAGGCGGGACGCATCGATCTTTCCTACGACACCTCGGACCGCATCTCCTTCTTGACGTCGGTGGACTTCGGTTATCGCTGGAACAAGAACTCTTCGACCCATCGCGAAGCCACGAACAACGTGACGTTCACCAATGCCACGACGCATTGGAACAGGCCGGCCGGCGACTTGTTCGCCGGCATCCTGATCGCCGGTCCGAACAACTTCAATGCAGCGGATAACCGCCGACTGTACTTCCCCGATTTCCTCGTCATCGACGGCGCTCTGGCTTACAAGAATCCGCGGGCCGTTCTGAGCACGCTCAACGACGCAATCGCGGCGAGCAACGCAGTCGCGACCGAGGGTCCTCCCTTGGCGCTGCTCGTGGCGCCCACAGAGTCAGCTTCCGGATTCTTCTCGATCGACGAAGAGACGAACGCTGCCTATCTCCAAGGGAACTTCGCGACAGAGATCGCCGGGTGGCCGGTGCGCGGCAATCTGGGCGTTCGCTGGCTGAGAACGTCGCTCTCCTCGATCGGCAACAACGTCTCGAACGGGGTCGCCGCCGAGCGAATCGTCAAGAAGAGCTCGTACGACTTCTTCTTGCCGCGCTTCAATCTGACGGTGCACCCGACCGACAGCTTCCTCATTCGTGCAGGCATCGCGCGGGACATCCGCCGTCCGGACTTCGACATGCTGTCGACGTCGGTGTCCTTCGGCACGTCGCCGAACGCGCCCGTCAATGTCGGCAATCCGGATCTCGTCCCGGAGGTCGTATGGTCGTTCGATCTTTCGGGCGAGTATTACTTCACGCCGTCGAGCGTCATCAGCATCGGCGTGTTCCACAAGAAGCGTACGAACCTCTTCGCAGCCCGGCAGGAGGATCCGGCGCCGAATCTGATCGACGGTCAGCTCAATATCGACATCACGCCGCCTTGCGAGGAGGGCGGTATCTACAACCCGATTGCGAACCGCAACATCAACAATCCGATTCAAGGTATCGGCATCTGCGTGCCGCTGGCTTCGATCTTCAACGTGGGCGGATCCACGACGCAAACAGGCGTGGAGGTTGCGTTCCAGCACGATCTGTCGGCGTGGGAAGATGTGCTCGGTTTTGCGTCCGGATTCGGTTTCATCGGCAACTTCACGTATCAGGAGAGCGGCGGATCGGCGAAGGAATATCGCAAGGCCGACGGCCCGAGGAATGTGCTCACGCTGCTCGGGTTCCCCGAAGCCTACGACAAGATCACGCTGCCGAATCTCTCGAAGAGGGCCTACAACGCCACGCTGTTCTACGACAAGTACGGCTTGAACGCTCGCGTGCGCTATACGTGGCGATCGAGCTTCGTATCCGAGGACAGCTTCTTCTTCGGCCTGCCGCGGATCAATGCGGCACGAGGGCAGCTCAACGCGAGCATCAATTACGCGATCAACGACAACTTCTCGCTCGGCGTTGAAGGAATCAATCTCCTTCGCGAAGATGCCAATCAATACTGCATCAACGACCGTGCGCTGCTGTGTTTCCAGGGTCTGACGGACCGTCGGATCACGGCGGGCGTGAGCATGAAGTTCTAGCCGGTGCTGAGCGCCTGTCCGTCACTCGAAGCAATGGCCGAGCGGCGCGATCGCGTCGCTCGGCCCGTCGCGACCCAACGCAAACGGATGAAACCGATCCTCATCGTTCTTGCTTGTCTGGTCGGCACGGCAGCGCATGCCCGCGAGACGCTCGTCCGATCGCAAGCCGAGTACTACGAGGCGCTCGAGACGCTTCGTGCGGGCGACACGATCGTGCTCGCGAATGGCGAGTGGCGCGACTTCGAAGTGCTGTTCAAAGGCAAGGGCACGGCGAAGCAGCCGATCACACTGACGGCGGAAACCAAGGGACAGGTCATTCTCGGCGGGCAGTCGAATCTCCGCCTTGCAGGCGAGTATCTCGTCGTCTCCGGTCTCGTGTTCAAGAACGGGTATTCACCGACGGACACCGTCATCGCATTTCGAGGGACGAACGGAGAGTACGCGAATAACAGCCGCGTCACGGAAGTCGTCATCGATCGCTTCAACAAGCCCGACCGCACCGAGTTCGATATCTGGGTGGCGATGGACGGCAAGCGCAACCGATTCGACCACAATCATCTCGAAGGCAAGAGCAATCAGGGTGTGACGCTCGCCGTGCGGCTGGATAGTCCAGAGAGCCAGGAGAACCATCACCGCATCGACCACAACTATTTCGGTCCGCGGCAGACGCTCGGATCGAACGGCGGCGAAACGATCCGCATCGGCACGAGCCATTACTCGCTGACGAACTCGTTCACGGTCGTCGAGAACAACTACTTCGACCGCTGCGACGGCGAAGTGGAGATCGTGTCGAGCAAGTCGGGCGGCAATGTCTTTCGCGGCAACGTCTTCTTCGAATCGCGCGGCGCGCTGACGCTGCGTCACGGGAACGACAACGTCGTCGAAGGCAACGTCTTCTTCGGCAATCGCGTGGAGCACACGGGCGGCATCCGCGTGATCAACAAGCGCCAAACCGTGCGCAACAACTATCTGTACGGTCTGACCGGCCATCGCTTCGCCGGCGCGCTCGTCGTCATGAACGGCGTACCGAACTCGCCGATCAATCGCTATCACCAGGTCGAGGATTCCGTGATCGAATACAATTCGATCATCGAGAGCGCGCACATCGAGCTGGCTGCGGGCGCCGATGCGGAACGCTCGGCACCGCCCATTCGTACGCGATTCGTCCGAAACTTGATCTACAACGCCGATGGGCGAGACGTCATTGCGGTTCACGACGACGTGAGCGGTATTCGATTCGCCGATAACGTCGTACACAACGTCGCAAAGCTGCCCATCGAACGCGGATTCGCCCGCCGAAACGTCGAGCTCGAAAGAGCGCAGAACGGATTGCTCTATCCCGTTGGACTGAGGGCGGGCGCCGCTCGCGAGCTTCAAGTACTCAGCAAGGATGCAACCGGTGTTGCCTGGTATCCGAAGCCGGATCGAAGGGGGCGATTCGATACGGGCACCACGATCTCTGCGACAGATGCGGATGCGTTCGCCAAGGCCGTCGCGCGCGCTCAGGCAGGGGACATCATCGAGCTCGCTGCCGGTAAGTACGTCGTCGAACGCACGTTGATCGTCGATCGACCGTTGACCATTCGTTCTGCGGATGCAGCGCAGCGCGCTCGCCTCGAGTTCACGCGCAATGCGCTGTTCGAGATCGCCGACGGCGGCAGCTTGAAGCTCGTCGGTCTCGATATCTCCGGCAAGGCCGCGCCCGACATGGCAGGCAATTCGGTCATCCGGACGAGCCGCTACTCGATGCTGAACAACTACGAGCTCGAGCTCGACGACGTCACCGTCCGCGATCTCGACGTCAATCACTCATTCCATTTCTTCACGGCGGCGAAGAGCACCTTCGCCGACCGTATTCGGATTTCCAGATCGACGTTCAGCAACATCACCGGTCACGTGTTGGTGCTGAACAATGAGACCGACGATCTGGGGCTGTACAGCGCCGAGTACATCACGATCGCCGATTCGAAGTTCGTCGACGTCGAGGGCACTGTCGCGGACGTTTATCGCGGCGGTACGGATGAAAGCACTTTCGGTCCGCATTTCGAGTTGAGCGGTTCGAGTCTGCAATCGGTCGGATCGGGCAAGCGCAACAAGTCGCGGGCGTCTGTCCGGCTTCTCGGTGTGCAGCAGATCGATATCCGCAACAACAGCTTCTTGGACAGCCGTCCTGTTCGTGTAACGCATACGGTCGGCGAGCCGATCAGCCGCATCGCCGAGAACCGATTCGTGAACACGCCGGAACCTGAGGTCGATACGCTGTGATCCCGGCGATGGTGAAATTGAAGCTCTCGGTCTTCGTGTTCCTGGCGGCGATGAATGTCGCGCTTGCCGGACCTCGGCTGCTGCTCTCGTCGGCGGACGTGGATCTGATCCGGGCCGAGCTGAATTCGACGTCGAGTTTCGCAAAGTCATTGGCGGAAACTCGAGCCAAGGTGGATGCCTATTTCGAGTCGACGCCCGATGTGCCGGTCCCGAGGGATCCGGGCGGCGGCTACACGCACGAGAAGCACAAGCAGAATGGCATCGCCATTCACGATGCCGGAATTCTGTATCGGCTGACGGGCGACGCCAAATACGCGACGTATGCGCGAGACCTCTTGCTCGCGTACGCAAAGCTCTATCCGACGTTGGGTAGACACCCGGTCAAGCGATCGAATACGCCCGGCCGATTGTTCTGGCAAAGCCTGAACGAATCCGTGTGGCTCGTGTACGCCATTCAGGGGTATGACGCAATCGCCGACACGCTCATGCCGCAACAGCGCAAGACGATCGAGGGAGGGCTCTTGCGACCGATGGCGGACTTTCTGTCCGTGCAGTCGCCCGAAACGTTCGATCGCATCCACAACCACGGCACTTGGGCGGTAGCGGCCGTCGGCATGACCGGTTATGCGCTAGGCGACAAGGAGTACGTACAGAAGGCGCTATACGGGTTGAAACGCGACGGCAAAGCGGGGTTCATCAAGCAGCTCGACGAGCTGTTCTCTCCGGACGGGTACTACACGGAAGGGCCTTACTATCAACGCTACGCGCTGATGCCGTTCATCGTGTTTGCACGCGCGATTCATGCGAACGATCCGGATCTAAGAATCTTTGAGTACCGTGACAAAGTTCTGCTGAGAGCGATCTACGCGTGCGTCGATCTTTCCTATGCCGGATTGCTGTTCCCGGTCAATGACGCCATCAAGGACAAGGGTCTCGACACGATCGAGCTTCGGTACGGGATCGCGACAGCCTACGCGCTGACCGGCGATCCAACCTTGCTCTCGATCGCACAGATGCAGCACCCGTATGTGCTGACCGGCGATGGCTATCGTCTTGCCAAGGCTGTCGATGCCGGCCTCAGCAAGCCTTATCGGTATCGCTCGAAGGTTTTTCGCGACGGACCGTCGGGCAAACAGGGCGCGTTGGTCGTCTTGCGTCACGGCGAGCAGCCGGATCAACGAGCGCTCGTGTTCAAGGCGACGTCGCAAGGCATGGGACACGGCCACTTCGACAAACTGACGTGGNTGTTCTACGACAACGGTCAAGAGATCGTACCGGACTATGGCGCTGCACGNTTTCTCAACGTGGAGCAGAAGGAGGGCGGTCACTACCTGCCGGAGAACGAAAGCTGGGCCAAACAAACGATTGCGCACAACACGCTCGTCGTCGATGAGCGCAGCCATTTCGATGCCGATCTAAAGCTTGCCGAGCAGCATCATCCCGAGCTCCTCGTGTTCGAAAGCCGGGATGGCGCTCAAATCACCGCTGCCGTGATGCGCGATGCCTATTCGGGTGTCGAGTTCCGTCGAACGATGGCGCTGCTCAACGGGATCGTCCCTGATCACCCGATCGTCGTCGATGTGCTCAATGTGAATAGTAAGACGGCACACCAGTACGATCTGCCGCTGCACTTCACGGGGCAAATCATCTCTGCGAACCCTGGATTCGATGCTCGCACGGACAGTCTCAGGCCGCTCGGCACCGCCAACGGTTATCAGCACTTGTGGTTGCGGGCGTCGGCTTCCGTGGCCGCGAACGAGAATGTCTCGCTCACCTGGCTCAACAAGAATCGCTTCTACACCTATACCGCGCTCGCGCAGAACGGATTCGAGGTCTTGCTGACGCAGCTGGGCGCGAACGATCCGAGATTCAATTTGCGTTACGACCAAGCATTGGTCCTGCGCGTCAAGGATGCGCGGGCACAAACGTTCGTTTCCGTTCTCGAGCCGCACGGCGAATACAACGGTTCGGCCGAATACACGATCGGCGGCCGCAGCAACATCGCAGAACTGCAGCGTTTTCAAGCGGGCCGCGCCGACGTCATTCGCATCACGACGACCGACGGTTCTCGCCACTACCTCGCGCTGTCGTACGACACGCGGACAGATGCGATTCACAAGGTTGCAGCGGACGGTCGCGACTTCGAATGGCGCGGCTATTACGGCGTATTCGATCAGAACGGAGCGCGGAGATGACACTGAATCAAACCGATGGGCGGGCAGTTCGATCCGTCAGTTCGTTCGAGTAGCGCGATGAATACGAAAAATCTCAGATGGATCGTCGTCACGCTCGTTGCTATCGCGACGGTCATCAACTACATCGATCGCAACGCCCTGGCGGTCATGTGGCCCGGCATGTCCGAAGACCTGGGTCTCGACAAAGCCGACTACGCGAACATCGTTTCCTTGTTCATGATCGGCTATGCGATCGGTCAGTCCGTGTTCGGGAAAATCTTCGATGCTATCGGCACGCGGCTTGCCTTTGTGACGTCGATCGTCGTGTGGTCCGTGGCCATCATGCTCCACGCCGTCGTGAGGACGTTCAGCGGACTGAGCATCGTCCGATTCGTTTTGGGTGTCGGAGAGGCCGGCAACTGGCCGGGCGCCACGAAGGCGAATGCGGAATGGTTTCCGATCAAAGAACGAGCGCTCGCCCAGGGCATTTTCAATTCGGGCGCGTCGCTCGGCGCAGTGATCTCCGCACCGGTGATCGCGCTTCTCTATGTGCAATTCGGTTGGAAAGGCACATTCGTCTTGGCGGGCGTGCTGGGCTTTATCTGGCTGCTGCCATGGCTCGTGATCTACAAGGCGCCGCCTGAGCGCCACCCATGGCTGTCGTCGGAAGAGCGCGAGTACATTCTTTCTGGGCAGAAAGCCGATGCCGGTACAAAACAAAGCGAAGGCATAGCAGCGCCCGGTCTGCTCGAGCTGCTTCGCTATCGACAAAGCTGGTCGGTGATCGCCTCGCGATTCTTCCTTGACCCCGTGTGGTGGCTGTTCGTTTCTTGGCTGCCCATTTATCTCGCCGATCGGTTCGGATTCGATGTTCGCGAGATCGGCCTTTATGCCTGGGTGCCATACGTCGGCGCCGCATTCGGTGCGCTCTTCGGCGGTTGGCTTGCTGGCGCGCTTCTCAAGAAGGGCTGGACGGTCAACGCGACGCGCAAGCTCACGATCACGTTGGGCGGAATCATCATGTTGCCGACGTTGCTCGCCACTGCCGTTGCAGTGACGCCGCTCGTGGCCGTGCTGCTGATGGCCGTCATTCTTTTCGGCTTTCAAATGGCGATCGGCAACATTCAGACGCTGCCGAGCGATTTCTTCGCTGGTAAGTCGGTGGGTTCGCTGGCCGGCGTCGGCGGTACCGCCGCGATCCTCGGTGTGATCATCACCACGCAGATGGTGCCGCGAATCACGACGGAATCCTATGTGCCGTTCTTCGTCTTGGGCGCGTTGCTCGTGCCGCTCGCCGTGCTCTCGGTTTGGGGGTTCGGCGGCGAGATCAAGCCCGTGAGCGCGCGAACGAAATGATCGAGTGGAGTGCGAACAGCAAATGAACATGAAAGACAAAGTTGCGATCGTGGCCGGCGGCGCAAGAGACATCGGGCGCGCCATTTCCTTGAAGCTGGCTGCGGTCGGCGCCAAGGTCGTCGTCAATTTCAACAACAGCAAGACGGAGGCCGAGGAGACCGTGGCGGCCATCCTTGCAGCCGGCGGTACAGCGATCGCCGTTGCCGGCGATATGACGAAGCAGGCGGACGTCGAGAATCTGGTGAACGAGACGCGCGCAGCCTACGGTGACAGCATCGACGTGCTCGTCAATGTCGTGGGCGGAATGGTGGCACGTAAGACGCTCGGGGAAATGGATCAGGAATTCTTCGAGTGGGTCATGCGTCTGAATGTGACGAGCGCATTCCTGACTTCGAAGTTCGTGATGCCTTACATGCCAGAGGGTAGTGCGATCGTGAATCTGTCCTCGCTCGCGGGGCGTGACGGCGGCGGTCCGGGTGCATCCGCTTACGCGGCGTCGAAGGGAGCCGTGATGTCGTTCACCCGCGCGCTCGCAAAAGAGCTCGGCCCGCGCAACATTCGTGTGAACTGCGTCTGTCCGGGCATGATCGCCACCACATTCCACGACACCTTCACCAAGGACGAGGTTCGAGCCAAGGTGGCGGCGAGCACGCCGTTGCGGCGTGAAGGTCGCGCGGAAGAAGTCGCCGATCTCGTCGCCTACTTGGTTTCGCCCGAGGCGAGCTTCATTACCGGCGCCAGCGTCGACATCAACGGCGGATTGGGCTTTTCGTAAGTAAGCACGCTTTAACATTCCATTGGCGTACGGCGACGCCGTTACGCATGACGACACCGATCTTCCTGGCGAGAGCGAGATCGTCGTCGGTCGAGTCCCAACCGTGCTCGATCGAAGTCTGGATGCACGAGCATGTGAGCGGCTGGACGGATCAGCGTTTGGCGGAAAGGGTTGCGCGCGAGCTCATGCCGAATCTGCTGCACGAGCACCGAACTTCGGACGCACTGGTCTGATCAAAGAGCGCCTCGCTCACAACCGCGATTTTCGGCCATCGGCCGCCACGGATCTCATCTCCCTCGCACGGCTTGCTTCGGAGGCCCGCGACCGTAAGACGCAGCGGTGTTGCTGAGCGACTTCGAGACGCAATATCCGAACGACCGCGCCGAAGCCATCGCCAGGCAAATGCGTCTGTCGCTGGGAAAGTAGCGCAATCCCCTTCGAGCCGCGCCGCGTTGCGGGGCAACGACCGACGTAGCGAGTCCGCGCAGATCGGTTCGATCGAACGAGTCGATCGGTTGGTCGTGTCCCCCCCCGAGATTCTTCGTGCGGACACACGGTCTTTGCGTATTTTGGGAACAGGCCACAGGCGACAGGCTACAGGCGACAGTTGGCCGCAGCGCTAACAGTTGGAGACGACGATGACGAATCCGCTACTCGAGCTCGCACGGTTTGGGCAAAGCTACTGGCTCGACGACTTGAGCCGCAGCATGGTCCGAAGCGGCGATCTGCAACGGCGCGTGGAGCAAGAAGGACTGACCGGCGTCACTTCGAACCCGACGATTTTTCACGCGGCTCTGAGCAAGGGCACGGAGTACACCGAGCAGTTGAAAAAGTTGGCCGGACAGCCCGCGCACAGCATCTACGAAACGCTGATCGTCGAGGATGTGCGCGATGCCTGCGATGTTCTGCGCCCTGTGTATGACCGAACAGAAGGGCGCGACGGGTTCGTGAGTCTGGAGCTCTCGCCGAACCTCGCGCGAAACATTCACGGCTCGATTGCCGAGGCGCGCCGGTACTGGCAGGCGGTGTCGCGTCCGAATCTGCTGATCAAAGTGCCGGGCACGATGGAGGGCGTTTCCATCGTCGAGGAGTTGCTCGTCGAAGGGATCAACGTCAATGTCACGCTCTTGTTCTCGGTCGAGCGCTACCACGAGGTGGCGCAGGCCTATGTGAGCGCGCTCGAGCGACGCAAGGCGGAGCACAAGCCACTGTCGAATGTCGCGTCGGTCGCCAGCTTTTTCGTCAGCCGCATCGATACGCTCGTCGACAAGCTTCTGCAGCAGAAGGTCGACAACGGCGTCACGCAAGCCAAGCATCTACTAGGCAAGGCGGCAGTGGCCAATGCCAAGCTGGCCTATCAGCGCTACAAGGAACTGATCGCATCTGGACGGTGGCGTTTCGTCGAAGCGGCGGGCGCGCGGCCGCAACGGCTCTTGTGGGCGAGCACGAGCACGAAGAATCCTTCCTATCCAGACTTGCTGTACGTCGAACCGCTGATCGGACCGCAGACGATCAACACGATGCCGCTGCAGACCGTCGCTGCCTTCGCAGATCACGGCAAGCCGGCAGAGACGCTAGAACAGGACCTCGATGAAGCCAAACGCGTCATGCGCGAGCTGCATGAGATCGGAATCGACATGCAGGACGTGACGCGCCAGCTTCTCGATGAGGGAATCCAGAAGTTCGTCGACTCGTACAACGCAATCCTGCAGCTCATTGCCGAGAAGACGATTTCGGCATAGCCGGACAATGCTGCGGGAGCGTCAGGTCTCTTGCAGGACACAGGCTGGGCGGGGTTTTCATCAGCCTGTTTACGTACGTACGTCGTACCGATCGTGCTTCGGCATCCTCGTACTTCTGCGGGTCGGGCGATCGGCGAGCATTTCAGGCTAAATGGACCTGAAGCTAGCTCCGATCATTCCGACATCAACCAGGCTTGCAGCAACATGCGTGCTCGTCGTCGCGGCGTTCTTCGCCGGGTGCACGTCGATGGCACCGGGCTATCGGCAGCCGGCCGCACCGATTGCGAGCGCGTATCCAGCCGATGCGCCTCGAACCGATGGCGCATTGAGCGGGGCGGTCGAGTGGCGCAGCGTCTTCTCGGACGCTGAACTGCAAGGGATCATCGAACTGGCACTCGAGAACAGCCGCGATCTGCGCGCAGCGGTTCTTCGCGTGCAAGAAGCACGAGCATTACGCGGCATTCAACGTGCGGACCGTTTCCCGAACGTTGCTGTGAGTGCCGGGGGCGACCGCGGGCGCACGCCTGCCGATCTCAGCATCCTGGGTCGTTCCACCGTAAGCAGCGCCTATCAAGTGGCAGCAGGCGTTGCGACGTGGGAGCTCGACTTCTGGGGCCGCGTGCGCAACCTGGACATTGCGGCGATCGAAAACTACCTGGCTGCCGATGCCGCACGCCGAGCATTCACGGTGAGTCTTGTCGGCCAGGTCGCAAATGCATGGTTGGTGCAGCGCGAGCTGGATCGGCGGCTCGAGATCGCGAACCGCACCGTGGGATCCCGCGAGGAGTCCTTTCGCATTTTCAAGCGACGCTACGAGGTCGGTTCGGGCACGCAGCTCGAGCTGATGCAGGTCGAAACGCTGTTGACGCAAGCCCAGTCGCTGACCGTGCAGCTCGAACAGGCGCGTGCAACGAATCGGCATGCGCTAGAGCTACTCGTCGGTGCGCCAATCGAGCTGCCGCCGCGGACCGACGTTCTCGAGCGCGACGACGAGCCGATACGCGCCGTGAGTGCGGGCTTGCCGTCGGATCTGCTCGTGCAACGGCCCGACATCATCGCGGCGGAGCATCAGCTTCGTGCCGCACACGCAAATATCGGCGCGGCGCGCGCGGCGTTCTTTCCGCGTGTGGCATTGACCGGCGATCTCGGGACCGCCAGCGCTCAGCTCGACGGCTTGTTCGAATCCGGCAGCCGCGCGTGGTCGTTCACGCCGGTGATTTCTCTGCCCATTTTCACGGGCGGCCGGCTTCGCTCGAATCTCGATCTCGCCGAAGTGCGGGGCGATCTTGCAGTTGCGAACTACGAGCGGACGATTCAGGCGGCGTTTCGCGACGTCGCGGACGCGCTGTCGGTTCATCACTATCTGGGCGAACAGCTGAACATTCAGCGCAATGCGCTGCGCGCGCTGACGGAACGCGCCCGTCTCGCGCAGCTCCGCTACGAAAGCGGTGCCGCGAGCTATCTCGAAGTGCTCGATGCGCAACGCGACCTCCTGAATGCCGAACAGGCGGTCGTGCAGCTCCAAAGTGCGCTGCAATCGAGCCGGGTGGCTTTGTTCGCGGCGCTCGGCGGCGGTGCGCTCGGGAGCGGCGAATAGCGAGATGGCAATGACCAAAGAAGATTTGAAGAAAAGGGGTATTGCTGCCGCAGTCGTCGTCGCAGCGGCGGCGATCGCGTGGGTGTTGTGGCGCGCGTTGCAGGCCGAAGGTTTCGGCGACGGATTCGTCAGCGGCAACGGACGGATCGAAGCGACCGAAATCAACGTGGCCGCGAAGCTCGGCGGGCGCGTCGAGGACATTTACGTCCGCGAGGGCGATTTCGTGAAGGCGGGACAGCCGCTCGCGAAGATGCAAGTGATTACGCTCGAAGCACAGCGCGACGAGGCGCGGGCGATGCATCAGCAGGCGCTCACATCGGTGGCGATCGCGAAAGCGCAGGTGGCGATGCGCCGCAGCGAGCTCGCTGCGGCGCAGGCGACGGTGATCGAAGCCGAAGCCGCGCTCGATGCCGCAGAGCGTCGCTTGAACCGCTCCGAGGTGCTTTCGAAGGAAGGCGCATCTTCCGGTCAAGAATTGGATGACGATCGAGCGCGCGTGCGTTCGGCAAGAGCGGCGCTCGATGCAGCGAAAGCGCGCGTCGTGGCGGCACAGTCCGCCGTCGAAGCCGCCAGCACACAGATTGCGGGTGCGGAAGCGGCAGCGGCTGCCGCGGCGGCCACGGTCGCGCGCATCGAGGCGGACATCCAAGACAGCGTTCTCTCATCGCCGCGCGACGGCCGTGTGCAATATCGGATCGCGCAGCCCGGCGAAGTGCTCGGCGCCGGTTCCCCGGTCCTCAATCTCGTCGATCTTTCCGACGTCTACATGACGTTCTTTCTGCCCGAAACCGTCGTCGGCCGCGTCGCGCTCGGCAGCGAGGTGCGGATCATTCTCGATGCCGCACCGGAGTACGTGATCCCGGCGACGGTGTCGTTCGTCGCCGATACCGCGCAGTTCACGCCCAAGACGGTGGAAACGGCGAGCGAACGACAGAAGCTGATGTTCCGAGTTCGCGCGCACATCGATCGCGATTTGCTGCAAAAGCACTTGACGCAAGTCAAAACAGGGCTGCCGGGCGTGGCGTGGGTCAAGCTCGACGCGAACGTGCCTTGGCCGGAGCAGTTGGCGATTAGAACCCCCGAATGAGCGTTGCCATGCAGCTCGCCTCGCCGGTCGCGGTGCTCGAAAACGTCACGCTGCGATACGGGAAAGTACGCGCGCTCGATGGCATCGATCTTCAAGTGCCGTCGGGCTGCATGGTCGGCGTGATCGGACCGGACGGCGTCGGCAAGTCGAGCCTGCTGTCATTGCTGGCGGGAACGCGCCGCGTGCAGGAGGGCAGGGTCGTCGTCCTCGGCGGCGACATGTCGAGCGCAAAGCATCGCAATCGCGTCTGCCCGGACATCGCGTACATGCCGCAAGGGCTCGGACGGAATCTGTATCCGACGCTTTCAGTCGAGGAGAACCTGCAATTCTTCGCGCGGCTGTTCGGGCACGATGCCGCGGAGCGGCGGCGTCGAATCGATCTGCTCACGCGTGCGACGGGTCTGTATCCCTTCTTGTCGAGGCCGGCCGGCAAGCTATCCGGCGGCATGAAACAAAAGCTCGGTTTGTGCTGCTCGCTCATCCACGATCCAACACTCCTGATTCTCGATGAGCCGACGACCGGCGTCGATCCGCTCGCCCGCCGGCAGTTCTGGGATCTGATCGGCGATATTCGCCAGTCGCGTCCCGACATGAGCGTGATCGTCGCCACGGCCTACATGGATGAAGCCAGCCGCTTCGACTGGCTCGTCGCGATGGATGCGGGCCGGATCCTTGCAACGGGCACACCGCAAGAACTGTACGAACGCACGCAGACGAAGTCGCTCGAATCCGCATTCATCGCGCTTCTGCCCGAAGACAAGCGACGCGGCTATACGGAAGTGACGATTCCGCCGCTTTCGACTGGCGGAGCCGAAGACATTGCGATCGAGGCGAACGAGCTCACGATGCGTTTCGGCGATTTCGTCGCGGTCGATCACGTGAGCTTTCGGATCCGGCGTGGCGAGATTTTCGGCTTTCTCGGCTCGAACGGCTGCGGCAAGACGACGACGATGAAAATGCTCACCGGCTTGCTCGCGCCGAGCGAAGGCAAGGCCAAGCTGTTCGGCAGGCCCGTTGACGCCCACGACATGGAGACGCGGCGGCGTGTCGGCTACATGTCGCAGTCGTTCTCGCTCTATACCGAGTTGACGGTGCGGCAGAACTTGGTGCTCCACGCACGGCTGTTCCATGTTCCGGAGGAAAACATCCCGGCGCGCGTCGAGCAAATACTCGAGCGCTTCGGGCTCATGGCATTGGCCGACGAGCTGCCGATGCGCTTGCCGCTCGGCGTGCGTCAGCGTCTGTCGCTTGCAGTGGCACTGGTGCACGGTCCAGAGCTTCTCATTCTGGACGAGCCGACTTCGGGCGTGGACCCCGTCGCGCGCGAAGATTTCTGGCGTTTGCTGATCGATCTCTCGCGCAAGGACGGCGTCACGATTTTCATTTCCACGCATTTCATGAACGAGGGCGAGCGGTGCGATCGCATTTCGCTCATGCATGCGGGGAAGGTGCTCGTGAGTGACGCGCCGGCGAGGCTGATCGAGCGGCGAGGCGTGGCGACGCTGGAGGATGCTTTCATCGCGTATCTGGAAGATGCGGGCGCAGGCACTGCGGTGTCGGATAGCGCGGTGGCGGACAGCGTGCGCACTGAAAGTCATACGAGCGCGCGCAAGCGCGGCTTCAGTCTGCAACGGATGCTGAGCTACACGATGCGCGAAACGCTCGAGTTGCAACGCGATCCGGTACGCGCCGCGCTCGCCTTGCTCGGCAGCGCGATTCTCATGTTCATCATGGGATACGGGATCAGTTTGGACGTCGACGATTTGGCCTTTGCCGTGCTCGATCGCGATCAGACGGGGCTCAGTCGCAGCTACACGCTCAATCTCGCGGGCTCCCCGTACTTCATCGAACGCCCGCCCATCGCCGACTACGAGGAGCTCGATCATCGCATGCGCACCGGCGAGCTCGCGTTGGCCATCGAGATCCCACCCGGTTTCGCGCGGAGCATTCAGCGCGGCGATTCGGTCGAGATCGGCGCGTGGGTGGACGGTGCGATGCCGCAGCGTGCCGAGACCGTGCAGGGGTACGTGCAGGGCATGCATCAGCTTTGGCTCCTCCAGCAGGCGAAAGAAAGGCTCGGCTATACGCCCGCAGCCGCGATCGGTATCGAAACGCGTTATCGATACAACCCGGATGTCGAAAGCTTGCCCGCGATCGTTCCGGCGGTCGTTCCGATTCTGCTGATGCTGATTCCGGCCATGCTGACGGCATTGTCGGTCGTGCGAGAAAAGGAGCTGGGCTCAATCATCAATTTCTACGCGACGCCGACGACGCGGACCGAGTTCCTGCTCGGCAAACAACTTCCCTATGTGGGGCTAGCGTTCGTCAATTTCCTCTTGCTGACGCTGCTGTCGATCACGGTGTTCGGGGTGCCCGTGAAGGGCAGCTTTACCGCGCTGGCGCTGTCGATGTTCGTGTTCGTCATCTATGCGACTGGGTTCGGCTTGTTCTGTTCGACGTTCACGCGCACTCAGACCGCGGCCATCCTGCTGACCATGATTTTCAGTATCGTGCTGTCGGTCGAGTACGCGGGGCTTCTGAATCCCGTGTCGTCGCTCGAAGGCTTCGGCTATGTGATCGGTCGGCTGCAGCCGACCACGCACATGGTGACGATCAGCCGCGGCGTGTTCGGTAAAGCGCTCGATTTCGGCGATTTACAGGGCTCGTTCTGGGCGATCGTTGCCGCCGTTCCGGTGGCAGTGCTCGTGTCCATCGGGTTGTTGAAGAAGCAGGATGCATGAGATGAGCGAGGAACGGGCGCTCGAGTCTTCGCCTCCCGAATCCGCGAAGGGCGGAAGCGGGGATCTTGCCATCACCGAGCGGGCCCGAATGCGGCGTGTCGTGTCGAACATCTATCGGCTCGGCGTCAAGGAGCTCTGGAGCATCGCACGCGATCCGATGCTGATCCTCCTGATCGTCTATGCCTTCACCTTGTCGATCTACACATCGGCGACGGCAGTGCCGGAATCGTTGCACAAGGCCGCAATCGCGATCGTCGACGAAGATCGTTCGCCGCTGTCGGGTCGCATCGCATCGGCCTTTTATCCGCCGCATTTCCAACGTCCGGTGATGATTGCGCTGTCGGAGCTCGATCCCGGCATGGATGCAGGAGAGTTCACGTTTGCGTTGGTGATCCCGACCGGGTTCCAGCGGGACGTCCTCGCCGGCCGAAAACCGGAGATTCAGCTCAACGTCGACGCAACGCGCATGAGCCAGGCGTTCATCGGCAGCGGTGCGGTGCAGCAGATCGTGAGCGGCGAGGTGACCGAGTTCCTGCAGGGCTACCGGCGTACGGCATCCTCGCCCGTCGAGCTGACGATGCGCGCACGCTTCAATCCGACGCTGCAGCGATCATGGTTTCTCGGCGTGATGACGATCATCGACCGCGTGACCTTGGTGTCGCTCATTCTCACGGGTGCGGCGCTGATTCGCGAGCGCGAGCGCGGCACGATCGAGCACCTGCTCGTCATGCCCGTCACGCCCTTCGAGATCATGGTGTCGAAGATCTGGTCCATGGGGCTCGTTACGATCGTCGCGACCGGACTCTCGCTCGTGCTCGTCGTCGAGATGATCCTGGGTTCGCCGATTCAGGGCTCCCGGTTGCTGTTCTTGTTCACGGGGGTGCTGACGCTTGCGTCCATGACCTCGATGGGCATCTTGCTGGCAACGTTCTCCCGGACGATGCCGCAGTTCGCGCTGTTGATGATGCTCATCATCGTCCCGCTGCAGTTGCTTTCCGGCGGCATGACGCCGCGCGAGAGCATGCCGGAGCTCGTCCGGAACGTGATGCTCTTCGCGCCGACGACGCACTATGTTGCGGCGAGCCAAGCCATTCTCTATCGCGGCGCGGGGCTGAACATCATCTGGCCGCAGCTCGCCGCCATCGTCGCCATCGGCGCCGCATTCTTTTGGATCGCGCATGCGCGCTTCCGCAGAACGCTGGCGCAGATGGCATGATGTGCTGCGATTCCGAGTCCGTGTCTCGCTCGTTTGTGACTGGCTCGTAACCGTACGGAAATTGTTTCGTTATCGCGCGCATTACTAGCATCGCTCCACCTAAAAGTGGAGACGCACATGGTGACGAGATCTATGCGCGACCAGTCGTTCGCGCGCGCGGGCTCTTAAAGGAGATCGCCCATGGATGCTTGGCACGATTGGCAAGCAGGGGTGGTCGACGCCTTGCGCAGCTTCTTGGCGGAAGTCATGCCGGACGTCCGACGCGAGGACGTCGATTGGGAAGCATGGCGGCCATTCTTCGACGAAGGTCGCTCGCCTCGCGCGGCAGTGGATCGCGCTTTCCTGCTCGACCTGTAGTTGTTTGGCGCGGTTGCTCTCGATGATCGGCGCAAACCCTTCCTTGGGGGAGGAGAGCATAGAACGCTTCGGTATGGTCACATTCTATGTGACCGCGGTCCGATGCTTTCCCAAGCCCAGGAATCCAAGGAAAAGTTCGGTCGGCCCATCGAGGCCGGGATCCAGCTTCGTCTCGCTCCGGATCACGCAAGCTTCAGGACGGGTTTGATCGTCGTACCTTTGGCGGAGTCCTCGAAGGCTTGGTTGATCTCATCGAAGGCGTAGAACTTCACCAGTTTGTCGAACGGGAATTTTCCGGCTTTGTAGAACTCGATCAGCTTGGGGATGAACACGCGAGGGACCGAATCGCCTTCGATGACGCCGATCATCGCTTTGCCTTCTGCCATCAGATCGTTGTGCACGTCGATGGTCATCTCCGGCGTCACGCCGACGATGGCAGCCTGTCCCAAGGGACGCAACGCATGCAGGCATTGGCGCACGACGGCCGGCACGCCGGTAGTTTCCACGCCGTAGTGAGTGCCGCCGCCGGATGCCGCTTTGATCTCCTTGACGACGTCGACCTGTTTTCCGTTCAGCGCGTGCGTCGCGCCGAGCTCCTCGGCGAGCTGCAAGCGGTTGTCGTGCACGTCGACGGCGAAGATGTACTGACAGTTCGCGATTCGCGCGGCCATGATCGCGCTCAGGCCGACGGCGCCGCAGCCGTAGACGGCAATCGACGTGCCGAACTCCGGTTTGAGTCGATTGAGCACCGTGCCGGCACCGGTCTGAATGCCGCAGCCCAGCGGACCGAGCAAAGATAGATCCACATCTCTATCCATCTTCACGACATTTCTTTCGTGAGCGACGACGTGCGTGCCGAAGGAGGACTGGCCGAAGAAGGTGCAGAGATCGGTGTCGCCCTGTCTAAGGCGATAGGTGCCGTCTTCCATGCGGCCGCCGAAGTTCAGTTCGTTGAAGCGCGTGCAAACGGTTGGGCGGCCGGTCAAACAGTTCTCGCATCGACCGCAATGCGCGAACGACACGACCACGTGATCGCCTGGCGCAAGGCTCGTCACGTTTTCGCCGATCCTCTCGACGATGCCCGCGCCTTCATGACCGAGGACGATCGGATAAGGAGAAACGCCTAAATCGCGCGCTACGGCGTCGGTGTGGCAGACGCCCGTCGCCACGACTTTGATCAACACCTCATCCGATTTGGGTGCGGCGAGATCGACGGTCTCGATGGCAAAGGACTGACCCTGGCGGTGGGTCACGGCGGCGCGGATCTTCATCGCTCGGCTCCCGACTTATCACTCGATCAGCGCACAGCGTCTCTCGAATGTGCGATGGATGAAAGTCAGGACAAACGCGCAGACGGTTACGAGCGAGCCTATTGCGAGTGTGTTGGCTCTCTCGGAGACTTCACGGCAGATTCGATTCCGCGAAACAAGAGCAGAAGCCGTGCACGGCAAGATCTTCGATTGAGACCGAGGCACTGGCGCTTAAAGAGTCAAGCCACGGCTGATCTTTATCGCGGCACGTGAGGCGGGACGCGTTGCGCGTTTGAGCGTCAGAGCGCTTTACATCAACGGCGCGAAGAGGGGATCGGGGCGAGCGATTTTCGTTCCCAAGGCGGGACGGGTTGGAACTGTTCCGATAGGAATTCGATGAATACGCGTACACGCGGCAGCATCAGACGCCGCGGCGGCATGACGGCGTAGATCGCGCTGTCCGGATGCCGATATTCGGGCAAGACGAGCTGTAGTCGGCCTGCGCGCAAGTCGTCGCAAACGTGCCAGAGAGAGTGCAACGAAATTCCGAGTCCTGCGATGGCGGCGTCCCGAATCGCTTCGCCCATGTTGCTTTCCAATCGGCCGCGGACGTGGACGTGCGTTACGGAGCCGTCGGGCGCAGTGAACGTCCACTGATCGCGCGCGCCTTTCGGACCGAGCATCAAGAGGCAGTCGTGGTCCCGTAGCTCATCCGGATGACGCGGCATACCGCGACGCTTCAGATAGCTCGGCGCTGCACAGAGCACGCGACGATTCGCGCTGAGACGGCGCGCGATGAGGCTCGAGTCTTCTAGCTGTCCGATGCGAATCGCTAGATCGAACCCTTCTCCGATCAGATCCGCCATCGTGTCGCTCATGTCCACCGAGAGCCGAAGCGACGGGTGCCGGCGCAGGAATTCCGGTAACAGCGGAGAGATGTATTGACGACCGAATGCTGCAGGTACGGTAACGCGGAGCGTGCCGGTGATTTCCTTCGCAGCTTGCTTGAGGCTGCTCGTCAGCGCTTCCAGATCCTCGATGAGTCCTCGACCTCGTTCAGCGAGCGCGAGACCTTCCGGCGTCGCTCGCAGCTGCCGTGTGTTGCGATGGAACAGCTTGACGCCCAACGTTCGCTCCAAACGCTTCAGCCGCTGGCTCGCGACCGCCGCAGACAAATCGAGGCTGCGGGCAGCAGCGCTGATCGAACCCATGTCGAGCACGCGCAGGAACAGCTGCAGATCCGCGAGACGGTCCGTCATTTTCAATGAAACGCGAAAACAGATTCGCTCGGACGAGGATTCTACCGTCAGACCGACGTCGATACCGTGCGATCTCCTGCTACGAGATTCGAGGAGTCAGTCATGGAATATCGCGTGCTGGGGTCGTCCGGCTTCAAGGTGCCTGTGCTGGGATTTGGTGCAGGAACGTTCGGCGGCAAGGGGCCGTTGTTCGGCGCCTGGGGCAACACAAATATCGAGGAAGCCAAGCGGATCATCGATCTGTGCCTCGACGCGGGCGTGAATTTCTTTGACACAGCGGACGCATATTCGGACGGGGCGTCCGAGGCGATTCTTGGTGCGGCTCTGAAGGGGCGCCGCCAGAATGCCATCCTGTCGACGAAGATCGGCTTGCGAGTCGGCGCCGATATCAACGACATCGGTTCTTCGCGAACTCACTTGATCCGCGGCGTCGAGCGGGCGCTGCAACGGTTGCAGACCGATTACATCGATATCCTCCAGCTTCATCAATTCGACGCGTTCACGCCGGTCGAGAGTGTCATGGCAACGCTCGACGATCTCGTTGAGTCGGGAAAGGTTCGTTTCGTCGGTGTGTCCAACTACTCTGGATGGCAGCTGATGAAGTCGCTCGCGGTCGCCGATCGATACGGCTACGCACGCATCGTGGCCCACCAAGCCTATTACTCTTTGATCGGGCGCGACTACGAGTGGGAGCTGATGCCGCTCGCCTTGGATCAGAATGTGAGCACGATCGTGTGGAGCCCCCTCGGATGGGGACGCTTGACCGGCCGTGTGAGACGCAGCCAGCCTCTTCCAGCGCAAAGCCGTCTGCACGAAACCTCGCACATTGCTCCGCCCGTGAACGATGAGCGGCTCTATCGCGTAGTCGATGCGCTCGATGCGATCTCGCACGAGACCGGCAAGAGCGTCCCGCAGATCGCGATCAATTGGCTGTTGCAGCGTCCGAGCGTCGCCACCGTCTTGATCGGTGCGCGCAACGAGGCGCAGCTCAAAGACAATCTGGGTGCGGTCGGTTGGAGTCTCACCGACGAACAGATGCGTGCGCTCGATACCGCGAGTGCGGTCACGCCGCCATATCCATACTACGCGTATTGGAACGGTCAGTTCTCAGAGCGCAATCCGCCGAGCGTGCCCGTTCACACAGGCGTCGAGCGACACAGGGACGGCTGAGCCGGTGTACGGACGATTGCACAGAATCCGTTGAAGGTGTCGACGGCGATCAAGTCGCCGACGAGCACGGGTATCGTTTCTTTGCTTGGAGTGAGAGTGTGCGGTTGCGCTAGGACTGCTTCGTCTGTACTGATCTCGAGAGGGCTCGCTCACAGGAAGTCACTTGTGTTGTGAAATTGGCGGGTGCTAGGCTCGCCCGCCGGTGCGCAGGAGCCGCCCCCGTGTGAGCAACTCGAACGGACAAGGCTCGACACGGTCAACGCGGTGTTTTTGCCGTGCGGCCGGACGATCTTGCAAATCGGGGCTTCAGCGGATCGATACGATTCGCAGTGCCGGTGACCCCGTCCGAACTTTCTGTGTGGTGTACATGACTGACGTTTCTCCTTTGTTTCGATCTTTCAAGATCCGTGGCTTGGAACTGAAGAATCGCGTCGTGATGGCGCCGATGACGCGGGCGCATTCCCCGGGAGGCATCCCGACGGAGGAAAATGCCGCTTATTACACTCGGCGCGCGGCGAACGAGGTCGGTTTGATTCTTTCCGAAGGCACCTTGGTTCGGCGCAAAGGCGCGGGAGATAACCCGAACATTCCATTGTTCTGGGGCGAGGCGGCGCTCGAGGGATGGAAGCGCGTGATCGATTCAGTACATGCGGCGGGCGGCAAGATGGGGCCGCAGCTCTGGCACCAGGGCATGTCGCGCAAGCCCGGCACGGGACACTTCCCGGATGCGCCGTCCGACGGACCTTCCGGCATCACGCTGATGGGCAAGAAGGTCGGCGAAGAGCCGAGCGAAGCCGAAGTGCTCGATATGGCACAAGCGTTTGCCGATGCGGCAGCCGATGCGAAACGTCTCGGATTCGATTGCATCGAGCTGCACGGCGCGCATGCGTACTTGATCGACGAGTTCTTCTGGGAGCGAACGAATCAACGCACCGATCGTTTCGGCGGCTCGATCGAGCGGCGTGCCGAGTTCGCGGCAGAGGTGATTCGGCGTTGCCGTGCTGCCGTGGGCGACTTCCCCATCATCATTCGGATTTCCCAATGGAAGTCGGTCGACTACGCGGCGAAGGTTGCGAAGACACCGGAAGAATTGGAGCGCTGGGTCGGAGTGCTGCGCGATGCAGGTGTCGACGCGATCCACTGCTCTCAGCGCAGAATTCTCGAGCCCGAGTTCCCGGACGTCGATGGACCGAAGGGATTGAATCTCGCGGGCTGGGTCAAAAAGCTCACCGGTCTGCCGACGATCAGTGTCGGCTCGGTGGGATTGACCTCGGAATTCACTGGCGCATTCCGCGGCGAGGGCTCTCGAGCGGGCAAGCTCGATGACGTGCTCGAGCGGCTCGATCGCGGCGAATTCGATCTGGTTGCAGTCGGGCGCGCGATCCTGCAGGACCCCGAGTGGGTTGCCAAGGTGAAACAGGGACGCTTCAACGAACTGCGCGACTACGACGCGAAGTCGCTACAGGTCTATTACTAATCTCTATTGGTTTACTAATCGCGTCTTGCCGATCCTCCCCTGCGTTGCGGGGGAGGAGTTGCCGACGAATTCACGCCTGTCGTTCGGCCCACGAGCATCCCTTCGCTCGAGCATGCTGAACGGGGTGCGTCCGTCGTCAGCCGGCCGCCAGCGCAACCACTGTTGCGGGGTTGAAGGGGCATCAGGCGATCCCTCATGCATCCACCGGGTTGTAGGGTTTACCCATCCCGCAACATCGGACAAAGCCCGATGCGATGACGGGAATTGTTCGATGCAGTAACTTCTCAGTAGGATGCATGCCAGCTTCTTGCACTGCAAAAATCGCCATAGGGAGCTGGGGCGCTGCAAGGAGGGGCTCGCCGGTCTGGCTGCGGGCCTTGTCTTTACTATCGAGGAGCCTGTAGCTGTGAGAGTCCGAAATCCGAAGATTGCATTTGCCATCGCTGTTGCATGCGGAGCTTTGAGCGCAACCAGCGTTCTGGCCGCAGAAGACGAGCAGGTCGAAGAGGTGGTCGTTACCGGCTCGCGTATTCGCGCGAATGAATTCGACGCACCGACCCCCACGGTTTCCGTGAGCGCCGAGGCCATTGCCAACGCCGGTGTCACCAACCTCACCGAGTTCCTGCGTACGCAGCCGGCGCTCGTCGGGTCTTACGATTCCAATCGCACGACCAACAACTTTATCGGCTCCAACGGCCTCAACCTGCTCAATCTGCGTAATCTCGGCACGGATCGCACGCTCGTGCTGGTCGACGGCCGCCGCCACGTTGCGCAGTTGCCGCAGACCGCATCGGTCGACATCAACACGATTCCGAGCGATCTGATCGAGCGGGTCGATGTGGTCACCGGCGGCGTTTCGGCCGTGTACGGTGCGGACGCTGTGTCCGGCGTCGTCAATTTCGTGATGAAGAAGAACTTCGAGGGCATCGTCGGCCGCGCGCAGTACGGTGCCGGCGACGGCGGCAAGCCCGAGGACGTTCAGGCTTCGCTGACTGCAGGTTTCAATTTCGCGGAAGGACGCGGCAATCTCTCGGGCTCCATCGAGTACACGCGCGAAGGTCGCCTGCATTCCACCGACCGCAAGTATCTGCGCGGTACGAACTACACCTCGATACAGCGCAATCCTGACGATCCGGACGACGATCCGAATATTCCCGATCGCATTCCGCTCAACGACATTCGCTTCGGCGATAGCGCGCGTGCCGGTGGCATCGACGTCGACTTCGACGGATGGCCGGATGTGCTGCCGGACGGTTCGCCGTTCGATTACGGTCGGTTTGTCCCGCCGTACTACTCGCAAGGCGGTTCGGGCACGCCCACGGCCGACTATCTCGGCGAGCTGCGTAGCAAGAACGAGAACACGATCGCCAGCTTGTTCCTCAACTACGAGTTCAACGACGCGGCGAAGCTGTTCGCGGAAGCCAAGTACGCACGCGGCACCGGTATCGCCTACGATCAGCCGACGTTCGATTTCTACTTGTACTTCTCGCCGGACAATCCGTTCATTTCCCCGGCTGTGGCCGAGCTCGCCCCGGACGGCTTCCTGGTGAATCGCGATAACTTCGACTTCGGCGTCCGCGGCGAAGACAACACGCGCGAAACCTTCCGTAGCGTGATCGGTTTGAACGGCGACATCTTCGGCGGCGACTACCACTACGAAGCGTCGTATGTGTTCGGTCAGACCGACGTCCGTTCGGTCTACCTCAACAATCGCTACTCCGATCGCTTCCTGGCGGCCATCGATGTCGTGACCGACCCGAACACGGGACTGCCGACCTGCCGTTCGAATCTCGACCCGACGGCATTGCCCGATCAGCCGTATCAGAGCTTCGATTTCTCGGGTGAGCTGTCATTCACGCCCGGTCCTTCCAGCGGCTGCTTGCCGTTGAACATTCTGGGCGAAGGCGTTGCGGATCCAGCTGCGCTCGACTGGATCATGCTGGACAGCGTGGAGCGCGCGAAGATCACTCAGAACGTCGTGAATGCATATGTGTCCGGTCCGGTACCAGGCATCACGTTGCCGGCCGGTCAGATCGATGCGGTGGTCGGCGTCGAGTGGCGCCGCGAGACGAGCCGCGCGAATCCGCCGATCGAAAATCAGAAAGGCCTGACCTTCGGTAATGTCATCCTGCCGACCGACGGCAAGTTCGACGTGAAGGAAGGATTCCTCGAAGTCCGCGTGCCGCTGCTGAAGGACGCGCCGTTTGCCGAGATACTGCAGGTGTCCGGCGCGCTGCGTCAGTCCGACTATTCGACCGTCGGTTCGACGACCACTTGGAATGCGGGCGCATTGTGGGCGCCGGTCAGCGATATCTCGTTCCGCGGCACCGTGTCCGAATCGGTGCGTGCGCCGAATATCTCGGAGCTGTTCTCGCCGCAGAGCCAGACGTTCGAGTTCATCGACGATCCTTGCGATATCGCGAACGTGAACAACGGAACGCAGTACCGTGCGGCGAACTGCGCGGCGCTCTTGTCCGAGCTGGGAATCGATCCGTCGACGTACACGGATCCGAACTCCGCTTCGATTCCGGGCTTCCAGCAAGGCAATCCGAATCTGAGCGAAGAGACGTCGCGTAGCTACACGTTCGGCGCAGTGTTCCGTCCGCGTTTCATTCCGGGCCTTGCGCTCTCGATCGACTACTACGACATCAATATCAAGGGTGCGATCAGCACAGCGGACGCTCAGGACATCGCCGATACCTGCGTCGATCAGCCGACGCTCGACAACGTGTTCTGCGATGCGCTGACCCGCGATCCGGAGCGGGGCGGCATCGACTCGTTCATCGTGCAGCCTGAGAACGTGGCGTCGTTCCGTACGCGCGGTATCGACTTCAATCTGGCCTATCTGCTGGATCCGGCGCGGTTCGGCGTCGATTCGGATATCGGCACGTTCCGCTTGTCGCTCGTCGGCAATCGGCTCGATCGCCTGACGACGATCCCGACGATCGGTGCGGACCAGATCAACGAGCGCACGACCGCGTATCGTCCGAAGTGGCAGACGAGTTTCGATGCGACCTGGTATTTCCATGGTCTCACCGTGAACTACGGCTACTCGTACTTCAGCAAGACCGCGCGCTTCACGCTGCTCGAGATCGCTGCTCAGCCGGATATCGCGTCGCCCGATAACATTTACTACGACGCTTTCCAGCAGCACGATCTGCACGTCGCGTACGATTTCGCAAACGCCTATCAGGTCTACGCAGGCGTCCGGAATCTCACGAACGAGCGTCCCGACTACAGCCTGACCTATCCGATCAGCGCAGTCGGCCGCTTCGTGTACGGCGGTTTCCGCGTCAACTTCGGGCTGTAAGCCATCGATGTGACAGCTGCGTGTGAAGACACGCAGCTGTCGCTAATCCAAACGCACTTCGCTTTCACTTTAGCGGTGCCGTCTTCTCGTAGACGGCACCCGTCGTTAGTCCGTCAAACTTTCCGTAAACGGGGCGAGCCATCGCGCTCGATGAACGGCGCTTTAACTCGACGCGGCTGCCCACGATCCGCCTGTTGCTGTTGACGTGTTGGCGCGATCGCGTCGATCCTCCAGGGTGCGCCCCCTGGTCGTCCAGACCTCGATGGTCAGCTCATCAATTTCGACAGCTCCCGAGCAGACTCGAACCGCACGCAAAAACTGTCCCGGTTCAATCTTCCATACGCCTTTTGGGGTGACTCCATAGTTTGGAATGCTCGAAGCGGCCGGCACGCTGAATAGCTATGTGTTCCTCGCAGCGGTGTTTCTGACGCCGGCGTTCGGACTGCTCGTCGATCGCATTCAGCGTTATGGCCTGCTGCTGACGCTCGGCGCGCTTGGATTGCCGCTGAGTTTCCTGATCCTCGATTCGCAGGGCACCGATGGATTGTCCGTGGCTACGATCTTGCTTCGCCAGCTTTTCGCTCGTGCCGGCGGTGCTATGGTCGGCGGCCGCCCGCTACTGCGCAGCCGAGCAGCTCGGCACAGCGTCTTGGCTCATGATCGCACGTTGGCTTGCGGTCCTTCATGGAGGAACGAGATTCGCATTTCATTCGCGAACGATCGGACGATTGACCCTGCAAGATCGATAGGCGGCGCCCAAAAGCAACGGCATCTCGCCGTCGAGTGACCGCGGTTGCGGCAAATAGGGAGGGACCATAGCATGAGCTCTTTGGATGAATGAGAGAATCCCGTTACTCATTCACGTGATCGGTGTCACGATATGGTAGGACGCATCGCTTTGATCGGATCGAAATCCTCGTGCCCGAAAATGGCAGGGGCGCATCTCAAGCTGACGGCTGTAGTCTCGCCGCGTTCGGGCTGTTCGTTATCCGCTGCCGCAAGCCTATCCAGTCGTCGCGTGCGCTCATGAGCAAGGACCGCGCGACGCGCGGCGTCGACAAAGCTGGATTCGGAACCGGGAAGCCGACGCGCTCGCTGCTCGAGGTATGCAGCAAGCTGCGTCCCCGCGAGCTGTACCACATGCTCAGCATGGTTTTCGTTTCCGCCTGGTTGCTCGATTCGCGGCGCATTCATCCTGCGTATCGGATGACTTGGTGGAAGAAGCTCAAGCTTGCGTTCCGCATGTGCAAGAACGCGCTTCGCATCCGCACGGGCACGTCCTACAAGGCGCACATGGCGATGGCAGCGAAGCTCCTCGAAATCCCACCCGAGGTCGATGGCGTGGTCGTCGAGTGCGGTTGCTGGCTTGGCGGGTCGACGGCCAATTTGTCCCTCATCTGCGATATCGTCGGCCGCAAGCTCATCGTGTACGACTCCTTCGAGGGGCTGCCTGAAGGCGAGCCAGGCGACCGACATGCGAAGGAAAGTGCGGCGGGATTGTTCAGGGGCGATCTCGAGCTCGTAAAGGAGAATGTGCGGCGCTTTGGGGTCATCGAGCGTTGCGAGTTCCGGCGGGGCTGGTTCCGCGATACGCTTCCAAGGCACACCGAGCCCATCGTGCTGTGTTTTCTCGATGTGGACTTCCAGGCGAGTCTCCACGACTGCATCGTGAATCTCTGGCCGCATCTCACCGAGAAGGGCTACGTATTCATCGACGAATTCATGTTTCTCGATTATTGCGCGCTGTTTTTCTCGGAGCGTTTCTGGAAGGAACACTTCGACGCTCCGCCTCCGGGGCTCATGGGTGCCGGAACGGGCGTCGGCGTCGGGCAGTATTACTTGGGTCCGTTCGATTGGTCGCAGGATCCAGCGAGCGTCGCTTACACGAGAAAGGACTTTTATGCGCTGTGGGATTACGTGAGGAAAGATTCGACGCCTCGCGCATGACGTGCCGACATGCCCGGCCGTGCCTTCCGCGGTAATGTGTTTGTGCGCGCCTCTGTGGTGCGCGACGACATGGATCATGAGTTCGCGATGGTATAAGGCGCTCGCGTCGAACGGATCGCGCACGCCTCGTTGCAAGAGAACGCTGTCGCGCTAGAGACGACGAAGGATGCGGTTGGCGAAGGCCACTGTCGTAAGCCCGTCCCGCAAGCTTTCAACTCCTCGCTGCAACTACTAACATCGCTCCATGTGCAACGTGGGTTCGCTTTTGTTCTGCTTCAGGTCGCTGTCGCCAGACATGGTGCGGGGCAAGCGAGTGCTGGAGGTGGGCGCCGCGGATGTGAATGGTGGTCTGCGCGAAGTGCTGGAACGTTGGGGACCATCGGAGTACCTCGGTATCGACATCGCTCCTGGGAAGAACGTCGATGTCGTCTGTTCGATCGAGGATATCCCGCAGCGCTTCGACGCAGCGTCTTTCGACGTGGTTATCTCGACCGAGGTCTTGGAACACGTTCGCGATTGGAGAAGCGCAGTCAGAAATCTGAAGTACGCACTCAGACCTGGCGGTCATTTGCTCTTGACCACCCGATCGTACGGAATGCCGTATCACGGATATCCCCACGATTTTTGGCGATTCGAGGAAGAAGACTTTCGGGCGATATTCGCCGACATGGACATCGTGAGCTTGGAGAAGGACTTTAGTCTTCCCGGCATCATGGTGTTCGCAACGAAAGTACCTGGGGCCGCTGAGGCGGCGCTGGACGACATACTCGTCTACAGCATCGTCACGGGCACGAGATGCTCGTCGATATCCGACGACGATCTCCAAGGGAAGTACTTCAAAGATCTTCTAAGGCGAGAGCGGCTCTGCAAGAAGATCGAGTATTACTTTTACAAGATCATTGAGGCCGTGCGCCGCTATTGAGACGACGGTGACCGGACTCAGCGAGCGCAATCTGGGTGGGATGGCCGTCTAGCCTTCGCCTGTCACAGCAGCATCGCGCCTTGATAGTGCGGGAAGCACGATGGTGCGAACATCCAGCACTCGAGCGCGTAACGATCTCTGGTGCACTCTTCGGGCAAGCTGGTACGGTGCAAGAAGTAGTGGTCGAACAGCAAGGCATCTCCGGCTGAGAACTCGGGGCTGTACACCGGCGCATCTTTCGCCAGTTGCTCGACGATGTCGGGTGCGACGGTCCAATCCAGCACTGCTCCACGCGTGCCGGTTTCCACGATGTAGGGAATGCGTTTCGGCACCAAATCGAGGCCTGGGGCGTCGCGACCGCAGTCGGACAACGCGAGCCAAAGATTGACGCTGCGGATGCCCTCGCCAAGGAACCTGCCGTCCTGGTGCCAGCCAGTCGTTACTTGAGAGGCCGAAACCTTGCGCAACGTCGTCTTGCCGACCGATAGCAAGGGCCTTTCGCCGAGATATTCTGCAACCATGTCAGGAACACGAGTGCGCCCGAGCAACTCGGTGATTTCAAAGAGCATGCGCGGTGAATCGGCGAGCCATGTGCCGCCGCCGCCGTAAATCCACCGTCTCGTGCGGGAGAGTCGCAACAATCTGAAATTCCTGATCGGAGAGAACCAGGGCGTCGGAGGCGACTTGCTGTTCTTCAGCCATGAGGCAAAGCCACGGAACGCCTCGTCGATGCCAGGTCGGAGTCGGGCTGCTTCTTCTTTGGAGATGAGTCCGCGGACCAACAGAGCACCGTGGTGGAGGATCGCGCCGGCCAACACGTTCGTGGTCAAGTCCGCGGCGGCGATTTCCGGCAATCCGGAGAGGCCAGGGAAAGGATCCTCCATCCGAGGCGGCCAGTTGGGGTTGGGCTTGCGTGACGGTAAGGCCTTCGTTGCCTGAACGCGCCATCCGGCCAGCATACGCTCCAGTTCTTCGTCCGGTCGCGAGCGATTTTCAGCCGTCCCGATGACGATTGCCTCGGCGAAACGGTTGCGTTTCGCCAATGCGATGGCTTCGGCTTTACCGTCCTGCTGGCCCGCCGGCTTCGATCTGTTGAACCAAGCCATTCTCATCTCATGCTCAGTTTGCGGACGATTGGCGCGAACATGAGTCGAGCCCATACGAGCTCAGGATCCCGCCGCGCGTTGACTCGAAACCTGCGCGATCGGTGAGGGAATCTCGTTGCTCTGCGCAACCGATGGCTTCCGTTCCCATCCTTCCCAGACGAACGGATAGCTGAACGTCGGATTGTGCGTCTTTTCGATCCCTGCAATCAGCTCGGAACGCAGTTTCCGTGCAAGCCGCGCCGAAATCGGCTTGTCGTGGAATTGTACGAGCACTTTCTTGCAGCGTCGCAAAAGGTCCTGTTCGAGCATGCGCTTCAGTAGAGGGTATTCGCCGCCTTCGATATTGATCTTCAGCAGATCGACGTCCCGATCCAAGGTCGCGAACACCTCGGACACATCTTTCATATGTACGGGTCGCTTCCTGAGCGCGAACCCGAATTCCGAAGAGCCGAGTCCCCGCATGCTCATCATCGAGCTATACGTACGATCGCTCAGTCCGGTCTGGTGAACGTGGACGCGGGGATTGCCGCGAAAGCGCTGCTCGGCACGACGGCAGAATTCCGGGATCGGCTCGAAGCAATGAATTTCGCATTGGTATCGGCGGTACAGTTTCTCTGCGTATTCGCCGTCGAATGCACCGACATCGAGCACGAGGCTGGCTTGGTCGAGGACGTGGTCGTGCAGATGATTCACCCCCTCGACACAGAACTGAATCAGCATCTCGTTGTAGTCGCAGCGACGAACCATGTGAGCGGCGTGCTTGAGCTCCGGATGATTCGCGAGCTGTTTTCGCCAGCGATGGTACCGCGGGCTCCATGGCGCGCCGTTACGAAAAGCGACGAAACTTTCGCGTACGAGGTATCGGGTTCTGCTCGCGATGGTGCGGCACGTCCAAAGCGCATAGCGCAGCAGGCAGTAGATGAGCTGCCCCTTTTGCTTCTTGGGGAAGCTCTTGAAGATCATGAGAGCCGACCAATGGGTTTTCCATTTGATCAAGTACGGCGTCGCCATCTTCAGTCGGGGCTTGCCGAACTTCTCGGTGACTTCGCCGGTCTGTTCGAAGAGCGTGTACATCGCGTGGGTGGAGGGGTCTTGCTCGTGATATGCGTGCGTGAAGACCATCTCCGACACGAACGTGGCTTCATAGATGTTGTGCGGCTGATATTTCTTGAAGTCCAAGGCCGTGAGAACTTCCCGGCGGTATTTGCCGATGTGCGACTCCCAGAAGCCGCTTCCGCTGAGTGACTTACGAAGGAAGAAGGCCACGCTGCGGTGACGAAACTCCTCGAATGCGACATCGAAGATCTTCGGATCGACGATTTCGCACGAATGCGGCAGTAGGAAAAAATTCTCGTACTGCGTCTGGTCATATGCGTAGAGCAGGCCGCCGAACTCGAAGGAATTACTTTTCACTCTGCCCAGCGTCAGCGGCAGGTGACCGAACCTCCGCAGAATCTCCTGGTAAGAAGGTTCTACGTCTTCTTTGTATTCATTGATGACGATCAGAATGGGGTACTTGTCGTAATCGCCGAACGACTCCAGCAAATTTATGAGGAATGGCATTCCCGTGACATGGCTGGGGATGACGATGACATCGTCGTTCGGCTTGCCAAGGGCACTGTCAGCTGTGCGTTCCACGTTCCACCGCTTAGTGTTCTAAGTATCGAGACTTGGTCTGACAAATCGCCGAGAGCCGTACAAACTCCAGAGTCGAGCGCAACATGTGGACCATGCCCAGCTTGTTCTGTGTATATCAATTAATGCCGAATTACAACGAGCGTCGGTCTGAATCAGAGTTGCGCCAGTCGTTGCTTTTCCGGCCGATAACGCCTACTTGGAAGGCGCGCGACTGCGCGCTGGAATCGCTCAACGACCGCGGTAGGTTAGGTCGAAATACGGCATCTTCTCGAGGTCGGCGCGCACGACTCGGTCGTAGATTTTCGATTGTTGGATGTAGTTGGGATGCGCGGGAGAGCGAGTGATCGGGTCGTTGCGTTTCGTGTTGTAGCAGCCGAGGAGTGCCAGTCTCGAGCGGTCGGATAAGTTGGCGTCGGACGCGTGCAGGGTGTTGCAATGGAAGATGACGGCATCGCCGGGATCGAGCTCGACATAGTCCTCGGGAAGACGTTGCAGAATTGCAGCCAGACGATCGGGGTCGACCGAACTGTCGGATACGCCGTCGAACAACTTATGGTCGATACGGCCCATTCGATGTGAGCCCCGCACGAACCGCAGGCAGCCATTGCTGCGATCAGCAGCATCGACCGCGATGAAACAGGTGGCAAGGTCAGGCCACAAGCAGCCCATGTCGTACCAGTAGAAATAGTCCTGGTGATACTTGAAGCCCGGCATGTTCGGGTATTTCAGTGTGATCTTGTTGTGATAGACGTACACCTCATCGTCGAAGATGTGTTCCAGCACTTCCATGATCTTCGCCGAGCGCGTGAATTTCGCGAAGAGGTCATCGCCGCTGGTATCGCTCCAGACCCACAGGGTCTCGAAGGAGGGGTACTTGCCTTTCTGGAACTTCTTCTGAGTTCGCTGAAAATGCGCCGTCATCCTTTCGTTCGAAACGATGGCTTCGCGCAGGATCTCGATCTCGTCCCGGTCGAACACTGATCTGAGCACGGTATAGCCGTCTCGGTCGAACTCTTCTGCATGTCGTGCGAGACTCGCTTCCGAAACCGCACGCATTCGCATCCCCCCCTTTTTAATTATTCAGTACGCGAGTACGCCGCTGGATTAACACGTCAACTCTGCCGGAATCACATCCTCTCACGCAAGCAGAAGAGCAGCGTTCAGGGGTGACCTTTGTCATCAGCCGGGAAGGTCATGCTTGGCATGCAGCGTCACAAAGGGTCGAGATGGTGCTCGATACGCAGGCGCTGCTTCTCTATTTTGGTGCCGACTTCTCTGCACTGCAGATTCGGACTATGTCCAATAGCGTGAGTGCTCGAGCGGTTCTCCGACGTTTTCGAGCTTCTTGTCTGGGGTGCAACCGGCGTTGCGCCTCGTGAGACCCCTAATGCTTGACTGGCCCAGGGCACGGACGTGGGAGTGGTCGATCGAGCTTGCCCGTGAACCAATCGTGCTGAGCGCCAAGTCTTTCTCTCGACCAGGCGATCGAAATAAACTCAAACGTCGGTCGATAAGGAAAACGGAGCCATGCCATGGGAGGTATCCGACGCGTCGCGCGAGCGTCGGCATGGATTCTCACGGGAATCCTCGGCGCCATCGTATGCTTCTATCTCGTCCTGATCGCAATCAACTGGCGCGATCGAGCGCCTTCCGAGGCCGTGCTGCTGGCGAGAGCGCTCATCGAGAACCGGCCCGAAGTACCGGCCAGCGACAACGCCTACATTTATATCCTCGGCTTCTCCGCACCTGACGAGGCGGACCCGCAGCAGGCCGGCGAAGCGCGTCTCGCGTGGCTCAAAGCACGCGGCTACGCTGAATCTTCGAAAACCCCAGATCCGGTGCCCGGACGCAACATGCGCGCCTATCTCACGCAGCTGCAACGTGCGACTGCCGACGGCGTGCCGGTCAAGGGCTACTTCCACTGGAGCATGATGGACAACTTCGAGTGGATACGGGGCTACGGCAACCGTTACGGGATGGTGTACGTCGATTTCAAGACGCAGAAGCGCACGCCGAAGATGAGTGCGCATTGGTTTCGGGAGACGGCAAAGCAGAATGCAGTAGTGTAGTTGCTGGTGCCGTGTGCGTTCGGGTGCAGATGGTCGCGTGGCTTTCTCTCTCGTCAGGAGAAGCGAGCGCACTGACCTATCCGATCAGCGCGGTCGGCCGCTTCGTGTACGGCGGTTTCCGCGTCAACTTCGGGCTCTGAGCGATAGCACTGCGACGGCTGCGTGCGAGAGCACGCAGCCGTCGGCATAGCTCACCTCTGTCCGCTTTGCTTGAGACCCTGCACCAAGTCTTGCAGCGCCTCATAGGTAACGGGCTCCCAGAGAATTTCATGACCTAACTTCGGTGCGATCGTGAGCGTTACGTTGACGCCGTGTTTCTTCAAAGACTCAGCGTAATTCGCGCTCATCGATGGCGGTGCCACATCGTCCTTTTCGCCTACGAGCACGACGACGTGCACGCGAGGGGAGACGCTACTCACGAGCTCTTGCGGCGAAAGCGAGCGGACCGGCTTCGACCAGAGGGGGTTGTCCTTCTGCATCCGCATCATGTGCTCACGGAACGCGACCAAATCGCACGGGCACGAGGCCAGCAGCGCACCATCCACCACGGAAGGCCGTCGGCCCAGCAAGTCTCCCGTGATTGCCGCACCTCCCGAATGTCCTACGAGCACCGTATGCGAAGGCTGGAATCTCGCCTTCAACTGTTCGGTGATTGCCGCTAGGGCGTCCACCACTTCCGGCGTGTAGTTGTCGCCGGTGGCGAACCCCTGGTCCCCGTCCGAACGTTCTCCGCTATGGTCTCTGTAACCCGGACGCAGCACGGCTGCCACCACGACATCCTCGAGTTTCTTGGTCGCCTGATCTGCAAAGACGTAGTGGTAGGTCGTCGGTGGAACGCTGAAGACTCCAAGCAAGTCGCCGTGAAGTACCACGACCAGCACAGGGTGACTGCTCAACTTGGCGCTTTCGTAGACAGTAGTCTTGAGCTTCCACTCGTTCCCGACCAGCCACAGCGTCTCCTTTGCGGGAGGATCGCCTCGAATCGATTGCGCCGACGCGCAGGGGAGCAGTGAGGGGAGCAACAGTGCGGCCACGGCGAATGTAGCTCGCCGCCTTGCACTCGTGTCGCGAGGCCGCCAACGCGTGTAGATGTTCATGATCGAACCGCCCGAACGATGGAACTGCATTCGAACACAGCCTCGGCCCAAGCGAAACTCTGAGGCAGGGCTTCCAGGGAGGAGGGAGGCGCAAGAACGAGCTTCGACTTGCTCTAACCAGCCGACTGTCAGACCTCACACACCTGACGTGTTGGACGATCGGCCCTGGTCCGCAGTACGCCTGCAGTGCGAACGGATGATCGCTGTCTGATTGCTCGAAACTGCTCTAGTATACGGGCGCAACAATACATCTCTCTGGAGAGACGTTCGATGTCGCTAGATCGTCGGCAGTTCGTGAGCGCGAGCGCGCTGGCGGGACTCGGGTTGATGGGCGCTAGCGTTGCGGAATCCCGAGATACGCGGCGCATGTCGTTCGAGGTCGCCAGCGGGGAATCCAGAAAGGAATGGGCCAAACGCGCATTGCGTGGCGGCGAATCCTTCGTGATGCCGTCGATGCAGCCGGACTTGAAGACGCTCGACGAAGAGGGCGTCCGCCGCGATGTTCGCCACGCCATCGCTCAAGGATTCTGTTCGATCATGCCGCTCCCGCTCGGGATCGATGCGAAGACCGAGAAACGATTCTATGAAGTCGTCGCCGACGAAGCGAAGGGGAGGATTCTCACCGTCGGCGTCATTCGCGCGGGCACGTGGGAAGAGTGGGAAGGCCGCGTGCGTCAGATGGAGAGCCACGGCTTCTCGCATGCGTTGATGTATTTCAATCCGAAGCTCGCGTCGCAGGAAGCGATGTATCAGCAGATGCGAAGCGTCGTTGAAAAAACCTCCTTGGGAATCGTGCTCTATGCGAGCCCGAGTCCGGCCGTCGAACGCTTCGATCCGACCGGACTGCCCATGGACGCGTTCGATCGTTTGGCGGATCTGGATAACGTCATCGGAATCAAGTTTACGCAAGAGCTTCGGCCGGCAACGGCGTTGACGATCGCAGACCGTCTCGGCGATCGCTTGCAACTCGCGGTGGTCGATCTCGAAGTCATGATGCTGCTCGCGCTCAAGTATCCGATGCAGTGGACCGGACAGTGGGCGATCGACTCGGTGCAGTCACCGGATCAGCCGTGGGTGGGCGAATTTCTGGAGTACCTTCGCACGGGCGACCTAAAGTCCGCGCGCGAGCTGTATTGGCGCTATGAGCCGATCGCCAGCGGCTTCTACGATCTGCAAAGGCCGTCGCTGGTCATCGGCGGGCATCCATGGATCCATATCAAATACATGAAGTGGCTCACGGGCGGAAACGGCGGTCTGTTGCCGGATCTGAAGATGACGCCGGAAATGGTTCCGCATTTGGATCCGGAGGGACGACGTCTTTGTCGCGACCTGTTTGCGAAAGTCGGTATCAAGACGACCGATCTTCCCGATGAAGCGTTCATCGTCGGCAACGCCGCCTATGAGCGCGGCGTTCGCGTCAAGGATTTCGAATCGCTGCCGCAATACCGCTAGACAGCTCTGGACACCCACCAAATAGTCCATTCGCTTGACTATCTGGGACGGTGGGACCTTCTGCCTCGCGATAGCGGGCACTAGGCAGCGCCATCTATTCTTGCCGTAACCCTACGCCCAGCGAAGCGACGGCTCACCCATGACACAAGCCCCTGCCCAACGACCATCACTCGCCGCCATCGTTGGAATGTTCATCGCGACCTCGCTCGCGATGATCGGCAACTACTACATCTACGATTCGATCGGTCCGGTCGCCGAGCTGTTGTCGCGGCAGCTCGGGTGGTCGGATACGCAGATCGGCACGCTGAACGCGATCTACAGCTTTCCGAACATCCTCATGGTGCTGATCGGCGGTGTGCTCGTCGACCGGTTCTCTGCGCGTTCGGTCACGCTCGCGACTGCGATCGTTTGTTTGCTCGGAGCGATCCTCACCGCGCTGGGAGCGGAGTTCCCGGTGATGGTGGCGGGACGCCTGCTGTTCGGTCTCGGCGCCGAGACGATGATCGTTGCGATCACCGTCGCGTTCGCGCAGTGGTTCGTCGGCCGTTACTTCGCGCTGCTGTTCGCGCTGAACCTCACGGCGGCGCGATTCGGCTCGTATCTTGCGGATCGTTCGCCGACGTTCGCGAGCGATCTGTATGCGCAAGGCTGGCAGCCGCCGTTGTGGCTCGCCGCCGCGTTCGGTGCGCTCGCCGTCGCAGGAGCGCTAGCGTACTGGCTCATCGATCGTCGAGAGGCGGCCCGCGGTACGCTGGCAATTGCACCGCCGAGCGACCGCATCGACTGGAGCAATCTGCTGAAGTTTCGCGCCGAGTATTGGTTCGTCGTCGGCATCTGCGTGACGTTCTACTCGGTGATCTTTCCCTTCCGCAGCACGTTCGCGATCAAGTATTTCCAAGAAGCGCACGGTTTGTCGCTCGAAGCGGCCGGCACGCTGAATAGTTATGTGTTCCTCGCGGCGATGTTTCTGACGCCGGCGTTCGGACTGCTCGTCGATCGCATTCAGCGTCATGGTCTGCTCTTGACGCTCGGCGCGCTTGGGTTGCCGCTGAGTTTCCTGATCCTCGGTTCGCACGGCACCGATGGACTATCGGCGGCCACGATCCTGCTTGGCGCCAGCTTTTCGCTCGTGCCGGCGGTGCTATGGCCGGCAGTCGCCCGTTACTGCTCAGCCGAGCAGCTCGGTACCGCGTATGGGCTAATGACCGCACTTCAGCAAACGGGCGTCTTCCTCGCGAACATCGCGGCAGGCTACGTCAACGACAGCAGCGGTGCGAGCTTCGCTAATCCGGCGGGCTATGACTCCATGCTCTGGTTCTTCGGCTTGCTCAGTCTTGCGGCGTTGGTCTTCGCGACACTGCTGTTAAAGGGTCGGTCCAGCGAGTCATAGAGCGGCAGGGATCGGCGAGGGAAGACAGAAACGCATCCTATCTGTCGAGGTCATCACGAAATCGACTGCAGAATGGGCGGCTTGCGGCTGTCTGGCTTCAACTCTGCGTCACCGAAGACGGCGGCCACTCTTGGCCCGGCGGCGAGAAACCTCTCGGCAACGGTACTCCGTCGCGAGCAATCTCGGCGACGGAGTTGATGTGGGAGTTTTTCGGGATAACGCGAAACTAGTCCCGCGCTCTGTGGTGATGCGGCACCCAACTTTGGTGTCCGAAGGCCGGGAGCTCGACCAAGGTTTCGTGCCCTATCAGCGAGCATCGCGCGCTGGTCGCATCGAGATCGTGCTGATCATTCGCCTCATAGACGTAAGGCGCCGCGAGGTCTTGTTCGTTGACTATAGCGAGTGGGTCGCTGAGTATCTGTACGATCGTCGTTATCGACTCGGCGGCACGAACTAGGGCATTTATCGAGCATCGAGTGCCGGAGCTACTGACGAGTGGTAGCCGTCTGTGCGCCGCGTGCCCTGACGGAAAGCCGGTCAGGGTCTTAGCTCTGAGCAAAGTTGCCACCATGCGCGTGATCCGTTGTCGATTCATCAAACCCGTCGCACTCTGGCTCATCGCTTCCGCGCTCCACCCTACCGCTCGCGCTGCGGAGCGCGATACATGGACGCTCCACTCGATTGTCGATGCGACGGACAACCTGAAACTCTCTGGCTCGTTTCGCACTCGATACGAAGCGATCGACGGGCAACCTCGCCCGGGGCTCGACTCATCGCCGGATCTACTGACATTCAGAACGACACTCTTCGCCGAGTACAAATGGAACCACCTGCGGATTGGCGGCGAGCTCTATGACAGCCGAGCCTACTCAAGCGAAGCCGGCAGCGGCGTCGGCACAGGCGAAGTCAATGCGCTCGAGCCTGTGCAGGCGTATGTCGCCGTGGACTTCAAGGATTCTCTCGGCGAGGGAACGAGTGCGTCCGTGCAGGCCGGTCGCTTCACGCTCAATCTCGGATCTCGACGCTTGGTGGCGGCGGACGATTATCGCAACACGACCAACGGCTACACGGGCCTCAGGGTTGACATCAAACGCGCCGGCGGTCCGAGTGCATCGTTCATCTACACGCTGCCTCAACGGCGCTTGCCGGACGATTTGCCGTCGATTCTCGATAACGACGTCAAGCTCGATGAGGAAAGTTCGGCACTGAAGCTGTGGGGTGGCATCGTCACGCTACCGAATGCGATCGGCAGTTCTATGCTCGAGCTCTCGTACTTCAATCTCAGAGAANAAGATCAACCTGACCTCGCGACGCGCAACCGTCAGCTCCACACATGGAGCGCTCGACTCTTCAAGGATTCCGGGCCCCGCACGTGGGACTACGACCTGGAAGGCATGTATCAAACAGGGTCAATCCGCGCGAGCACCGCAGAGAGCGCTGAAATGCTGGACGTGAGCGCCTACTTCTATCATCTCGAAGTCGGCTATCAAGGCGCCGGGGCTTGGGCGCCTCGCTTTTCGATCGAGTACGACGAAGCCAGCGGCGATGACAACTCACGCCACTACGGACGCTTCGACACTCTGTTCGGAATGCGTCGCGCCGACATCGCGCCGTCCGGCATTTATGCTGCGGTGGCACGTGCCAACATCCGTGCGGCCGGCTTGCGTCTCGAGCTCACACCGAGCTCGCGCCTCGATGCGTTTGTCTCTTACAAAGCACTCTGGCTCGAGTCGCGAACCGATAGCTTCTCGACGTCCGGCGTTCGCGACCCATCCGGCCGCTCGGGAGACTTCGCAGGCCATCAACTGGACACTCGTCTTCGCTACTGGTTGATTCCGAAAGTGCTGCGTTTCGAAGGAGACGTCGTGCTGCTATTCAAAGGGCGCTTCTTGGAAACCGCGCCGAATGCACCCCGCACTGGCGACACTCATTACTATTCATTGAATCTGACGATGTCGATCTAAGGATAAGAGCAGCGATTGCGTGGTGAAGCCGCGTCTTCGCGCTCTCGTCCAGGCACCAAGTCGCGTGCATGGGGCGCCATCGTGCAGCCCAGCGCCTTTCGTCTGATCCAGGGCGAGCAGGATCTTTCGGTCTATCAGTTCGGCGCGAAGCGGGTTCATCACTACTTCTGCAAGCATTGCGGCGTTCACCCCTTTGAGAAGGGATATCACGAATCCGTTGGCGGTGACTTCTACTCCGTGTCCGTCGCCTGTCTCGACAATGCTCCCGTCGAGGAGATCTTTGCGGGCCCTGTGCGCTACGCGGATGGCCGCAACGACAACTGGATGCAAGCGCCTGCAGAGACCCGTCATCTCTGAGCAAAGGACGTCAAGGATGAGACGGTCGCCGCGAAGGCGGCGATTTCATCTGGAAGACGCAGCGCCCTGGAGTTCTGTGACAAGGCTGGCGAACGAGCTCAGCTTGTCCGGGTTCGCGATCGTATCGAACGCATGAATGCGCTCGCCGCCTCACCGAGCCGCAGCCATCCGAAAACCGGATAGACGAACGCCCGGGCGATGCGTTCGCAGTCTTGCTCACTCACCCCTTCGATTTAGGGCGGGTTACCCGGAATTTACTACGGCGTGTTCCGCTACGCGATCGTACGACTCGACCTCAAAACGCCGGGCCGCACACAGATCAACCCGCCGCGGTGCGAAGCAGGGAAGGGGTGGCACAGACGCCGGAAGGCGCGGGCGCTTGGATCGCCGCGCTCGGTGGCGCGGGCAACCTGAAATCGGTGGACGCATGCACCACGCGCCTGCGCTTGCTGGTGAACGATCACGACGCCGTGCTCGAAGGAGAGCTCAAAGCGCTCGGCGCGCGTGGGCTCGTGCGTCCTGGCGGCGATTCGCTGCAAGTCCTCGTCGGTCCGCAAGCGGATCAGCTTGCAGGCGACATCAATGCGGCGCTCAAGCGAGCTGGCGTGCGCGTAGAGCAGCCGTCGCACACTGCGGAATCGGTTACGGCAGGAACGCCGTTAACGGACGAGCAACGTCGTGTGGCCAGCGCATTGATTGCAGCGCTCGGCGATCGCGCGAAAATCAAGTCGTGCGAAGCGCATCTCTCACGCTTGCGTGTGCAAGTTGTCGACGACGCGAAGGTGGATGAAGCGAAGGTTCGAGCGCTGGATGTGCGTGGCATCGCACGCCCGGCACCGAACGTGCTTCACTTCTTCGTGGGTCCCGCCGCGTTGCAACTTGAGGCGATCCTGCGAACGGAATAGCGCAGAGACGAGGGGATGCGGCGCCGGAACGCCCGGCGCCGCAACCGAGAAGGTTAGTTTTGAAGTGTTGAATGGCAGGCCCCGCTGAGTTGGCCGACACCCCACTTATTAGTCGTCGAAGACAGAGTGCAGCCGCGGCCGCCGCTGATACTGCTGTATTGGCCGGCCGCGGTATTGCTGTACCCTCCGCTGTACCCTCCGCTGACACTGCTGCCAGAAACCGTCGCCTTGTTCAAGGATCCGCCGGTGACGCTGGCGTACGGACCCGCGGTGTTTTGGGATCCGCCGCTCACGCTTGCTGCGAGTCCGGTCGC
>JGI25327J35509_1000304_pt1 | contig 41670 bp, 38 predicted proteins | sample HigsolmetaAR202D_FD_35509 | JGI IMG/M metagenome (IMG submission 35509)
TAGCCGAGGCCGCAGACACCCGCGATGTAGAGTGCCACGAGACTGGCCACGTCCCGCTCCATGCTGAGGCCGGCGATGACGGCCCGCGCATGCGGATCGGCAAAGGGGGCCCGGTTGCCGAGAAATTCAGGCACCACATCAAGCCCGCGGGCAAGCAGCACCGTTTCCGAGAGGTTTTTCGAGCCCTGGCGTGCCTTTTCGGAAAGCCAGGCGGGAAGGGAGAGGGCCACCTCCTTCGCCATGCGGGCTGCCTCTTGCGCGGCAGGGTAAAACGACAGTAGCTGCTCGATGGCCGCGCCGACGGCCGACTGACCCCCTTCGTTGAGCCACATGCCGGGCCAGCACTCTGTGGTGGGTCGCGTTGATGCGTTCCGCCTGCGCGATGGCCCGGTGGTCCATGGAGCTGGGACCGAACGCGCGGCCTGTTTCCCGTCATCACCTGCATCCAGCGCGAGCCCGAGCTGGAGCTGGAGGCCGCGCGACTGCTGGTGTCCTACCAGGTGGATCTTCTCATCTCCACGGGCGCGACGGACCCGGACCGGATCAGCGACTTCTGTGCGGCGGCGGGTGTGAGAACGATCAATCTCGATCTGCCGGGCAGCCGCTCGCCCTCCGTCGTCTCGGACAATTACAGCGGCGCGCGGGACCTCACGCGCGTCATCCTCTCCCGCATCCAGACGGAGTTCGGAGTACTCGAGCCGCTCTATTTCATCGGCGGCCGGCTGAGCGATAACAATACGGCGGAGCGGCTGCGCGGCTTCCGCGAGGCGCATGCCGAGCTGGGGCTGGAGGTGCCGGAGGAGCAGCTCGTCATAAGGGGCTACGCGCCGGAAAAAGGCCGAAGCGGCGCTCGAGGCGCTGGACNTGCCGCGGCGCTTCGGAATTTTCGTCAATTCCACCATCACGCTGGAAGGCGTGGTCCGGTGGATGCAGCGCAACAAACGCGGCGGAAAATCCGGCCTGCGCTTCGGCTGCTTCGACTTTGATCCCTTCGCCGCCCGGCTGCCGGAGAATGTCGGCATGGCTGAGCAGGATGTGCCTCACATGCTGGAGGCGGTGTTCGAGATGATCGACAGTCCGCCGTCATCCAACATCCTCCATAAGGTACCGTGCATCCTGAGGCTGCCTGAAGAATGGAACGAGGCCGGCAGGACGCTGCCGGAGCTTACCCCGGCCGGCTGACCGGTTGAGCCTCATCGGCGGGCCCGTGGAAAGACCCTGCCACGGATCGTTCTTCAGGCGGCTTGGGCCGCGGCGTCCTTCAGCCCCAGAATGCGTATCGCGTTCTCGTGGAAGAGTTTTTCCCTGTCCTCGGAAGAGAGGCCGATTTCGTCCAGCAACCTCAGAGCGGTTGCCGGGTCCCAGCAGGGATAGTCAGTGCCGTACATCACGTTGTCGATACCGTAATACTCGATCGCAAACTTCATGCCGGCGGAGTGGGGCGACACCGTATCGGTGTACATGCGCTTCAAATAGGTGCTGACCGGCCGCGGGAGCCCGGCGGTCTTCGTGTTCTTGTCCATCCGGCCCGACTGGTAGGGCAGCGCGCCGCCCGTATGCGAGAGCACAAGCTTCAGGCCGGGGTAACGTTCCATGATGCCGGAAAGCACCAGCCGCGAGGCCGCCACGCTCACCTCGACGACGCGGCCGAGACTCAGGTGCAGTGCCCCGTTGTAGCCTTCCAGGAGATCGGCAAAGACGGCGTCGGTCGGGTGCAGGAATATGGGCAGGCCCAGTTCCTCGACACGTTTGTAGAAGGGTTCAAGCCGCTCGTCATCGATCCGTCCTTCGCGGCCGACACTGCCTGGCAGATTGACGCCCATGAGGCCCAGCTTGCTGACGGCGTGGTCCAGCACGTCGAGCGCCGCGCCGGTGTCGCTGAGCGGGACCGCCGCGCTCGCCCATACCCGGCCGGGATAGCGTCGCTGCGCGCCCGCCATCTCCTCGTTCCACATCATGGCGAGGTCCCTGCCCTCCTCCACCGGCAGTTCGGAGAAGGCGATCGACAATGGCCCGATGGAGAGCACCACGGAGATGTCGTGGCCGAGGGCATCCATGGCTTCGAGCTGGCGGTCGAGGTCGAACCATTCGGCCCAACTCGCCACGGTGCCGCTGCGCCCGCCGGCGCCCTTGTAGGTGTAGCCACCGCGCTCATTGGGATCGGCGCGCGGGAAGCCGTGGCGCTTGTGCAGATGCTCCAGCACCGAGCGCGGCCACCAGTGGAAATGCGAGTCGATGATTTTCATACGCCTTGCCCTCTGAGCTGCATTAATTGTCGTGGACGACACGCCAGGCTTCGGTGCGCTTCTCGATATAGGAAAGCGCCTGGGTCAGAATGACGCCGAGAAGGATGACGGTGACGATCGGCACCATCATGCGGCTGGTCTGCAGCATCTGCGCATAATAGGCGATCGAGTAGCCAAGGCCGGCATTGGCGCCGAAGAGTTCCGCCACGACCACGCCCGTGAGGGCGCGCCCTACTCCCAGCCTCAGGCCCGCCACGATGACCGGCACGGCGCCGGGCAGCGCGATGCGGAAGAAGATGTCGTGGGGGCGTGCGCCGAAGGACGTGGCGACCCTTTTCAGGTCGCGGTCCACATTCTTGATGCCCGACAGCGTGTTGGCATAGATCGGTGTCAGCGCAAACAGGAAGGCGATGGCTACAATGGTCGGCGTTCCATAGCCGAGCCAGGCCACGAAAAGCGGATAGAAGGCCACAGTGGGCGCCGAATACTTGAACCAGATGAAGGGCTCCAGCGCCGCTTCGGCATCGCGGAACCAGCCGGCGAGCACGCCGAGCCCTATGCCGACCACGACCGCCAGCCCCAGCGCCAGCACGAAGGAGTAGAGCGTCGCGGCGGTGTTGACGAGCAGCGAGCCGTCCTGAAGCTGGACGAGCAGCTCCTGCCAGACGGCGCCGGGCGTCGAAATGAAGAAGGGATTGACGATCCCGAAATCGACGACGAGCTGCCACAGGACGCCGATGATGATGAATGACATCGTGCCCAGGATCAGTGCCTGCCGGCGCATGAAGACATCCGTGATCATTCAGGTCTCCACGTGCTCACGCGGTTTTCCAGGGCGCGGACGGAGACGGTCAGCAGGTAGCCGAACACGCTGACCACGAGCGCATAGACAAGAAGCCGGTCGATGCGCATGGCCGAGCCGTAGGTGTTGAGCTGGTATCCGATGCCCGCCTGCGAGACGAAAAGCTCACCGACCACGACGCCCATCACGCCGCGCCCGACGGCAAGGCGGATGCCGGTGAGGATCGACGGCAGCGAACCTGGCAGGAGAATGCGCACGAAGACGTCGAGCTTGCTGGCGCCGAAGGAGCGGGCGGCACGGATCAGCTTCGGATCCGCCTCGCTCATGCCGGCGATGGTGTTCACCACGATGGGAAAGAGCGCGTTCAGAAATACGATCGCCACCTTGGAGGCCATTCCGATGCCGAGCGAAACGACCAGAATCGGCAGCAGCACGAGCGTCGGCGCGACATAAAGTGCCATCAGAGGTGGATCGATCAGGTGGCGCGCCGTACGCGACGTGCCGAGCAGCACGCCCAGCGGAATGCTAACCACGAGGGCTAGCGCGAAGCCCAGCGAGAACTCCGCAAGACTTATCCGTGCATGATAGAAGAAGTCGTCGTTGAGGATGACGTCTATCGCGGCAACGAGGACCTGGGTCGGTTGGCTGGTGAACCTGCCATTGACCCAGCCCATTTCTGGTGCGAGCTGCCACAGGATGAAGAACACCGCGACGGAAAGCATGCTGATCACCGTCGATCGGTCCGGACGCCAGTTCCGCGCGGCGCGGCTTTTTCCTGTGTCGCGGGCGGAGGTCGCAACCATCGCCATTACGCAGCCTCTTCCATGAAGTGCATACCCGCCATGTCGGCCGCGAGATGTGCCCGCAGCCGGCGCCGGTATTCGGTGAACTGGGGCGTGTCCAGGATTTCCTGCGTCCGCGGCCTCGGAAGGTCGATGGCGATTACTTCCTTGATGTGGCCGGGGTTGCGGCCCATCACGACGACCTTGTCTGAAAGGAAGATCGCCTCGTCGATATCATGAGTGACGAAGAGAGCGGTCTTCTTGTCGCCTTCCCAGATCCGCAGGAGCTCGCCGCCCATGATCTCGCGGGTCTGCGCATCGAGCGCACCGAACGGCTCGTCCATCAGAAGCACTTGCGGATCGACGGCCAGGGCGCGTGCGATGTTGACGCGCTGGCGCATGCCGCCCGAGAGCTGATGGGGGTGATAATCGGCGAAACGGGCGAGCCCCACGAGCTTTATCATCGACATTGCCCGCTCGGTGAGGTCGCCGCCTGTCCAGCGCTGCATCTCCAGACCGAAGCGCACATTCCCGAGCACTGTCCGCCACGGCAGGAGGGAGGCGTCCTGAAACACCACCGCGCGGTCAGGTCCGGGCCCCGACACCGGCCGGCCGCCGATCGTGATCGTGCCGCGTGCTATCTTGACGAGACCGGCGACCGACAGGAGGAGCGTGCTCTTGCCGCAGCCGCTCGAGCCGACGATGGAGACGAATTCGCCTGCTGCGATGGAGAGGCTGATATCGTCAACCGCCGCGAACACTTCGTCGCTGTTCGGTTTCCTGTAGTCGATTCCCAGATTGCGGATCTCGATCTCGGCCATTGGTGCCTACTCCACTTTCGGTGCAGCTTTTCGGTCTGCCCGCCGGCTGCCCATTGTACCCGGATGCTGCCCGCCGGGCTGCGCCGGGACGGGGAACCGTCCCGGCACGTCCTCGTCATTCCGGCTTCCACTCGTCGAAGCTGTCAACATAGGTGGGGTCCCAGTAGCGCTCCAGCGGCCATGCCTCCGTATAGGTGCCGCTCTGGATTCCCATGTCCCAGAAGGCCTTCATGCCGGCCTCGCTCGGTAGGCGCCCATCCTCGTAGATGCCATCGATGAAGTCGTCATAGCCGCGGCTAGCGTATTCTTCCTCGAAGCCCACGCGGTCGATCAGTACCTCGACGGCGCGCTCCTTGTTAGACTTGGCGAAACGCACGCCCTTTACGAAGGCGCGCAGGAGCGCCTTGACCGTGTTCGGGCTCGACTGCAGGAAGTCCTCCTTGGCGTAGAAGACATGGAAGGGATAGTCTTCCGCAATGTCCTTCTGGCTCATGATGAGNTTGTACCCGCGGTCGGCCGCCATGAATTTCTCCGGGGTNGCGAAGATGTTGACGTCGAGCTGGCCGGCGTCCATGGCCGCCAGCCGCGGCGCGGAACCGCCACCCTGGATAATCTGCACGTCCTTGTCCGGATCGATGTCGTGGATGGTGAGGGCGTAGCGGGTGAGATAGTCGGTGGAGGAGCCGAAGCGGGTGACGCCGAAGCGGGCGCCCTTTGCATCGGCCAGCGACTTGATCTCCGGCACCGCGTACCAGTCGAAGACGGTCATATTGAAGCCGGCGTAAAAGACCTTGATGCCTTGCCCCGTATCGACACCCACGAGAGCCTCCGACAAGGCGCCGACGCCGACATCGACTGCCCCCGCGACCATGCCGCGAACGAGGTCCGTACCGCCGTTGAAGGCGACNATCTCGACCTTCAGGCCCTCTTCCTCGAAGTAGCCCTCTTCGTCGGCAAGATAGAGCGGGATGAAGGTCGATGTGGTGACCGGCAGGCCGATGGTGATGTCGGTCTTCTCGGGCGCGTTCTGCGCATGGGCGAGGCCCNTCGCCAAACCGAGCGCGGCAATTGCCGCTCCCAGCGTTTTCATGAAGTTCATCATATACAGTCCTCCCTGTTCCATGGCCTTTCGGCCGCTCCTGTTAACGACAAATGGACTCCTTCAGCGAACGCACAGGCTCTTCGTTCGCGCTCACCCGTCTGAGCGTTCGTCGCATCATTTCAACGGCAGGTTTTGCCGTGCCGGCATTGAGACCGGCGATAGCCTCGATCGCCCGCGCCGTGTCCTCGCCACGGCAGGCGCTGGCGATCTTGCGCGCGGCGATTTCACANGCCGCNNTCTCCCCGCCGGGNTCGCCGGGGACGGAGAGGCAGACGCTCTCGTGCCATTCTGATCCCATGCGCACGGCAAGCTTGGCGGCCCACCGTCCGGGAGCCTCGGCGGCGAGCGTTTCGTCTGGGGTAACCGACACCTTTGCCGCCAGGGCAAGCGCCTGCGCGCTGAAGGGCTCGGCCCGGGCGACATCCGCAAGGCGATCCGGCTCNAAGGCCGCGATTCCGAGCTGCAGACCGAGATGGGCAATCGTGGAAAGGCGGTCCTTCGGATTGAGCGGCCGGCTCACCACCCCGACGGCTTCCGGCGGCAGGGAAACGCGGATTTCTTCTATCGAGGAGGGTTCGGCGCCTTTGCTCAGAAACCGGTGGAACGCCTCTATGGCGTTGATGCCCTGTCGGGCGGAAACATAAGGCTTCAGTCCCACCGAGGCTATCGCGTCCGGGGGCAACGGTTTCAGCTCTGTCGCGGCGGCGCTCTGGGCCTTCAGCCATTGCGGTGAGAGGAGGTTCAGATCGCCCTTGACGCCAGCCTGCGCGGCCAAGGCTGCACGCATGCCTTTCAGCGCTGCTTCCCCGACGACGAACCACCGGGCGGAGGGCATGCCGACAGGGCGGCCATGGCGGCCAGAGCTTCCGGCGAGCGCCATGACGAGCGCGTGCGCGCGCTTTTCCGCCGACAGCCCAAGCGCCGTTGAGGCGGTGACAGCTGCGATCGCAGGTGCAGCGAAAAGGCCGGGCCAAGTTTCGGGCAGCGCCGAGACGCCGCCAACAGCTTCGCCCAGAGCGACGCCGACGCCATAACCGGCGCAAACGGATGCGGCGAATTCCGCGTCATCCCTGGCAAGCACCAGCGCCACCGGCACAGCCACGGAACCGGGCGTCACGCAGGACGGCACGTGAATGTCATCCCACTCAGTGAGGCGGATGATTGCTGCCGCAGCCGCGGCAGAGGCAAATGGCTCGCAAAGACCGCTTCCGGCATAAAAGACGGCCAGCGCGCGGCCCTCCAGCGTACCGGCTCCGGCGGCGAGGCAGGCCAGCGTGTCGGCCGCATGCAGCCCCGCGAGAGACCACAGCTTCCGCCCGTCGATCAAATCCAGCGGCTTTAAGAATTCGCGTGCGTTCAAGCGGCCTCCTCCGTGGCATTGGGCAAGAGGTCCAGTCCCACCGGTCCTCCCAGAAGAACCGTCGTTCCGCCGAGCATGAAAGCGGCGCTCAATACGCCGTAGGGGACCCGGCAGCCCGTATCGCGGTTCTCGTTGGCAACCTCCGCCAGCGGCAATGTTCCGCTCGGTGCTTCGAGGGACCAGCGTGCGAGATCGGCCCCGGCGGCCAATCCCTTGAGCTGCGGGCCGAGCGGAGAGACGGGATCGAGTTTGGGGGCAAGGGCAGCGAAGGCTCGTTCTAAACTCTGCACCTGTTCCTGCAGGGCGGCATCGCGCGANAACGTCCTCGTGCGGCGGACCCATNCGCCGTTATAGGCGAGCGACAGGCGCACGGCNAAGCTCCTGCCCAGTTCCGCGCCGCCGAACCGACCGGGCCGAGTATCGCGGTCGAGGTGTGGAGCAATCGCGATGTAGCATTCCTCCGCGCCCGCTTCGCGTGCCACCCGTTCCAACGCGGCGACCGCCTGTCCGGCGTGGCGGGAGGCTGGATCGACTGTGCCCAATGCCTCAAGTGCCAGCGCATCAGCACGGCGCACGAGCCCCAGTTCTGCGCTGTCGGGCTTAGCCCGCACGCTTGCGAAAACTTCCGTGCCGTCAAGCAGCTCGACATCGGCGGCCGATGCGATCTCTTCCGCAAGCCCGGCGGGGAGGCGGTCTAATTCGAGCACGCCGACGCACTTGCACCCGGCAGAGGCGAGCCGCTCGCCGATCAGCCGCCCCGGCTTCGGCGAATGAGCGATCTCCGCGGTCGGATTGACCGACCTGATCCAGTTGCCGACGCGTTTNGAAAGCGCCGTCGAGAAAAGGGGTGACTGCCCCGGAAGGATGAGCAGGAGCGCGTCCGACCAATAGGGTGTGAAACCCGTGAGATAAGTGACGCCTGCCGAGCGGACATGGTTCGTATAGACGAGGAAGGCGTCCAGTCCTGCCGCCTTCATCGCGCCTTCCAGCCGCTGCTGACGGGCCTTCACATCGGCTGCGGAGAGTTCTTGCTCGCGCCAGAGCATCAGGCCGCGTCTCATCTGCCTTCACCTCCCGCCGAAGTGCCGAAAAGATGGCGCGGGGTGCGCGCGAGGCATTCCGAACCGTCCTCGCGGACGATCAGCGTGTCTCCGAGCACGATGTAGCCGACCTCGGGATGGTACGTGTTGGGGTGCACGATGATCGACATGTCTTCTTCGAGGGTCGTCGTGACATCCTCGAGGATGTGCGGCTTGGTGTCGGGGAAGAGGCCCACGCCGTGTCCCCTCACCCGCGTGTATTCGCTCGTCACGTAATTGCCGAGCCCGTACTGCCGGAAGACGTCGTTTTCGGCCTTTGCCACGTCGGCCGCGGTCACGCCCGCCCTGACGGCGGCTATCCCCGCTTCCAGGGCCTCCCGGAAGACGGCAAAGGCCCGCTGCTGCGCGTCGGATGGCTCGCCCACCACCAGTGTCCGGCAGATCTGGGCATAATAGCCGCCGACGCAGGGGGTCAGCTCCGTCGTCACCATGTCGCCAGTCTTGAGCAGCTTGCCCGAAGGTGGCGCCATGCCGCGCACCTCCGGCCCACCAACGCCGATGATCATGAAGTTGTCGTCCACGCCCTTCTGGCGGAAAAACGCCTCGATCTCAGCGATCAGCGCATAGTCGGGCCGCCCGGCTCGTGCGGCGGCGCAGAAGACTGCATAGCCCTCGTCGGCTACTGCGGCGGCCTTGCGGACGCACTCGAGCTCCTCCTTCGCCTTCACCATCAGAAGTCGGTCGATGAGCGCCGTCGCGTCCTCGAAGCGCTTGCCGCTGCGAACGAGGCCGTAGGGGAGGTGGCGGNCGGGGCCCGCCGCGACCCGGCTGTTGCCGAGTCGCTCAATGATACCCGCCACCTCGCCTACCAGATCGCGCGCTAGCCGAATTTCGCCGTCAGGCCATTCGGCGGATGCGCGCTCAGCCTCCAGAGGATGGTCGAGATAAAGCGTGGTCTCACCGTCCCGGCGCACCACCGCGATCCCCTCGCCTTCGAGGATGCCGAAGTCCGCCGCATAGCGCAGGTAGTCGTTCTGCCAGGCATTGCCGTAGAGGACGAGGGCGTCAACGCCCGCATCCGCCATCGCCTCGGCCAGTCTCTTCCTGCGTGTTTCGACGGTGTTCATCGGCGCGGTCACGAATTTGCTGCGATCTTCTCTGGGGCTTCGGCGTAGCCGTATTCGCTGCGGGCCGCCTCGGGGGTAACGATGCCCATGGCGATGTCTTGCTCCACGAGTTCCCTCGCCCGCTTCTTCGGGTCGCCATAGCCGCCGCCGCCGGCGGTCAGATAGGTCACGCGGTCGCCCGNGCGGAACTGCACGTCGGTGGCTTTGTGCACCGTCTCGCGTGTGCCGTCCGCCCGCTCGATGATGGCGACGCTCACCGCGCCGGGCTTGCCGCCATGGAGGCCCCANGGGGGCGTCACAGTCCGGTCGAAATTTATGTTGCCGCGGCAATCGCGCAGGACGCGATAGGTAAGCGCGATGCCTAGCCCGCCGCGATGCTCGCCGGGGCCGCCCGAATCCGGCCGCAGTGCATGTTGCTCGATGATGAAGGGATATTTGATCTCCTGCAGCTCGACTGGCGTGTTGCGTACATCGCCCTGACAGACCGAGACGGCGGCGGATTCGCCGTCCTCATGCGGGCGGCCGCCCCAGCCGCCGCCGAAAATGTTCATGAGCAGGAAGCGCGAGCCGTCGTCATAGAAGCCGAAGAAGGAGCAGCCGCCCATGTCGCCCTTGTGCGCGGCAGGGATGAGCTCCGGCACCGCCGGCGCCAGCGCCTTCAGGATCGTGTCGATGACCGTCGGCAGCGCGATGCTCCACTGGCCGAGCGCCGCAGGAGGCTTCGCGCTCAGGATCGTGCCGTCGGGCAGATTGACGTTCAGGGCGCGGAAGCAGCCCTCGTTGACGTCGAGCTCCGGCGAGGTCAGCGCCTTGAAGGCCACCCGCGCGGCCGCGATGCCGCCGGAGCGGCCGGAATTCAGGGGGCTATTCACCTGCGGATGCATCTCGGAGAAATCAACTGTCATGGTCGAGCCGGAGACCTCCACGCTCACCTTGATGCGCAGCGGCGTGTCGAGATTACGGCCGTCATTGTCGAGAAAGCTCTCCGCCGTATAGACGCCGTCCGGAATGCGCTCGATGACGCGCCGCACGGCCTGGTCCGTGTGGTCCCAGATTGTGGCCACACACTGCTCCACGGTTTCGCGGCCGTAGCGGGCGACGAGTTCGGCGTAGCGCTTGGCGCCGATCTGGCAGGAAGCGACCTGCGCACGCAGGTCTCCCAGGCTCGCCTCCGGATAGCGGATATTGTCGCGGATGATCTGGTAGAGCGTCTCGTTGAGTTTGCCCGCCTCGTATATCTTGAGCGAGCGCATCTGCAGCCCCTCGCTGAAGATGTCGGTCGTGGCGTTCGATCCGAAGCCCTGCCGTCCGCCGCCGATATCGACCCAGTGGGCACGGTTGGCGGCGAAGCCGATCAGCTTGCCCTCGTGGAAGCATGGCGCGTAGACGACGACATTGTTCAAGTGCTGGCCGCAGATATGGCCGTGATTCATCACCAGCACGTCGCCTTCGGAAAAACCGTCGAGGCCGTATTTCCTGATCCCGTCCTCCACCGCGACGCCGAGGTCGGCGAGGAAGATCGGCAGGCCACCGCGGTTCTGCGAGATCATACGGCCTTCGATGTCGATGAGGCCGCAGCAATAGTCGCGCACCTCGTAGATCATCATGTTGTAGGCGGACTTGCAGAGAGCCTCAGCCATCTCGTCTGCGTAGGCGACGATGGCATTGCGGACGACTTCTACCGTGATCGGATCGGCTTGCTTGGCGGTCATCATTCTTCCTCAGGCATGCTTGGCGAGCGTGATCACGAGATGGCCCGCCTCGGTCACCTCTACCTCGTCGTCCGGGTGGATCAGGATCGTGGAGTTGGGCTCCTCGATGACTGCAGGTCCGCGCAGCCTCGTGCCGGCGGCGAGCGCGGGGCGCCAGTAGATGCTCGTCTTTAGTGGCTTCGAAGGGTCGTCGAAGACAACGTCCCGGGTGCCGACCTCGGCTTCGCCCTCCGCTACCCAGGGCCGCGAAAGCCACTCGTCGGCCGCATCGTCGCTGCGGGCTGCTGTGAGCACCAGGCGCAGGCTCACCACCTCCAGCGACTCGTCTGGCGCGGACTGGCTGTAGCGCTGGGCATGCTCGCGGTCGAAGCGCCGGCGAATCTCGGACGTGTCGCCGGAAAGCATCTCCACGCTTTCGACGGGAATGGAGATCGCATGCTCCTGGCCGACATAGCGCAGATCGGCAAAGAAGCGGAAGTCCGCCGCTTTGTCGTCGATGCCGTCACGCTCGAGCTGCTCGCGGCCGGCGGCGCTGAGCTCGGCGAAGACCTTCTCGATCTCCGAGGCCGGCAGGGCGCCGACGCGGCCGATCAGCGTCTGCACGAAGTCCTGCCGCCAGGAAGCCATCAGCATGCCGAGGGCGGAGAAGGTGCCCGGCAGCTTGGGGATGATCACGGTGGGAATGTGGATCTCACGGGCGATCGAGACGGCGTGCAGCGGTCCNGCGCCGCCGAAGGCAATCATCGCCGTGTCGCGCGGATCGACGCCCTTGTTGATGGANACGGCTCGCACGGAAAGAGACATCGAGGCGTCGGCGATCCGGGCGACGCCGAGCGCGGCCTGCACCACGTCAAGCCGCAAGGGACCCGCCACCTTGAACTGCATGGCGCGCTCGGCTGCGGCCCTGTCGAGCGGCATGCCGCCGTTCAGGAAGCGCTGCGGATTGATGCGTCCGAGGATCAGGTCGGCATCGGTGACGACTGGGTTCTGGCCGCCCCTGCCGTAGCAGGCGGGCCCAGGATCCGCGCCTACGCTCTGTGGTCCGACATGCAGACCGCCCGCCTTGTCTACCCAGGCGATCGAGCCGCCGCCGGCGCCCACCTCCACGATGTTGACAACTGGCAACTGCATGGGCTGGCCGCTTGCGCGGTCGCCGATCACGTAACCGCTCTCGATCGCGGGCGCGCCGTCGGTAATCAGGCTTGACTTGGCGGTGGTGCCGCCCATGTCGAAGCCCACGCAGCGCTTCAGCCCAAGAAGCCTGGCAAGACGTCCCGCGCCGATCATGCCGGCGACCGGGCCCGATTCCATCATAGAGACAGGCTGCTCCTGCGCCACCTTGATGGACATGACGCCGCCGTTCGAGCGCATGATGTGAATCTTGCCGCCGAAGGCGCCGTCGCGCAGATGGTGCTCNAAGCGTTTCAGATAGCCTTCTACGCGCGGCCCGACGAAGGCGTTGAGCGCAGTGGTCGAGGTGCGCTCGTATTCGCGGTATTCGCGCAGAATCTCGTGCGACAGCGTGACGAAGAGGTNTGGACGCGCCTTGCGCAAGATTTCGCCCACACGGCGCTCATGCGCNGGGTTCGCATAGGAGTGGAGGAAGCAGACCGCGACGGCTTCCACCCCTTCCGCGTCGAGCTGCGGGAGGATGTCCTCCACGGCCTGCTCATCGAGCGGCTGGAGCACTTCGCCGGAAGCGAGGATGCGTTCCGGCACTTCGAACGTCAGGTTGCGCGGGACCAGTGGTTTGGGGCGCTTGAAGAAGAGATTGAAGGCTTCGATGCGGTTAGAGCGTCCGATGGCGTAGACATCGCGAAAGCCCCTGGTGGTCAGGAGCGCCGTGCGCGCGCCCTTGTGCTCCAGCACGGTGTTGATGGCGATGGTCGAGCCGTGAAGGATCTCGTCGAGCCGGTCCGTCCGGCAGCCCGCAAGCTCGAGGCTGGTGGCGATGCCCTTGGTCGGATCGGCCGGCACNGTGGACGTCTTGGAGGTGACGATTGCCCCGTCCACATAGCCCACGAGATCGGTAAACGTGCCGCCGATATCGATCCCAACTACGTTCATGCGCTCATCCTTCGTGCTTCGAGCCGCCTCCAAAGGATGACCGGGCAGCGGGAGCGCCCGCTGCATATCCTCCCCTCGAACCGGCGCCGCCTTTAAGCTGCGCCGGGAAGCGGCCAGTCGCTGTCGACCTGCGTTTCGCGGGAAAGAGTCAGACAAGCCGCCGCCACTAGCAACGGGTTGGCCGACTATACTTTTAATAGACGGAAGGCTATATGTTACTCCTATGCTNAACGTCACGCTCCGTCGGATGGAAGTTTTTGTCGCCATCGTCGACGAGGGAAGTTTTGCAGCGGCCGCTGACCGGTTCGGCATCGCACAGCCTTCCGTCAGCGCGCATATCCGGGCGCTGGAGCGGGATGTCGGAGGCGAAGTTTTCGCGCGGCGGCGGGGCCGCAGGCCGGTANTGACNGAACTTGGTCGCAGCGTCCTTTCNCATGCGCGCGAACTTCTCGCCGAGGCTGCCGATATGCGGGCCGACGTGGTCAAGCTGCGCAACGCCACGGGACAGAGGGTCGTGCTCGCCTGCCAGCGTTCGCTGTCTAATTTCGTTCTGAAGCAGCAGATCACCGGGTTTGCCTTGTCGCATCCGGAGATTCAGCTCGTCGTCCGGATCGGCAAGCAGGAAGATGTCGTTGAAGAGGTTCGCGATGGCATCGCGGATATCGGCTGCTTTCTGAGCAACGAAGAAACGCGGGGCCTGCGCTCGGAAGTGATCGGCGTGGAGCGCCTCGTTCTGATCGCCTCGCCTTCCCATCCGCTTGCCGGAAAGAAGCGCATCAAGGCGAAGGAAATCCAGCGCTGGGATTTCGTAGGCCCTCCCCCCTCTTCCCTTTTCGGCCGGGCGGTCTCGAAGCTTCTGGCGTCCGCCGGCATTGCCGACGTGAAAATCGCCGCGCAGGCTACGGAGTATCAGTTCCTGCGGGAATTCGTTGCCGCGGGTGTCGGCATCTCCTGCTCGCTCGCGCGCAGCGTAGAGGCCGATGTGGCGCGCGGGCTGCTTACGATCCTCGATTTCGACGGTCCCGAACTGTCTTTCCAGATCCGCCAGCTTGCCTCGCTGCATCGCACACCGACCGCCGGGGCCGTGAAGCTCATGGAGTATTTACGCGACTCGATCGGAACCACGGAATACTCGCAGTGAGCGTGCGCGGGCTCAGCGTCCAAGCGCTCGATCTTGCGCAGTTCCGGACGGAAATCGGGCAGCTATCCGGGCATCGCGCCTGGCGGCGCAATGTTGATTACCCCTGGGATCCCTGCTTGCCGGCTTGCGCGTCGCGCCAGGCGAGATATTCCTCCCGCACTTCCTCCGTGAGCGGATAATACTTCCTCAAATCTCCGCCTTGCGAGAGGCGGAAGCGGGAGAACTCTTCCCACTCCGCATGCTCGCTTGCCTGTTCTATGAGTTTTTCGGCCATCGCTGCCGGCACCACGACCACGCCATCGTCGTCGGCCACGATGATGTCTCCCGGTATGACGAGCGCACCGCCGCAGGCCACAGGCACATTGACCGCAAAGGGAATGATGTTGGTCTGGGCGTGATAATTGGGAGTGACGCCTCTCACCCAGATACCGAGGTCCAGCCTCTTGGCCTTGGCGGAATCGCGGATGCACCCGTCGACCACCACGCCGGCTCCGCCCCGACCTGCGAAAAAGGTGAGCATCATTTCGCCGAAGACGCCGCTTGCCATGTCGCCACGCGCGTCCACCACCACCATGTCGCCAGCCTGCGCCGGATAGAGCACGTGGCGGTGAAGCTGCAGTTCGGGGTTGTCATATTCATTAGCGCCGTAAAGGTCCTCGCGCTTCGGCATGAATTGCAAAGTCAGCGCAGGCCCTGCGACGGCGCGGCCGGGGTTGAGCGGCTGCGGCCCACGGATCTGCGGGTCGCGGATGCCCATCAGGCTGAGCTCGCTGCTGATGGTGGCCGTTCCGATTGCCGCGAGGGCATCGGAAATTTCACGCGGCGGCCTTACGATATCCTTGATGTTTTCAATCGGTTGCACTTGGGTTGCCTCGAATTATGTGGCTGGTCCCGGGGTCAGACCCAGCCGTCCACGACATAGCTTTGACTAGAGATTGCTCCGGCGTGACCGATCCTTGCCCGGCAAAGGCGCGCGCCCTCGCCTCCCCGATCCGCTTGCGCCGCCGGTGACCAGAAGCACCTTGCCTTGAGGTCCGGATGGATCGCGTGAGCCATCGCTCCCCCGTCAGTCGTCCCAACGTGGTGATTTTTCGGGGTTGATGCGGCGGTCGCCGCGGTCGAGCGCGCGGATTGCGTTCATTTCCTCTTCGCTGAGCCGCACATCCTTCGCGCGCATGTTCGCGCGGAGATTGGCTTCGCTGGACGAAGCCGGGATGACGGCATGGCCTTCCGCCATGAGGAAGGCGAGTGCGACGGCGGCCGGNGTCACACCGTGACGCTCTGCAATCTCCGCCAGCACCGGATCTGACACGACTGCACCTTTGACGAGTGGCTGATAGGCCGTGAGCACAAGCCCGTGGTCGCGGGCATAGTCGCGAAGCTTCGGCGCCTGGAGATAGGGATGGATTTCCACCTGGTTCGTCGCAATCGCTCCCTCGCCAAGGAGCGCGCGCGTGCGTTCCAGATGTGCGATCGGGAAGTTCGACACGCCGATAAAGCGGGTAAAGCCGCGCTCCTGCGCCTCCTTCAGCGCCAGCATGTAGTCTTCGAAGGGCACGGCATCCTTCTCGGACGGCCAGTGGATCAGAAGGAGATCGACNTGGTCGAAGCCGAGCGTCTCGAGGCTCTTCTCCACGCTTGGCATGAAGCGCGANTTGTCGAGGTTGGTATCGGCCACCTTGGTGGTGACGAAGACCTCCGCGCGCGGAAGGCCGGAGCGGCGGACCGCTTCTCCCACCGGCCCTTCCGTATCATAGCTCTGGGCCGTGTCGATATGGCGGTAGCCGATCTCCAGCGCCTTCAGGATCGCGGCGATGCCGGCGTCGCCGGTGCGTCCGAAGGTGCCGAGCCCAAGCTGCGGAATGGGAGACGAATAAACCATCAGCAATCTCAACCCTTTGTGGCGCCTGCCGTGAGGCCTCCCACGAACAGGCGTTGCATGGACAGGAACAGGAGTGCGATCGGCAGCGTCATGATGACGGATGCCGCCATTACCGCACCCCAGTCGGTGTTGAACTCGGTGGAAAATTCCGCGAGCCCTATGGGCAGCGTCTTCACGGAAGAATCGGTGGCAAAGCAGAGCGCGAAGATGAACTCGTTCCAGGTGGTAACGAACGCATAAACGATAACTGCGACGATGCCCGGGATCGACAGGGGCAGTGTGACGCGGAAAAGCACGCCAAGGCGCGAGGCGCCGTCGATGATCGCGGCCTCTTCCAGCTCCACCGGTATCGCCTTGAAATAGCTCGTGAGCATCCAGACCGAGAGCGGCAGCGTGATGATCATGTAGACCAGGATGAGGCCCCAATAGGTGTTGACGAGGCCGAGCACGCGCAGCGTGACGAAAAGGGGCACGATGATCGCCGCCGTGGGCAGAAGCTGGCCGATGAGCACGCAGGCCTGAAGCAGCGGCTTTCCCTTGAAGTCGAAGCGCGCGAAACCGTAGGACGCGAAGATCGCAAGAACCAGCGCAAGGCCGGTGGAGCCCACCGAGATCACCACGCTGTTCAGGAAGTAGCGCGGGATGTTCGATTCGAAGAGCACCTTGTAGTAGTTGCCGAGCGTCGGGCTTTCGGGCCACCAGATGGGCGGGATCGTGTAAAGCTCCCGCAGTGTCTTGATCGAGGAAAGCGCCATCCACCAGAAGGGGAACAGGCAGACCAGGACGACGAGGACGGAGCCGACGAAGATGAGCGGCTTGCCGAGCCCTGGCGCCTTGAGGCCGCCCTCCTCTTTCAACGCCGGAAAGCCTGCCACGGCGTTTTGCGTGCCGCTGTTCATCGTGCCTCTCTCGGCTGCGAGGCGAGCGCCTTGATGTAGACGAAGACGATGGCGATCGCCACGGCGAAGAACATTACCGAAAGTGCCGCCGCCTGATTGAACTGCACGTTTTCGAAAGCGATGCGGAAGATCTGGATCGGCGTAATCAGCGTGCGGTTCGCCGGCCCGCCGCGCGTGATGGCGTAGATGATGGTGATGGAGTTGAGCCCCCAGATCACCAGGAGCAGCGTGACGGCAACGATCACCGGCCGCACCTGCGGCAGCATGACGTAGCGCACCTCCTCCCAGAAATTGGCCCCATCGACCCGCGCGGCCTCGTAAAGGTCGTTCGGGATCGACTGCAGGCCCGCCAGCACCATGATCGCCACGAAGGGGAACAGCTTCCAGACATTGATGGCGATGAGCACCGGCATCACGGTATCGCGGTTGGTGAGCCAGCCGATCGGCTGGTCAATGATGCCCGGCCCCGTCAGCATGTAGTTGATGATGCCGAATTCGGTATGGAACATCCATGCCCAGGTGGTGGCCGCCACGATGCCCGGCACGACCCAGGGAATGAGCGTGATCGAGCGGACGATCGCGCGGCCGGCGAAGGTCTGGTTGAGGAGCACTGCCGTTGCAGTGCCAAGGATGACCTGGAAGACGATGGAGCCCACGACCCAGTAGACGGTGTTCCAGAAAGCTTGCGGCGTGGCGCGCGCCGAAAGCACCTTCGCGAAATTGCTCATGCCGACGAAGTTGCCCTGACCGTCAGTCACGCTGAGCAGTCCCGTATAGGCGACCGGATAGGCGATCAGCATCGCCAGGACGATCAGCGCCGGCAGAACGAAGAGGAGCCCGGTCGATGGGCGGTACATGGCAAGCCTCGTGGCAAACGCGGCTCCGGCTGTCGCACCGCCGGAGCCATGCTTGAATCACTCGTCGAGCAGCGCCTGAATCTCCTCGGCGGCCACGTCCATCGCCTCCTGAGGCTCCATGTCGCCGAGGAGAATGCTCTGGATGCCGTTGAAATAGGCCTGGCTGATCTGCACCCAGTTCTTCTCCGCCGGCACAGGTCGCCCATAGGGCAGCATCTCCTTGAACACCTGTAGGATCGGATCGTTGAAGCGCGGCAGCTCCATCGCCGACTTGCGGGCCGGGAACGTGTCCGTGAGCGTCCCCTGGCTCTCNGCCTCGGCNAGGAACTGGAGGAATATTTTNGCCTCGTCCGGATTCTGCGCATCCGANGGCACGACAAAGCTCCAGCCGCCCAGAATGGCGGCGGTGTCCTTGCCCTCCGGATGTGGNATGCGCATCACGCCGATATCGATGTCCGGGTTCTCCTCTCGGATGGAAGCGATGTCGAACTGGCCGGACTGGTACATCGAAACCGTCTCGGCGATGAACAACCTGCGGTTGGCTGTGCCGTCATTCTCAAGTGTCGAGGCTGGCGAAAGGCCCTTCCTGAAGAAGTCGGTATAGAAGGTGACCGCCTCGACCGCCGCTGGCTCGTTCACCGTGGCCTTGGTCATGTCATCCGAGATCATGCTGCTACCATTCATCCAGATGAAGGGCAGCGAGCGGAATATGGTATTGCCCACCTCGCCGCCGCCGGTGATCGCAAATCCGGAGCGGCCTTCCTTCGTGAGCTTGGTGGCCACGTCAACGAGCTCCGCCCAGGTTTCCGGCGGGCTGTCCGGATCAAGCCCCACTTCCGTGAAATGGCCCCTGTTGTAGATCACGGCGTGCGTCTCGATGCGGTAGGGAATGCCCCAGAGTTTCCCGTCCCACGTCACGTAATCGAGGGCCGCGGGAATATAGTCCTCGCGATCCTGAAGCACGTCGTCGAGCGGGATCACGAGCCCGTTCTGGGCATAGCCGTTCACCCAGCCGTGCTGCACGTCGATGATGTCGGGCGCGGCCCCGGACTGCAGCGCTGTGAGCACACGCTGCGGCAGGCCGTCCGACGTGGTGATCTCCAGATTGACGGTGATGTCTGGGTTGGCGGCCTGGAACTTTTCGACGAGTTCCCTGGCGCGCGGCTCGTTGAAATTGGGCGTCCACCAGGTGACTTCGCCGGCAAGCGAAACGACCGAGGAGAACGCCAGCGCCGAAGCTGTGGTGGCAAGGATAAGTAAGGACTTCGTCATGTTTCCTCCCTGCGACGAATGTGTCGCTTTCCCTTCCGGCGGCCTCCCGCCGGATAATTCACCGCGCGGCCGCGGCGATCCTGCTCCTATCTTCGGGTTGCGCGCCGGCGTTTGCCGGCACGGCGGATTTGATTGCGGAAACTAGCGCCTTCATATAGCCGACCGTGTAGGCATGGCTGGCATGCCAGGGCGCGGGGCAGTGAAGTTCCGGCACGTGGTCCGGCACGAGCACGCCGTCAAACCCCTCTTCATGAAGGATGCGGACGATGCGCGCCATGTCGACGTCGCCGTCGTCGACGAAGGTCTCCACATAGCTCGGCACCTTGCCGCGCACGTTGCGGAAATGGACATAGGCGATCGCGCCCATGCGGGCGAAGCGGCGCGTCGTCTCGTAAATGTCGCNTTCGCGCATTTCGGCGAGGGAGCCGACGCAGAATTCGAGTGCGTTGGCGCGGCTCGGCGCAAGCGCGAGCAGCCTGTCGTATTTCGCATGAGAATTGACGAGCCTTGCCGTTCCGCGCAGGCGCTCCACCGGCGGATCGTCCGGATGGGCAGCAAGCCTGACGCCTGCTTCTTCGGCTACGGGCACGAGCTCGCGCAGGAACCAGGCAAAACGCTCCCATAGCTCCGTTTCGCTTACCTGCAGCGGCTCGGCACCTGGCATTGGTGCGCGATAGCGCATGTTGCCCACCATTCCGTCCGGAAGCGGTCTCTCCCAGTCGATCTCGTCAAGGTTGAAAGTGGCCGTCACCGCGCCGCCGCGGGCAACGGGCTTCAGCCGCCAGCCCCACACGCCGGCGATGGAGAAATTGTAGCCGATGACAGGAATCCCGGCGCGCCCGGCATCCCGAACAAGCTGTTTCAGCGCCTCCATCTGCCGCCGCTTGGCCGGCCCGTCGAGCAGGATGTCGGACCAGAAATTAGGTGAGATGTTTTCCATCGCCGCAATTCGTAGGCCATGGCGGCGGAGCATGTCGACGATCTCGGACATGTAGTCGAAGGTCCAGAGCGGCACGTCGATGCAATCGCCGTTGATTGGGCCCACTTCGCCGGCGCGATAGGCAGCGTCATTCGCATTGCGCGCGTAGTCGGTCAGGTGGATGACGACATCCTCCACGCCGAGCTGGCTTGCAAAGCGCGCTCCATCCTCGCTCAGAAGCTTGCCGTATAGCGAGAGCCCAACCTTCACGCTGAGCGCTTCTCCCTGCTCTCAGTCAATTCATATTTGAATTGAACCTAGTCTATATGTAACTATGGCCGCAACATCACCCGCTTGTCAACAGGCTGGCGAACGCCTCAACGGTCGCCGCCGTTGGAGAAGATTGCCGCCCCGGTTGCTACCCCTTTGGTGTTAATGGTGCCGTCAAAAAGCGGCACGTCGTAGGGCTCGTAGGGGAAGCGGGCACACGCCTCTTCGATGAGTTCCACGCCCAAGCCCGGAGCTGTCGGCGCAAGAAGATGCCCGTCTTCAAACTGAAGCGTCTCGCGCACTAGCTCCTTGCGCCAGGGCACATCTATGGAAACCGTTTCGAAGACGCAGAAATTCGGAATCGCCACGGCCACATGCAGCGTCATGGCGTTCATCACCGGCCCCACCGGGTTATGCGGCGCGATGGGGATCAGATGCGTGTGCGCCAGATGGGCAATGCGCTTGGTTTCGCTGAGGCCGCCGGCGTGCGACACGTCCGGCTGCAGGATGTCGACCGCCTTCTTGTTGAGCGCTTCGAGGAAGCGCGCGGGCTCGTACCAGCGCTCGCCAGCGGCGATCGGCACCGGGCTCCTGGCGCGCACCTCGGCAAGCGCGTCGATGCTCTCGGGCGGCGTCGGCTCCTCAATCCAGGTGAGATCGAACCGGGCGAGCTCCCTGCACATGGCGATGGCAGTCGGCACGTTGAGCCGCCCGTGAACGTCGAGCATCAGGTCGATATCCGGTCCCACGGCATCGCGCACTGCTTCCACGATTGCGATCGTGCGGCGGCGCTGGACGCGGTCCATTTCGAGATCTGCCGCCTCGAACGGGTCCCACTTTAGCGCCTTGTAACCCATGGCGACGGCGCGCCGCGCGTTTTCGGCATATTGGTCCGGCGTCTCGGCTCCGAAGAACCAGTGGTTCGCGTAGCAGGCGACCTTTTCGCGGAACTTCCCGCCTAGAAGCTCGAACACGGGAACACCCAGCGCCTTGCCTTTGATGTCGAGCAGTGCGGCCTCGACCGCCCCCAGCGCCGTGCGGAACACGGCGCCCGTGCGCCAATAGCTGTCGCGGTGAAGCTGCTCAATGATCGCATCGACTGCAAAGGGGTCGCGGCCAATCAGTACGCGCTCCAATTCCTCTAGGGCCGCGACGACCGTCTTTGTCTTCCATTCGAGCGTGGCCTCGCCCACACCCTCGATGCCCTCGTCGGTGTAGAGCTTCACGAACACGAAATTCGTGCGCGAAGCATTGGCGACAAACACTTTCTGTGCGGTGATCTTCATGGCGGTCCCCTGGCGCGGGTCAGCCCAGCGCTTTCTCAAGCAGCCTGCGATAACTCCGGGGCAGGTTCCTGCGGATTCGTTGAATGGTTGTGATCGGCAAGCGTCTTCTCCCTCAGCTCACCGCTGCCGAAATCGATCGCCATCAGATAGGCGATGCGCGCCATGGTCTACGCGCTCCTCAGCCGCTCGATGGCCTTTGCCTGCATGCTGTTTGGTGCCATCTGCATGAGCTCAATGCGATGGCCGTCGGGATCTTCGATCCAGGCTTGCCAATTGCCGTCCGCGCCCATGGTTTTCGGCCGGATCAGCGGTACGCCGGCTTCTTCAAGCTCACGCACTGTCTGGTCAATGTCGGGCACCGCAAGGCACATGTGGTTATAACCTACCGCCTCGCGCTCGGCAGCACGCTCGCCCTCGCCTTCCGGAAACACCTCGAGATACTGGTCGTCCGTGATGCGCAGATAGACCAGCCAGAGCTTTCCGTCCCGGTCGAGCCGCATCATTTCGGAGAAGCCGAGCTTGTTGGTGTAGAAGTCGAGCGTGCGCTCGATTTCCTTCACGCGGATGGCGACATGGGTGATCGAGGAGACCGTCAGCATGGGCCAAAAGCTCCAGCGCGGCCTGTGCCGCTGGCTGCGACCATGGTACGCATCAGGCCGCCGCATAAACGGCGCCGCCCGCCGTCGGCTTCCAGGCAAAGCATCCACGACCTCCGCGCCAATCTATTCAAATATGAACTTTGACAGTTCAATTTCGTATGGTAATGGCGAACCAACGAAAGTCAACACGGGTATGACCGCATGGGCGAAACGACCAATGAGGCTCCCGCGAAGCACACAATCCCCGTCATCGACAGGATGATGGACGTGCTTGGCGAGCTGGAGCACAGCAACGGAACGGGCCTCACCATCCGCGAGCTCACGAGTCGCCTGCGCCTGCCCCGCACCACGGTTTATCGCATCCTGAACACGTTGCAGCGGCACGAGATCGTCCGGCGCGATGACGCGGGCACCTATACTCTCGGACGGCGGCTGCTGACGCTCGCCGCCCAGGTGGCCTCGCGGGCAAGCGAGATCGATGTGGGTGCCATCGCCCAGCCATTTCTGGACAAGCTTGCGACCGAGCTCGGCGAGAGCGTGAAACTCAGCGTCATCGACGAAGACGGCATACTGGTGCTGGCCACCTCCCAGGGCCGGCGGGAATATGCGCTAACCGTTGCCCCTGGCCAGCGCATGCCCATCCACGCCGGCGCGGCGAGCAAACTCCTTCTGGCGCATCTGCCGCCCGAGGCGATCGATTACTGGCTCTCGACGCCGCTCACCGTCTATACGAACAGGACCATCACGGACCCGAAGCGCCTGCGCAGCGAGCTTGCGCGCATCAGGCGCCAGGGCTGGGCTCAGGACAAGGGCGAGAACGCGCCGAGCATCCAGGCCTTCGCCGCTCCCGTTTACGACCGGAGGGGCAAGGTGGTGGCGGCACTCAGCATTCCTTTTCTGGCGGGCACGGAGCCAAGCCGGATGGAGGAACTGCGCATGGCAGCGATTGAGACAGCGCGCGCGATCAGCGAGGCGATGCCCGCCTCCAATCGGGAGCCGAGGGAGGCGTTGGGATGAAGATCATCGACGTGAAATGCGCCGTGATAGGCAAGAGCCCAGTGGTGCGGATCGTTACCGACGAGGGCATTTGCGGCTACGCCCAAGCCGAAACCTGGAAGCCTTATCTGAAATCCCACATCCTGAGTTTCCGCGAGGCGCTTATCGGCGAGGACCCGACGCTTGTCGAGCGAGTGATGCTGAAGATAAGACAGCGCGGCGGCTTCAAGCCGTGGGGTTCGGCGGTGAGCGTCATCGAAATGGCCCTTTGGGATATCGCCGGCAAGGCCGCGAATCTGCCGGTGCACAAGCTTCTGGGCGGCAAGGTGCGCGATAAGGTGCGCGTCTACAACGGCGCGATCCGCTTTCCGCTCAACGGACACCGGCCCGAGGACTATGCCGAAGACATGCGCCGCATGATGGCNCTTCCGGAGGGCTTCACCATCATCAAGCAGCCNATCGGCTTTCACTCGTCCATGAAGCGCGAGGTGCCGTACTTCTATTACGGTGAACCGGAAAGGAGCCCGTTTCATGGGGCGCTCGATCGCGGCCCGGTCACCGAGCGCGGACTGAAGCATCTCGTGGAGTGTGTCGCTGCCATGAAGAAGGTGGCGGGCGACAAGGTGGGGCTTGCGCTCGACTGCGGCCCGGGTTGGATGCTCGCCGATGCGATCAAGCTCGCCCGGCTGCTCGAGCCCTACAATCTGCTCTGGATCGAGGATCTCCTGTCAGGCGACTACACGCCTTGGGTCAATGCCGGGGTTTATCGCGAGCTCACACGCCTTTCGCCGACGCCGATCCACACCGGCGAGCAGATCTATCTGAGGCAGAATTTCAAGGAACTGATCGAGACGCACGCCGTCCATGTGATCGGTCCGGATCCTGCCGATGTGGGCGGGATCGCGGAGCTCAAATGGATTGCCGAATATGCGGATCTGCACGGCATCACCATTGCCCCGCACGGGACGGCCAACGGTTTGCTCGGGCTTGCCGCGCTCGTCCAGGTCTCGGCCACCTTACCCCACAATTTCATCGCCTTCGAATACACGACGGCTGATCCCGCCTGGTGGAGCGACATCGTGGACGGCCTGCCTGACCCGATCGTGAAGGACGGGTTCATCGATGTGCCCGACCGCCCGGGCATGGGCGTCGACCTCATCCCCGAGGAGGCGAAACGCTATCTTGCACCCGAGGACGCGGATTTCTTCGCCTGACGCTCAGGGATCGAGAGTCCGCGCTTTCGCGTGATTCCGTAAGGCGTGATCCTGCCGCCCCCCGCGCCTCATCTCTCCCTGAATGCTCTGTTGAGCTGGTTGATCAGAGGCTTCACGAGGTTGGAAGGCGCGATGCGCTCCTCCGTCATGACATAAGCCTCGACCGGTATTCCCGGAACGAGCGCGTCTTCTCCTATCCTGGGGAATTCTTCCGGCGGGATTGACACCTTACCCGTATAGTGGGCCTCGCCGGTGGCCGGATCGCGGACCGAAATTCTCCTGATCGTAGATGATCGTGTTGAACCCGGCGCCGACATTGATGGTCGCCATCACCACCGTTCATCGTACTGTCGGCCATACTGGCAGTTGAGCACGTCGTTGCCCAGAATGGTGAAGTTGGACATCAGTTCCGAGTTCTCGCCCGCCAGTATGTCGAAGCGGACGCCGTTGATCCAATCTTCACCGGATCGCCGGCGCGGCGGTGCTCGCCCGGCAGGTGGTTTCTAGAGACAGCGCAATATCAGGCGCGTTTGACGGGCCCGTATTTGCGGTTGAGCTCCGCAAGCAGCGCCATTGTCGCGGCATCCGGCATGCCGACGGCCATGCGGGCGTGCCCCGCCGGAATGCCTTGCAGCCGCAGGCCGGTTTTCAGGCGTTCGATGTCGCCTAACAGGCCATCGACAGTCGCGTTGATGTGGGACTGCAGTTCGGAGCGATCCTCAATTCCAGCGGCGACCGCCTCCGCCATTGCGACGAAGGGCTCCGGATAGACCGAAGCAATGCCCGAGATGACACCGTCTGCGCCAAACTCGTGAAGGCGGCCGATCTCGCGGTCCGAGCCGGTGAGCACCTGAAAGCCATCAGGCAGCAGCCTGCGATACGCGCCTATGGTCTCGATACTTTCGCCGGAGATCTTGACACCGATGATGTTGGGCAACCTGGCGATCCGTGCCATCAGCTCGGGTGAAACCGGAACGCCGGTGCGTTCCCTGAAGATATAGACGTAGACGCCCATGCCGTCCGTCATGTCGGAGATCCGGCTATAGAAGTGCAGCACGGCCTCATCCGTCGACGGCAGGTAGTAAGGTGTGATCGCCGCGACATATCGCGCGCCAAGCGCCCGTGCCTGCCGGATAAGCCGCCCGACCTGGTAGAGGCTCGCGGCACCCACATGAACGACGACCTGCTTGTGCCTCAGAATGTCGAGACTGAGGCGCACAAGCGTACCGCGCTCCTCTTCGCTTAAGGCCGGAAACTCGCCGGTGGTGCCGAGAATGAACGCGCCATCGACGCCGGAGGCCACGCATTTCTCCAGGATCGACCGGTTGCCCTCGATGGAGATTTCGCCGTCGTCCTGAAACGCGACCGGCAAAGCGGCCAAAATGATTGGTTTCTTGGCCATAGTCCTGCTTTCGAAACTAGTTTGACTGGACCGTTGCCGCCTTTTGCCGGCGGCGCGCGAGAATTGGAGTGGCGATGGCCGTCACGACCGCGATGACCGCGAAGGCGAGCAGGACCGCCGAGATGGGCTTGTTGATGAGGCCGGCGGGACCGTCGATCAGCAGCGTCCGGCGCAGATTGGCCTCTGCAAGCGGACCGAGGATCAGCCCGAGGACGATCGGACCGGCGGGGATCGAGCATCGTTTCAAGATCACGCCGATCACGCCGAAGACAAGCATCACGGTGACGGTGAAAAGGTTGTTGGTGGTGGCGTAGGTGCCGATGATGCAGAAGACCAGAATGGTCGCCCAGATATAGTGCTTAGGCATGTCGAGCAGCTTCACCATCATCGGCATGCGCACGAGATTGATGCCCAGCGTGACCAGCGTTGCCAGCACCATGATTGTGGTGATCGTCACGACCAGCGCAGGGCGGTTCACGAAGAGGCTCGGTCCGGGCTGAATGCCCCAGATGATCATCGAGCCTATCATGACCGCCATGACCGAGTCGCCCGGAATGCCCAGAGCCATCGTCGTGGTCAGGGAACCCCCAAGGGTCGCACTTGACGCGGTGTCGGACGCAGCCACGCCTTCTATATTGCCCTTGCCGAAGGTTTCCCTGGTCTTTGATGCCGACTTGGCGCGGTCCCAACCGAGCAGGCCGGCGATATCGCCGCCCGCGCCAGGGATGACGCCGACGATAAGACCGACGATCCCGGAGATGACGGTCGGCTTGGCAATGCGCTTGTATTCGGACCTGGTCGGCCACCAGCGGCCGAGCGCGGAAATGGGCTGAACCTTGTGGTCGCGGTGGGTCAGGAGCTGGTCGAACAGCTCAGCAATGCCGAACAGACCGATGATGACCGCTATGAAATCGAGGCCGCTGTTGAGTTCGCGGATGCCGAAGGTGAAACGCGCATCGCCCGTGATCGGGTCGCGGCCAACGGTTGCGATGAAGAGGCCGATGACGCCGGCCAGCAGGCCCTTGGTGAGAGAGGACGACGAGATGGAAATCATGATCGTCATGGCGAGGATTACCACGGCGAACATCTCGCTGGGGCCGAATTTCAGCGCTAGCTGCGCCAGCGGCACGGAGGCGCTTGCGAAGAGCACCATCGAGGCGAGAATGCCCACCGCCGAGACAAGGGCGGAAACGATCAGGGCGAGGCCCGCCTCGCCGTTCTTCGCCATCGGATAGCCATCGAAGGTGGTGGCGATCGAGGCGGGTGTGCCGGGCGTATTGATCAGGATGGAGGGAATACGGTCACCGAAATTCGCCGCGACGTAGATGGTCAGGAGAACGGCCAGACCCTGCACCGGTTCGAGCGTCATGGTGAAGCCGGAAGCAAGCGCCACCGCCATGGTCGCCGTGATACCGGGGAACATGCCGACAAGCATGCCCACCACAAGGCCGGTGCCGAGGCACAGGAGGACGCTCGGCTCGAAGACGGCGCCAATGCCGGCGAGGAGCGCGGTCATAGCGGAACCCTCAGTAGCAGATGAAACAGGCCGTAGATGAAGATGGCGACAGCGACGGGAAAGATGACGAGGCCTTTCCAGCTGCGAAGACCGAAGACCCACAGCAGCGCGCCGGTGAAGATGATCGTCGGAACGACATAGCCAAAACGGGACCAGGCGAAGACATAGACCGCGCTGAGGGTCAGCGAAACGATCATGCGCGTCCAGCCCCGCCTTTCGATCGCGAGGAGATCTCCCCGGTGCGACGACGTGCTGAGGAAAGCCTGCAGGAGAAGCACCAGCGAAAGCGCGATGCCGCAGCATGAAAGCATTGTCGGCCACCATTTCGGGTCGATGCCGCCGCCGCCCATGCGCAGGACGATGTCGCGCGACAGCACCAAAGCAGCCACCGAAAGGACGAGCGCTACCACGGCAATGGCGATCTCGAGCGTGCGCGAGGGTTTTGCGGAGTAATCCGGCTCCGCAGCCGGTTCGCCCGGCGATACGTCAGTACCGCCGGACGTTGACGCGAGCTTCTGAGGCTCGATCATCTGCTACTGCGCCAGCATTTCGCCGTAACGGGCAGCCTCGGCGTCCACGAACGCCTTCCACTCGTCACCGGGCCTATAGACCGGCAGGATGCCGGCGGGCGTAATGGCATCGAGGAAGGTCTGTGAAGAGACGGCCTTCCTGATCGATTCTTCGAGGATCTCCTTCACATCGTCCGGAATGCCTGCCGGGCCATAGACACCGCCCCATGCACCGAAGGTAAGATCGTAGCCCTGCTCCTTGGCGGTCTTGACGCCTTCGAACATCGGATGCGGTTTGTCGGAGAAGATCGCGAGCACCTTGAGCGTGCCGTCGGCGAAGGCTGTCGCGGTCTCACCCGCACCGGCGGTCACCGCGTCGACATGGCCGCCGAGAGCGGCGGCAACAGCAGGCGCGCCGCCGTCAAACGGGACGCCGGTGAGTTTTGCACCGGTCATCTTGCTGAGGGTGAAGGTGGCTGCTGCAAAGGCGGAAGCAGCGCCCGAGTTCGAGACCGATAGTTCCTCCGTCTTCGCGGCTTCGAGGAATTCCTCGAGCGTGTTGTACGGGCTGTCGGCCCTGACGGCCAGCACCACCGGACTGTCCATCACCTGCGCGAGATAGGTGTAGTTCTCCCGGTTGAAGTCGTAGCCGATGTGCTCAGCAATCGCGAATTCGACCGGGCCGAAGCCGATCGTGTAGCCGTCGGCCGGCTGCTCGGCGACATGAGCGAAGGCAACGGTGCCGGTGGCGCCCGGACGGTTNTCGACGATGACGTTGACTCCGAGGTCCTTCTCGAGCTCGGCGGCAATAGCGCGCGAGGTGCGGTCTGATGCGCCGCCCGCCGCGGCCTGCACGACAAAGGTGATGTCCTTCGAGGGGAACTTATCCTGCGCGAAAGACGGCGTTGCCAGCGCGAGGCCGAACAGGGCAGCCGCCGCGGCGGACTGCATGAAGAACTTGCTGAGTTTCATATTCTCTCTCCCTAGTGAAATTGCAGTTGTTGTTACTTCCCGATGGCGCTCACTGTTGCGCCTCCTCGCTCCGCCTCCTTTCCAGGGCATGTTCCCACACCCGGACCATCCGCGCCCGAGAGCCATCGAGGTGGTCGGCGAGTTCAGCTTCGGCGGCGTGCGGATCGCCTGCCCTGATCAGGTCGAGAAGCTTGCGGTGCTTCGCAGCGCTGGCCTTGAGGTCCTGGTCCGGCGACAGGGTAAGACGCAGCAGGGTCATCATGATCGCCTTGTAGCGCTGCCATACGTCGGCAAGACGCTTGTGCCGCGAGACAAGGCATATCTCGTTATGGAAGGCGATATCCGCCTGCGCGAAGCTGGCAGAATCGCTGGTACACGCCGCCTGCTCCATCACCGATACATGATGGCCGAGACGCTCGTAATCATCGTGGCTGCGCCGCTGCGCAATCAAGCGCACCGCCAAGCCCTCGATGGCCCCGCGCAGCGAATAGATCTCGTTGATGTCGTCCTGGTCGAGNCCTGCGACAGTCACGCCGCCCGACCCGTTCTCGACAAGACCCTCAAGCTGGAGGATGCGGATGGCATCGCGGATCGGGCCGCGGCTGACGCCGTATTTTGCGGCGAGATCGACCTCGATCAGCCTCTCGCCACGCGCCAGCTTGCCGGCCGCGATGGCTTCGCGCAATGCAGCCGCAACCTGCGACCCTAAGGCCTCGCGATGGATGATGACCGGCGGATTCCGCAAGAACCGTCCTCCCCAAGCTTCCTTGATGACTGTTAACTGTTAACAGTAAACGAGTCAACCAGCGCGCCGGGTGGCAGTGCGGACGACGGCTCGATGGGCCAGAACGACTAGGTCATCGTGCTGGCATGACGCGTTTCCTCAAGTGGAGTCTCAGATGTCGACGAATTGCCGGGGCGAGGCATCCGCCTCCAGCTTCGCAAGCATGGNGGCGATCACGGCCTGTCCCAAGAGGAAGGNNCAGCCGANCGCATTGGGTTCGATCACCCCGGCTAGAGGCAGAAGGATGCTGACGGCGGACCAGAGCAGNTTTCCGCCCACGATCAGACAAGCCGCCAATCGCCTGAGAGCGCGCTCAATCAAGCTGCGCCGCTTCGGCCCGCGGCGGAACGCTCGCCACTCGTAGCGAGATTCCTCCTCATTTCCAGCGGAGTCATACCATAGGCCGAGCGGAAATGAGCGTAAAACTGACTTAGCGAGGTGAAGCCGGACTGGAAGGCCACATTGGCGATGGACAGGTTNCCCTCGAAGAGCAGCGCGCGGGCGCGGATCAGCCGCATGCGGATGACGAAGCGGCGCACCGGAATCCGCATGACGCGNGTGAACAGGTTGAGCGCGTAGTTGGGATGCAGCCCGACAACCCGGGCAATGTCCTTCGAGGAAATAGGCTCGGCCAGATTGTCATGGATGTAGCGCACCATCGCCACGACATAGCGTAGCGGCCCGGCGTTCGGCGTCTCCGGCTCTGCCGTCTCGATCCAGGGATGCAGAAGCTCCTCCCAGCCCACCAGAGTGGTGCGCCTCAGCATGTTGGCGATTTCCGATTTCAGAATGTCGGCGCGTTCGGCATCACCGCTGCGGTAATCCCTGTACCAGCGCTCCAGAAGCGCATCGTCGACGGCGTCAGCGGGCAGCACGATCACCCCGCCGCCTATCATCGTCTCCGTGAGCCGGCCGAGATTGGGCATGTATAGGAAGGTGTCGAGCGGTAGGTAAATGTTGCACTGGCGTGCCGCTTCGCCCGGGCCCCTGTCGATATGGACGGTGCGATGCGGGATACCGGCCCAGAACATCGCAAGGCGCCGCGGCAGTATCCGAACGGGCCGTCCGTCGAACAGATAGTCCATTCCGCCCTGGGTCAGCCAGTTGAACTCGATATGGCCGTGCCAGTGCTCCTCCTCCATGAGCTGTGGGTTGAACCAGCGGATGCCGAAGCGGCCGAAGGCCTTGGTGCTGGCGTAGAACCTGCGGTCGGGACGCGGCAAGGGCGCTCTGGCTCGACGCAGAAGAGGCTCGGCGATGTGGATCGTCTCGGTCATGCCGCTGTCTTAAGAATCCGGAACAACTGCTTAGAAAACCGGATTGCGTGTCTGCGCGCAAGAGGTACCGTCATGGGGCGGCAATCGTGCCGGGAAAGGNAATCCCGGCAGCCCTGCGTCGAACGATGAAAGGGAGGAACGATGTACGGGAAGCTGTTTGCCCTNGGGGCAGGTCTTCTTTTTGGCACATCTGTGCTCTGTCTTGAGGTTCGGGCGTCGGAGCCGACCACGCCACCCGACCCGCCGGAATTCCCGGCTCAGAGCGAGCCGGTCTTTGTCGGCGTTTCCGACATTCTGGAATATCGCGCCCTGCCCGAATATCACGAGCCGGAATGGGTAACGGAGAAATTTGTCAAGACGGGCAAGCTGCCTCCGGTCAAGGAGCGTCTGCCCAAGGAACCGCTGGTCTACAAGGCCGCCAACATGCCCGACGGAATCGGCGTATACGGCGACGTGATGCGCCACGTGATCGGCGGCCGGCCGGAAGGCTGGAACTACATCGCCGGCCAGTCCCAGGGCTGGGGCGGAATCGACATCGGCATGATGGAATGCCTCACCCGCACTGGACCGCTTTTCATGGTCAAGGCGGAGGAACTGCAGCCTTTGCCGAATCTCGCAAAGAGCTGGGAATGGTCCGATGACGGACACCAGCTCACCATGCACCTCATCGAGGGAGCGAAGTGGTCAGACGGCGATCCCTTCGACGCCGAGGACGTGATGTTCTACTGGGAGGATCACGTNCTCGACCCNAANCTGACGCCGCTAAACGGCGCAAGTCCAGCCAATTTCGGCGGCGAGAGCACGAAGCTGGAGAAGATCGACNACTACACCATCAGGTGGACCTTCGACACNCCGTTCCCCACGGAATATCTCTACCAGATGGCCTACGGCAACTTCTGCCCTGGCCCGTCCCACATCCTTAAGCCGAAGCATCCGAAATATTCGGACAACACTTATGAGGAATACAAGAACGCTTTTCCGCCGGAATTCATGAACTGGCCGGTCATGGGCGCCTGGGTGCCGGTNGAATACCGGCCTGACGACATCATCGTCCTGCGACGGAACCCCTATTACTGGAAGGTCGACGAGGAAGGGAACCAGCTCCCCTATCTCGATGAGGTGCACTACAGGCTGTCTACATGGGCTGACCGCGACGTGCAGGCGGTGGCGGGTTCCGGCGACTTCTCCAACCTCGAGCAGCCGGAAAGCTATGTCGAGGCGCTGCGCCGCGGNTCGGATGAGAGCGCTCCGGCGCGCCTGCAGTTNGGGCCGCGCACCATCGGCTACACGTTGCAGATGAACTTGTCGGGCAACGGCTGGGGCGATCCGGACGAACGCGCCCAGGCGGTGCGCGAATTGAACCGTAATCTCGACTTCCGCAAGGCGGTCACCATGGCGATCGACCGGCAGCGGCTGGGTGAATCGCTCGTTCGCGGGCCTTTCACCGCCATCTATCCGGGCGGGCTCTATGCGGGCACCACCTATTACGACAAGGAGTCGACCGTCTATTACCCCTACGACATCGAAGCGGCCAACGCCCTTCTGGACGGGCTGGGGCTNAAGGATACGGACGGTAACGGCGTTCGCAACTTCCCTGAAGGCACCGCCGGCGGACGCGACATCGAGATCACGCTGCTCGCCAACACCGACTACAACACCGACCGCAACCTTGCCGAAGGCGTGGTCAACATGATGCAGGAGCTGGGCCTGCGCGTGATCCTCAACCTGCAGCAGGGCACGGCGCGGGACGACCTCTACCAGTCGGGCCGCTTCGATTGGCAGGTCTTCCGCCAGACTGCGGAAATGGTGACCGTGGTGCAGAACACCGCCATGCTGGCGCCTACGGGGCCACAGGTGCACCAGTTCCACCGCGCCGGCAGCGACGGCACGCTCGACCTCCTACCCTTCGAGCAGGAACTGGTGGACATCGTCAACGCCTTCGTGCGCACGCAGGATCTGAACGAGCGCGCAGAGCTCATGAAGCGCTACCAGAAGGTCTACACCGAGAATGTCTACTCGGTGGGGCTGACCCAGTATCCGGGCGCGCTGATCATCAACAAGCGCTTCGCCAATATTCCGGCCGGTGCGCCGATCTACATGTACAACTGGGCGGAGGACAACATCATCCGCGAGCGGGTGTACGTGCCCAAGGACAAGCAGCAGGATTATGAGCTGCATCCGCAATCCCTGCCGGGCGAGCCCGGCGGAGACGGCCCCATCACCTAGCGGCCATGGTGCCGGTCAGGGGACTTCCCCTGACCGTCCGAAATGAGCGGGCGTGCGTCATGTTGAGATTTCTTGCCGTGCGAATCCTGGGGGCGATCCCGATCCTGTTCGCCCTGAGCATCGTCACTTTCGCCATCATCGAAGCGAAGCCCGGCGACTATTCNGACTACATCCGCTCCATGCTGATCAACCAGGGCGGCGCCTCGATCGAGCAGGCCGAGGCGCAGGCCCGCGCCTATCGCGAGGCGCACGGGCTCGATGATCCTCTTGTCGTGCGTTACATNCGCTGGGTCACCGGNATCGTCACGCGCTTCGATTTCGGGCACAGCTTCTACTACAACAGGCCCGTGGGCGACGTCGTCGCCAGCCGCCTGCCGGCGACTATTGCGCTGGCGCTCACATGCCATCTTTTGGCATCGCTGTTCGGCATATCGCTCGGCATCATTGCCGCCACCCGTCAATACAGTTGGGCGGATACCCTGCTCAGCTTCATCTCGTTCCTCGGGCTGACGATCCCGCGGTTCCTGCTTGCGATCATCATCCTCTATATCCTCGTCTTCCGGCTCAACGTTTCCGAAGTGGGCATGTTCTTCTCGGCCCGNTATGGCGGAGCGCCCTGGAGCTGGGACAAGTTCGTCAATCTGGTGCAGCACGTCTGGCCGGTGATCTTCATCGCCACCTTCGGCGGGCTCGCCTACAACATGCGCGTCATGCGCGGAAATCTGCTCGACGTGCTCAATGCGCAATATATCGAGACGGCGCGCGCCAAGGGACTGTCGGAGAGCGCCGTGGTGTTGCGGCATGCCGTGCCTAACGCGCTTCATCCGCTGGTCGCCTATCAGGGTGTGGTGCTGCCCTACATGCTCACCGGCGAGATCGAGGTGGCGGTTGTCTTCGGGCTGGCGACCGTGGGACCCGCCATTGTTGGCTCCATGGCGGTCGGCGACGTATGGGTGACTGCCACCTTCATGCTGGTCCTTGCCGCGACCCTGATCGTGGGCAACATCATCGCCGACCTGCTTCTTGCCGCGCTCGATCCGCGCGTGCGCCTCGGCGGGGAGAAGTCCGCATGACAGACCTCGATCTTCGCCGTCTCGAGCCGCAGCCATCTCCTTCCGGCGAGCCTCTCGTAGCGCCGTCGGCGACGGAGCCGGACGATATGGTCCTTGCGCGCCTCCCGGACAGGAACGAGAGCTACTACACGCTGGTGTGGCGGCGTTTCAGGCGTTCCGTCAGCGGCATGACGGGGTTGGTGCTGGTGACGCTTCTCATCGTCATGGCCGTTTTCGCGGACTTCTTCGCTCCGATGCACCCGCGGGCGACGGATACGCCCTTCGCGCCACCCGATATGATCTCTTTCACCGCGCCCGACGGCAGCTTCAGCCTGATCCCTCACGTCTATCCGATCGGCGAGACGGGCGAGTTCGACCCCGTCACCTTTCAGCCGCTCACCGGCCCAATACTCGATGATCCGACGCCTGTGGGCTTCTTCGTCAAAGGCTACGAGTACCGTCTCTTCGGGATCATCCCTACGAACCGACACTTCTTCGGTTCCACCGACGGGCGGCCGATCCACCTGCTCGGCACGGACAAGTTCGGCCGCGACATCCTCTCGCGAGGCATCTACGGTTCGCGCATTTCGCTTCTCATCGCCTTCGCCGTGGTGACGATCACCACGACGGTCGGCACCCTGATAGGCATAACCTCGGGCTATCTGGGGGGCACGGTCGACAATGTGGTCCAGCGTTTCGTGGACTTCGTGCTCGCCTTCCCGCAGCTTCCGCTTTATCTCGCGCTCACCTCGCTGGTGCCGCTGACGGCGCCTTCGAACGTGTTCATCGCCTTCGTCATCGCTGTACTCGCGGCTCTCGGCTGGGCGCAGCTTTCGCGCGAGGTGCGCTCGAAGACCCTGGCGCTCGCCCGGATAGACTATGTGCGCGCGGCCATAGCCGTGGGGTCCAGCGACCTGCGCATCATCACCCGGCACATCCTGCCCAACGTGCTCTCGCACATCATCGTGGCGGTGACCCTCGCCATACCGACGGTAGTGCTGCTCGAAAGCTTTCTCGGCTTCCTCGGGTTCGCCGTGAAGCCGCCGCTGATCTCCTGGGGGCTGATGCTGCAGGACACCAACACCTTCTCGGTGATCGGCTCCTATCCTTGGATTCTTTCACCGGTGGTGTTCGTGCTGATCACCGTCTTCGCCTTCAACGCGCTGGGCGACGGCCTGCGCGATGCGGTCGATCCGTACTGAAAGGGCCGGGAATGCCTGAACGCAACCCCTTCGCCCCACCGGAACGGCACGATCTCGGCAAGCACGGTCGGGAGCTGATCCTTGACGCACGGAACATCGCTGTCGACTTCAAGGTCGAGGGCGGTGTGGTCAACGCCGTGCGCGACGTTTCCTTCCAGCTCCACAAGGGAGAAACCATCGCGCTCGTGGGCGAAAGCGGCTCGGGCAAGTCCGTGACAGCGCGCACGGTCATGCGGCTTCTGTCCCGGCGCGCCACCATCAAGCCCGGTACGAAGATCACGCTGTCGGGAATGGATATCACCTCCCTGAGCGAGAGGGAGATGCGCCGGCTGCGCGGCAAGAAGGTCTCCATGATTTTCCAGGAGCCGATGTCCTCGCTCAATCCGGTCTACACCATCGGGCGACAGATCTGCGAAATCCTGCATCTGCACAACCGCATCTCGCACCGCGAGGCCCTGGAAAGGGCCAGGCAACTGCTGGAGGAGGTGCAGATCTCCCAGCCCGCCGAGCGGCTCAGGCAGTATCCGCATCAGCTTTCCGGCGGCCAGCGCCAGCGAGTTATGATCGCGATGGCGCTGGCCAACCGGCCGGACATCCTGATTGCCGACGAGCCGACCACCGCGCTCGACGTGACGGTGCAGGCGCAAATCCTGCATCTCATCAAGGATCTCAAGGACAAGTACGGGATGGCGGTGATCCTGATCACCCACGATCTCACCATCGTCCGCCAGTTCTCTGAATACGTCTACGTGATGCAGGACGGCGTGGTGCGAGAGCACAACGAGACAGAGGCGATCTTCTCGAATCCCCAACATCCCTACACGCAGCGCCTACTGGCCGCGGAGCCGAGAGGATCCGCCAGGCCCTTGTCCGAAAACAGCCCCATCGTGCTTCAGGGACGGAACGTGAATGTCACGTTCAAGCTCCGCCGTGGCGGCATGCTTCGGCCCGATTATTTCGATCTCGTGGCGGTCAACAATCTCAGTCTTGATTTGAGGCGCCACGAAACCCTGGGCCTTGTCGGCGAGAGTGGCTCAGGCAAGACCACTTTCGGGCAGGCGCTCATCCGGCTCATCGAGAATCAAGGCGGCGAAATCTATTTCGACGGCCAGCCCATCCATGCCTTAAACCGCAAAGGCATGCGCCCTCTGCGCTCGCGCATGCAGGTGGTTTTCCAGGACCCGTTTGCCTCCCTCAATCCGCGTATGTCCGTGCGCCAGATCATCGAGGAGGGTCTGATCGTCAATGGTATCGGCGCTAGCCGGCGCGAGCGGCTTGACCGTGTACGGCAGGCTCTCAGGGACGCGGGCTTGCCGGACAACATCCTCAACCGCTTTCCGCACGAATTCTCCGGCGGACAGCGCCAGCGGATTGCGATTGCCCGTGCGATCGCGCTGGAACCGGAATTCATCCTGCTCGATGAGCCGACCTCGGCGCTCGACCTCTCCATACAGGCGCAGATCATCAGGCTTCTGCGCAAGCTGCAGGACGAGAAGGGCCTTAGCTACCTCTTCATCTCGCACGACCTGAAGGTCGTGCGGGCGCTCTGTCACCGCGTCATGGTCATGCAGTTCGGCAGGATCGTCGAACAAGGGCCGGTGGACGAGGTGCTTTCCAACCCCCGCACAGACTATACCGCGCGGCTGGTTCGAGCCGCATTTGAAATAGCCGCCTAGGAGCAGGAAGCATGGCAAAACCCAAAATCGCCTTTGTCGGTGCAGGCTCGACCGTTTTCATGAAAAACATAATCGGCGACGTGCTGCAGCGCCCGGCGCTCCAGGGAGCAACCATCGCGCTGATGGACATCAACCCGCAACGGCTCGAGGAGAGCGCCATTGTCGTAAACAAACTGGTCTCGACCCTCGGCGTGCCGGCAAAGGTCGAAACCCATACGGATAGGCGCGCGGCGCTCGACGACGCGGATTTCGTCATCGTCGCTTTCCAGATCGGCGGCTACGAGCCGTCAACGGTGATCGATTTCGACGTGCCGAAGAAATACGGCCTGCGGCAGACCATTGCCGATACGCTGGGCGTGGGCGGCATCATGCGCGGCCTTAGAACGGTGCCGCATCTGTGGGCGCTGTGCGAGGACATGCTGGAGGTGTGCCCCGAGGCGATCCTGCTGCAATATGTCAACCCGATGGCCATCAACACCTGGGCCATCGCGGCGAAATACCCGCAAATCCGCCAGGTGGGCCTGTGCCACTCCGTGCAAGGAACAGCTTCGGAGCTGGCGCGCGATCTCGATATTCCGATAGAGGAAATCCGCTATCTCGCGGCCGGCATCAACCACATGGCCTTTTATCTGCGTTTCGAGCATCGCCAGCCGGACGGGACCTACAGGGATCTTTATCCCGACCTTCTGAAAGGCTACCGCGAGGGCCGGTTCCCNAAGCCCAACCGCTCGAACCCGCGCTGCCCNAACAAGGTGCGCTANGAGATGCTGACGCGGCTTGGNTATTTCGTCACCGAGAGCTCGGAACACTTTTCCGAATATGTGCCGTGGTTCATCAAGCGGGACCGGCCGGACCTGATCGAGAAGTTCGGCATTCCGCTCGATGAATATCCCAAGCGCTGCGTCGAGCAGATCGAGCGCTGGCGGAACCAGGCCGAACAGTACCGCAAGGCCGAGCGGATCGAGGTGAAGGCCAGCCACGAATATGCCTCCTCCATCCTGAACTCGGTCTGGACGGGCGAGCCTTCGGTCATCTACGGCAACGTTGCCAACAAGGGCTACATCACCTCGCTTCCGGAAGGCTGCGCGGTCGAGGTGCCCTGCCTGGTGAACGCGAACGGCATCCAGCCCACGGCCATCGGCAAGCTGCCGCCGCAGCTTTCGGCCCTGATGCGCACCAACATCAATGTGCAGGAGCTTACCGTCGCGGCGCTGATGACCGAGAACCCGGAGCACATCTATCACGCCGCGATGCTGGATCCGCACACCGGCGCGGAACTCGACCTCGACCAGATATGGAGCCTCGTCGACGACCTTCTGGCCGCGCACGGCGACATGCTGCCCGAATGGGCCCGCTGGCCCAGCAACCGGCAGGTGGCCTGAACAAGTTCGAACTTTCCTCCCGGTGCAACACTCCGCCCGGCCTCGCGCCGGGCTTTTTCTCCGGGGCGTTTCCCGGAGGCTCGAAACTGCTCGGAAAGAACGATGCGGGAACCGTCGGGTAATGGCGCGCTCTTGCTTTTTTGCCTGCGAGCCTTCCTTCAGCGCGGCAGGGCGGAGAGATCGCTATTTTCAAGCCGCACCAGAACGCTCGACCATGCGTTCGCCCCCGACGCAACCGCCTGGTTGACGATGATGCGCCCGAAGAGGTTCACGGCCTGAAGGGCGTCGCCGGGGGAGAAGCCGTGCTCCTCCTGAAGTGTTGCCATCAGGTCGAGTGCGGCTGCGCGGATATTGTCCTCAAGGCTCGTGCGCGAGCCGCAGCCGATAGAGCCGATCCCCTCACCGTCGAAGAGCCTCGGCATCTTAAGCTTCTGCGCTTTGACNAGGCGGATGCGAACAGTCACGTCCGCATCGGTTTCGAGCGCCGTGCCGGTCACCTCCCCCTCGCCCATGAGCGCGTGGACATCGCCCAGCGACAGAAGCGCGCCGGGCACATTGACGGGCAGGAGAACCGTGGCGCCCGGGCGAACATGGGGACAATCGAGATTGCCCCCGTGAGACGCGGAATAAAGAAGCGATGCTGCCGCCTCTTCACCCGGCGCCGTGCCGATGGTGCCGATCATCGGTTGCGCTTTGACCTCGACGTGCGAACCCGCGAGCGGCAGCTTGACGACGTTTTGTGAGACTTCCGCCACGACGGTCGCGGGCGCAACCGCATCGGCAAACGCGGCGCCGCCGAAGCGCTCGGCCCAGTCGCGCGCCACATGGGTAACGGCAAAGCCCAGTCGCGGCGCGAGGGCGATGTCGAGGATATCGACGGCAAGCGCGTCCCCCGGCTCGGCGCCGCGGACATAAATTGGGGCGTTCACCGGGTTGTAGCGGCCGCCGATATGATTGAGCACGTCGCGGTCGTTGCGGAGCGGCGGGCTTTTGGCAGTGAGCCGATTGGAAAAGCAGTCCAGCGTTTCGATCACGACCACCGTGCCGGGATCGACCGTGAGCGCGGGCTCTGCCTGCGGATCGAACACGAACTGGTGCGCGGAGGCCGGCAGGCGCGATTCCGGAGTCTGGGCGTTCATGGCACCGGTCCATCGGCCAGAGTCTGGCCGCTTGCGGCGCGGATCAGCGCCTTTGTGTAGTCATGCGAGGGCGACCGGAAGACCTGCTTGGTCGGGCCCTCCTCCACGATCCGGCCGCGGTTCATCACATAGACACGGTCGGCGAGATGGTAGGCGGAAGGAAGGTCATGGGTCACCATCAGTGTGCTCATGCCGCGCTCGGCCCTGAGTCTTGCAAAGAGGTCAAGGATGCCGGCGCGGATTGAGGGGTCGAGCATGGAGACGGGCTCGTCGGCGATCAAAAGCTCCGGCGAGAGCACGAGAGCCGCGGCGATCGCCACGCGCTGGCGCTGGCCGCCGGAAAGCGTGTGCGGATGGCGGCGCAGGAAATGGCCTGGCGGCGTGAGCCCGACGAAGCCGAGCGCTTCCTCGATCATCTCCCTCCGCCGGGACGGGTTTTCGCCGAGCCGATGGATGAGAAGCCCCTCCATGACGATCTCCTCCACCGTCATACGGGGATTGAGCGCCTCGGTGGGGTCCTGGAAGATGAGCTGCATGCGCCGGCGCAGGTCCTTCCATTCGCGCGGACCCATGCCGGTCATGGGACGGCCGGAGAACACAATCTCGCCTGCCGTCACGGGCTGCAGGCCGAGCGCGGCGCGCACCGTGGTGGTCTTGCCCGAGCCGGAAGCGCCGATGAGGGCGACAATCTCGCCCTGCCGTACCTCGATCGAGACATCGTCAACTGCCGACACCTCATTGAGCGTGCGGCCGAAGAGGCTCTGCTCCACGAAGTTCACCCGCAGGTGGCGGAGTTCAAGGAGCGGCGGCGCGCTTGCCTGTGCACGCATCATGATCCGCCTCCCGGCGCTGCGACCTTGTCCCTGCCCGCCTCGCCGAAATCGGGAAGGGCTGCGATCAGCGTCCGCAGATGCTCATGGCCGGGCTTGGCCATCAGGCGCGCGAGCGGCCCGTATTCGACGATCTTTCCTCCGAGCATGACGGCAAGGTCTCCTTCCATGCGCCGCACGAGCGCGAGGTCATGGCTCACCAGCACGAGCGCGAGCCCGAGGCTCTTCTTCAGCGACAGGATCAGCTCGACGATCTCCGCCTGGACGATCGGATCGAGGGCGGTCGTGGGTTCGTCCGCCAACAGCAGTTTCGGCCGGCAGGCGAGCGCGAGCGCAATCACGGCCCGCTGCCGCATGCCACCAGAAAGCTGATGCGGATAGTAGTGCTCGGTTGCCGCCGGCAGGCGAACCATCTCGAGAAGCTCGCGCGCCCTGTCGCGCGCCTCCGCGGAGGGGAGCCCGTGGAAGACGAGCACCTGCCGGAGCTGATGGCCGATCGTGCGCACGGGATTGAGCGGGTTGGAGGAGGCCTGGAAGACCATGGACACGGTGCGCCAGCGCAGCGCGGCGAGCGCCTGTTCCGGACCTTCCAGCACATCGACGCCGTCAACGATCACGCGGCCGGAGACGGTGGCGTTCGGCGGGAGAAGGCCCATCAGCGCCATGAGCAGGGTGGACTTGCCGCTTCCCGATTCCCCGACGATGGCTAGCTGACCGCCGGGCTCCAGCGTAAGGCTTGCATCCTGCACGGCATGCACCTCCCGCCCGCCGGCTGCCATCCACACATTGAGCTTTTCCACCTCCACGAGCGGCATCAGGCGCCCTCCCTGGCGGATCGCAGCGAGAAGGACCTCACCCTGAGGTCCGTGGTGGAGAGCCGCGGGTTGAGNGCCTTTTCGAGGCTCTGTGCCAGCCAGTAGCAGGCGGTGATGACGATGCAGATGCAGAGGCCGGGGGGCACCACGAACCACCAAGCATCGTTGAGCATCGCATCGCGCTGGAAGGCGAAGCGGATCATCGTTCCCCAGGACAGCACGCCCGTGCCGGCAAGGCCGAAGAATTCGAGCGCTGCCTGCGTAAGGATGGCGAGCGCCACGGCGAGCGATCCCGTGGTACCGATGAGCGGGATCACCTGGGGCAGAATATGCCTGAGCAGGATATGCAGNTGTCCGGCGCCGAGAGCTTGGGCCCGCTGCACGTAAAGGCGNTCGCGGCCGGACTTCACCTGCGCCCGCACCACGCGCGCCGTGGTGGACCACAGCAGGATGCCGATGACGATGATCAGATGGCCGAGGCCGGGCCCCCAGAT
>JGI25327J35509_1000336_pt1 | contig 39859 bp, 27 predicted proteins | sample HigsolmetaAR202D_FD_35509 | JGI IMG/M metagenome (IMG submission 35509)
ATCATCACCAATAAACGATCGTTTATCGTATATACATCTCTTACTTTACCGCGATAAAAATGGGTTTGCTCTGGGAAGTTAAAATCTGACATGCCGCGAAAATAATTAAGAATTAGTATGGCTGCGAGTGTCCTTGTGGATTTTTTTATACTAAAAATTTTTGTAGAAAAACTAACAAATGTTAACTTAATGTTGAATTTCTTCAAAATTAGTCCGTATGAAACCCCTACAACGATTGCTCGTGCTATTAGCCTTGCTAAGTACCCCTGCTTTTTCCTATGCTCAACAAGTGATCAGGGGTGTAGTTAAAAACGCTGATGATTCGGAGGTGGTAGCTCATGCTTCCGTAATTGTAAGTGAGACCGATCAAGGCACTTATACCAATACGAAAGGTATTTTTGAATTAAAAGTGTCGCAGCTGCCGGTAAAGCTTCAAATTTCTTCAGTAGGATATGCTACGCAAGAAATAGAAGTGAATAGCGAGGAGCCGATCACTGTATTACTTTCCCGAAAGCTGGATCTAGGTCAGGAAGTTGTAGTATCTGCTTCACGCGTGGCAGAAAGAATTTTGGAATCTCCGGTAACGGTAGATCGGGTTAATCATGTTGCCATCCGAAATGCAGCCGCACCTAACTTTTATGAAGGCTTGTCCAACATTAAAGGGGTAGACATGACTACGTCTAGTATTACCTTTCGTACGCTTAGTACACGTGGATTTAACGGAAGCGGTAATCTACGATTTAATCAACTAGTAGATGGTATGGACAACCAAGCGCCGGCCCTTAATTTTTCTGTTGGAAACGTTATCGGTATTACTGAAATGGATGTGGATAATGTGGAGCTTTTGTCCGGGGCTTCCTCTGCACTTTACGGGTCGGGAGGTATGAGCGGTACGTTACTAATGACAAGTAAAAGCCCTTTTAGATTCGATGGCCTAAGCGTGAACTTGAAACAGGGGATTATGCACCTGGGAGATCCTGAAAGCAAGGCAAGACCTTTCCACGATTGGGCGATTCGCTGGGGACAAAAAATAGGAGACAGGTTTGCTTACAAGCTATCTGCGTCATATATGAAAGCTTATGATTGGGTAGCTAATGACACTCGCGACTTGAATAGAAATAATGTAATCAGCTCTTTAAAGCCGGGAGGTACAAGAGAAAATGACCCCAACTACGATGGTGTAAACATCTTCGGTGATGAAGCCAGTGCCAGCATGGCTAGTATTGCACAAGCTTTTCAGGCACAAACTAGAGCAGGCATATTAGAAACTACCGGAGGTGCAGTGGATATTGTGGCGCTTTTCAATACACTTCCTGCAAATGCAACACCAGACCAAATAGGCATGCTGATTGCCGGATTGCCGGAACCTTTACGGCCTGCGGCTACGAATTTGGTACCTTTTCACTTTGGTTTAAGAAATGACATTTTTGGAGGACAGTTGGTAAGTCGTACAGGATATGCGGAAAAGGATTTGGTGAATTATGATGCTTATAGTTTAAAAACTTCAGCAGGACTTTATTATAAAATAACCAATAACATCGAAGCTTCTTTGGTAGGTTATTGGGGAAGAGGAACATCGGTATATACGGGAGCGGACAGATATTCGTTACTCAACTTCCAGATAGGGCAATATAAAGCCGAACTGAGAGGCAAAAACTGGTTTTTAAGGGCATATACTACTCAGGAGAATTCAGGAGATTCCTATACTGCTACTACAGCGGCATTGTATATTAACAGACAATGGCGTAGCGATGCTGATTGGTTTGGTTTGTATTCTGGTACTTATGCTGCAGCCCGAATGCAGGGTGCCCCGGATTCGGTAGCGCATGCTACAGCTCGCAATGCCGCCGATGCCGGCCGATATCTACCGGGAACACCTCAGTTTGACAGTGCATTGGCTCGAGCTAAAAGAATTTCGATAAAAGACGGGGGCGCTAAATTTGCCGACAATTCTGATCTTTATCATTACGAAGGGCAATGGAATCTTTCGGAGCATATTCAAATCTTTGAAGCTATTGTGGGGGCGTCTTATAGAGTATACTCCTTAAACTCGAGAGGTACCATTTTTGCTGATACCACCGGACGTATTAAAATTAATGAATACGGTGGTTATGTGCAACTGCAAAAAAGATTCTTTGATGACATACTGAAGCTAACCGGTTCTATCCGCTACGACAAACGGGATGGTTATAAAGAACGATTTACACCCCGCGCTAGTGCTGTCTTTAGAGTAGCGCCCGAGAATAATATTAGGTTATCGTTTCAAACCGCATATCGTTTTCCGTCTACACAGGATCAATGGATCAATCTCAATACACCCGGAAGCCGCCTGATAGGAGGCGACCCCAGCTTTATCCAATACTTCGGATTTGATGTAAATCCGGTGTATACGTCGGAGAGTGTAGCTGCTTATCGGGCTTCTATTGCCGGCGGAACGCCTAATCCTGCATTGCTCCAACAGGCTACTTTTTCTTCCGTAAGGCCAGAGCAGATGAGTTCCTTCGAGATAGGTTATAGAGGTTTGCTGACACCACAGCTGTTGATTGATGTGTATGGATATAGAAGCCGGTTTAAAGATTTTATAGCACGTGTAGCTGTAGCCAGAGGTAGTAGCGGCAATCCGGCGAATGCGGCTGTGGATTTGGCAAGCCCATTTACCTCTGAGAATTTTTCATTTGTTACCAATACCGATGTGAATGTGACATCTTACGGTTGGGGCATCGGCGGAGAATATAGATTTTATAAGGGTTATACCTTAGCGGCTAACTTCTCCAGTGATGTGCTGAAGGATGTACCCGACGGTTTTATTGCGTTCTTTAATACTCCAAAATATCGTTACAATATCAGTGTGTCGAATGAGGCGGTTACTCGAAACCTTGGCTTTAATGTATTGTACAGATGGCAGGATAAAGTAGACTGGCAGGGTACATTTGGTTCAGGACCTATACCGGCCTATGGTACACTGGATGCTCAAGTATCTTATCGTATTCTGCCAGCTAAAATTATCATCAAGTTGGGAGGTTCCAATGTTTTGAATAAGTACTATTACAGCGCCTTTGGGAATCCGAGAGTAGGTGGACTGTATTACATCAGCTTGGGATACAACCTCTAAGAGCTATCTATATATATCTTTAGATCCGACTTTCGGTAAGCACTATAGCTTTCCGGGGGGCGGATTTCTGTTAATAGATATGCTATTTTTTTGAATAATGAATATTTTTGTATGATTTGCCAAAGGAAAAGTGCAGATTTTTTTATAAATATGCAATTCAAAATCCCATCAAAAGGGGTAATTTATAAGAATTTATTACGCTAACGGGCGGAAAATAAACCAGTAAAGAAAATTAAACTATTTATAACAAATTTCTTGTTTTTTCAAAAACATACTTATATTTGTTTGCTCATAAAAACTTGTTTAAAGTAAATCTTTCTAACAGTGGAGAACGGAAACAACGAAAAAAAACTGGAAGCCATTTATAGCAAAAGGCTTCGTGCAGGAAAAAGAAGAACCTATTTTTTTGATGTAAGGGCTACCAAAGGAAACGATTACTATCTTACAATTACNGAGAGCCGCAAACGGTTCGATGATAATGGATACGATAGACATAAGGTATTCCTTTACAAAGAAGATTTTAATAAATTTCTTAAGGCTTTAAATGAAGCCGTGGATTACGTAAAAACCGAGCTGATGCCGGATTTTGATTTTGACGCTTTCAATCATGAATATGATGATGAGCAGTCTCCCATACCGGCAACCGGTGGTTATGTAGCACCTTCTCCTACTATCGTTGAGGAAAAACCTCTGGAAGATCCTAGCAACGATGAAAAACTGGTGGAGAATGTGGCACCTAAATCTTCTGATAGCGGTGCTTCTAGCGCCAGCCATGAAGAAGTAGAAAAATGGTAAATTCCTTAACGCATTTTAAATAGGCCGCTATATTATAGCGGCTTTTTGCTTTTGTATTCGGCTAGCGGTTTTATACACTTTTGAATTAAAAGTTTATATTTGAATGATATAGTAATGGATGTGAGGTAGTACTTGGAGTTATAATAATTAGGAGCGACCTAATATTTATTCCGTCTGTTTTTCGAAAGAGTATGTGTAAGGTTTACAATTCTGTTGCTTGCCTAACTGCCATAAAGAAACATCTTCATGAATGTAATATTTCTGAATTTAAATCACTAAGAGAGGTTATTCAGTTTCAGAAAAATTTTCCGTCATTACGACAAAACATTATTTCCCAGCATCAACGAAAAATTGAAAAAGAAAAAGAGGAGTTAATTTCTCATATATCCTATATGGAGGATATAATAGAAAAGGATCGTAATAATTATGAGCAGCAACTACAAAAGGAAATATTGGAATTAAAAAGTAAAACGATATTTTCTTCGAATTTTTCAGCATCCAGTCCAATTGAAAAAATTATCCGATGGCCCCAAAAAATACTTTATAAGTGGAAGGTATTACGCTTGGAAAAGAATATCAATAAAAAGGTTGAAGAATTTATTGAGACATCCGTACAGGTTCATCAAGAAAAAATGGATAGGCTCCAATATATTCGTCAGAACTTTGATAATGCTGTTATGGAGAGTGCTGCGGAGTCTTTGATGAGCCTTGAATATAAATATAATATTATAAGCGGTCTAGAAAGCTATATCCATGGAGCATTAGGAGAATTTAAAGTTGTAAAGACGCTTGAAACATTGTCGGATGAGTATGTACTTATAAATGATTTTAAGTTGTTGTTTCATAATCCTATTTATAATCATCTTGAAAAAAATTATATTCAGTCTATTCAGATAGATCATCTTTTGGTTGCTCCATCGGGGGTATTTCTCATTGAAACGAAAAACTGGAGCAAAAAGTCTCTACATAATCTAGATTTGTATTCTCCTGTTCAGCAAGTAAAGCGTGCAAATTTTGCTTTTTATAGAATCCTAAATCAAGGTATTGTTCATAGTCTTTCAAAACATCATTGGGGTGATAGAAAGATACCGTTGAGGAATATCATCGTCATGATTAACTCAAAACCCAAAGAGGAGTTTCAGCATGTTAAAGTCTTAACTTTGGATGAATTGATTGGTTTTATAACCTATCTTGATCCCATTTTTTCTCAAAGTGAGGTTCGTCGAATATCAGATTATATATTGGATTTAAGTAGATTTTCCTCATAAATCTAATTATCATCATTTATTATTGATAATAATTCTTTTACTAAATTTTTGGCTCTTCTTTTTATTATTATTTACTACATATTTACAAATATTATCTGTGGGGTTAGTGGTAGCGATTAATTAGCACCTTAGTGCCAAAAGAAGAAATAATTTAGAAACTGTTTTTACTTGCATTTTAAAACATATTTTATGAATAACAATGATAAACACCATGAGCGTATTGCGAGTATGACGTTTGCTTCGGTTTACCCGCATTATGTAACCAAGATCGAACGTAAGGGTAGAACCAAGGAAGAATTGCATCNGGTTATCGAATGGCTTACCGGATTTAGCGAAAAACATCTGCAGCAGCTAATTGATGAAAAAGTAACTTTCAAAACTTTTTTTGAAAGGGCTCGGCTACATCCTAATGCACAGTTAATTACTGGGGTGATATGTGGTTATCGTATTGAGGAAATTGAGAACCCTCTTACCCGAAAAGTGCGTTATCTAGACAAACTAGTGGATGAGCTAGCTAAAGGAAAGAAGATGGAAAAAATATTAAGAGGGTAGATTTGTTTAATGGAAGAGTATTTGAATCGTTAGAAGGGTTTTGAGAACGGTAAATTATGATTCAATTAGCGGAGGAACAGTTTAAATGCAAAATCCGACAACTTTTTCTGGAGCGGTGGGGCTCGGATTTTATGATTTNACGGGGCAAAAAACATAGAGTGGCTGATCTGGAATCTTTTTTGTATATAGAAGATAATGATATTAAGGGTTTGCTCACATTTACCATAGAGAATGAAGCAATAGAAATCGTTTCTTTGGATAGTTTTTCGGAAGGACACGGAGTAGGCACTGCACTTGTAGCAGCTATTATTGATTTTTATAAGAGTGGACATCATAAAAAGCTTTGGCTGGCTACGACTAATGATAACACTCGTGCTTTACGGTTTTATCAGAAGCGAGGCTTTACGATTACGGCCATTCATTTGAACGCAATAGAAGACGCTCGGAAAATAAAGCCTTCTATTCCTCTTGTGGGGTATGATGGTATCCCTATACTTCACGAAATAGAACTTACTTATTCAGAATAAATGAATAAGAAAGCAGTTTATTATTTACCTCCAAACTTTTATTATGGCTACTAAGTACTTACTACACGGNAAGATTACGGCAAAGCCTGGTCATGTGGATACTTTAAGAGATATCTTATTGCAGGCTGCTCAACTGTTGTCTCAAGTAAAAGGTTGTCATATCTATGCGGTGAGTAAAGATCCCGCTGACGAGAATTCCGTATATGTTACAGAGGTTTGGGATAGCAAAGAGGATCATGACCATTCGCTGCAAGATGAAAATGTTCGGGCTCTTATCATGAAAGCGATGCCTATTATTGATGGCATGCCACAGCGGGGGCAGGAGCTTGAAGTAATGGGAGGCTTAGGGGTATAAGCCCATAAAGCAATAGAAGTGAAAAAGCGAGGCAAAAGCCTCGCTTGTGACTATTGAACCCTATTAGAAGAAAAAAGTTATGTTGTAGGTGCTGTTTTCTGACTTAATTTCCAACCGTAAAGGAAGATATAAAGATAACATAGGGCAGGGATTAAGAATGATATGCCCCATGTCAGGTTATCTTTTAGTACTGCCTGGAAGTAGGTGATGATAGCACCGCCAAGTATAGCAGTAGAAAGCAACCCAGAAGCTTTGCCGGTAGAAGCTCCTAGTCCTCTCACCGAAAGGGAAAATATCGATGCAAACATTATCGAATTGCACAATCCTACTGCAATCATCAGCCACACTGCGATATTACCACTGCTTAACACCGATCCTAAAATCAATACTATTGCTATAAGAGCGATTACAGCCAGTACATTTTGGGTTTTAAAGAAGCGTAATATATAAGCCCCAATCAGGCGGCCTACCAACATGCCTCCCCAATAATAAGATACATATACATTGGCTTTGTGTTCTGTGATATGCAAAACATCTGCAACATAATTAGTAAGGTAGGTTCCTATTGCTACCTCAGCTCCTACATAGCAAAAAATACCTAGGATNCCAAATTTGAGATTAGGATGTTGCCGAATGATTTCGAGAATACTTTTATTATCTTTATGGCTAATGCTACTAGTTACTTGAGGGAGTTTTAGCAAATACACAATGATGCCTACCAATAATAGGGTAGATGCAATCATNAAGTAGGGCTTTACCAATACACCCGAGGCTTGATCGGGAGCGGCTTCTAAGCGCGATAGAATAAAGTGTGCCCCGAAAACAGGAGCGAGCGTAGTGCCGATGGAACCCACACCCTGAATAAGCGTAAGGCGTGATGCAGCACTGGACTCCGGTCCCAAAGCAGTGATGTAAGGATTTGCAGAAACCTGCAACGTCACAATGCCTATGGCAATTACAAATAATGCTGCCAAAAACAATGCATAGTGGTGGAACTGTGAAGCCGGATAAAAAAGGAAGGATCCCAATGCAGCCACACAGAAGCCCACCACCATTCCCTTTTTATACCCAATTGCTCCTACAAGCTTTCCTGCAGGTATGGATATAAGGCCGTAGGTGAGGTAAAAGTAGAACTGTACCAGCGATGATTGNGAGTATGTTAAATTAAATCCCTGTTTAAAGAAGGGTACCAAGGTGTCGTTTAACACAGTTGTAAATCCCATTAGGAAATACAGAACAGCTAAAGCGCAAAGTGGTAATAGATACCCTGATTTTTGCACAGAACCATTTTGTTGTTTATCTACCTCCATTTAGATTATTTTTATTTCCCTTTGGAAGGGTCGTTATTAATTGTATGTGCCAGCTTTGCTAGCTGATAAAGTGCTCTTGGTACATGGAAGCAGCCTTTCCATTTTCCACCCTTTAGCTCCAACAGTACTTCTCCACGGCGGTTCAAATACCCATACATTTCTCCGTATTCTTCATCTACAAAATGCGACCATGTATAATCGTGTAATTTCTCATACCANTTCAGGCAATCTTGATTGCCGGTTAATTGATATCCTTTCAGTGCTGTGATCAAAGATTCTAGATGTACCCACCAAAGTTTTTGATCCCATTCCAATTGTTGTGGAGGATACCCTTTTACATCCAGAAAATAAAAGATACCACCGTATTGCTGATCCCAACCGTAGTTGAGGAGTTGCAAACTTATATCAACGCATTTCTGAATGAGAGTATCGTCATTCAGTTTCTTTGCAACATCCATTACAAACCACATAGATTCTAGTCCATGGCCCGGATTGATGAGGCGCCCTTCGAAGCAATCTACAAAGCTTCCATCCGGAGCTACGTTTTCTAAAATCAGTCCCAGGTTTTTTTTATAAAATACATTTAGTACTTCATTCACTCCGTAATTCAGTGTTTCTTGTACTAACTGGGGTTCTAGCAAATGCTCAATTTCTAGTACCAGATTGCATAAGATCATTGGTAATGAGAATCCTTTTAGTTGGCGATTCTCCGGAATCTGTTTTAAGTATTTGCCTTTAGGATTATCTCTTCTTTGTAAAATCCGCTCAAAGGTTTCTTTGGCTATAGTTGCATGTTCGGGGTTTCCTGTGGCTTTATACAACTGAGCAAAAGCCATGGTTGCAAAACAATCTGAAAAGATATTATAAGGCTGCACTAATGGCTTACCGGCCCGATCCAGTGCAAAATACCAGTCTTTATTTTCATCGCGACCGTGTTTGATTAAGAACTCGGCACCTTTTAAGGCTGCATCCAACCATGCTTCATTTTTCTCGAGATTATTGTACAACATTGACAATGTCCATACCTGACGACACTGCAGCCACATGAATTTATCCTGATCATAAACCTGTCCTTTCCGATCCAGGCAAGTAAAATAACCACCGTATTCCTTATCGATGGAATGCTCCATCCANAACGGCATTACCTTCTCCAATAAATAATTCTCGTACAAGAGTGCTCTCTTCCCAAAATCAATTTGTGTCATATATTTAATATTTCAATTCTACAACTACAGGTAAATGATCCGAAGCATATGTCTCGGGATACGTGTTATAAGATTTTACAGTAAAAACGTTTTTCGCAACATTGTTTAGTATAATATAGTCAATCGCGGTTTGAGGATTGCTAGCCGAGTGGGTGGGTGGACACATAGTGCAAGGTACATTAAAAGCCAGCTTTAAGGTATTCCATGTAGTATTGGACTGATTCATGTTAAAATCACCTCCTAGAATAATAGGATATTTCTGATAGCTTTTGAAGGCTTTTAGTATTTCTTTGGATTGCAGTTCGCGATTGGCATCGGCGAGATGATCCAGGTGAGTAGTAGCAAAAATCAGTTCCTGGTCGTTTTTGTACTTTACACGTACCAAACCTAATGCTCTTANCTCNGCGCCAGTTCCCTGTTCTACAGGGAGTGAAAATACCTGAGACTCTTCAATGGCAAAACGAGAAAGAATTGCTAAACCATATTCACCGTTGGAACGGTCAATGGCTTTAAAGAATCTATACTCCATGCCAGTTAACTCAGCCAGCTTCTTCGCCTGATCCAGGTCTTTACCGGAACGGTCGGTAAAACGATCCACTTCCTGTAGGGCAACTAAATCAGGTTTTACATTATTAATTACTTTGGCAATAGCCTCTACATCCACCACATTAGGGGCAGATGGAGGATTTGCTATATGAATATTATAGGTCATTACTTTCAGGATATTACTCGAATCAGAGCCGGCTTTACTATCATTGTTGCTTTTTGAACAACTATATCCTGAAATTAATAATAGCGNAAAACAAATATTGAATACGAATTTCATGTTCTTTTTGTTTTTAAGATTACCAGTTTGGATTTTGTTTGAGGTTAGGATTTAGTGTCAAATCATTCAGCGGGATAGGATATAAGTACATACGGTCGTTCCATACTCTCGGAATGGTGTTCATCCACTGAATTTCTCCTTTATTTGTCTCGGACAGAATCATATTATTGGGTTGTCCATTTACTTCAGGTGCAACGTTAATATAGATTACTCCTGATTGCATATTGGAAGGACGTTCGGTGTAGAAATATACATCGTTTACGCCATCTTCATTCAAGTCCATCATTGTGTTTAAGGCTGGAACATACATACCGTTCCAAGTATCGGTAAATAGCTCGCCACGTTTCCAACGAATGATGTCGTAAAAACGAAAACCTTCTAATGCCAGTTCAATTCCACGTTCTCTTCTTACTTCCAGAATAACAGGATCTGATATATTGGGGAAATAATTTTGACGTATATAATTATCAGCTTGTGTAGGTTTAGTGCTCAGACCTCCGGTAATGCCTCCTCTTTTTCTTAACTGACCAATGGTATTGGCCCAGTCTTCATCAGTGAGTGTTCCTAATTCGGCTTTTGCTTCAGCGTAGTTTAGTAATACTTCTGCATAGCGAATGATAGGAATATTGGATGCATTACGCGAACCTCCATCCAAGCCCATGTCGGGGTTTACCCATTTTGCGGGCTGGTATCCCGTATAGGTTTGCGAGAATTGCGGTGGCACGTTTACGGTTTGTGTTCCGTTGATGCGGGTATATCCTTGAGTGCGGATGGTTTGATTTAAACGTTTGTCTCTATTTTTAGTCTCGCTCATGAAAGTTTGAGTCTTATAATCNGGTAAGTCGGTAAATGGTGTACCGTCAGAGCGCAGGTAGGTGTTGATGAACTTACGAGTAAAGCTCAAGCGATCACCTGCCGTTGCACTTGTATAATACCAGTTGGCATCATGAAATACTCCCAGCTCTTGACTGTAAGCAATACAGAGCAAGGTTTCGGAATTGACAGATGTGCTGATAAACAGGTTGCGGTATCCATTCTCTATATCCGTAATATTTGCCAGAGAATACAAATTGGAGTTGATTACGGCTTGGGCAGCATCTGCCGCTTCCTGCAACCAACGATTGGCTGTAGACTGAAGATTTAGTTCTGTATGATACTTTCTGTAAGTGCCTTCAAATAAGCAAATACGAGACTTGAGTGCTTGAGCTACAGTACGTGTTATGCGTGTTCTGGTAGCTTCAGATGCAGCCGATATATTTTCAATAGCATAGTTAAGATCATTTAACACCGAATCCATTACTAGTGCACGCGGATCACGACCACTGTATAATAATTCATCATTAGTAGATAATGTGCGATTGATCCAAGGAACATCGCCAAAGCGTTTTACTTTTTCGAAGTAAAATAGCGCGCGGAACAAGCGTGCAATACCATTGTAGTTATTACGCACAGCCTCACTTACACTAGAAGAATTATTATTTTCCAAGAAATAGTTGATGTTTCTTAAACTTGTCCAGGTCCACCCTGTACTTTGTGCCGGACCGAAAGCTCCGGCACGGAAAAAGTCAGGAACATCTTTTCTGGCTACAAAGTCGCCCATATTGTCTCCTTTCAAAATGTCATTGGATGTGGGCAATAAGGTGTAGAAAGAGTTGGTATAAAGTTTCAGACCTGCTTCGCTATTGAATACAGCTTCTTTGCTCACAGTGGATTTAGGAATCTGATCTAATTTATTGCATGATGCAAAGAGTAATGTTGTTGCACCTATTATTGTGATAATATTTTTCATCTGCTTTTTGTTTTAATGGTTTTGAATGGAATAACTCATACCGAGAGCTATTTCATAACACACCTTAGAATGTTATTGATAAACCGAACGATACACTCTTCAACATGGGATAGTTAAACCCGTCACCTTGGTTACCATCACCCAGCAACTGATCGGACTCCGAAACGTTTTCTGGATCGATATTGTTCTTGGTATACTTGAACATAGGTGAGTAGGTATAAAGGTTTTCTCCTGATACATATACACTGGCACCTTTAATACCAGCTTTGCGTAACCATTGATCAGGCAGATTATAACCCAGCTGAATATTCTTTAAACGTACGTATGCTGCATTCTGTAGATAACGGGTTTGTACTTCACGAAGTACACCACCTGCTGTCCATGCCAAATAAGCAGTATAGCGAGGGAAGTATGCATTGGGATTATCTTCGGACCAGATATTGCCTATTTGTGAAACTGGAGGATGCCCGTAAGGTGCATTATACTGTCCCCAGAAAGTGTTGGCACCGCGGCTCGGATACCAATCTCTTTTTCCTACACCTTGAATGAATGCAGAGAAGAATAAACGATTCCAATCGGCAGAAAGGTTCAATCCAAAGCGATATCGTGGCGACGAATTACCGATAATCACTTTATCACCAGGATTATTTACAGTGTTGTCTCCGTAATCGATAACCCCGTCGTTATTTAGATCTTTAAACTTAATATCTCCTACGCGCCAAACACCTGCAGCAGTAGAAAGGAATAGCGATTGATTGGCTGAAGTACGAATCTGCTCTTCAGAAACGAAGAATCCGTCAGTTACATATCCCCATATTTCACCCAGTGTTTGTCCTTCGTAGTAATCGCTCAACAGTTTGCGGCTGTTGTTGTATTTGAGAATGGTAGATTTATTATCGGATAGAATAGCTCTGATATTGTAGTTGAAGGGTTTTTCCGCCAGCAGGAAGCGATCACGATAGCTTACACTAAGCTCAAAACCTTTAGTCATCAGATCTGCATAGTTGCCTCTGGGAGAAGCTGCACCAAATACCGCAGGTAGTTCAGGACCTGTAGTAAACATATTGATGGTTTTACGCTGATAGTAGTCTGCATTAATCAACAACTTATTGTTGAAGAGTCCTAAGTCCAGACCAAAGTTGGCTGTTGTAGCGGTTTCCCAAGTAAGACCAGCAGGTAATACAGCCGGTGCACTGGTGCTTGGATTTTGTACGCCTTCAATAATGCGTGTCATTTTAGACAAGGAGAGTTGTTCTTGGAATACATAGGAACTGATATTTCCGTTTCCTAAAGAACCATAGGAAGCTCTCAGTTTTAAGTCAGAGATTAGGTCTCTGGAAATATTCCAGTAAGGCTCCTTAGTTAAGCGCCATCCCGCAGAAATGGAAGGGAAAAATGCAAAGCGCTCATGTGCAGGGAATTTAGAAGAACCATCGTAACGGCCGTTTATTTCGAGCAGATAACGATCGTCATAGCTATAGTTCACTCTGAAGAATCCTCCCATTATGTTCCATTGTTCGTATCCGCCAGTAATTGTCATGGATTCGCCTAAGGCCAAGTTCAGGTCTTCTGCATCAGCGTAAATCAAACCATTACGTTCAGTACCCACACGTTTATAGGTGCTGAGCTCATAGTTATAACCCAGCAAGGTTTTTAAATAGTGTCTTTTGAATTTTTTCTCAAATTCACCATAAAGGTTAGAAGCTATATATTCTGTACTGCGCTTGATAACACGCATATCGTTATACGCGTTACCCAGGTATTCGATTACGCCCGGAATACGACTGTAAGGTACTGGAACGCGTCTGCGTGTTTCATCGTTATTGGTAATTTGATAAGTAAAATCTCCTTTTATGTTTAAAGCATTATTGAAGAATCTTGCATTAAATGATGCTGTATTACGGAATATGTTTTTGTCATAGTCCATTCCGTTTTTACCATAAGCGTAGTCTCCCACGGTATAAGCGGCGGAGTAGGTAAGTGTTCCGTCGGGATTATACAGAGGTACCATGGGGTGACCTTCTGCCACGATATTTCTCCATATACCGCCAGTTTCTCCAACGTTCATGGGAATATGATAGATTACTTTGGAGAAGTCGGTGTTGTTTGAGACGGTCAACCAAGGGAATACATCTAAGCTTCCTTTGGAGCGTACATTATACATTTTGTAATCATCAGAATTATATCGAAACAGGCCTGGTTGATTAAAGTAATGTCCCGATAATAAATAGCTTGTTTTATTGCTTTTACCGGATACAGTTATGCCCTGATCAATGGACTGTGTGTTGCTTTTATACAGATCCTTAAACCAGTTGTGACTATCATAATATACATACTGGCCGGTTACAGGATCTACTTCTACACGAGGTAGAGAAGGATCTTCTGACCTGCGTTTCAACTCCTGCAAGTACTCCTGAGAGAATGGCAGCGTTTTGTTGACATTTTGCGGATAGCTGGCGTAGTTATTCCAACTTGCAAATGCTTCATTAAACATAGAAGCCCAAGTGTACCCGTCAGTTACAAACTCTGGAATATAAGTTGGTTTCTTGATGGAGTAGTTAGAAGTGTAGTTGATCTGCAGTTTTTCATTTTGCGGATTTTTGGTAGTAATCAAAATCACTCCAAACGCACCTCTTGCACCATAGATCGCAGATGAAGCTGCATCTTTCAAAACAGTAATGGATGCAATATCCTGTGGGTTGATGAGTGCAGGATTGCCTTCCACTCCGTCAATCAATACTAATGCTTCTCCTCCCTGTCCGATTGATGTTACCCCACGTACGTTAAAAGTTGCAGAAGTACTAGGACGACCATCGGGAGGTGTAAGGTTTAGGTTAGGTATCAAACCCTGTAAGCCTTGCGACAGGTTGGTTAGAGGCCTGTTTTTTAAGGCTTCGTCGGTAATTTGTTCAACGGCACCAGTCAAATTGGCTTTGCGCTGTGTACCATAACCTACCACTACTACTTCATCCAGCGCCTTTTTGTCGGCAGTTAATACCAGATTAATCTGAGCATTGCCTGAAAAAGTTCTTACTTCTGTTTTATAGCCAACATAAGAAAAAGTTATACTGCCCTGAGACGCGTTGCTATGTAGTGTGAATCTTCCTTCATCATTGGTCTTGGTGCCCGCAGCAGTACCATTAATAGTAACGCTTACGTCTTTGAGGGCTTTACCTTCTTCATCCATTACTATACCGGTAATTGTTGTACCGTTTTGAGCTATGCTAATGTTCGTCAAAAGCAAACAATAGCATAGGATGCATATATTTCTAAAAAGTTTGCTCATATTTCAGTCAATTAAAATTTAAAGTGGATATCATCTATGTTAATACGAGGTTTGTTGTTGTTTGCGAAAGGAATGGAAGTGTTTACCACGCGGAAACGCACTGCTTCATTAAAGGTGGCGTTTACGGGGAATGTGGTTGTTTTTAATCCTGAATATTGGGTATCCACTTCAACTGTACCTAATGGAGTATAAGTGGCTCCACCGTCTTTTGAAATCTCTACAGTGAATACAGTGGGATTAACGTTTCCTAATTCGGCTGTAGCAGGGTAGATGCCGTGGGATACAGAGATGGATTTTACTCCTTTCAGATCAAAATTCATTTCAATGATACCGTTACGCACGTTGTTACCCACAGTACCTTGTAGGCGGATACTTTGTCTACCGTTTTTGGGATCTGCGGCTGTATTTGCTGTAATACCACCGTCAATAATCCATTGACCTGTGATAAAGGTCATTACTTTTCGATCGTAGTTGGTGTTGTATGAAAGCTCAAAGTCTTCAAGTAGTTCGTCTACTCCTACTTTGATGTCCTCCAAGTCTCTTAGATAGAAGAGTAATTCATTATCGGTAAATGACGCCAATCCCACCAATGATTGTACAAAGCCGGGGTTATCGATAGTGGCAAATACGGAGTTGTTGGCAAAGGAGGCATACATTTCGGCAATTTCATCGTCAATTAAAATTTTGCCGTTGAGCTTATTGCTCTCGCTATCGAGAGTGATTTTTTCCAATTTAACCAGCATAGGTCCCCAGTATTTTGCATTGGCAAGCAATGCTGCAATATTGGTGGATTTGGGCATGAGACTTTGTTGCTCGCCTGTGCTTGTGATTTGTGATGAGGATAGATTGGTTACCCACAAATCTCCTCCAATTCGTTTCAGAATGGCTCCTTTTAGGTTAAGTACGACGATATCGTTTTTAGTAAACTGATGGGAGCTTTCTTTCAATTCAATGTTAATGGCGGCATCCTGTGTTAGGTCTTGTACTATTAATCTGTTGCCGGGGAAATTACCACCGTTAGCGTCGGAAACTACCACTGCTCTGATGGCGGTTTCTCCTAGTACAATCTGATCTTGAACCTGAACACGGCGGAGATTGTAAATCGAAGCCGGTGAAGGATCGCCGTAACTTCCAATTTTGGGGTCACGAGAACAGGCCACGCCTACCAGGCATAGCACAATCGGCACAATGAGTTTTGCGAGTCTGGAATACAATGTCATAAGAATTAATTTTTCATTTCAACATAATGTTTAAAGTTTCTGTGAATGTTAGGCGGAAAGCCTCTGTGTCAAATGTGCTTTTCGTAGTGTCCCAGTAGTTGGTATTTTTCAATCCAGTAATTAATGCATTCAATACCCAGGATTGTGTCCATCCTGTTTGTGTGCCCCATGGACCCCAGCCAGAGTCGGCATTGCTGGCCCAATACTCCCAACGTCCGAAGTCGAAAGCTCGGAACCAAGATCCGTCTAGGTCACGATGTGTTGGGGCGTGTACCTGTATTCTTACAAACAGGTCTCTGATAGCATCCACGGCATTTTTGTAGGTGCTATCCTGTGTAGCGGCATAAGCTTCGTTAAGACCAAAAGAGGCATAGTTGATCGTGTATAGCAGATCCGTTACTTTATCACCATATTCTGAAATTAGCGGTGCTTCTTTGGTACCATATTCGGCATTAGAAAGAATTTTGCCGTATCGTCCCATGCCTTTAAATCCCAGTCGCTCTTTAATGGCACCACAACTATCCATGTCTTTGAGAAGGGTGAGGGCTACTAGCTTCAACCAATCCCTATGCTGCTGTGTGTTTTCTACCCGTACAAGCCAGGCCAACGGCAGCAGCATCCGTGCGTATTCTTGCTGAATACCATTGGTCCATTTCCATTCGGGAAATGCATTCATGGTAATGGTGATAGCTTCTTTGGCTTTTTGTTTAAGGGGTTCGTATTTCGTTTTGTCATAGAGCCACAGGTATAAGGCCCATAACCAGCTTTCGTAGTGCGGATGAATATTGATAATGTTGCGATTGCCAAGAGCCTGCCATGTGGTTTTTTGCATAGCTGCATCTCTAAACCACGGACCACGAAACCCATGCACACCAGCAGTGCGGAAATTGCCCAGAATACCTTCTATAATATAATGGTTCCATTCGGACGAAGCCAGATGCGTGGCTGCACCAATAGTACCTAATAATACGCGTGCATTGTCATCTCCGTAATAGGCATCGGGATCAGTAGTGGCCCAGCCAATCAGGCCGAATGATGGACTTTTGGGATCGTTGCGTTCTCCCTGACGTAGGTTGGAGGTTTTATATAAATAGTTTAGCAAATTAATTGCTATGGAATCATACTCAGGCTTATTTAATAATCGAGACGCTGCACTGAGGGCAAATGCAGTTTCGGCTTGACAGTCGCCCCGAATCCACCAACGTATGGGTTGACTGCCATCTTTATTGATGTAGGAGGCATGGCCTTCTAGTATACCATAGCGGCCATTACCGATATTCATATTATCTGAGACTGGAGGGAATACTACACCTTCACCATTTTTCTTTGTAAAGCTGTCCACCAAATGCTTCCAATTTTCCGCTATCAACAATTTTGAGTTCAGATACCACGCGCTACCTCTTTCCACAGCTTTCAGATAATCGGCGCGGGTGATCTTTTCTTCTTTCGCAAATGAAGGTTGTACGGTAGCGTTGGTGGGCCACTTTATAGGTGTATTAATCCCTACATAGTTNAGAATATATTGCCACAAGGTTTCCCAATAGTGAAATGGTCCAAACCTTGCATCGAGCCAATTGCTGATCTGTATACCGGAGACCAGTACGTTCTGTTTTCGGAATAGAAAGGGAAAACGTTCGGTATCTAGAATGCCATATNCTGCTTTATCAAAGCCGGCAACTTTGGCGATGTAGGCATAAGTGTGTGGCTGATCGGGGTAGGCATAGAAAGGATGGTCGTTTATCGAAAGGATCGCCATCGAGTCTAGCTGCGGAATTTGCTTTCCTGCAATTACGCCACGCTCCAGTGTGATTTTTTTTATTTCTGGTTGCTCGTTCGCTAAATAATAAGGATATTCAATAAAGACTTTTAAGTCTTTAACGGCTATTTCTCGAAGTAGTGCTGAAGTAAGTGCCTGAGGCTTCTGAATACTTCCCAATACTAGGATACCGTCACCTTGCCGCGCTTGTTTGATCGCTGCCGCTAAAGAAGTGGCATGTTGTACAAGAGCGCCGCTTTTTTGAATGGATGTAAATACAGGTAAACTTTTATTACCGACCACAATGGTCTTAGCTTTCGTCATTTGCATGCATATGCAGCACGCTAATAGCAAAACCAGGAATTTTGTATTTTTTTTCATGATGGAACTCAAAAATATAAATTTATTTCACAAATAAACTAAATTAATAAAAAAATTTATTAATTATTTTGCTGTGAAAGATAAAATGGGGATTTTTGGTGGATTTTATTATTAATTTTATATTTATAAATATGCTATTNTTAATAAAATTTAGTAATAGATAACCTTTACATATGAAAGACCTCAAAAATTTCCTAGCTGATTTATCGGAAAAAGAGCAGTCCGAAAGTGGCGTGCAGTATAAAAATGCATTGCTACAGAAGGAGATTTTGGCTTATTGTATCCGTAATGANAAAGTGACGATTGCTGAACTTTCGCAGTATACCAATACCAGCGTTCCTAAGGTGAATGATGTGGTTTCGGAGTTGTTGGATTATAATTTGATTACCGATTTGGGTAAAGAAATTATCGGAGTGGGGCGCAAGCCTAATTTTTATGGACTGAATGCTGAGGCTGGATATTTTATGTCGGTAGAGGTACACCGACATCATGTAAATCTGGCTTTGATTAATTTTAAAGAGGAGATTGTAGTTCTCAATGAAAATGTGCCCTTCCAATTNCAGAACACCAAAACCTGTTTTGAAGAGCTTTGTAGCTTGATTGACAGTTTTTTGAATGCTCAACATCAATATGTTCCCAAAATAGCAGGACTGGGTTTAACCATCACTGGTAGAGTGAATCATAAAACAGGGTACAGTTATAGCTTTTTTAATTTTCATGAAGAGCCATTGAGTAAAATTTTGGAAAAGCGNTTTGGAATGCCTACCTATGTAGAGAATGATACGCGTGCTATGGCTTTTGGGGAGTATGCCAAAGGGTGTGTAGGGGATGAAAAAAACGTATTGTTCCTTAATCTCAATGAAGGTATTGGGATGGGAATCATTATCGGTGGCGATCTTTATTCAGGTAAATCGGGGTTTGCTGGTGAATTCGGCCATCTGGCCATTTTCAATAATGAAATCATTTGTCATTGCGGGAAGAAAGGATGCCTGGAAACCGAAGCTTCAGGAGCGGCTATCGTACAGCAGTTACATCAAGCTATTCGAAAAGGGACATCTACTATCTTAACCGAGCAAGAATGTATCGACGATATTCAAGTAGGACATATAGTGGATGCTGCCCTGAAAGATGATAGTCTCTGTATTGAATTGCTTTCTGCTGCGGGTGAAAAAATCGGGAAAGGGATTGCACTAATGCTAAATCTTTTTAATCCCGAACTAGTGATTATTGGTGGAGAGCTTTCGCGTGCAGGGTCGTTGATATTACTCCCGATCTTATCATCTATCAATAAGCATTCACTGAATTTGGTTAATACTGATACAGAGTTTAAGTTTTCCAGGTTAGGCACCAAAGCCGGTGTGATTGGCGTGAGCCTTTTACTCAGAAATGAGTTGCTAGGGATTGATTAATAATTAAAACACATTTAATATATCATCATTTAAATAATTTCAATGAGTATCAAGTTGTATAATGCAAGTATTAATAGTTTGGAAANAATTGATGTAGTTATTAAGCAGGATGTTATAAGTGGCTCTAAGTATATTGCCAATCTTATCGCCGATTTAATCCGTTCCAAGCAGGCGTCCAATGAGCCATGTGTGCTGGGTTTGGCTACTGGCTCCAGTCCTAAAACTTTGTATGCCGAACTGGTACGCATGCACAAGGAAGAAGGGCTGAGCTTTAAAAACGTCATCACTTTTAATCTGGACGAGTACTATCCCATCAGCCGAGAGGCCGTGCAAAGCTATTATCGCTTCATGCACACCCATCTGTTCAATCATATAGATATCGATCCGGCTAATATTCATATTCCTAACGGAGCTATTGATAAAAGTGAAATCAAAGCTGCATGCTTGGAATATGAAAAACAGATTGAAGCCGTAGGCGGTATTGATCTGCAGATTCTGGGTATTGGTAACAACGGTCATATAGGATTTAACGAGCCGGGATCGGGTATATACACCAAAACCCGTTTGGTCAATCTTACCAACAGTACGCGTTTAGCCAATGCTTATGAATTTGCCAACATTTCCGAAGTGCCGCGCATGGCNATTACCATGGGCATCAGTACCATTCTGAAGTCTAAACAAATCGTACTGATGGCTTGGGGTCCGGCCAAGGCCGAGGCTGTGAAAAGAGCCGTGGAAGATGAAGATACCGAACAAGTGCCGGCCTCTTTCCTGCAGAATCACGACAATGTAACCTTTGTGCTGGATGAAGCGGCCGCTTCGCAGCTGACCCGCTTTAAATCGCCCTGGCTTACCGGTGAGTGCGAATGGACTCCGAAGATGATTAAAAAAGCTGTGGTAAANATGGCGCTGCAGACCGGCAAAACCATNCTGAGTTTGACCAATGAAGATTACAACGATAACGGCTTGGGCGACCTGTTGGTGGAAAAAGGCGATGCCTACGAAATCAACCTTCAGGTATACTACATGCTCCGGGATACCATTACGGGCTGGCCTGGGGGTAAGCCTGGCGTAGAGATACCCAATCATCCGGAGCGTTCCACACCTTACCCCAAGCGTTGTCTGATTTTCTCCCCCCATCCCGATGATGATATCATCAGCATGGGTGGTACTTTTCAGCGCCTGCACGACCAAGGTCATGAAGTACATGTGGCCTATCAGACCTCGGGCAATATTGCAGTAACGGATGAGTTTGTTACCCGCTTTTTAGACTTTGCCGTAGGTTTTAACGAAGTGGCACAGATCCACTCCGACATTCCTCAGAAGATATTGGATGAAGCCCGCCTGTATATTGCGGAGAAACAGCCGGGTCAGGTAGACACACCGATTATCCGTGAGATTAAGGGATTGATACGTCGTTGTGAGGCCAAGGCTACCTGTAATTATGTAGGTATCAAGCCCGAGCATGTACACTTCCAAAACCTGCCGTTCTATGAAACGGGCACAGTGGANAAAAAGCCACTGGGGGAAGAAGATATTCAATTAACGATGGAACTGCTGCGCCAAGTGAAGCCGCATCAGGTATACTGTGCGGGTGATTTTGCAGATCCCCATGGTACCCACTTGGTATGTTTCCATGCGGTACTACAAGCGCTGCAACGCATCAAGGCAGCGGGAGACGAATGGATTAAAGACTGCTGGTTGTGGTTATACAAGGGAGCTTGGCAGGAGTGGAATATCGAGGACATAGAGATGGCCATACCAATGAGCCCTGCACAGGTACGCAAGAAACGTTTTGGCATCTTTATTCATCAGTCTCAAAAGGATAGTGTACCGTTCCAGGGTAGTGATGACAGGGAGTTCTGGCAGCGAGCAGAAGAGCGTAATGCAGCTACTGCAAAGTTGTATGCCGACTTAGGACTCACCCGTTATGCAGCCATGGAAGCTTTTGTGAGATGGCATTATTAGCAATCAACATTCTTCTATAATAGTATGCACATCAACCCGCCTAAAGGCGGGTTTTTATTTGATATATCCAACAATGCTTGACTGAAAAAAATGTCTACAAAAAACTCCGCCCCAACAAAATAAAATGAGAATAAAACACGTTAAGATTCCTCAGGAAATATTACTATTGAAGAAGTAAAATGAAAAAATCCGCTTCAAGAGCGGACTTAAAAATTTTGAAATCGGAGGTCTCGAGCGGATTCGAACCGCTGTAGGAGCTTTTGCAGAGCTCTGCCTAGCCACTCGGCCACGAGACCGTTTTGAAGGCTTGCAAAAATAGGGTATTTTTGATAAAATATCATACTATAAATAGAAAAATATGAGCAGGATTGCAGAAAGTGAGCTTATACTGAATAGTAGAGGCGCAGTGTATCATCTCGATTTACGTCCGGAAGAAATTGCAGATACTGTTGTAACTGTGGGCGACCCTGATCGAGTAAAGGAATTTAGCAAATATTTTGATACAATAGAAGTAAAACAACAGCATCGAGAGTTTGTTACACATACCGGAACTATCGGAGGCAAAAGACTCACCGTGCTTTCATCCGGCATTGGACCCGATAATATAGATATTGTAATAAACGAACTGGATGCATTGGTGAATATCGATTTCGAAACCCGCCAGATTAAAGAACAATTATCCAGTATTAACATCATACGCGTAGGCACATCGGGTTCTTTACAAGAAGATATAGGAGTGGATGAATTTGTAGCATCTACTCATGGCCTCGGTCTCGACAACCTACTTAGTTTTTATAACAAGGACAAGGATAATGAAGAAGTAGAGTTAACACAAGCATTCGTTACGCATACCCAATTAAAAAGCGATCCCTACATCACCGGAGCCTCCCCTTCTCTGCTTAAACATTTTACAGACGGATTTCATCAAGGCATTACCGTGACCTGTCCGGGGTTTTATGGCCCTCAGGGACGTGTATTGCGTTTAGGCATTAGCAATCCTCATTTAATTGATCGCTTGACCGACTTCAGATTTGGTCCCCATCGTATTACCAATTTTGAAATGGAAACTTCTGCTATTTACGGTCTCGGAAAACTATTGGGACACCATTGCTTAGCTTTAAATGCGATCGTTGCCAATCGTATCAAAAAAGAATTTACAAAAGACGGTAAAGCTGCCGTTGAACGGTTAATAAAAAAGTTTTTAGAGATATTTGTCAAGAATTTCTGATTCATATTTCATACCACACTGTAAAACATACTAAAGNATATTTATTCTCAACAACAATTTAAAAAACATTCCATCAACATGCATTTTTATAAATATCAAGGTACCGGAAATGATTTTGTGATTGTGGATAACCGCGAAGGGAAATATCACGAGTTATCGCAAGAGACCATTCATAAAATTTGTGACAGAAGATTTGGCGTAGGTGGAGACGGATTTATGCTGCTCAATAATAAAGAAGGTTATGATTTTGAAATGGTATATTATAATGCTGACGGACGATTAGGTACTATGTGCGGCAATGGAGGACGATGTATTGTAAAGTTTGCTTATGATATGGGCATTAGACGCAGTGAATATAAATTTTGGGCAGTAGATGGGGAACATATTGCTACTATACAAAAAGGAATTGTTTCGCTAAAAATGTCGAATGTAAGCACCATACAACAATTCGAAGATCACGTTATCCTCAATACAGGTTCGCCCCATTATGTGAAGCAGGTAACCAACCTTAAAGAGATGAATGTATTTGAAGAAGGGAGAAAAATCAGATACAGCGATACTTTCAAGAAAGAAGGTATTAACGTAAATTTTGTGGAACCTATCAACAATCATAGTTTGGCGTGTAAGAACATACGAACGAGGCGTGGAAGATGAAACTTATGCATGTGGTACTGGAGCCGCCGCAGTAGCTCTAGCCTTTTCGAAAGAGGAACCGGGGAAAAACAGTATTGACCTCGAAGTTCTGGGGGGAAAACTACAGGTTAATTATACCAAAAACGAGGATGGCACTTTCAGTGACATCTGGCTTAAAGGTCCTGCTGAAAAAGTATTTGAAGGTACAATAGATATATAAACGGAAAGGATAAAGGATACAAAGCATGATAAAAGCTATCAACCTACGTGTGTATGGTGTGCTTGTAAATGACAAAAAGCAGGTATTGGTGAGTGATGAACGGATATATTATAACAACCAAGAAATCACCAAGTTTCCCGGAGGTGGACTGGAATTAGGAGAAGGGACAAGAGATTGCATTATTAGAGAATGTAAGGAAGAAATTGGTATTGACGTAGAAGTAGTAGATCATCTGTACACTACCGACTTCTTTCAGCAATCAGCTTTCAATCCCGAACATCAGATTATTTCTGTTTACTACCTCATAAAGCCTCTAGAAACTTTAGATATTCCGGTAAATAATGGTTCCGCAGTATACCCCGACGAAGTATCGGAAAACTTTCGATTTATTGACTGGTATTACTTTAATGAGGATGTTATGACGCTGCCCATCGATAAAAAAGTTGCGAAGCTTCTGAAAGAAAAATATTAAGCGCCTGTAATATTTCCGGAATCAGATTTGTCGGATACTACATTAGAAGATACAGGTTCGACTGCAGGCACATAATCNTCATCATCGGTATTTACAAACTCATTCATATATATATCATACAATACCATGATGTAGCTCAACAACAATGGACCAAATACCAGACCCACAAAGCCAAAAAGNCTCAACCCTACCAATACACCAATAATAGTAACCACCGGATGTGTATTACCTATCCTTTTCAATAACGTAATACGCGCCACATAGTCTACATTTCCAGTTACAACCAGATGATACAGTAACAAAAGTGTTGCATTTAGTGTGTCGCCCGTCGCATACATATATATCACCACAGGCACCCAAACAATCATAGTACCCACAACAGGAAAGAAGGCACACACCCCTGTAAGAAAACCGTACAGTCCCCAGTCCTTTACACCAAAAATAGCATAACCTATAGTTGCTACTATACCCTGAATAATTGAAATCAACGGAATTCCTAGTGCATTAGCAATAACCACCTTTTTAGTTTCGTCCGATAATATCTTAATATTTCGGCGCTTCAATGGTACAGCTTTAGAAAGATAGCGCTCTATATCGCTCCCATGATAAAGCATATAATACAGCACAAAAAGCATTATTGCCAAATTAGAAACTAAGTTGAGTGTACTATTCAATAATTTGGGCAAAAATGAAGTAACCGTATTAACAGCACTTGATAAGGTATTTTCAGAAACAATGTTAAATCCGGTTCGTTGTTGTATGACGCTAATAGTATGCTTTGCAGAATTAACAATAGCCGAAGGATCGGCAAGTATAGCATTCACTTTAGGACTTATTAAAGTTACTGCTATGGTAATGGGAATGCCCAAAACAATCAAATAAAAAATTATAAATAGTAAGCTAGTAAGCCCTTTCTTCCATTTCCTTTGATATATAAACTTAAAATACTGTTTACGGCTCACAATATACAATGTAATGGCGCCTAACAACCCCGGCAAAAATGCAGTCAGCTCCCTCACCACAGTTATCATCATTACCAAAATAATAGCCAGCAGGAGAATCTGTTTAATACGTTCGTTAAAAAGCTTTTGAGGCATAGGTATAGGCATTAGATTAAAAAATGGGAGTCGCTCGCAATTAATTATAAATATCCACTATATAAATATAAGTAATAATATCAAAAACCTATTTATTTATAAACAATACTACTTATTTAAAAATGCAGCTTCATTACCGCAGTTACCGGCAAATGATCCGACGCATAAGTTTCATTCACTACCTTATGCAGAATTACTGAAAATGCGGATTGGGGTTTATAAGCAATAAAATCAATTGCCTTCTTAGGATTTACTGCCGGAATGGTAGGTTGGCAAGGAGAACAAGTTCTCGTGAATTGATTATCTAACAATTTGATTACTTCTGATCCTTCTTCGGCATTAAAATCTCCCGCCACAATCATAGGTACTGCAATCGTATCGGCAATGGCATTGATTGNTTTGATTTGTAGTAGTCGGTTAGCAGGATTTCGCATAGCATCCAAATGTGTCGAACCAAATTTCATTTTTTTACCTCCCGGAAGATGTACAGTAGCCATCGCCAGCACACGTGGCTCTCCCTGCGAGTTAGCTTCCATAGGCAACTTATAAGTATGGATGTCAGACAATGGATATCTNGATAAAATAAGTACCCCGTAGTCACCACCGTCATGATCTATTGCTTTTGCAAAATGAAAAGCCTTTAAATTAGTCTTGGAGGCAAGTAATGCTGCCTGATTGATTCTTCCACTACGGCCCGTATTCACATCTACTTCTTGCACTGCCACAATATCAGGATCTTCTTGTTTAATTGCGTTGGCTATAGCATCAACATCTATCACACCTTGTTTTGACGGCGGATTGCAATGATGTATATTATAGCTCATAACCTTAAGCGATACTACACCTTTACTAACCTGCGTTTTTGAGGCACATGAGATGATAATGATGTTGCAACATAATGCAAGGACAAAGTAATAAAACCTCATTGTTTTCAGTAATCAGTAATAAAAATATCAGCCGTGCTTATCTCGGCATTTCGAGCTTAACAATATTAAGATTATTCTGAAATATTGGGAAAAATATGTTTTAGTGTAATGGCGAGTAATTTATACTATTAGAAAATATAATTAAACGCAGATTTGTAATTTATACACATTAGTATTGGGGAACCAAACTATTGATATAAACTTCAATATTGGTATAATATTTATGCAATGTATTCATTGAAGCATCTGCTGGATCATTCGGATTTAGTCCATTTTTGAGCTCCCAGTCATCGGGGATACCGTCTTTATCCGTATCCAATGGTACTGCTGCACTTTTCAGTACGGGCCAAGCCGATTTTGATGTTTCGTAATCCGTACCATGAGGGTAACCTCCTTGTACGTCAATAATGCGGCCAGTTCTATTTTTCAAATCTCTTATAATACGTTCATCAAGCGTATCTCTTTTGGGTAAAAAGGCTCCGGCTTTTTCAAGCACCGAAGTATAAGCTTCTGCAGCTGTTTTTAGTGGAAGAGGTTCTACCTGAAATGGCTGCCCCACTACCGCACGTCGTTTATCATTTTGATTGGCGGCTTTATCCATGTGTATGCCTAGCCAATTATTCTTAGAAACTTGAGGAGCCTCATCTACAATATTCCCATTCACATAAAACGCACCCAAAGACAAATGCTTTTGTTGCGGCGTAGAAGGATTAACAATACGATATTTTACAGAAGATTTTGTATCAGGTCCATACTTAAAATAATTATTGACAATATTATATCTTCCTCCTTCTCCTCCATAAATGGAGTTTTTTCCCCAGTTATAGATTACATTATATCTGAAGTCAACCAACTCATCCTTTGCGCCCAAACGGGCACCGTTAAATCGGGGAGTACGACTGTTACAATGAGCAAACAAATTATGATGTGNACTGAAATGGCTACCTCCCCAAATACCACCAAAACCATGCTCTTCAAAATCAGTATCTCCTTCTTCAAAATGATAAGAATAATTCAGCGGCTCATAAATCATGCTCCATTGAATGGTGGTACTATCACCTCTATATATAGAGCACACTTCATCTNTGCTCCAGCTCATGCTACAGTGATCAATTATGATATGCTTTCTGCCGACACCACTTAATGCATCATCTGCACCGGCGCCAGGCGTCTGTCCCTGGTTCTGATACCTATCGCCCATACGCAAGCGAATGAAGCGAATAATAATATTATCTCCGGTTAGATGCACAGGGTAATCCGCAATGCAAATACCATCTCCCGGGGCCGTCTGTCCGGCAATGGTAACATTTCCCGGAATATTCAGTCGGGACTTTAAATGAATAGTACCAGAAACCGCAAATACAATAATACGAGGCCCCTTCGTCATTAAAGCATGACGCAGGCTACCTTCCCCATCATCATTTAAGTTAGTAACTATAAGCACCTTCCCGCCTCTTCCTCCGGTAGCATATTTTCCAAATCCTTCTGCTCCGGGAAAAGCTACCGGTCTGGCATCACCTTTATCCTGACCGGTAGCGAGAAAGGAGCAACTAATTAATATCAATAAAAGAAACGACCGCGTCACATTGGTATTTAAAGCAATATTCATAAAACTATTGTAACCAGCGAGGATCTCCTACCCCTGCAATTTTTAGATCCAGATTAGTAACCGTGAAATCACCTGCATCCGNATTTACAAATCCTGGATTTAAAGTAGTGTATGGACCTGGGTCATTTTTAGCATTAGCCACCGAGCTATTTGTAAAGTTAGGTGCATTATAATAGTTATTGTTACTCCTAGCTACGATATTGGTTGCCGCCTGATTNCTATAGTATCCTTCAGAATTAACAATGAGGTTCTTTGAAAAAGTAATCTGATTAGATGCAAGACGAATATAGAGCATCCGATTAGAGCTACTCTTAGCAATATTGTAGAAAGTATTATTTTGAATATCGATAACACTAGTAACAGACGGGAAATTGGTAGAACCTCCTGCATCCATTCGGAAAATATCCCGTGCGGCCGCACTGTTATACACAGTATTATTGACGAATGNAAATGTGGAGCTCAGTCCATTACGAAAATCTATAAAATCACCACCACTACACTCTATGTTGTAAATTATATTGTTTCTATATAGCACCGAAAGAATCCAGGCTTTCTTATTTACATACATTACCCCTTTTACATAATTGAATATGGTACAGTCTTCTACTTTCAAATCGCCATAGGCTGTATTCATATCATCGTTGTAAACAAGAAACTGATTTCCATCGAGAGCACCGGTACCGTCTATAATCAAATCTTTTAATTGCAAACCTGCACCATTTGAAATACGCAGTACAACTCCTTTGAGCACTGGCTTTTCAGCAGGCTTAGCACCTTTAATGGAAATAGATTTTGAAATAAAGATATCTTGGACCACATATGTTCCCGGCATAAGAGCAAAAACATCTCCATCAGAAGCGTTTTGCAAGATATTAGTCAAGTCGTCATCGGGAGTAACTTGTATTGCTCCGCCTAAATCAATAGGGGTTGTAAATGTAATCGTTCCTCTAGTTTTAGTTCCGTTGAGCAATCGTGCCGTATAAGTAGTTTCTCCCACCAATCCGGTAATAGTAGCGGCTCCGGCACTTACTTCTTCTGCTGTAACACTATGAGTAATATTTCCTGGTATCAAAACGATCTGAGTAGCTGCTTCTCCGGCCGGCCATCTCAATACTACCGAAGTAGGTTCTATTTCATTTAGATCAACCGGATAAAATATTTGCTCCGCATCTGTTGTAAAAGTAGCGCTCACCCACTTTGAGTCCTCAACGCCTTCTCCTACTGCTTTTACACGTACTACATATCGTGTTTCTCCATCAAGACCAGACACCGTATACGGTACTTGATCCAGCGTAACCCCCTCAACAACCCGAAAAGGAGCTCCGGAGAAGTCGGTACCACTGCTACTTTCATAAATCTCAATAGTATAGGTACCTGCTTTTCCTACTTGTCCCCAACTCAATCTTACAGAGGTTCGATTTACAACGGTGGCTGTAAGCTTAGTAGGAGAAAACAACCTTGAGGTTTCAAGAGAAGTTCTTTCTTTCTCGATAGTTTTGGTACATCCATAGCTGCACACAACCATCGCAGCCAATATTATGGAGCAAAAATTACACGCGTATTTCATAACAGAAGATTTTGGGTGAGGTATTTAGAAGTTATACCCATCATTGTTCAGTTTACCGTTACTATTATCAATAAATACTTGCCAGATAGGCCAGAACTGTTGTAAATTAGGATCCCGAACAAATAGGGCATCCCAATAATTCACCTGATCTCCAGATGCAGTCATAGTCCACCTTTTACTATTGCCATAATTAAGGGCTGCGCCTTCTTCGTCAGTATCACCGAAGTTCAAACCGTAAATAATAACAGTTTCACCATCGTCGGCAGTCTTGTAATAAATATTTCTGGGTAATGAGGCATAAGGCCCGGTTCTATTTTCCAACTGCTCCAGTTTTACTTTAGCTTCATTCAGTTTAGTACTTAATAAGTTCCATCTGATCAAGTCCGCCTTACGAAGCATCTCTCCTGTAAACTCCAGTGCGCGCTCCTTAACGATAGCATTAAAGAAAGCCTCTTTGCTTACAGTAACAGCAGACATATAAGCATTTACTTTTTCAGGATTATTAGGGAACGCTCTTTCACGAATCATTCTCAAATAAGGGGCTGCAGCCTGAGGACCATCAAGCTCGTTAATGGCTTCTGCTGCCATCAGAATTACGTCAGCATAGCGCATATACATCCAGTTCAGACCGTCATCATTAGAAGATGTAACACGTCTTGGCAACCATTCATATCTGTATTTTCCAAATTGCCATCTTCCTAATGAGGTGGGCACCTGAACACCGTTAGTCCACTCGTAAGGCACACAAGTTACATCACGACGTACATCATCCTTATCATATTCATAATACATAATGGGATTAGGACCATTAGTGCCCCCACGGTTTTGCCCTGTATATTTATCAGTAGTAGTGTGTCTTAAACCTAAATCAAAGATCACGCGACCGCGGCCTTCGCTGAACGGAATTTCCCATAAAGACTCAAGCCCTGCCTGTCCGGTTTCCGCACATAGTGTTCTGAATACTTCTTCAAAGCCTAGCAAGCGACAAGTACCGCTATTAATCACATCCAAGCACTCTTGCTTAGCTATCTGATACATTTTTTCGGGAGCTAGATCCGGATCATTACTTCTACGGATTTCATTATTGGCACGTTGAGAATATCCGCCCGCGGCTAATGCGATTCTCGCACGAAGACCTTTGACGAACGCTTTATTCACTCTTTCAGTGGTAGAAGTAGCTGCAGTTTCGTTAGGCCATGCCACTAGTTCTGCGGCCTCCCTTAAATCTTCCAGCAGTTGTTTGTAAATCACATCTCTGTCTGCCCTTGGGAGATAAGTGGTTTCGGTAGTAACCGGTTCAAAACGTGCCGGCACATCGCCCCAACCTTTTATAAGATCGTTATAAACAACAGCTCGCAACGTAAGCATTTCGCCGAGAATCTGTGCTAAATCCCGATTGTTTTTATAGTCACCATAAGTTCTAATACCTCGGATAGCCAGATTTGCTCTTTCTATACCTTCATAAAACTTTGCCCACGCATTATTATCGGTATTCATCTGGCTGTTATTTACATTGGTATTATAATTCGATAGCCAGGCCCTATCATCGTTTATTGACTTGAGGGAGTTATACACTTCACAATCTGTATTGATCCCATAATATACCAGATAGCGACCTCGATAGGAATTGGTTTCACAGAAAGACTGGATTACTCCGGCAATAGCTCCTTCCGCCAGGCTAGGCGTGGAAAAAATTACTGCTTCGTCCAAAGAGGATTTGGTGGGCGTATCCAGCAGCTTCTTACAGGATCCGGTTATTATTACTACCGAAACCAGCAAACATATTTTATATAGTGAGGTTCTCATTGTTAAATCATTTTTGGTTAAACAAGCTATGCATTTCCTATTCACTTTATGCTAGAAAGAGAGATTTAAACCCAGTATAATCATCCGGCTACGGGGGTAGGCTGAATAATCCACACCCGGTGTAAGCGCCGTTCTTCTGCGCGTAGATACTTCAGGATCGAAACCTGAATAATTGGTAATACAGAATACATTATATCCGGTAGCATAGATACGTGCACTTTGTAAACCGGCCTTACGGGCTATAGACTGTGGTAAATTGTACCCCAGCGTGAGTGTACCCAACCTTAGGAAGCTTCCATCTTCCACAGCCCAATCAGTAAATATGTATCGACTCATGTAAGGAGACCACATGGTAGTATTAGCATTCATAGCCGCTAACTCTTCGGGGTCATTAGAAAGCGTCCCGTCTGGCCGCAAATTGGTCCAACGTTTGCCTTCAGCCATGATATCAATCATGTTTCTTCCATGGTATTTGCTGGTAGAAGTGTATTCTACTTTGTTAGCATTGTAGATATTGTTGCCATAGCTCCAGTTAAACATCGCACTTAAGTCAAAATCAAAAATTCTTGCATTGATAGTAAAGCCCCCTGTATGCTTAGGATTGGCATCACCGATAATTGTTTTATCCGAAACATTCACCACATTATCCCCATTTACATCCTGCAGTTTTAAAGATCCCGGTCTGATCGTACCTACAATGGCACTGGCATCTGGCACGCCTTCTTTTAAAATCCAGCGTCCTGTACTAGGATTGTAACCCTCAAAATCAGAAACCTCATACCTACCGGTACCTTCTAGGCGATATCCGTACATTTTTCCTACAGAACCTCCTACAGCTACCCAATAATCGGTACCCACTTCGGTAGAAGCCCAGCCTGACTCAGCACCAAAGTTTTCCATCAGGCCGAGTGAAATAATCTTATTTCTGTTAAACCCTATATTACCACTAAAACTTAATCCAAAGTTTTTCTTATCGATAGCGTTCCAATTCAACGTAATTTCCAATCCCTGGTTACGGGTCTCGCCCATATTACGATATTGGTTATCATAACCGGTTCCAGATACGGGGAATAAAATCAATAAGTCTTTAGTGCTGTTGCGATATACATCAATAGTACCGGTTAATACCTGATTTTTGAGTGTGAAGTCCAATCCTACGTTCCGGGTAATAGTAGTTTCCCATTTCAGATTGGGGTTTGCCATAGTTTTGGAAGCTGCCCAATAGCTGTTATAACCATTTACCCATGTAGTGGTACTTACATCAAAAGTCTGCACCATCTGCCCTGAAGGAATATTGTTATTTCCAGCAGTACCATAGCTGAGGCGCAGCTTCAAATCGTCAAACACATTGCGCAACCCACTAAAGATATCTTCTGAAGAAATACGCCACGCACCAGCAACAGAGGGGAAATATCCCCAACGATTCCCCTCGGAGAACTTGGAGGAACCATCAGCACGGAACGTTACAGACAATAAATATTTACTTCTATAGCTATAATTAGCTCTTCCAAAGAACGATAAAAGACGATCATCAGGGTACAAATAATTATCTACCGAGTTCGCAGCACCTTGGGCAGACAATTTTAAAGCATCATAAAATGTAAATGTGCGTGGGAAGCCATGAACCACTGTTGTTAGCATTTCCTGACTCACATTAATAAACTCCTGTCCTACCAAAACATTCAGATCATGATTGCCTGTAAGAAGCTTTTTGAAATCATAACTNAAAGTATTGGTATTACGCATAGCTCTTTTTAGCATCTTCTGCATTTGTATAGCGGGCAACCCCTGATTCTCTGCAGAAGGTACATTTTTTACATAATAGGTAGTAGGACCGTAAAAACGATCATCATCATAGTGATATTCATCCATACCTACTTCAGTCTTAAGCTGAGCATTCTCAAAAGGACGCCATCCCACACTAAGCCCTAGGTTCAGATTGACTCTCCGCTGTCTTCGGTCATTATCGTATACCGCCACTATGGGATTATACATATTGAACGCATCATCGGTTTCTTCCGCATCGGTGAGTCCTCCTACAGGTATAGGCGGATAAATCATGGCATACTTCAATCTTGAATCGGCGGAAGAAACTTCATTTTGCTCGTTCATCCCACCACCCTCAATGGTAGCTTTAGAATACCTCATCGAGAAGTCGGTGGTTACTTTAGCATGTGGTTTAGCATTGAGCTTAAGAGTGAGGTTATCTCGAGTAAATCCTGATGACAACATGATAGCTTTGTCGCTTATATGGGTATAGCTCGCAGCATAACGAAGTTTATCGCTACCTCCATTCATACTAAGATTATGGTTCATAGTATGCCCTATACGTCCAAATACCTGCTCCAACCAATCGTTGGGCTGCGCTTCTGCATACAAGTCAATATCTTGCCAGTTGCCTAAATAACGAGTAAAAGTTTCATCCAGCTTATTATCTAACAAGGCGCGTTCATATTGCCATTTTACATAATCCAGCGGATCGAGTACTGTGAGTTTATTCGCTAGCTTGCGATAACCACCATAACCGTTGTAATTCAGTCTAAATTTTCCTGCTTTACCACTCTTGGTAGTAATGATGATAACTCCATTAGCTCCCCGAGAACCATATATGGCTGTGGAAGAAGCATCCTTTAATACGTCGATAGATTCGATATCACCAGGAGCAATATCCGATATAGAGTTTACAGGAAAGCCGTCTACAATCAGCAGTGGGCTGTTATCTCCGGTAATTGAGCCGCCGCCACGTACCCTAATTTTTACTTCCGCATCAGGAGACCCCTCGGTAGTGGTTACCTGTACTCCGGCCAACCTACCACTCAAAGCTTCCGACGGGTTGGCAACGGGAATTTTTGCTAAATCTCTACCAGACATAGTAGCCACTGCACCGGTTAGATCCCTTCTTTTAGAAGTACCATAACCAATTACTACCACTTCATCTCCNGTGACAATATGCCTCGCCATCACTACATTCACTACAGAAGATGTTACGGTAATGGTTTGTGAGGTAAATCCTGTAGCAGTAAATACCAGCTGTTGTGTTCCTGTACGCGGAACATTAATGGTAAAAGAGCCNGCATTATCAGAAACTGTGGCAGTATTAGTACCAGACAAGGTTACCGTCACCCCGGCTAAAGGAGCCCCTGTTTCATCCAAAACAGTTCCTTTCACTTCACGTGACTGGGACCAAGCCGATATCGTGCAGATAANAAGAAAAAAAACGAACTGGAAAAATTTTATCATATAGCGTTTTTTTAGTCGTCAGTGACAAACAATCTGCGCAAGTTTAACCACTTTTTAGCAACACCAGACAGTACAGGACGGATTTATTTACGCAAACGTTTTCATGAACAACGGGCAACACTGCACTATTATTTTAAAAGTAAGGGGAAGTAGGGCTTTTGAAACAATAAAGTGCTGCATTTTGCCGAGAGCAGTAATATTTAAAAATAGTACCTCCTATTTTTAACCTTTTGCAGGCAGTAAAGTCAAACACATTACAATCATTTTCTAGTAGTAACATATTTAAAATGAGAGAATCATTACATTTAGTATTTTTGACACCCATATTCAGTAACTAATGAGCAACCTACTAGAACGNCATCAGCAAATTATAGAACTGATCAAAAAGGAAGGAAGTGTAAAGGTAACAGACCTCTGCACCCTGCTTAATGTGTCTTCCGTTACAATAAGAAAAGATTTGCAGTTTCTGGAAGATAAAAAACTGCTGTATCGTACTCACGGTGGAGCCACACTCACCAATCCGTATATTGCTGATCGACACGTTGAAGAAAAAGTAACATTGCAGGCTGCAGAAAAACAAAAAATTGGCGCTTATGCAGCCAAGCTCATCGAGCCCAACGATTGTATTCTGATTGCCTCCGGNACCACGGTTCAGTATTTTGCAAAAAACATTGTGGCTAAAGAGAATCTCACTGTTGTCACTTCGGCACTAAATGTAGCACTGGAGCTCATTCACCATCAGGGAGTGGAAGTAATACAATTGGGAGGTTTAATGCGTAAAACTTCCGCTTCTGTTACAGGTACGTACGCCGAAGCAATATTAACCGACTTTTCCTGCAGTAAACTGTTTTTAGGGGTTGATGGTATTGATTTAAATTATGGACTTACCACNTCTAGTATGTCGGAAGCACTACTAAACCGAAAAATGATCGAAACTTCTCAAAAAACAATTATCCTAGTAGACTCCAGTAAATTCGGGAAACGCGGATTTGGCAAAATCTGCAATATCGACGATATTGAGCAAATTATAACCGACTCCAACGTCTCAGAACACACCATTAAAACGCTGGAAAGTATGGGGGTGGAAGTAACGATAGTCTAAATAATTAATGCTTATTAGCAGCACGATATTTTATTGGGGGCATTCCAGTAATTTGTTTGAACCTCTTAGAGAAATAATACGGGTCATCAAAACCCAAATTAAGAGCAATTTCCTTAATAGATTTATCCGTAAAATCTAACTGCTGGCACGCCTGCTGAATTTTCATCTGCATGAAATAGTCCATCGGAGCATACCCGGTTTGTTGTTTAAAAAGATTGGAGAACCGTGAAACAGAGTAATTGGTATGAGCACTAATTTGCTTAAGTGTTAACATATCGGTTATATGCTCCTGCATATACAAAATAGCATTCTCCACACAGCCCGGTTTAGTATCGGGGGTGGCAGGATGATGGCGTGAATTATAAATAAACAAGGATAAAAAATGCTGTAAACTGATATTAGCGAAAAACAGATTATCCAAACTAAACCCCAATTCAAGCGTCTTATACATCTTATTAAACACAGNGGGCGCTTCACCATTGTCTTTAACAAGGCGAGGCTTGAAATGCTCCTTCACCGTATGCATTTTATTAAACTCAGGTAAACATTTACCACCAAAATGTACCCAGTAAATGCTCCAAGGGTCATGCTCTGTACTACCATAGGCGTGCTCTACATGCTGCGGAAGTATAAAAAATTCGTTCGGCCCCACTTCATGCTTCTCCCCATCCAACATGTACCACCCATATCCATCTACACAATAGAAAAGAAAATTTTCAGNAAGTCCATGTTTACGTTTTGTATAATGTCCTTTAGCCTTGGGATAGAACCCCAGACTGGCGATATACAGATTATTTAACAATGGGTTTACTATAATATTAGATCGCAATACCGGTTTGGGTATTTCAATTCTTTTACGTCCCACTCCATACCAGATATTTTTATGTGATCCTTGTTTTACTTCCGTCATGACAAACCTTCTAACTTTTCTGAATATGCTGGTTCAGATCTAATCAAAAATAGGTTATTATTAAAAAAGTAAAAAGTACAATATACTTATACATTGCATGACTCCTCTATAACAGAAAGGTTTAATTCCTTATATTCGGGCACGATGAAAATTTTAAAAAGAATTACAAACTTTATTTCATTCCTACCTCATCTTTTGGATATGGGCAAAGTTTGCTTATTGCCTTTAGCACTTTTATTTCACTCATTTGCTCATAGTCAGGTACTACCTGATTCCTACAATATCGTTTGGACTTCTCAAAGCAATAATGCCAGTGAATCTATGCCTGTAGGCGGAGGTGATATTGGTTGTAATGTGTGGGTGGAGAATAATGACTTACTGATGTATTTTTCGAAAAGTGGAAGTTTTGATGAAAATAATACATTTCTGAAAAGTGGTAGAATACGACTTCGATTTCATCCCAANCCATTCAACAATGCCAGCTTTAAACAAGAACTGATACTGAAAGACGGATATATTAAGATTGAAGCTGCAGATAATAATATTCGACTTCAGCTAAAAATATGGGTAGATGTTAAACATCCGGTCATACATATACAAAGCCAAAGCAGTAAACCGTTAAAAGCGGAGCTATTGTATGAAAATTGGCGGTATACTGATCGCTTACAGACAGGCAAAGAGAATAATGCAAATTCCTGGAAATGGGCCAAACATGTAGATGTTGTTACGAAAAAAGATGAAATTCATTACGAAAACGAAGGTATTGTATTTTACCATCGNAATAGTGGTGCTGATGTATTCGATGCAACAGTAACACAGCAAGGTTTGGATTCNGTCAAATCACAATTATTTAACCCTCTTAAAAACCTTACAAGTGGGGGATTTATCAAAGCTCCTCAATTTATACAAGGCTACGTAGATAGCGGCATTTATGTAAACACACCCTACAAAAGCTACAGTCTCATTTCAAAAGCCCCACAAAAGCATCATTCTATTGAAATTTTCCTCTACAATGAACAAACGGAAACGCTGAAACAATGGAAGGATGCGGTATATCGACTTGCAAAAAGCTATCGAAGTAATCATCAGCAAACAATCCGGTGGTGGAATCATTTTTGGGAAAGAAGTTTTATTGTTATCGATCCATCTCAATCGAACACCGAAAGTTGGCAAGTAGGTCGCAACTATCAGCTATTCCGATACATGCTGGGATGCAATGCCTATGGATCTTACCCTACAAAGTTTAATGGGGGACTTTTTACGGTAGATCCTGTCTTTACCGATAGTACTATAAAAGGCACACCGGACCATCGCAACTGGGGGGGCGGCACTTTTACAGCACAAAACCAGCGGCTGGTATATTGGCCTATGCTGAAAAGTGGTGATATCGACATGATGAAACCCCAGTTTGATTTCTATAATAGAATTTTGCCTACGGCTATACTGCGCACAAAAATTTATTGGGGACATAAAGGAGCCAACTTTAATGAGCAAATAGAGAATTTCGGCTTACCCAATCCTACAGAATATGGCTGGAAACGGCCCGCAGATTTCGACCCCGGCATTGAATACAATGCTTGGTTGGAATACGAATGGGATACAGTGCTCGAGTTCTGCATGATGATACTACAAACCCATTTCTATACAGGAAATGATATTGGCGATTATATTGCGCTCATTAAAAACGCATTGGTATTTTTCGATGAGCACTACCAGTATCGGGGTAAGCTTAGGAGCAACAAACCACTTGATGAAAACAATTATTTAATTCTCTATCCTGGATCGGGAGCAGAAACGTTTAAACTAACCTATAATGCTAGCGCCACCATCGCTGCATTAAAAGCAGTAACAACAGCATTATTAGCCACAGGAACAAAATATCTCACAAGTGAAGGAAAACAATATTTCGAAAAATTTCTATCTCGTATACCTCCCCTTCCCTTTATGAGTTATAACGGTAAACCCACGATTGCTCCGGCCCGGCTTTGGGCAAGGGTAAATAATACCGAATCACCACAACTATATCCCGTGTTTCCTTGGGGGCTTTACGGAATAGGAAGAAGTGGGTTAGATACTGCTATCAACACTTATCATCTAGACAGTTTTGCATTGAAATTCCGTAGTCATATTGGATGGAAACAGGATAATATATTTGCTGCGCGCTTGGGTCTCACAGAAGAAGCGCAACGCCTAACCACTCTAAAACTGAAAGATAGCGGAAGACGTTTCCCTGCTTTCTGGGGGCCTGGATTTGATTGGGTACCAGATCACAATTGGGGAGGTAGTGGTATGATTGGCCTGCAAGAAATGCTACTCCAAACCGTTGACGATACAATTTATCTTTTTCCTGCATGGCCTAAAGAATGGGATGTACATTTCAAATTACACGCTCCTAAACAGACCACTGTGGAAGCGACTCTTAAAAACGGAAAAATCACATCGTTAATAGTATTACCTAAGGAAAGAGAAAAAGATATAAAAATATTATTACAATAACATAGTACTTATTAGCAGCTTAACTTAACCTAGAATCGCCACACAGCTATGGAAGTTCATCAAAATTGATTGAAGGAGGGCTTCCCTTTATAGGTCGTTTAAAACGTGATTGATAGGGAGTATAATGATTGAAAAAACCACAATTCCGTAGAAAGAACTGATTTTTCAATACACCTCCTGCATAATCCATGCGATAGCCTTTCGCTGCAGTATTGTCATAAGTAAAAACTGCCTCATTAAGCTCATGCCATTTATTATTAGCATCACAAATCCACTGATTACCGAACAACACCTGACGTTCCTGGTCTCCCTGCTCTGGAATAAAGTTTTCCAAAAACGAATGCAAGCGCCTCAAATAGGTATCAGTATAAGGGCGCTTAAAAGAAGCAATCAGTTTCCAGCTATTGGTTTCGGGTATAAAAAAATATGCAGTGTAAATAGTATTATTATTGCCATCAGGTTCTCCTTTCAGTAAGAATCGATAAGTAGTTCCTGCTTTCCAATTATAGCGCCAGAAACTCTGCCCCCCCGATCCTTCGTTTCCAAATTCACCTGTATATACACCCTCCCCTTTCTTCAGCATAATAATACGCTGATCTTCGGGTATACTTTTAGGATCATCGGTATTGTATGGACTCCAGACAGAAAACAATACACGTCTTTCTGTTGGAGAATTAACCTGTATACCAAAATACCCTTCTCCAAAGCCATTCGCCATAAAATAAGACCCCAGTTTGTCTTCACCCTCTGGTACTGTTATTTCATTATAAAACCATTTTGCTTTTATTTCTGAA